>Ga0073934_10005220_pt1 | contig 20399 bp, 23 predicted proteins | sample LarsenN4metaG_FD_76834 | JGI IMG/M metagenome (GOLD analysis project Ga0073934, IMG submission 76834) | Hot spring sediment bacterial and archeal communities from British Columbia, Canada, to study Microbial Dark Matter (Phase II) - Larsen... ... | reverse complement strand
TCTTGGGTGTCTGTCTTCAGCACCTCTTAGACTTATCTCGGTTTTTTCCAAGCTACAGTTCAGTCCTCAGTTCACCCTGAGTTTGATTTGGCGCGTGGCCCAGATTGTACCGGACCCTGCGGCCCAGGGTTGCCTGTTTTCGTCCTTCCTCCGCTTGAGGATTTCTTCTGGTTCATTGGGGTATCTCCCTTCTCCTGCCTTGGCCGGCAGGGGAGCTCTCGCGGAGATACCCTCTTTCTTTCCCAACCTCAATTTTCAGCACGGAATGTTACTGCCCAGAACTATCCGGGACAGTTCAACTAGCGTGAGCGTTCCCAGGAGCGCCGGCCGCAGCAGAACCTCTTAGAGCTGGATCGACCGCGAAGTGGTCCCGGCTGCAGACCAGAACTTCCCTAAAGGTCGCAGTGAAACATGTGGGTGCTGGGCACATAGACTGGATTGGTAATGAAAGTCGGCTCCTCGGACTCTGACTCCTAGCTCTAAAGAGGCCTGGCAGGGCATCAAGCTGATCCAGTACCTGCGGATCAGCTTTCCTGACTTCTTGAATGGTGCTAGGCTTGTTGTCGAGATGCAGCTCTGAGAGGTGAGTTTCGCGGTCGATTCCTGCGCAGACATTGGGCAAATTGGTGAAAACCCGGAAGGCCACAAAAGCGAAAAGCGTCGAACAGGCGAAGATGCAGCCCGAGGCGTGCCCTTTTTGTAAGGGTGGAGAGCTCAGTACATCCCCAAGTGGCCGACAACTGGTTTGCAGGAAGTGCGGACGCGTCGTAGTTCGAGCGAAGGCTGCCCAGACTGAGGAAACCAACCCCCAGGTCTAATGCCCCCTGGGCCACCGGTGTTCTTGTTAACGATTGGCGTGCCCCGGCAAAGTAACATCAAGAACCTGGTAGAGCACTTTTCTTTGTCTCCCATCCGAGTTCGGCCCTCTCGTGTAGGGTTGGGACGCAGCTCCCACGAGAACTTGGCTCCCGGTTCCAGTCCCGAGAGAAAAGGCAAAAACCGGATCCCTCTGAACCACTACGCAGCTGTAAGGCGTATTCAGCCGGCGTGTTTCCGCCGCCCAGCCGCACGCGGTTGGGCTTCAGATAGGGCGGGATCCTTCTTTGGTCGGTCACCCATCTTGCTCAACATAGTGATGTAACCTTCCAGTCCTCCGATGGCCAGTCGCTCGTATGCCGTAATTATCTTCTGGCCTTTGTTGATCAGCTCAAGTGCGTGCTCGTTGTAATGCCTCGCCCTCTCGGCCCCGTCAACGAAGTAGTCTGTGAATCCAGAAACCTCATCAAATCCATTCTGTCTCGGCTCGCTATTGCCGGAACTGAAGAACATGCCACCGCGGATCCTCGAACCTTCAAAGTCTGACCGCGGCTGACCATTCCCCAGAATCTCCTTCTCGTAACAGCGCAAGCAAATGTAGCCTAGGTCAACGTGATCACGAAACTGGACGTGCCAGCCGTTCGCCGGATTTTGCTCGCAGACCGTCCGCCTGCATCCGTCACAATCGATGTAATCAAAACTACCGGACCGTGTGTAAGCCTCCTCGCACTCGTCGCTGTGAAAGAAGACCCGACGCGGAGTGCTTTCCCACGGGGTGTCATAGAGGTCCGCGAAGAATCCTATTGGGTAGTACTTCCGGGTGAGAAAGGCGCAGGGCCAGAAATGCATCTGCTCCCTCCGATGCAGCTTCTGGTATCTCTGCATTCGGGCGGGGAAATTGAGATCAAACTCACGGTCGCAAGAGGCGCACTCCTCGATGCGGGCGTCGCGGATTACCATGCATAAGATTCGGTGAGAAAGGCTTTTGCTTTTTGCACACGGAGTATGCAAGTTACGCAGGTCTACGCGGACCGCTTGGTTAGCGAAAGTGGCGCGTACCTTTGGCTTGGCTCAGTCCTTTCTCAAAACCCGCGCCGCTCACAGGCAACGCCTTTCTGAGGCATCAGAATCCTGTTTTGCTCCGGCTGGGATTCCCATACCCGAAGTCCAAGGTGTGGAAGGCGGCCAACACACGAATGCCGCGACCGTCCGCCCTAAAAAAACCTGGAGAATTCCAAAAGGACAAGCCCTGACCGAGTTACTTGCAGAGCCAGTTTCGTTCGAAAAAGTGGAGACGTGGTGGGGTGGGCGGCGATACCAGGGAAACCGACAAGGAAAGCCATGGACATTGAGCGGGGGTGATCGTTCCCTCGGCAGTACAAGCCTTTACTCCTGGCCACGGATCGGTTTTGTCACATTAGATATTTCGTGATAAGGAGCTCCTTTGGCTGTTCTTTGAAGGCATAAAAGAGCGACGCGCACTCGAGGCAAATAGTGAAATTTACCTTGACATCACCCACATCCATCGCCACGAGTTTCACTGTAAGCGGCGTGATCCTCGGGATCTCCTCTGCCAGGCCGGCATACTCAACGTACACAAGCGATGGAGCTCCACCGTGCCGCTTGCACAGATAGCAGCGATTGAGGTCGTTCCTACGCCTCCGGGCTTTTCGAACTGCCGCACCGGTGAAATACAGTTGCCGTACCGGAATGCTCGCTTGTCGTTTCTTGCGCATTGCCTCTCCCTCCCTTTATCGACTCGCCTTCTCGCGTGGGTCTGCCGCCATCTCTGTCAAGTCCGCGATAAAGCGCTTGAGGACTGCTTTTCTCATTGCGCCCATGCACACCTTAGGCGAACCTGCATTATACTTGTTCAGGATTCGAAAGAGGCAAACGGCCCGAGCAGTGGGCCGCAGCAGGAGCTGCGATGCCTTTCCGCGACGTGTTACCCCAGGAGAGCGAATTCTGGGAGGCTTGTGCAAGACATACCAACCGACAAACAGCCCGCACGATACAGGCAATCTACTTGTGTGACGATTGCGCAATTCGCCTAACAAAAGAGGGCTTCAACGACCGTCCGCCGATCTACCACGGGGAGACTATTGAAGGATTCTGTGGCCTCTGCAATGCCGGGAAGAACGTCACGTTGCGCTTTTGGTTCGCGTGTGTTTACTGCTGGAATGTGGTCGTTGCCTATCAAAAGGGATTTGTAGCAAGCCAATCTGTTCACGATTACTGGGCACGGTCGGTCACTCCCCTCTTTCCGCATTTGAAATTGACAGAGACGGGAAAAATCTACATCTCTCCGTACGCTCGTTCACCAAGGACAAAGAAGGCGGCAGCGACTGGCCTCAAGGAACTGGATTTCGTGGTCGCCAACGTTGAAGGTGACCAAGAAACACCACTCTTTCACATCGAACTCAAAGCTGGTCCAGGATCAATCCAGGAGATGCTGGAATTTCAGCTGGACATCAACGATTCCAACGACATAATCGGCTGCGCAAACAACACTAAGTTGCCCTGCTACATCTTCCAGGAACAGCTTGCACATAGATATGCACCGCCAACACGTGCTACGGTAGCGATCGGAACTTGGTGGACTGATATCTTTACCTTATTGGAGAACCAGGTCGCTGTTCGAGGTCGCAGGGGCGAAGAGAAAGAGGCGGGCTACTACTCCCCAAGAGCATTCAAACCAATCGAGACTTTCGCTGATGAGCTACGAGAGCGACGGTATACACGGTTAAAGGAGCGCCTGGAAAAAGAGCCACTGACGCTCACGTAGTGCTTACCCTTTTTGCAGCCAATGATAAGCGCCGCAGGTCCTCCACTGCCCTATCGATTTCTTTAAGTTCTTGGTCTGAGACCCCGAAACACCCAGCAACAACTGAATTGAGATTATTGCGGTTCCCGTGTCTCGTGAATGCTTTGTAGGCTGCCTCAATCTGCTTTCGCGCTTGATAATCCAAAAGCCCTACGTTCAATACAGGAATCGCCTGAATGTCATGAGGATTCAAGTTGAATACCCCGCCCCCGTAGTGCTGCGCACAGGATCTGCAAGCAAGCTCAAAGAAAGAGGTATTCAAGACCCCGAGCACCACCAGCAGGTTTTTCTCATCCTTAGGCTCGGCCTCAAGGAAGTTTTCATTGGAGACAGCATGTGCTTTGTTCCAAACAACCACGAAATTCTCATAAAAGCGCCTTGGAATCAATATCCTGTAGCGCCCCCGCCGTCGTATTTCGTCAACAAGGTTGTACCAAGGAGTACGACCGGCCTTCATAAGACGTGGCAGATTGTGGTAACCAACCACTGCTTCATCTTTGCCGCGTATCGAGACCAGCTTCTTTTCAGCGGCGTCCAGATAATCTTGGAGGGCTTTGTTTCGTATCCTCTCCTTTACTTCCTTCACGAAGAGGATGTAGTGTGACCACGAAGTTCCCGGCTCAGCAACAGCAGTAGGAACTGTCTTTGGTGAGAGCAGAAGCGGTTGCAAGTACTTCCTGGGAATTCCTAATCGGCTAGCTCTCTCAGAATCGAGTATGTAGAAGTCACGAGCTAGAGGCTGAATTCCGATTCGTGTCTTCGCCAGCCTGCCAAGAGGGACACATTTTTCTGGCGGCAAAGCGAAGTAAGCGCGTGCCTGGCGCATGAAGATCCCCCATGGTTGCCGTTCATCTAAGTTTTTCTGCGCAACGACACACAACGATCCGACCCGCTCCAATTCCAGATCTGTCATTCTCGAGAACCCAGGGATAAACTCCGGCAGACGAACGAATCTCACAAGGTTGCTTTCTGTTGCGGCCTCCTTTTCTGCGAAAAGCATGACAGATTTGACGAGAGCATCCGCGAAGAGCCTTGCCTCACACATGGCAAGCATTCGGATCCTAAAGTTTCGTAGCAAGAATTCTTTTAGGCTGATACCGTAATCGGTATCCATCCACGAGCTTGAAATGATTACAGCCATCCTTCCGCCGGGCCTCAGAAACTGCGATGAGTAGATTAAGAAATAACTGTAGAGATCCGTCAGGCGCGGGAGCCGGGCAAGAAAGAGATTATGATGAATCACCCGTTCGCGGATGTGGTCGATGTCATGCATAGTGTTCCGGCGCACGTATGGCGGATTGCCGACGACCACTGAAATCGAGGGAAATTGTGTATCGAAGAGGTCGCCATGGAAGAAATTCGGAAGGGTAAGCTGAACAGCAGTCTCGATCCTGCGGCACGCAGCCTGATGCAGGTCTAGGTTCTGTTCAACACCAAACACCTGCTGCTGGATTTGAGCGTCGGGGCAACCCAAAGCCCTAAGCTTTTTGATCGCTTCCTCTATGAAGATGCCCTCGCCGGCGCCTATGTCTAAAACTGAATCGTCGCGCCTCTGGACGGCCCAGGTTACAAGTTCATGGGCTATGGAGGAAGGCGTAACAACGAACCCAATCTGCTTGGCTGAAGTGACCATCCAACTTTTTATAGCACATGAGAAGAGGCTACGCTCAGACTTTCCATTTCCCACAAGCCGCACCCCCGGCAATTTCCACCCAACCCCGTAGTCTTATATGCATCCTCTAGAGAATTGCTCACAGTACCTTGCTCGCACTATGCAAGTTTCTCCCACAGGCCGCGGGACTTTTTCGTCATCGCTAGGTCGAGGTATCTTCCCAGGACACCCGGGAAGGCGTTGTCGATCTCTTGTTCCATCCCTGCCAGCGAATAGAGCCGAAGCGCTGTGACATTGTGCTTCCCTGGCTTCAGCCTGCGGGCATTGAGCAAAAGCCATGCTGGGTTGGACTTGAAGGCGAGCACAGCGATGACAGGACTGATCCCTTTGTTTTCAAAGTCCTTCAGCCCATCGAGGTCATCCTGGTCTATTGAAATAGACGTGCCGGAAGGCGCCTTCACTTCTATGGCGTAACCTTCAGAACCGCGCTCAGCTGAGATATCTGGCCTCTCCACAGGCCTGCCTCTGGTTCTGAATCCTATCTGTCGGAATGTAAGCTCCAGGAGGATCTGGCAAATCCTACCAAACTCCTGCGGCCCGTGCTTTTTTCTGATTTTCTCGAGCTGCCGGAAGACCTCGTAGTTCATGTCTCGCACCGGATTTCAGGCCCTGCCTTTGACCACTCGTCAAAGCGGTAGATGAGAGGCTTCTTTGCGCCAGCGGCCTCTTGAAGGATGGCCTGGAGCTCGCTGTCGTGGGTTGCAAGAATGACCTGTTTCTGGGGAACAAGCTGAAGAAGGATTTCAGCCAGAGCCTTCTTGTGCGAGGTGTCAAGGTTTTGGGAAGGGTCATCCAAGATCAGGAATCGAAGGTTGTGCGAATAAATATCCTTCTTTGCGAGCGCCAGGTAGATGGCAAGCGCAACGCAGTTCATCTGCCCCGTGCTGAACTTCTGGCTCGCCAAGGTTTCCTCGGACTCCGATTTGTTCACACCCTTGATGTAGTACTCATTGCGGAGGGCTCCCCTGACTGTTCGCGGCCGGACATCTATCTCAAGGTTCTCATAATACGGATGGTTGCAGATGGTCTTATAGTACGAGCTGATTTCATGATGGGCGTTCTTGATCATACTTGCAGCCAGGTCGGTTTGCACTTTTGTGGCGGCCTTGGATATCGCATCCAGAATTTCGCGCAGAGATTCAAGCTCGAGGATCCCTCTCTGGAGGGCTTGAAGTTCCTTGCCTTCAAGGAGCTTCTCAAACTTCTTGATGTTCTCCTCTTCCTTCAAGACCTCTGCAATCTGCGTCATCTTCTGGCATCTGTCTTCTATCCGCTGGAGCTGGGTCTCCCTCTCTTGGAGCGGCTTCTCGAGCTTCTTGATCTGTGAGTCAAGGCCAGCCATATGCTCCCTGAGCAGGTCTTCTGAATCGTCCTTGGCAGTTATGACTCGCTGGAGGACGGCAGCGACTTCGCTCACAACACCTTCCAGCTCGCGGCGCGCGCGGGTCGTCTCATCGGATAGCCTCTTGTGCTCTCGCTGCTCTTTTTCCGCTTCTGCCTTGGCGCCCTGGGCCTTCTCTATCTTGACGTCGATGGCTTCAATGTCCTTGGCCTCATGCCCTTCCAGCTCGGATTTCAGGTGATCGAGGAGCTTTTCTCTGTCCTGCAGGGTCCCGCCGCAAACGGGGCAGGCATTCTCGCCCGTCTCTTGAAGATACTGGAGGGCGTCTTTGATGACCTTGAACTTCGACTTGATCTCTGTGCGTTCCTTATCCAGCTGCTCGATCTTTCGGGCAGCCGCCTTTATGCGTCCCGTTATCGCATCGGGATCTCCGTGCTCCTTTTCAAACGCCTTCAGGTTCTGTTCCTTCAAGAGGGCTTCTGACTTCTTGCTGGAGCAGTCAGAGAGCACGGCTGAAGCCCTTGTCCTATGCCGATTCAGTTCGTCGACCTTGGCCTGTTCTGGAAGCTTCTTTCGTATCCGTTTTATGTAACCCTGAATGGATTCCGCGACCTCAAGAAGTGATGAGAACGAGGTTGGCTCCTCGACAAAAGGCCGGTCGAAGCCAGACTCATCAGCAAGTTTGGAGAGGTCCGAAGTGCTTTCCTTAGCGAGCCCTGACCCGTGCTTGATTTCGAACTGCGCCTCAGAAAGGCCGGACTGCTTGCCTTTCTTCTTGCTATCGTCCAGTCTTCGCTTGGCCTCAGCAAGGCTGGCTATTATTTCCGCTTCCAGCCGGTTTATCTTGGCTTGGAGTTTTTCTTGCCGGTCGGAAATCTTCACGGAACGGATTCCATCTGTAATGTTCCTGAGTGCATCGAGCCCGAAGAGCCGGTCGAGTGCGGCGTTTCGGTCCACCGGGTTCTCGGTCAGCAGGCCTCTGACTGACTCCTGGTGGAGGAAAGTAGAACGTATGAAGTCGTCGAATGTGAGCCGGAACGTTCGGTAGACAGCTTGCTCTGCTTGCTCGTTCTCGAACTGAGTCCCATCTGAGAAAACGATTTTCAGGTGGGTCTTCTCGCGTGCCTTGAGTTTGGCTCTTTCGAGAACGATATCGCCGTCTGGGGATTGAAGAGTCAGTCTGATAGTCCCTTCATTTTGGAACGTGCTGATAAGCTCGTCATGCGTCCTCCCCTCGTACCGGATGAAGGCCACGTCGCCGAAGAGGCACCACTCGATAGCAGACAGGGTGCTGCTCTTTCCGGTCCCGTTGTCTCCGAAGAGCAGTACTAGGTCTGGGGAAAGATCTATTTCTTTTTGGCTATTGAATCCTCTGAATCCCTTTATGCGAACTGACTTGACTGTGCAAGGCATGATTGCAGGATACCTCTCAACGTTCCTCAAGATGCGCGGAGATTTGCTCCTCCTGCTTTTCAAAGACCTTCTCAATTGCTACCACCTCTTGCTTCAAGCCCTCCTCGATTCGGCCAACGCCGCCCTCGTCGAGCCATTGGAAAATCTTCTTGGCAAGGGCTGTGGCACGCACCTGCTTTTGAGGGTCGTCAGCCAGAAGTTCCTTGACTTCCTTGGTCACCAGCTTCGCGAAGTTTTCCATTGTTCGTCCGCCTGAAGTACTTTATCCGATAACTTCTTCAATCTGTCTCTGAGGGCGGGGCTTTGCAGCCCGCGTTCGCAAATCTGAACAGACCCCTTTATTAGCCTGCACCCATTCGCGGGGACCTGTCTAACCTCCTTGGGCAACCGCCATGAGCTTTTCCAGCAACTTGCAGTCTTTACATCCGTCCCTTCCGCTCGGCGGTCTCGCGCTATCGCAAATCTTCCGAGCGCGCTGCAATAGATCAGGAATCAGTGTCCCAGCACGGTTGGCAACGGGAACCAGTGTAGCCTCAAACTTCAAGGAAAAATCCTGTCTCGACATCAAGTCATCGATCCCATCGGATTGCAGGTCGGTTTGCGGCTCCATATAGATCAGGGAAAGGCCTGTAATCGGACTGAACCCCACTTTCGGCGAGATGTAGGCGTACAAGTTGAGCTGAACTTCGTACATTGGAAAGAGCTCGTCCTGCTTCTCGGTTGCCTTGGCAGTCTTATAGTCAACAATGTGGTGGGAGCCGTCGGAAAGGCGGAACACGTCGTCTGGCGTGCCCCTGACGGTTATCTTGGTTTTCGGGTCGTCGACCGTGAATTTGGACCAATGGAGATAGTGCGGTGAGACATACTCGCGGACTTTCCCGATATCTGGATACCATGGAGGAAGAGCCTTGTTCTGGTCGAAGAACCCATGGATCAGCTTCTTCCCGTAGGCATCGATTGAGTTGAAAATTCCTGGCATCGGAATCTGGAATGGCACCTTGTTCTCGCAACGTAGCTTTATCCAGAAGCACCTTGGGCAGAAGTCTGGTAGCGCAAGTTCGCCCAGAATCCGAGCTGAAATCGTGATCGGCTTCATTCCCACCCTTCAGGATGACTTTGCCACTAGAAGAGGGACGGGACAGCATTCCCGCTTGGTTCCAAAGATGGATCTGCGCCTAACCTCAACCACTCGCCACGTTGCGCCTTCGGTACGGCCTCAGGCCAGTCGCACCTTGCACACAAGCCTACCATAGGTGTCGCGGGCCTGGATCTCGAGCCTCACGTTCCTACCTTTAAGTTTGTTTTCAAGGTGGACTTTGGCTCGTAGGCCGGCTGCGCTTGGGATTTCCGGAGCGTCAATATTCGCGATCCTAACCGTCTCGTTATCTCCGTATTTGGCTTTGTTGTTCGCGGACTGATAGTACACCTTCACTTTGAACGTGTCGCCGTCTATCACTTCAGTGACGATCCCGTAGATCACGTCGGCCATTTGGTTCCTCTCCTCGTTGGAGTGGCATCCTGGTGAAGCATGCACTAGGGACTATCGGCTTCTCAAAGAAGGCCCGGTCAAATTTGAACTCAACTTCGGGCCAGCGTTCCCGCATCCAGCATAGAGCCTTCTCAAGGGCCTGGCCTTTAGTTAGCATTGGCTGGCTCTGCCGAAAGAACACGAACACCTCTCTGAGCTCGTTTTGTGGCGATCCCCGAAAGTCCCGTGGAATATGAGTGCATTCGTTGCGAATAAGCCTTTGGAGTAGCGGAATTCGCTCTTGTCGCCCATGCATTGCTTGCCTCGCTATTCGAGCTTGTTACTTCCTTCCCGCCGGCGAAGAATACCTCCTTCTGGCGGGTTTGGGTTGTAGTAAGCCAAGTCCAAGAGATCGCCGTTTACGCGCAAGACCACGCGGTCGCCACAGCGGTTGTTCCAAACAAAATTCTGCCGGCCGAGGTAAAGGTGGTGAACATCGCCATCGAAGCAATTTTGGTCGGCACCGGTGTGCACGCGAACGCTGTGGCCGATTCAAGTTCACCCGTGAAGGTAGTGAGCTGGCTCTCGCCAGTATTTCTGCAATTCGAGTCGAATGTGTTGTGATGAAGAGAAACACCTACCAGTCTGAGCTTGCTCACCGTAATGTTCCTGAATTCTACCCACTCCTCGTTGAGCTTCTCATTTGTCGGGGCGCCCCACCACGGCTTGTCTTTTCCCGCCGAGTTGGGGTGAGCCTTTGTGATGTGGAGACTGGCCATGCTTTTCCTCCTAAACCACTGGCAGAGACTTCGGTGTAACGCTATCCATCAAAAGGTGGCTTGCATAGCCAACTGAGCTGATCACAATCGCGAGTTTCTCCTGAGAGCCCAATGTGAGAGTGCTCAACGCCCTGTAGTTTCCGTAGCAGAGCAGTCCAAGAACAGTGAAGCTATGGAAGAACTGCCGGTGGTTAGGATGGAGGGCCGGTTCGAGGAAATCCGGCCCGAGCGCAAACATCCCACCGACGAATGCAGATCCCAAGAAGCCCCGCCAGCTCAGTTCCATCTCGGTCAGCCGGCAGAATAGCAAGTATGCTATCCCGGCTAGCGTTGCGCCCAAAACGAAGTGCTTTGCTGCGTCATTCATAACGAACTCCGGGTAGAAATCTCTGTTAAGCCGAGAGCCTGCGGCTGCCTCTTCCAGGGTACACCTTGTACAGCCAAACATTTGATCGTTCCGCTGCGAGTTCCTTGGCGCCCGGCGTAAAACCGCTAGTCGAGGCGATAATTAAGGGGATGCCGCGGGCCCAGGGTTTGCTCAGGATCTCTCGCATTTGCCACTGATTTACCCGGTGGCGCTGGGCTTTCACCTCCACGACTTCTCCGCCACCTGAGCAATCAGGCTGTCCCGGTCCTCCAACATGTTTCTTGCGCAAGAGTCGGCAAATCTCCTTCTCTGCGGCTTTCCACCTATCAATCATCTGCGGCTCCTCCTTGGTAGTTGCGGCGAGGCGACTGTCGGAAGCGGCCGGCAATCGCCAAAGCCTTTCACTTTCGTACAGATGCAATCGGGAAGTACCTGACATGTTCCTCGCCGCGTGGCACATTCATTGAAGAACACATTGACGCGTGCTAGGTCTCCCTGGACGCCCATGAAATCGGTCATGAGTTGGATGAAAAGTGAGGTTGCGATGGCAGAGACCCACGTGGTGAACGAGATGACAGATGGCGCCCGCATATCTAATCCCTGGACGTAGCCTTCCCGCTCCAGCGCATGCCTCTCGGTTTCGGGCAGGCTTTCGGCTTGTATCTGTTCGGCTCTCAAATAGTTCGAGCACCACAAGCATGGCTTCTCGGGCCTGAGGATGTGGACAGATGCCACTGCCTCTGTGATCTTTCCATTATCCGAATCAATCCGGACACCCATGTTAATGACAGGGATCAAGTACTGATAGGCGACCTGGTTTACCACTGACCGGCCCCAGTGGTCGTCCGTGCAGAGGAAAATCACGTCTCTGTCAAGTAATGACCTGCACGCTTCGGTTGCAGCGACATGGGCCGCATACGTTCTAATCTTCAAGGCGGACTGAATTTTTCGGAGATGGTTGGCAACGACGGCTACCTTTGGTCTGTTGCGCTCCCAGAAGGCATACCACGAATGGCGTGCATGGGCTTCGAAGCTACCGTATAGGCGTGATTTATTGGACGGGCTGAACACATCGTTGTCGACCAGGACGATGTCTTTGGCGCCGAGACGGACGAGTTGTTCGGCAGTCGCGGAACCGGTACCGCCGACGCCTACCACCGCTACTCGCGCAGAAGAAATCTTCTGTTGCCCTTTCTCGCCCAGTACGGCAACTTGCCTGTCGTAAATCTCGTGGTCGATATGGACAGCACCATTGCCGTTGCTCCCCAGAGGGTGCCTCCATACAGACCGACCGATGACAACAATCTCGTTTAGGTCAACAGCTCTCGTCGGGTTCGGAAGCCAGGCGCGGCCTTGAGGTCCATCGGGACGTAAGAGAAGGCTACCTACAGGGACAGCAGGCAGGAAGGTCCAGATAGTTTCAGCAACACGCTTCTCACCGAAATCGTCAGAAGCAGAATACGGTGTTGTATCAGGATGGTTGTGGCAAAGGACGACTCCTAATGCATTCCCCTCGCAGAGTGCGATGATTCCATTTATCGCTCGCGAACTTACTCCGAGCCTGTAAGACTCCTGGACTGTGAACTGATCCTTAGGTATTTCAACCACTCGGCGGACGAGGAACGCCTCCTGCCCGCGTAGCGAACTCCATCCCACAAGGAGAAATGCCGCCGATTCCCTCGGCAGGTCCGCCAGAAGGAGTCTGCGGACCTTTTCGAAATCGTTCTCGCTAATCTTCAAGACTCTCCTCATTGCCTTGCCTTCCACAAGCCTTGATTCACGAACTCAAGAAAAGTCCTGAGGTTGTCAGACCCAGGATTCCATTTGGAGGGATGCCAGGAGAATCGCATCCATTGCTTTCCAAGAATCTGTTCAAAGGTCGTCTGCCGAGGCATCCCACCACCCACGAGCCGAAGGTCCTCACCCGTCCAGAACATGTCAAGTTTTCCATTCGGGTAAGAAAGAGGAACCTTGATCAGCAGATTCGTTCGCCTCGTGCTATAACCTGATGGAACCGGATAGCGAGTGAAGATGAGGTACACGAGGCCGTCACGCTCGAGCATCTCAATTTCGCGCCCTTCCTTGCGAAGCTCCGTAACCTCGAGCTCCAGTTGCTTCGGAATGCTCATCGCAAGCCAAACGTCCCTGGCGGAACTACTCGGAACCGGTCACCGCTCTTGACCTCAATGGCGGCCGTGACCTGGATGTCGTCCAAAGGCAACTGGCCTTCTGGGTCCGGATCTTTAACAACCTTCCAGACCTCGTAGTCACAAGGTGCGGTGACCAAGTCTCGGAAACCCTGTGGAGAAAGGGTACCGCTGTCCACGTGGTATGGCTTCTGGTTCACCAAGATCGTGATGTGCTTGTCTCCCATTGCGTTCGCCTCTTTTTCATTTCGACAGAGGCAACGGGTTGCCAATGCCATACGACCATGCTATATTATAGATAGGTGGCATGTCAAGTAATTTCGTACGGGTTGGATTTACCGTACAGGAGGCAGAGCCGATGGGGATTAGGGAGATAGACCTGAAGCGCCTAGGCGAAAACATCCGCTATCTGCGTCAGGGAAAGAACTGGTCCTTGCTCGACCTAGCGAACCACTCTGGAGTCTCCAAGGCCTATATCTCGAACCTCGAAAACGGTTCCGGGGGCCGGCCAAATATCCAGTACCTCTATAAGATCGCCATGTCCCTTGACACGACGATTGACGGGCTGGTGCATCAAAGCCTGCGCGCACCCCGAGCGAAAGCCTCGAAGCCCGAGATATCAAATGAGCCGCTGCCGCCAGGCCTCGGAGAATTCGCCGAGAAAGAAGGGTTAGCGCCAGAGCAGATAGACATGCTGGCCAAACTCAATTTTCGTGGTAACAGGCCAAGGGATGCAGATGCCTGGAAGCTGATTTACGACACCATAAAGATAGCGAGCAGAAGCTAAGGAATCTAAAGTGCAGATTCGAAAAGTAGGCGGACGAGCATACTCGGATCCCGACATTTTATCACTCATAGATGAGAGTGGTGGCCTGCTAGACCCCTACTCAGTAGTTCGGCAGGGCGTCAATTCGCTGTTAGAGCAACTTGAGAACTTCGAGGTCACGTTTAACGATGCGTTTCAAAGGGTATGCGTTTTGGCTTCGCTGGCAGGACTCCAGGTGGAGCCAATGAACGTGGCTCAGGCAGCCCAGGAAAGACGCGATGCCGTTCTTGTTTATGCGAATGGGAACGGGAAGAAGGGAGTGATTTTCTACAACACAAACATGCCAACGCCCCGGGTGATTTTCTCGATTGCACACGAGATCGTCCATTATTTCTTCCCGACAAGCAGAGTGGGGGCGCGGTTCCGCGCAATCTGCAAAGAAGGCTCCAAGGGCAGTCGGGAACTCGAAATGTTGTGTCATTTCGGAGCCTCAGAACTGGCGATGCCAAGTGCGGATTTCAAGAGGGCTGTGAGACGGCATGGCTTTGGTTTCGCTTCGGTCGATGCGATTCGGCAGGAATTCGGCACGTCATTCGAAGCGTGCGTATATCGAATGGCTGAGACAGCACCATTTCCCGCGGCCGCTGGCCTTCTCAAGTTCAGGCGCCGGCTGAGCGAGGAAAATGCGGGTGGGCCGACTTCTGGGGTTCTATTCCCAAGTAAACCGCGGACGATCGGGGCGCCCGCACGAAAATATCGACGGCAGTCCTTCTATTATTCCGAGACTTATCCGCCAGAGTTTGTCATGCCATGGAACAAGTCGCTTCCTGAAACATCTTGCGTCTATCGAGCGGCTAAAACACGCGCGATCGAGAGCGCGGTCGAGATCGTCCCGCTCAACGGACGGGACAAGTTTCTCGCATGCTCGATAGAGGCTTTTGCGGCTCCATACCAGCCCGATAATGCGGATCCTGAATGGCCAGATGTTCTTTTCCTGCTGCGAGTGATCGAGCATTGAATCTAGGAACGAAGGCTGGGTCCTGGTAATCCGTGCGAGCAAGATCCCGAAACAACTGACCGAAAAGTATCTCGAATCCCACCGTTCAGGTCCCATGCGTGCTGCTGCAACCGCGTAATATCATCCGGAGATTATCTTCGAGGGAAGTCATGTCAGACGAGGAACTCAGCACGGATGCCGCAAAGCAAATCCTCGCGAATTCCATCGTGTGCCAGCAGAAGCACGAATGCCTAAGAAGGGCTCTGTTGTGGATGGGGATTTCGCTAGCGTGTTGGGTCGGGACGCTCGTGTTCTTGTTCGCGACCGGGTATTCGCGACACGCTCGACTAACCCTTTCTCCGTAGTGTGACCGCACTTGGGGAGAATTGTTTGCCTAGCTCAAGCAACGTGAGCTCGGAGGGGGAGCTCGAAACGGATGCTCACTACAGCAAGCCCGCCCCCGTGTGCGGGCTGTGCCGGCCCGTGACAATAGGAAGGCAGTATTCTGCTCGCGCCAGAGAATCTATTGCAGCCTGGACGGGTTGTTCGACACGGGCGGCATGCCGTTCTCAAAACAGTAGTAGAGAGTTTGGTATCCGGACCGAAACCCGATCACATCGTTGACCACCGCTGCGGGCGCAGACCTCTCAACCAAGATTCGTGCGATGAAATCAGCGATGACCTCCATTTCCGCCTCGTGCATCCCGAGGCGGGTGACTTCGATCGTCCCTATCCGTAATCCGTTTGGGCGGTCCCAGTCTTCAGGCCTGTCGCTCGGGATCAAATTCTTGTTGGTGATGATATTGGCCTGAGCGAGCCGTTGCGCGGCCTCCAGTCCGCCTCCGAACTTTCGCACGTCGGCGACGATCTGCTGCGTGGTCGTAAAGCCCTTGTTTGCGCCCAGCACCGGGATGCCGCGGCGTACGAGTGCAGCTCCTAGGGACTGCGCGTTCCGCACAATTTGTGTCATGTAGGGCTTGCCAAATTCCAGCATCTCGGCCGCCGACACAGCCAGAGCTGCCACGCGGTTCACCTGATGCGTAGCTGCAAGCACCGGGAATATGGCATGTGTAAGTGGTACCGTCAGCACAGGATCATCCCAGACCATGATCCCGCTCTGGGGACCGCTAAAGGTCTTGCCCGCCGACCCTGTCATGACAGCAGCACCTTCGCGAAGCGGGTCCTGATATAGGTCGGCGGCTATTAGGCCCAGCTGATGCGCACCATCGAAGAAGATTTGGCCACCCCACTCAGCCACTACCTCGTGCATGGCACGAACAGGGAAGGGGAACAGTGCCATCGACACCCCCAAGGCTACCATCTTGGGCCGAACGAGAGGCGCCATCCTTTGAAACAGATCCATGTCGACTTCAAGTTCGACCGGATCGAAGGGGATGTGTACTATGTTCAAGCCACGAACCCCGGCAGGCCCAGGAATGAGGTTGCTCGAATGGCCTCCAACCGGCTGAGGGACGCTCATGATGCAATCGCCTGGCTTTGTCAGAGCGGCGTATACGGCCATGTTGCCGATCATTCCCGCCAACAATCGATGGTCTGCATAGCGGGCGCGGAACACCTTCTTCAACAACTCGACGCAAAGGGCCTCGATCTCGTCGATGCATTGCGTCCCAGCAAACCAACGGTTGACCGCGCCGATATGCCCTTCGGCAGCTCTTGTACCCACTTCGGAAGCCAGAAGAGTTCGCACCGTTGGGCTGGTAGGTGCCTCTGGGGCGAGGAGATTGATGCATTGCCTGCCACGCCATTCTTCATTCCGCGCCACAGCGCTAAGCACCGCTTCCTTCATTTCCTCCGGGGAGCGGCAGGCATGCAGTAACGCTCGCGCCTTTGCAAGGATCGCCGGATCGTGTACCTCGGACATAATCCCCCTTCAAGGCCCATTCTCCCTGAGGACCTTCGCTTGGGCAGTCTTGGGCGAAGCGTAATCTAGCGTAATAGACGCTGTGTGCACGCTGATGATTCGAAACTCCATAGGGCCAGTTAAGATTGGTAAAAATACAAAGCTTCTAACCAATTCGCTCAGCACCGAGATCTCTAGCGGGGGAACCTCAAAGGAGATGGCCAATGTGTGCGCGCCGACCGATCCCTTAGCGTCTGAAACGCCGAGAAGCAAAGTTTTCGACCTGGTACTTTCTCACACCAGTGCCTTGGCTCTGTAGCCCCCATATCGGAATGACCTCCGGTTGAAGTGGTCCAACAGAACGGTCCATTCCGAGTACGTCAGAATACAGCCTTTACAAAACCACCGTCTACCTGAATGGCCACCCCCGTAACATAGCTTGCTTTTTCTGAGGCAAGGAAAACCGCTAGACTAGCTAGCTCGTCGGGTTGCCCGAACCTATGCATCGGGATGTTCTTGGTCCAATCTTCCCTGATCAGGTCTACCGCCATTCCGGAGCGTTTGCTCTGAGCAGCAAGCATCTCTTCCAGAAGCTGCGTGTGGATGTACCCGGCGCAGATACTGTTGATCAGGATGCCGTCTTTAGCCAGTTGGTTTGAAAGATTCTTAAAAAAGGCCAGCGCTGCCAGGCGGATGGCATTGGACAGGGAGAACTCGTCTGACAGATGCTTCACAGTGGCAGAACTGATATTGATGATTCTTCCCCATTTCTGTGCTCGCATGTGAGGGATGACAGCAAAGGTCAGGTACACAGAACTCATGAACACCGCGTTGAAGGCTTTGCACCAGTCGTCGGGTCCAAACTCCAATGCAGGGCCCCCAGGAGGGCCACCGCAATTATTCACCAAAATGTCGATTTTCCCGAACCGTGCTATCGTGTCCTCCACAAAGGTATGTATCTATTCTTCCTTGGTCAGATCTACTGGCTTGGCGAAGACCTCTGAGCCGGCTTGGTGGGATATTTCTTCCGCAGCCCGTTCGATGGCCTCCTTATCCCGCGAACAGATTGCAAGCCGGACCTTCTCGTCTGCAAGCCGAAGGGCGATAGCTTTGCCGAGGCCTCGACTCGCGCCGCCCACTATAGCCACGCGTCCGTAAAGTCCTAGATCCATGGGTTCCCTCTGGCATTTCAAGGTCTTGCGGAGAAAATGAGCATCGAAGCCAGAATATTCAGCAAGGAGTGCGCCGGTTCGACTTTTAAGCAAAACATGGACTGCTGATCCCCTATAACTACTTGAAGGGGAAAAGGATAATGTCAAGAGAACTCACTTCCTAAAGCCTCCTAACGGCATCCTCCTTGCTCATCAAAACCAAATGGGTTATCGTGGCTCCCGAAAGGAGCCGAGCACAATGCCTGGACTGACAAGACCAAAGCTTCGCACGATCAGGGCCAGAATTATCCCCCTCCTGGTCCTGCTTACACTCACCAGTCTGCCTTCATGCGAGAGGGCGCAACAGCCAAGAGAGATCAAAATAGGGGCCATTCTACCACTAACAGGCGACGCCGCAAGCTGGGGAGACCAAGGTAAGAAAGGCATCGACCTTGCTGCGGAAGAGATCAATTCCGCTGGCGGTATCGATGGCTCGCGCCTTGTGGTCATCTATGAAGACACCCAAGCAACTCCAAGAAGAGCTGCCACCGCTATGCAAAAACTCTGTACGGTGGACAGGGTTTCGGCGGTGATTGGCGATATCGTCAGTGCGACAACCCTCGCTGTTGCGCCGATCGCAGAGCAGAACCGCGTCCTGCTCCTTTCGCCGACCGCCTCAGCTCCCGCCATCTCGGACGTCGGAGACTATATTTTTCGCATCTGGCCTTCAGACATCGCCGAGGGAACAGCAATAGTCGAATTTGCGTTTCAGACGCTCGGCCTGCGGAGGGTTGCAATACTTTATATCGAGAACGACTACGGAGTTGGACTCAGGAGGGTGTTCGAGAAGAAGTTTTCGGGCTTGGGCGGGACCATCACTGCCGCCTTGGGTTACAAACAAGACGAAACCGACTTCAGATCTTATTTAACCAAGATTCGCGGAAGCGCTCCTGAAGCCATTTACCTGGTCAGCTACTACAAGGACGCCAGTTTAGCATTGCGACAAGCCCGAGAGCTTGGGATTAGATCAGAGTTCCTCGGCACAACGGCGCTGGAGGATCCCCATCTGATTTCGATTGCGGGCAGGGCCGCGGACGGGGTGATCTATCCGATGTCCACTGGCTACGATCCCAAGAGTGCTGATACTGCTGTTCAAGACTTCAAGGCTCGGTTCCGTGCCAGATTTGGGGAGGACCCAGGATTTGTATCAGCTCATGCATATGACGCCTTGAAGCTGATTGCGTTCGCCATGAAGATTAGTGGCACGACTGGCCCTGAGATCAGAACAGGGCTTCTACGCGTTCGAGATTTCCACGGCGCCACTGGAACAATCAACTTCGATTCCAAGGGCGATGTGATAAAGCAGACGACGATCAAGGAGATTAGAAACGGGCAGTTCGTACATTACTCGCGGTAACAGCCTCTTTCCTGCCATCTAGCAGGGACGAAATGCGGAGGAAAGATGATTGTAAGAAACTACCAGTTCGAAGGAAAAAACAAGAAAGCCCTCCTCGTTAACCCACCTGTCTACGAATTCGACAACTACTCTCCCAAGTGGAGCCAGCCTGCGGGCTTGCTCCGCATAGCCACAGCACTGAAGAAGCGAGGATATCGAATTTGTCTGATCGACTGCCTTCAAGAGGCTTGGCAGACAAAGGTCAAACCCAGGAAAGTATTCAGAGTCGGTGACGAAGTGCTTCTCCAGAAACACTTCGGTCTTGGTTTTGAAGAGCTTGCACAACGACTGTACTCACTGGAGTTCGCTCCCGACGAAGTCTACGTAACGTCAATTATGACCTACTGGTGGGAAAGTACCAGGGATGTAGTCGCTCTGGTGAAACAGGTCTTCCCAGGCGCGCAGGTGCTCGTTGGAGGGATATACCCAACCCTCTGTCCCCAGCACGCGGAGTCCAATCTGCAAGCAGACGTAATAGTGCAGGGCGAAATCTACGAAGCCTCCATGGAATGGACCGATCTTTCCCTTTACGCACAGCCTCCCTCGTATGCCCTAATTAACCCCAGCCGTGGCTGCCCATTTGACTGCGCATATTGCGCTCAAAGAGCGATAAACGGCGTTGGTCTTCGATTCAGGCAAGCGGAGGATGTAGTCGCTGAGATCGAGTACAAGAACAAAGCCTATGGCGTTCAGGACTTTTTCATATTTGCCGACAATTTCTTGGTAGATAAGAGCGACGTATTCGCACGCATTCTCGAATTAGTCCTGAGCAAAGGCCTAGGGATTACTTTGAACGCACCAAAAGGCATGGAGGCAAGGCTGCTTAAGAACCAGGATCTTTTGAAGATGATGAGAAGAGCAGGCTGGACTCAGATAAACATGGGCTTTGAAAGTGCCAGTCCAGACCAGAGACGCAAGTGGGACCGATTCGTTAACTCGAACGAAGATGTGGCTTTGGCAGTCGAGGCGTGCGCCCGAGCCGGGTACAGGCTGTGCACGGACGATATCGTTGGATTCGTCCTCTACGCGACGCCCGAAGAGAATCTCGAGGATGTGCTTAATACGATCCTGTTCCTCCACAACCTAAAGGTCTTCTCCAAGCCTATGCCCTTCACGCCTGTGCCGGGCACGAAGTTATTTAGTAGGTATGAATGGTATTTGAGGCAAAAGGATCTCAAACTGGAAGACCTCTACGAAAACTTCTACCCATTTTCAGAGCTCAATCAAGTCCCTCCCGCTACCTATCAAGCAATTAAGGGAATAATGCTGGAGCTCAACCAGCGACTGAAGCGGCATCAGGTCCTCAGCCCGGAGGAGTTCGCCGAGAGATTTGATTTGTG
>Ga0073934_10005219_pt1 | contig 20402 bp, 17 predicted proteins | sample LarsenN4metaG_FD_76834 | JGI IMG/M metagenome (GOLD analysis project Ga0073934, IMG submission 76834) | Hot spring sediment bacterial and archeal communities from British Columbia, Canada, to study Microbial Dark Matter (Phase II) - Larsen... ... | reverse complement strand
TTCAGGCTGGTGTCGCGCACTTCGCGCGCCTTCTCGCCGAAGATCGCGCGCAGCAGGCGCTCCTCGGGTGTGAGCTCGGTCTCACCCTTGGGCGTGACCTTCCCGACGAGGATGTCGCCCGGGCCGACCTCGGCGCCGACGCGGATGATCCCGCGCTCGTCGAGGTCCTTCAGGATGTCCTCGCTCAGGTTCGGGATGTCGGGGGTGATCTCCTCGGCACCGAGCTTGGTGTCGCGGGCGTCGATCTCGTGCTCCTCGATGTGGATCGACGTGAGCACGTCGTCCTTCACGAGCCGCTCGGAGATGACGATCGCGTCCTCGAAGTTGTGGCCCTTCCACGGCATGAACGCGACCAGCAGGTTCTTGCCGAGCGCCAGCTCACCGAGATGCGTCGACGGGCCGTCGGCGAGGACGTCACCCTTGCGAACCTGGGCGCCCTCCGTCACGACCGGCTTCTGGTTGATGCACGTGCCCTGGTTGGACCGGCGGAACTTCGCGAGGCGGTGCGCCTTGCGGCCGTTCTTGCGGTACTCCACCGTGATCGTGTCGCCCGACACGTCGACGACCGTGCCCTCGTCCTCGGCGAGCAGCACGTCGCCCGCGTCCCGAGCGGCGCGCGCCTCCACGCCGGTCCCGATGAACGGCGCCGTGGCGCGCAGCAGCGGAACCGCCTGGCGCTGCATGTTGGCACCCATCAGCGCGCGGTTGGCATCGTCGTGCTCGAGGAACGGGATGAGCGACGTCGCGACGGAGACGAGCTGCTTCGGCGAGACGTCCATGTAGTCCACTTCGTGCGCGGTCACGTACGCGATCTCGCCCCGGCCGGCCCGCACGAGCACGCGGTCGTCCTGGAAACGACCCTGCTCGTCGACGTTGGCGTTGGCCTGCGCGATGACGTACTCGTCCTCGTCGTCGGCCGCGAGGTACACGATCTCGTCGGTGACGCGCCCGCGCTCGACCCGGCGGTACGGCGTCTCGATGAAGCCGAACCGGTTGATCCGCGCGTACGTCGACAGGTACCCGATCAGGCCGATGTTGGGACCCTCGGGCGTCTCGATCGGGCACATGCGCCCGTAGTGGCTGGGGTGCACGTCACGCACCTCGAACCCCGCGCGCTCGCGCGACAGCCCGCCCGGGCCGAGGGCCGAGAGGCGGCGCTTGTGCGTGAGCCCGGCCAGCGGGTTCGTCTGGTCCATGAACTGCGAGAGCTGCGACGACCCGAAGAACTCCTTGATCGCGGCGACGACCGGCCGGATGTTGATCAGCGTCTGCGGCGTGATCGCCTCGACGTCCTGCGTCGTCATGCGCTCGCGCACGACGCGCTCCATGCGGCTGAGACCGACGCGGAGCTGGTTCTGGATGAGCTCGCCGACCGTGCGGACCCGGCGGTTGCCGAAGTGGTCGATGTCGTCGGGGAAGTACCCCTGGTCGCGATTGTGCAGCTTCACGAGGTACGAAACCGTGGCCAGGATGTCGGCCTTCGTGAGCGTGAAGTCTCCGCTGCGCCCGTCGACGTTGGCGTCGGGAATCTCGAGCTCGAAACGCTCGAGCCCGAGCAGCGGGTACTCGCGCGACAGCTTCTTCGAAACCTTGTGCCGGCCGACCTTGGCCTGGTCGTAGCGCTTGGGGTTGAAGAACAAGTTGTCGAGCAGGGCGCGCGCCGAGTCGGGCGTCGGCGGCTCGCCCGGGCGCAGCTTGCGGTAGATGTCGATGAACGCCTCGTCGACGCTCGCGGTGTTGTCCTTCTCGAGCGTGTTGCGCATCGACTCGTACGGGCGGCCGTACTCGTCGGTGATGAGGTTGAGGAGCTCCTCCTCGCTCTCCCCGAAGCCGAGCGCCTTGAGCAGCACGGTCACCGGCTGCTTGCGCTTGCGGTCGATGCGGACGTAGACGACGTCCTTCTTGTCGACCTCGAACTCGAGCCAGGCGCCACGACTCGGGATGATCTTGGCGTCGACCACTTCCTTCTCGGGGGCGGTCTTGTCGGGCGTGACGCCGAAGTAGACGCCGGGCGAGCGGACGAGCTGCGACACGACGATGCGCTCGGTGCCGTTGATGATGAACGTGCCGCGGTCGGTCATCATCGGGAAGTCGCCCATGAAGACCGTCTGCTCTTTGATCTCGCCGGTCTGCGCGTTCATGAAGCGCGCGGTGACGAACAGCGGGCGTGCGAACGTCATGTCGCGCTCGCGGCACTCGTCCTCCGAGTGCTTCGGCGGGTCGAACACGTGGTCGGTCAGCTCGAGCTTGAGCTGACCGGTGAAGTCCTCGATCGGCGAGATGTCGCGCAGCACCTCGGCGACACCGTCCTCGAGAAACCAGTTGAACGAGTCGGTCTGGACTTCGATCAGGTTGGGGAGGTCCTTGACCTCGCGCAGCTTCGAGAAGGACAAACGCTCACGGGACGCGAGACGAGCCAACGTCACTCCAATCCGGGGGTCACGCCGCGGGGTAGCCGAGGTGCTCCAGGCGCGCGTCGAGAAGGGCCGGGAACGACGAGAGACACGAGCGGGCAAACACGGCTAGATACAGCATAGCCAGAGGGCCATGCCGTTGCCAACACCCGGGCGCGCGGGGCCAAGCCCGACGCTTGTGCCGCGGAGGATACGACGGAGGCGGCCGGGTGACAACCACTTCTGTTGGCACCCGGCCGGAAATCGTCGGCGATTTGCCCGCTTTGTGCGGGATTACTTCAGCTCGACGGTGGCGCCGGCCTCCTCGAGCTTGGCCTTCGCCTTGTCCGCGTCCTCCTTCGAGGCCTTCTCGATAACCGGCTTGGGGGCGCTGTCGACGAGGTCCTTGGCCTCCTTCAGGCCGAGGCTGGTGAGCTCGCGCACCACCTTGATGACCTGGATCTTCTTGTCGCCGGCCGCCGCCAGGACGACGTCGAACTCGTCCTTTTCCTCCGCGGCCTCTGCCCCTCCACCGCCACCCGTGGGGGCGGCGCCGACGGCCGCGACCGCGACCGGCGCGGCGGCGGTGACGCCGAACTCGTCCTCGAACGCCTTCAGGAACTCGTTGAGCTCGAGCACCGTCATGTTCTTGAAGACGTCGAGCAGTTCTTGGGTGCTCATCGTTGCCATCGCTTGGTCTCTCCTGTCACTCGGTCTCGGACGCCGCCTCGGGCGCGGCTTCGGGCGTGGGCACCGGCGCCGACTCCGCGGGCTCGGACTGTGCCCGCTGGTCGGCATAGGCCTTCAGGCCGTACGCGAAGTTGCGCGTGAACGCCTGCAAGAGCCCGGCCATCTTCGTCAGCGGGGCCTGGAAGCCGCCGGCCATGCGGGCGAGCAGCTGCTCACGGGGCGGCACGTCGGCCAGCGCTTCGACATCGGCGACGCTGAGCTGGCGCGGACCGAGCAGCCCGCCCTTCACCACGAGGTTCGGGTTGGTGCGCGCGAAGTCGCGCAGCGCCTTGGCCGCCGTCACGGCGTCGCCGCCGTCCTTGCGGACGAAAGCGATCGCCACGGGGCCCTCGAGCAGCGCGGCGACATCGGCGAGACCCGCGTCCTGCGCGGCGCGGCGCGCCAGCGTGTTCTTGAAGATCTTGTAGTCGGTCGCCGCCGGGCGCAGGGCGGCGCGCAGCTGCGCGATCTGCGTGACGGTCAACCCGCGGTACTCGGTGAGCACGGCCGCGTCCGCGTCGCTGAGGCGCCGGCGGATCTCGTCGATCACCGCCGCCTTGCGCTCGAGCTGCTTGCTCGCTTCGGGTGCCTTGGTCGGCATCTGACTCTCCCCGGGTGCGCACACGCGGACGAGACGCCGCGGCGCAGGCGCGACCGTGGTCGCGCTCCCGAGGTCACCTCGTCCGGCGGGCTCGCGCCCATTACCTCGTCGTGAGACCGGAGGTCTTCGGTGTGTAATGCGAGGTGAGATCGTAGCAGCGCGCCGACCACCCCTGCGATCCGGGCGCTCCCGGACCGTCTCTCAGTGCACCTCGACGCGCGCCTCGGGCGAGACCTTGACACCGGGTCCCATCGTCGACGACACGCCGATGGACTTCAGGTACCGGCCCTTGGCGGCGGCGGGCTTGGCCCGGAGGAGCTCGTCGAGCACGGCGCCGAAGTTCCGCACGAGGGAATCGGTGTCGAAGCTCACCTTGCCGATCGGGACGTGCACGTTGCCGTAACGATCGGTGCGGTACTCGACCTTGCCGCCCTTGAAGTCGGCCACGGTCTTGCCCACGTCGGTGGTGACCGTGCCGGTCTTCGGGTTGGGCATCAGGCCGCGTGGCCCGAGCACGCGACCGAGCCGGCCGACCTGGCCCATGAGGTCGGGGGTCGCGATGGCGACGTCGAAGTCGAGGAAGCCGTTCTGCACACGCTCGACGAGGTCGTCGGCACCGACCACGTCGGCACCGGCCTCGGTCGCCTCGCGCGCGGCGTCGCCCTGCGCGAAGACCGCGACGCGGACGTCCTTGCCGGTCCCCGCGGGCAACGAGACGGTACCGCGCAGCATCTGGTCGGCCTTGCGGGGGTCGACGCCGAGGCGGAACGCCACCTCGACGGTCTCGTCGAACTTGCGGTTCGCGAGCGACTTCACCAGCTCCAGCGCCTCGACCGGCTGGTGGAGCTTCTGGCGGTCGAACTTGCGGACTGCGTCGACGTACTTCTTGCCGTGTCTCATGCGGCTTCGGCCTCCGTCGCTCGATCTCCTGGGAACCGCGCGAGGGCTGTCCGCTCCTCCGGCCTGCGCCTGGGCTGCCTCATGCGGCTTCGGCCTCCGTCGCTCGATCTCCTGGGAACCGCGCGAGGGCTGTCCGCTCCTCCGGCCTGCGCCTGGGCTGCTTCGTCATCACATCGCTCCTTGTCGGAAGCTCCCTCGGGTCCCGATGGTCGGCGCGCGAGGTGCTCGCGCCGCGGGTTGCGTCTCAGTCGGTGACTTCGATGCCCATCGACCTTGCCGTCCCCGCCACTTGCGCCATCGCACCGTCGAGGTCGATCGCGTTGAGGTCGGGCATCTTCGTCTGCGCGATCTCGCGCACCTGGTCGCGTGTCACGCGGGCGACCGTTTCACGCTTGGGCGCCGTGGCGCCCTTCTCGATGCCGGCCGCCTGGCGCAGCAGCACCGGGGTCGGCGGGGTCTTCGTGACGAACGTGAACGTCCGATCCTCGTAGATCGTGATCTCGGCCGGCACCACCGTGCCGCGCTGGGACTCCGTGGCCGCGTTGTAGGCCTTGCAGAAGTCCATGATGTTGATCCCGTGCGGGCCGAGCGCGGTGCCGACCGGGGGCGCGGGCGTCGCCGCCCCCGCCTGGATCTGGATCTTCACGATCGCCGCGACGCGACGCTTTGCCATATCTACTCGCTCACTCTCTGCGGCGCAGGATACCTGCGCCGCGGCCGTTCGTTCGCTGGCGAGTTCGCTCGCTGCGCTCGCTCACCGCTGCGCGCCTCGTCGGCGTGTCGCTGCAACATCCGTCGACTCGCCGCTCTACAGCTTGGCGACGTCGCCGAACTCGAGCTCGACCGGCGTCTCCCGGCCGAAGATGTTGACCAGCACCTTGAGCTTGGACCGGTCGACGTCGATCTCGCTGATGAGGCCGTTGAAGTCCGCAAACGGGCCGGTGACGACACGAACCTGCTCGCCCACCTCGTATTCGAGCCGCGGTCGCACCTTCTTCTCGCCGGCAGGTCCCTCGACCTTCTCCCCCGTGCCGAGGATGTCCTCGACCTCGCGGCGCGACAGCGGGGTCGGCTTCGCACCGCTGCCGACGAAGCCGGTGACGCCCGGCGTGTTGCGCACGACGTACCAGGCGTCGTCGTCGAGCCCCATACGCACGAGCAGGTAACCGGGGAAGACCTTCTTCTGCACGACGACCTTGCGGCCGTTCTTGAACTCGATGACGTCTTCCATCGGGATGACGACCTCGAAGATGCGGTCCTCGACGTTCATCGACCGCACGCGGCTCGCGAGGTTCGACTTCACCTTGTTCTCGTAGCCGGCGTACGTGTGCACGACGTACCAGCGTCCCGGGCGGTCGTACGGACTGGGCTCGGGCTCGGGGAGCTCCTCGACTTCGAGCAGATCCGCGTCGCCGAGCTCGCTCGCCTCGATCTCGCCCCCGGTGTCGTCCTCCCGCAGCCGCGCAGCGGCCTCGGCTTCCGCGACGTCAGCGGCCGCAACGGCAGTGTCGTCGACGTCGCCGATGTCGGCTTCCTCGGCCGCGACGCGCTCGGCGAGGTCGTCGGTCTCGTCGCCGACGTCGACGACGACACGGCCGTCGGGCGCGTCGGGGGAGGCGGAAGGTTCGAAGAAGTTCGTCATCAGCCGAAGATCAGGTCGACGAGCTCGAGCGCGGTCCAGTCGAAGGCGAAGATGAGGGCCGTCATGATCACGACGCCGACGAGCACGATGAGCGTCGAGTTGAAGACCTCGTTGCGCGTCGGCCACGCGACCTTGCGCATCTCGCCCATGACCTCACGCAGGTACTGGCGCGGGCCGGTCTTGTCTGCGTGCGGCGGCGGTGCCGACTTCGGCTGCGGCGCGCGCGGGCGATCGGTGCCCTGCTTGGCCATCTGCCGCTTGAGTTGTCGGTTCATACGTCGCCTCGGCGCGGGAGCTTCTGAGGAGCAGGGCAGGAGGGACTCGAACCCCCAACCGCCGGTTTTGGAGACCGGTGCTCTGCCAGTTGAGCTACTGCCCTCCGGGGGCGGGGGCCCGGACGGCCAGGATAGCAGCGGCCGAATTGCCGGGGCAGCGGCGGGCACGGCCGGACAGCATGGTGGGATGGCACCCGACCCGAGCTCCCGGATCCGCGACATCATCGCGCTCGGCACCTCGCGGTCCGAAGGGCCCTGTGGGACGGGCCCGACGGAGAGATCGCGCGGCTGCGAGAGGGCTCGGGGACCTACGACGACATCGAGTACGCGCTCGCGTACCTCGAGCTCGACCCGTTCTACTTCCGGTCCGGCTATACGCGACAGAAGGTTGCGGGGCACCTGTCGCAGTACCGACTCGACGACGCCCAACGCGGACGCGCTCGGGACCTCGTGCTCCAGGCCGTCGACGGCGAGAAGTGCACGCCCCACCCGGGTGTGGGCCGCCTCGCGGGCGTGGTCGCGGACAACGCGCTCCGAAGGGCGCTGCGCGAGCGCCTGCACGACGACGACGCGGGACGCGCCCGGCGCGCGCTGAAGACGCTGCTCTACGTGAAGCGCCCCGGTTACAGCCCCGACGACCTCGCCGTCGTGAGACGGCTCATCCTCGCAAGCGCCGGGCGATTCGACTGGCTCGGTTCTCAGACCTACCGCCTCGCCGCCCGCTTCTGGTCGGCCGAGTGGGCTACAGAGCTCCGCGACATCGCACGACAGCATGGCCCGGATCGTGCGGGAGCGAAGAAGCTGCTCGACGCGATGCAACGACGCCACGCGCGGAGCATCGAGAAGCAGCGCAAGCGGGCGGGCCTCTGACGGGGCGAGTCAGCCCCGCTCGGTCGCGAGACCCGCGTCCGCACCGCCCAGCGTATCCCGCGCCCCGAGCGGGGTCAGCTCGCGATCGCGGTACGGCGCCGTGAGCGGGCGATGAGCAACGCGGCGGTGACGGCGGTTGCCGCGGCGGTTCCGGTGATGGCACCCGCGTACGCGAGGCGGCGGGCGGTGACGAGCGAGCGGATCGCCCCCTTCTCGGCGACGTCGGTGAGCGCTGCGAGCGTCTCGCCGAGCAGGCCCGGTGTGGGTTCGACGTAGCGGGTGCGAAGCAGTTCGAGCGAGCGCTTCAGCTTGCGGTACCGAGCCAGCTCGGCCTGGCAGCGCAAGCAGTGCTCGACGTGCGAGTTGACGATCGCGTTCGAGCTGTCGACGCCGTCGATCAGGCTCGGCAGGAGGAGTGCGGCCTCGTCACACCGCATGGGATTCTGCTCCTTCGTCGTACAGGATGTCGCGCAGCTTCCGCCGCGCCCGGTGCAGCCGCACCTTCGCGGCCGCGACGGTGATGCCGAGCTCGTCGGCGATCGCCTCGTGCGGAAGGTCGTACACGTCCTTGAGCACGACCACGGTGCGCAGCTTCGGAGGCAGCTCGTCGAGCGCGTGCGAGATGCGGCCGAGCGCGTCGGCTGCCTCCGCGCTCGCCGCGGGCTGGGCGTCGGCGCGCAGGTCGACCGGTTCGGCGATGTCGTCGAGCGTCTCGGTGCGCTGGCGGCGGCGCTTGCCGAGGTGCGAGGAAGCAGCGTTGGCCGTGATCCGGTACATCCACGTCGAGAACTGCGCCTCGCCGCGAAACTTCCCGATCGCCTTCCAAGCCCGCAGGTAGGCGTCCTGCACGACGTCCCTCGCATCTTCCTCGTTGCCCGTGAGGCGGCGGGCGAGGGTGAAGGTGTCGACGAACGTCCGCCGCACCAGCTCTTCGAACGCGTCGCGCTCGCCCGCCTGGGCGGCGGCGATGAGCTCGGCCTCGCCTGTCTCCACGGGTTCCCTTCCAGGGTGGATGCCGGGTCTGACTCCCCGCCCGCCCGAAAGGTTACGAGGCGCTCCGGCCTACCGGGTCTCTTTGTGGACGGTGTGGCGCTTGTCCCAGCGGCAGTACTTCTTCATCTCGATGCGCTCGCGGTCGTTGACCTTCGACTTCATCGTGATGTAGTTGCGCCGCTTGCACTCCTCGCAGGCAAGCGTCACCTTCACTCGCTTCTCGCTCTTGGCCACGACGACTCCCTGCTACTTGAGGATCTTGACGACGCGGCCGGAGCCGACGGTGCGGCCACCCTCACGGATCGCGAACCGCAAGCCCTCGTCCATCGCGATCGGCTTTTGCAGCTGGACTGTCATCTCGGTGTTGTCACCCGGCATCACCATCTCGGTCCCCTCCGGCAACGACACCGTCCCCGTCACATCCGTCGTCCGGAAATAGAACTGCGGGTGATAGTTCGTGAAGAACGGCGTGTGCCGGCCGCCCTCCTCCTTCGTCAACACATACACCTGCGCCGTGAAGTCAGTGTGCGGCGTGATACTCCCCGGCTTCGCCAACACCTGCCCCCGCTCCACATCCTCCTTCTTCGTCCCCCGCAACAACGCCCCGATGTTGTCCCCCGCCCGACCCTCGTCCAACAACTTCCGGAACATCTCCACACCCGTACACGTCGTCTTCGTCGTCGGCCGCAACCCCACGATCTCGATCTCGTCACCCACCTTGACGATCCCGCGCTCCACCCGGCCCGTCACCACCGTCCCCCGACCCGTGATCGAAAACACATCCTCGATCGGCATCAAGAACGGCTTGTCCACATCACGCGTCGGCTCCGGCAAGAACGAATCGACCGCATTCATCAACTCGATGATCGACTCCGTCCACGCCGCATCACCCTCCAACGCCTTCAACGCCGACACCCGCACCACCGGCGTGTCATCCCCCGGAAACTCGTACTCGTTCAACAACTCCCGCACCTCGAGCTCCACCAACTCGAGGATCTCCTCATCGTCGACCATGTCCGCCTTGTTCAACGCCACCACAATCGACGGCACCCCCACCTGACGCGCCAACAACACATGCTCACGCGTCTGCGGCATCGGACCATCCGTCGCCGCCACCACCAGAATCGCGCCATCCATCTGCGCCGCCCCAGTGATCATGTTCTTGATGTAGTCCGCATGCCCCGGACAATCCACATGCGCGTAATGACGGCTCTCCGTCTCATACTCCACATGCGCAATCGAAATCGTGATCCCCCGCGCCTTCTCCTCCGGCGCCTTGTCGATCTGATCGAACGCCGTGAAATGCACGTTCGGATTCCGATCCGCCAACACCTTCGTGATCGCCGCCGTCAACGTCGTCTTCCCATGGTCAATATGACCAATCGTCCCGATGTTCAAATGCGGCTTCGTCCGCTCGAACTTCTCTTTGGCCATGGGACTACCTCTGCTCCTTCACGCGATTACTCACCACGGACCCGGGCGACGATCTCTGCGGCGATCGACTCCGGTACCTGCTGGTAGGAGTCGAACTGCATGGTGTACGTCGCGCGACCTTGGGTGCGAGACCGAAGGTCGCCAACATAGCCGAACATCTGCGCCAACGGCACTTTCGCGCGGATGGCCTGCGCGTTGCCGCGCTGCTCCATGCCCTCGACCTGCCCGCGGCGCGAGTTGAGGTCGCCGATCACGTCACCCATGTAGTCCTCGGGCGTCACGACCTCGACTTCCATGACCGGCTCGAGCAGGACCGGCTTGGCCTTCCTCGCGGCCTCCTTGAGCGCCATCGAGCCGGCGATCTTGAACGCCATCTCCGAGCTGTCGACGTCGTGGTACGAACCGAACGTCAGCCGGGCCCGCAGGTCGACGAGCGGGTAGCCGGCGAGCACGCCGCCTTCCATCGCCTCCTGGATCCCGGCGTCGACCGCGGGGATGTACTCGCGCGGGATGACCCCACCGGTGATCTCGTCGACGAACTCGTAGCCTCCGCCGGGGCCGGTCGGCTCCAACGAGATGACGACATGGCCGTACTGCCCGCGGCCACCCGTCTGGCGGACGTAGCGCTGCTCGACCTTCTCGACCGGGACGGTGATCGTCTCGCGGTACGCGACCTGGGGCTTGCCGACGTGGGCTTCGACGTTGAACTCACGCATCATGCGGTCGACGAGCACCTCCAGGTGCAACTCGCCCATGCCGCGGATGATGGTCTGGCCGGTGTCCTCGTCGGTGTGGACCTGGAAGGTCGGGTCCTCGTCGGAGAGTGCGCCGAGCGCCTTGCCGAGCTTGTCCTGGTCGACCTTGGTCTTGGGCTCGATCGCGACCGAGATCACCGGCTCCGGGAACTCCATGCGCTCGAGCACGATCGGGTGCGCGCGGTCGCACAACGTGTCGCCGGTCGTGGTGAACTTGAAGCCCAGCCCGGCGACGATGTCGCCCGCGTACGCGACGTCGATGTCCTCGCGCTGGTTCGCATGCATGCGCAGGATGCGACCGATCCGCTCCTTGCGGTCCTTCGTCGAGTTGTAGATCTCCGAGCCCTTCTCGAGCTTTCCCGAGTAGATGCGGAAGTACGTCAGCTTGCCGTAGGGGTCGGAGACGATCTTGAACGCCAGCGCCGAGAACGGCTCGTCCTCGCTTGCCTTGCGCTCGACGGTCTCCGCGCCCTTCGGATCCGTGCCGATCGTGGGTGGGATGTCGACGGGCGACGGGAGGAAGTCGACGACCGCGTCGAGCATGGGCTGGACGCCCTTGTTCTTGAACGCCGAGCCGCACAGCACCGGGACGAACTCGAACGCGAGGGTGCCCTTGCGGATGGCGGCCTTGATGTGCGCAGGGTCGATCTCGTGCTCGTCGAGGTACTTCTCGAGCAGCTCGTCGTCGACGTGGGCGACCACCTCGAGGAGCCGGTCGTGCGCGGCGGCCGCCTCGCCGGCGAGCTCGGCCGGGATGTCGACGACTTCGTACCTCGCACCCTCGGTGTCGTCGTCGAGCGGCCACACGACGGCCTTCATGTTGATGAGGTCGATCACGCCGCGGAACTCGTTCTCGGCGCCGATCGGCAGTTGGAGCACGACCGGCACCGCGTCGAGACGGTCACGGATCATCTGGACGCAGCGGTTGAAGTCGGCCCCGACGCGGTCCATCTTGTTGACGAAGCAGAAGCGGGGAACGCGGTACTTGTTGGCCTGGCGCCACACGGTCTCGGTCTGGGGCTCCACGCCCGCGACTGCGTCGAAGACGGCGACCGCTCCGTCGAGGACCCGCAGCGAACGCTCGACCTCGACCGTGAAGTCGACGTGGCCCGGCGTGTCGATGATGTTGATCTGGCAGTCACCCCACTGCGCGGTCGTCGCGGCCGAGGTGATCGTGATGCCGCGCTCTTGCTCTTGGACCATGTGGTCCATGACCGCGGCGCCCTCGTGCACCTCGCCGATCTTGTAGGTCCGGCCGGTGTAGTAGAGGATGCGCTCGGTCGTGGTGGTCTTGCCCGCGTCGATGTGGGCCATGATCCCGATGTTGCGGGTCTTTTCGAGTGGGAATTCGCGAGCCATCGCTTCGTTTCCTTGCACACGGGGGTCGGAGGCGGTGCGGGCGAGCCGCTCAGGCGGCGGAACGCCCAGGAGTCACTGCGCGGATCAACATCTGATCGGCCCCCCGCAGCTGACTACCAGCGGTAATGGGCGAAAGCCTTGTTGGACTCCGCCATCTTCTGCATGTCTTCCCGGCGCTTGATCGCGGCACCGATGCCGTTGCTGGCGTCGAGGATCTCCCCCGAGAGCCGCTCCGCCATGGTCTTCTCCCGCCGCTGGCGCGCGTAACCGACGATCCAGCGGATCGCGAGCGTCGTCGCCCGGCGGGGCCGGACCTCGACGGGCACCTGGTACGTGGCGCCGCCCACCCGCCGGCTCTTCACCTCGAGCGGCGGGCGCACGTTCTCGACGGCACGCTTGAGCACCGTCACCGGGTCGCCGTTGGTCTTGCGGCTGATGTCGTCGAGTGCCTTGTAGACGATGTGCTCGGCAACGGAGCGCTTGCCGTTCCAGAGCACCTTGTTGACGAGCTGTGTGACGACCACCGACCGGTAGATCGGGTCGGGCATCAGCTCGCGGCGCGGCGCGGGGCCCTTGCGCGGCATTACGAGTCCCTCTTCGCGCCGTAGCGACTGCGCGCCTGCTTACGGTTGGCGACACCGGACGCGTCGAGCGCGCCGCGGATGATCTTGTAGCGCACGCCCGGGAGGTCCTTCACCCGGCCGCCGCGCACGAGCACGATCGAGTGCTCCTGGAGGTTGTGGCCGATGCCCGGGATGTACGCGGTGACTTCGATGCCCGACGTCAGACGCACGCGCGCCACCTTGCGCAGGGCGGAGTTCGGCTTCTTGGGCGTGACGGTGAACACACGCGTGCAGACGCCCCGCCGCTGGGGCGAGCCCTTCAGCGCCGGGGTCTTGGACTTGTCTCGCTTGGTCTCCCGTCCGCTTCGGACGAGTTGGGCGATCGTGGGCACGCGTTCGTTCCTCGACTTCCACACCGGGGGGTCGGCAAGGGCCGACCGAACAGCATACACGACGGCCAGCGCGTGGCTACCAGACGGTCGTGGCGACGGCGGCCGCGATCGTCACGAGCAGCAACGGCACCACGCCCACCGACCAGCGACCCCATCGCCGGACGAGCCAGATGGTCGCCGCGCCCGCGGTTGCGAGCGCCGGGAGGGAGGCGAGGAGAACTCGCTCGGGGATGTCACAGCGCGCCGGGCAGCGCGAGGTGGTGCACCGGAAGTCGTCGGTGCACGCGGTGTGCTGTCCGGTGGCGACGACCCAGAGCACGAAGAACGCGACGGTCGCGAGACCGAGCGCCACCCCCGCCACGAACGGCTTCCGGGCAACGGGCCGCGCGGCGCGTGTCACCGCGGCGTCACCTCCACAGGATCGACCCACGCGACCTGCCGACCGGCCGTACGCGTTCCGGCCCGGGAACCGTGTACGGCGGCAGGAGGTGCCGATCTACTCCGCGGGCGCGATCGCGACTTCGACATTCCGACGGGTGCCCCAGCGCGCGTCCGTGACCTTCGTGACAGCCCAGTACCGCAGCGGGTTGAGCACGAAGATGTACAGCACGCTGATGAGTGGGGCCAGAGCGACCGAGCAGAGCTTGTCGCGCAGGCGCATGTCGGCTCGTGAGAACGCGATGTAACGGATCGCTCGTACGTAGGCAAGCGCTCCCATGTACGCCACGTAGACGAGGAACGCCGTGATCCCCGTGGTCAGCGAATAGGTGAGGAGCGCAACGAGCAGGAGTGCAACGACGACGAGCTCGACGACCTGCACCACGATGAACCAATACGCGATGTCACGGAAGCCAAGGTTCCGCACCGTCCAGTTGACCCCGCGATAGAAGCTCCCGGCCCACCGGAGTCGCTGGCGCACGAGGTGGCCGAACCGCTCCGGCAGTGCGGTGTGGGCGACGGCCGTCTCCTGGAACACCACGCGACCGAGACGGAGTGCGTACTGCGTCAGCCGACGGTCGTCACCGGCGCGGACCGGGCGACCGAGGAACGTCTCGTTGAGGTAGTCGTCGAGATTCGGCCGCACCACAGCTTCGCGGTAAAACGCGATCGTGCCGCACGCGACAGTGACCGCTCCGAACCGCGACGCCGAGGCGCGCCCGATCAGGAAGCTGTTGGCGAACTCGATGTCGATGATCCGGGTGAGCCAGTTTCGCCGCCAGTTGCGTCCGAGGGTGAGCCCGGCGACAGCGGCAACGCGCTCGGACGAGAAGGGCTTGATCCCTTCCTCGATCGCGTTGGGCGAGAGCACGGTGTCTGAGTCGAGTGTGAGCCAGATGTCCGCGCGATCACCTAGGAACGCGTAGGACTGCGCGTGGCGTTTCCCCGCGTTCTCCGGCGCCCGGATTACTTGAACCGAGAACTTGTGTTCCTGTTCGGCGAACTCCCGCGCGATTGCGAGGCAACGCGCGTCCGGCGAGCAGTCGTCGACGAGCCACACCGCCTGCGGCGGCCGGGTCTGTGCATCGATCGATTCGAGGCAGCGACGGAAGTACTCCGGGTCCTCGTTGTAAAAGGGGACCACCGCGACGACGCGCAACTCGTCGAGGTCTCGGACGACGTAGCTGGGCACGTCGACCAGGCGCGCACTTACGGCAAAGAGCATCCGGAGGCTGAGCCACCCGGTAGCGAAGAGAGCCGCTCCCGCGAGCGACGCCACGTCGAGGCGGTCGACCTGGCGCCAGACCAGGACGCCGCCGATGATGGCGAGAACTCCGAGCAGGAAGCGGCGCGCCCGACGTGCGGACGCGGCGCGCATCAGCCGCGCTGTGCCCGGTGCGCAACCACCGTGCAGAGCATGAGACCGAGTACGACCGAGGCCACGGCGATGAGCGCCAGGAAGGCAGACGTCGTACCAGTCACTGGGAGTGTCGAACCGCCCGCTGCAACCGCGCTGGTCGTGCCGGTCGCCGTCGCAATCGTCCCAAGACCACTGTTCTCGTACATAGTTCTCCCCGCTCGGGCATACGAGCTATCAATGGTATATGTCGCCAATGTCCAGATCAAGCGTTTGCGAGACCGCGGTTCGGTTGTCGCCCGGCGCGCACCCGGCCTCGGGCAGCCGAGGCCCGAGACGGGGTACGCGGTCGTCACTCCCCGGCGGAGGCGGACTGCCCGTCGCCGTCGAAGCCGGGCGCGATGCCGTCGCCCTCGGCGCGGGTGCCGCCCGACACGAAACGCTCCTCGGCGGGGCTGCTCTCGTAGCCGCCGCTGCCCGCGAGCACGCCGAAGTCGGCCACGTCGCCCGGCACCCGCTGCGTCGACTGCTCCCGCAGCCACGCCGCGAGGTCCATCTCCTCCTCGGCTTCGGAGGTGTAGAAGGGCAACGGCTCGTAGTCGGGCGCGTGCGTGCGGATGTCGCGGTACAGCGGCATACCGGTCCCGGCGGGGATGAGCTTGCCGATGATGACGTTCTCCTTGAGGCCCTCGAGTCCGTCGGAGCGCCCCTCGATCGCGGCCTCGGTCAGGACCCGGGTGGTCTCCTGGAACGACGCAGCCGAGAGCCACGAGTCGGTCGCGAGCGACGCCTTCGTGATGCCCATCAGCTCGGGCCGGCCCTCGGCGGGCCGCAAGCCCTCTTCGACCAGCCGACGGTTCTCCTCCGCGTACTTGCGGGCATCGACCTTCTCGCCCGGCAGGAACGTGCTGTCGCCCGGCTCGGACACCGTGACCCGCCGCAGCATCTGGCGGACGATCACCTCGATGTGCTTGTCGTGGATCGACACGCCCTGGTCGCGGTACACCCGCTGCACCTCCTCGACGAGGTACTGCTGCGTCTCGCGCACACCCTTGACCTCGAGGAGCTTCTTCGGGTCGAGCGGGCTCTTCTCGTCGCCGACGAGCCGGTCGCCGGCCGCAATCTCCTGACCATCGCGCACCGAGACGTGCGCGCGTCGGGAGACGACGTACTCGGTCTCGGTACCGTCGTCGCTCACGACGGTGATGACCTTCTCGCCCTTGTCGTTCTCACCGAGACGGACGACACCCGAGACCTCCGCGAGCAACGACGCGCTCTTGGGAGTGCGGGCCTCGAACAGCTCGACGACGCGCGGCAGACCGTGCGTGATGTCCTCGCCGGCGACACCGCCGGTGTGGAAGGTCCGCATCGTGAGCTGCGTGCCGGGCTCACCGATCGACTGGGCGGCGACGATGCCGATCGCCTCGCCGAGGTCTGCGACCTTGCCGGTCGCGAGCATCCGGCCGTAGCACGACGAGCAGACACCCGACACCGTCTCGCACGTGAGCACCGACCGGACGCGAATCCGTGTCACACCCTCGTCGTCGGCGAGCAGCCGCATCACGTCGTCGTCGACGTGCGTGTTGCGCTCGACGACGGAGCCGTCGGCCAGGGTCACGTCTTCCGCGAGGCAGCGGCCGAGGAGGCTCGTCTCGAGCAGCCGCCACGACTCGGGGCCGGGCTCGACGCGCTCGATCCAGATCCCACGACCGGTCCCGCAGTCGTCCTCGCGGACGATCAGCTCCTGGGCGACGTCGACGAGACGCCGCGTCAGGTACCCGGAGTCGGCGGTGCGCAGCGCGGTGTCCGCGAGTCCCTTGCGGGCGCCGTGCGTCGAGATGAAGTACTCGAGCACCGACAGGCCCTCGCGGAAGTTCGACTTGATCGGGCGCGGGATGATCTCACCACGCGGATTCGCCACCAGACCGCGCATACCGGCGATCTGGCGGACCTGCATGACGTTTCCACGAGCGCCCGAGCCGACCATCATGTCGATCGGGTTGAAGCGCTCGCGACGCATGTAGGCCTGCATCGCGTCGGTCACCTTGCTGGTGGCCTCGGTCCAGATCTCGATCTCCTGCTGGCGCCGCTCGTCGTCGGTGATGATGCCCCGGTCGAACTGCGTCTCGACCTTCTCGGCCTCCGCCTCGAACTGCTCGAGCAGCCCCGCCTTCTCGGGCGGAGTCGTCACATCCGCGATCGAGATGGTCAGCCCCGCACGGGTCGACCACTCGAAGCCGAGGTCCTTGAGCTTGTCGAGGCTCGCGGCCACGACGGCCTTGTCGTAGCTGACCACGAGCTGGCCGACGACCTCGGTGACGTCGCGCTTGCGCATCACGCTGTCGACGAACGGGAAGTCGTCCGGGAAGGCCGAGTTCAGGATGAGCCGTCCGAGCGTCGTTTCCACGAGCACCTGCGTCGAGCCGTTCATCCGAGAACCATTGGTCGGCTCCGCGCGCCGCTCCCCTCCGGTCGCTCCGCTGTCGCCTCCGTACTCGCGCAGCACGATGCTCTGCGGCGTGCCGTCGTCCAACGGGCGCGCGTAGCGGTCCGCGGGGAACTTGCCGGCCGGCATCCGTACCTTGATCTTCGCGTGCAGCGCGATCGTCTCACCGTCGGCGGAGTATCGCTCCTCGTAGGCGGCGCGCGCCTCGTCGAGCGACGCGAACACGCGGCCCTCGCCCTTGCTCCCCGGCACCTCCTCGGTGAGGTAGTAGACGCCGATGATCATGTCCTGGCTCGGGACCGCGATCGGGCGGCCCGATGCCGGCGACAAGATGTTGTGAGCGCTGAGCATCAGCAGGCGCGCCTCGGCCTGCGCCTCCGCGGACAACGGCAGGTGCACGGCCATCTGGTCGCCGTCGAAGTCGGCGTTGAACGCCGCGCACACGAGCGGGTGGATCTGGATCGCCTTGCCCTCGACGAGTACCGGCTCGAACGCCTGGATGCCCAGCCGGTGCAGCGTTGGCGCGCGGTTGAGGAAGACCGGGTGCTCCTTGATCACCTCTTCCAGCACGTCCCACACCTGCGGGCGGGCGCGCTCGACCATGCGCTTGGCCGACTTGATGTTCTGCGCGTACTCGAGATCGACGAGCCGCTTCATCACGAACGGCTTGAACAGCTCGAGTGCCATCTGCTTCGGCAGCCCGCACTGGCGGAGCTGGAGCTGCGGGCCGACGACGATGACGGAACGACCCGAGTAGTCGACGCGCTTGCCGAGCAGGTTCTGGCGGAAGCGCCCCTGCTTGCCCTTCAGCATGTCGGACAGCGACTTGAGCGCGCGGTTGCCCGGCCCGGTGACCGGGCGGCCGCGGCGGCCGTTGTCGAACAGCGCGTCGACGGCCTCCTGCAGCATCCGCTTCTCGTTGTTGATGATGATCTCGGGCGCGCCGAGGTCGAGGAGCCGCTTCAGCCGGTTGTTGCGGTTGATGACGCGGCGGTAGAGGTCGTTGAGGTCCGACGTCGCGAACCGGCCGCCGTCGAGCTGCACCATCGGGCGCAGGTCGGGCGGGATCACCGGGATGACGTCGAGGATCATGCCCATCGGCGAGTTCGCAGCGCGCCCGTCCTCCGGCTTGCGGTTGAACGCGCTGACGACCTTCAGGCGCTTGATCGCCTTCGCCTTGCGCTGCCCCTTCGACGTCGCGATCGTCTCCTTGAGCTCGACCTCGACCTGGCCCATGTCGAGACGCGACACGAGGTCCTTCACGGCTTCGGCGCCCATGCCGCCCGCGAAGTACTCGTGGTAGCGGTCGGTCAGCTCCCGCCACACACGCTCGTCGTCGACGAGCTGCTTCGGCTTCAGCGCCTTGAGCGTGTCCCACACGAGCTGGAGCTGCGCGATCTCCTCCTCGTAGCGGGCCGTGATCTCCTCGAAGTCCTTGAGCTTGGCCTTCTCGGCACGTTCGAGCTCGTTCTTCTTCGCGCCGCGCGCTTCGAGTTCCTCGAGGTCCTTGATGTACGCCTCGTCGCGATCGCGCTTGCGGACCTCACGCTCCTGCTCGAGCTCGTGGATCTCGGCGCGCATCTCGGCCTCGAGCGACGGGAGGTCCTTGTGGAGGCGCTCCTCGTCGACCCACGTGATGAGGTGCGCGGCGAAGTAGATGACCTTCTCGAGGGACTTCGGAGCGATGTCGAGCAGGTAGCCGAGCCGGCTCGGGACGCCCTTGAAGTACCAGATGTGCGTGACCGGCGCCGCGAGCTGGATGTGCCCCATGCGCTCCCGGCGCACCTTCGAGCGCGTCACCTCGACGCCGCAGCGCTCGCAGATGATGCCCTTGAAGCGCACTCGCTTGTACTTGCCGCAGTAGCACTCCCAGTCCTTCGTCGGACCGAAGATCTTCTCGCAGAAGAGCCCGTCCTTCTCCGGCTTGAGTGTGCGGTAGTTGATCGTCTCGGGCTTCTTCACCTCGCCGTTCGACCACGTCAAGATGTCGCCCGCGGTTGCGAGGTTGATCGTGAGCCGGTTGCTCTCGTTGACGTCGAACACGTCGTTACCTCAGTCCCTTAGAAGCGTGCGGGGGCGGCGGCGTCCTCTTCGTCGGTGCCGCGTTCGGGTCTCGAAAGGTCGATGCCGAGCGACTCCGTCGTGCGGAACGCGTCTTCGTCCAGCTCGCGGATCTCGATCTCCTCGCCCTGCGCGTTCATCACACGCACGTTCAGGCAGAGGGCCTGCATCTCCTTGATCAGTACCTTGAACGACTCGGGGATGCCGGGCTCGGGGATGTTCTCGCCCTTGACGATGGCCTCGTACACCTTCACGCGGCCGAGCACGTCGTCGGACTTGATCGTCAGGATCTCCTGGAGCGCGTACGCCGAGCCGTAGGCCTCGAGCGCCCACACCTCCATCTCGCCGAACCGCTGGCCGCCGAACTGCGCCTTCCCGCCGAGCGGCTGCTGCGTGATCATCGAGTACGGGCCGGTCGACCGGGCGTGGATCTTGTCGTCGACCAGGTGCGACAGCTTCAGGATGTACATGTAGCCGATCGTCACCGGGCGGTCGTAGCGCTCGCCGGTACGGCCGTCGTGCAGCCACGCCTTGCCGCTCGGGTCGATGAGCTTCGTGCCGTTCGCGCCGTCGGGGTGGAGCCGGTTGAACAGCTGCTCGATCGTCGGCGTCGGGTGCACCGCGCCCAGCACCGCCTCCTCGTCGCCCTCGTCCCAGTGCGCGCCGTCGAACACCGGGCTCGCGATCCACACCGCGGGCTCGGTCACCGGACGCGTCTTGTTCGGACTCTCCGGGCGCGCGTGGTCGTCGAGCCAGCCGTGACGTGCCGCGTAGCCGAGGTGTGCCTCGAGCACCTGGCCGACGTTCATGCGGCTCGGCACGCCGAGCGGGTTGAGCACGATGTCGACCGGCGTACCGTCGGCGAGGTATGGCATGTCCTCGACGGGCAGGATCTTGGCGATCACGCCCTTGTTGCCGTGGCGGCCGGCGAGCTTGTCGCCCTCGCTGATCTTGCGCTTCTGCGCGACGTAGACGCGCACGAGCTGATTGACCCCAGGGGGCAGCTCGTGGCCGTCGTCCCGGCTGAACACGCGCACGTCGATCACCTTGCCGGTCTCGCCGTGGGGCACCTTCAGGCTGGTGTCGCGCACTTCGCGCGCCTTCTCGCCGAAGATCGCGCGCAGCAGGCGCTCCTCGGGTGTGAGCTCGGTCTCACCCTTGGGCGTGACCTTCCCGACGAGGATGTCGCCCGGG
>Ga0073934_10005218_pt1 | contig 20404 bp, 22 predicted proteins | sample LarsenN4metaG_FD_76834 | JGI IMG/M metagenome (GOLD analysis project Ga0073934, IMG submission 76834) | Hot spring sediment bacterial and archeal communities from British Columbia, Canada, to study Microbial Dark Matter (Phase II) - Larsen... ... | reverse complement strand
CTCGAGCACCGCCGCCAGCTCGGCGCGCTTGGCCAGGCCCAGCCCCTTCACCTTGCGCAGCTCGTCGGCGCCGGTGTGCAGCAGCCCGGCGAAGCCGCCGAAGGCGTCGAGCACGCCGCGCGCGAGCTGCAGCACCCCCGTGCCCTTGAGCCCCGTGCGCAGCAGCAGCGCCAGCAGCTCCGCGTCGCTGAGGGCCGCCGCGCCGTGCGCGAGCAGGCGCTCGCGCGGCCTCGCCTCGGGCGGCAGATGCTTGATCGTCATCGGGGTCTCTCCCTGGGTCGACCGCCTAGAATCGCGGCAGTCTAGACCGGAAGCGGAAGCCATCTTGAACGCCGTGCGCCACGGGTCCTTCCTGACCCTGCATTACCGCCTCGCCGGCCCCGACGGCCGCGATCTCGTCAACACGTTCGACGAGCGGCCGGCCACCTTGTCCATCGGCAGCGGCGAGCTGGCCCCGGCCATCGAATCGCGTCTGATGGGCCTGAACGAGGGCCAGCGCGCCACCTTCGACCTCGCCGCCGGCGAGGCCTTCGGCGAGCGCAATCCGCAGCTCGTGCAGCGCGTGGCGCGCCGCCTGCTCGACGAGCTCGGCGACCCCGACGAGACCTACGCGGTCGGCGACGTGGTGAGCTTTCCCACGCCCGACGGGCAAGGCGAGTACGCGGGCGTGGTGCGCGAGGTCGGCGAGGACTGGCTCGAGTTCGACTTCAACCACCCGCTGGCCGGCCAGGCCGTGCGCTTCGAGGTGCAGCTGATCGGGGTGCTGTGATGAGCGCGACCGTCACGGGCGAGAAGGAAGTCGTGCTCGCCGAGCCGCGCGGCTTCTGCGCCGGCGTGGACCGTGCGATCGAGATCGTCGAGCGCGCGCTCGCGAAGTTCGGCGCGCCGATCTACGTGCGGCACGAGATCGTGCACAACACCTACGTCGTCAACGACCTCAAGGCCAAGGGCGCCATCTTCATCGAGGACCTGGCCGACGTGCCGGCCGGCGCGACGCTCGTGTTCAGCGCGCACGGCGTGAGCCAGGCGGTGCGCCGCGAGGCGGCCGAGCGCGGCTTCACCGTGTTCGACGCCACCTGCCCGCTGGTGACCAAGGTGCACGTCGAGGTGGCCAAGCTCGCGAAGGAAGGCTACGAGTTCGTCATGATCGGCCACAAGGGGCACCCCGAGGTCGAGGGCACGATGGGCCAGCTGAGCGACGGCATCTACCTGGTCGAGGACGTGGCCGACGTCGCGCGCGTGCAGCCGCGCGGCGACAAGCTCGCCGTGGTGACGCAGACCACCTTGTCGGTGGACGACGCGGCCGAGATCCTGGCCGCCGTGAAGCGCCGCTTCCCGCACGTGCGCGAGCCGAAGAAGCAGGACATCTGCTACGCCACGCAGAACCGCCAGGACGCGGTGAAGGTGCTCAGCCCGCAGGTCGACGTGGTGGTCGTGGTCGGCAGCCCCACCAGCAGCAACAGCAACCGCCTGCGCGAACTGGCCGAGCGCCTGGGCACGTCGGCCTACATGGTCGACTCCGCCGACGACCTGCAGCCCGCGTGGTTCGAGGGCCGCTCGCGCGTCGGCCTGACCGCCGGCGCGTCGGCGCCCGAGGTGCTGGTGCGCCAGGTGATCGACCGCCTGCGCAGCCTCGGCGTCACCGCCGTGCGCACGCTCAAGGGCGTGGAGGAGCAGGTGCACTTCCCGCTGCCCAAGGGCTTGAAGCTCGACTGAAGAACCACGCACGCCTGCCTCCATGCTCGACATCCACCAGCTGCGCCGCGACCTCGACGGCGTGATCGCCCGCCTCGAACGCCGCAAGTCGCCGCAACCGTTTCTCGACGTCGAGCGCTTCAAGGCGCTGGAGGCCGAGCGCAAGCGCATCCAGGTGCGCACCGAGGAACTGCAGGCGCGGCGCAATGCGCTGTCGAAGCAGATCGGCCAGCTCAAGGCGCAGAAGGCCGACACCGCCGCGCTGATGGCCGAGGTGGCCGGCATCGGCGACGAGCAGAAGGCCGGCGCCGACCGGCTCGACGTCATCCAGGCCGAGCTCGCGGCGCTGCTGATGGGCGTGCCCAACCTGCCGCAGGACGACGTGCCGCTGGGCACCGACGAGAAGGCGAACGTCGAGGTGCGCCGCTGGGGCACGCCGCGCACGTTCGGCTTCGCGCCGAAGGACCACGTCGACCTCGGCGCGCCGCTCGGCCTCGACTTCGAGACCGGCGCGAAGCTCTCGGGCTCGCGCTTCACCTTCATGCGCGGGCCGGTGGCGCGGCTGCACCGCGCGCTCGCGCAGTTCATGCTCGACGTGCAGACGCAGGAGCACGGCTACACCGAGTGCTGGACGCCGTACATCGTCAACCGCGAGATCCTCGAAGGCACGGGGCAGCTGCCGAAGTTCAAGGACGACATGTTCTGGGTCTTCCGCGGTGGCGACGGGCAAGCCGGCGCCGACGGCGGCGAGCGACAGGAGCAGTACCTCATTTCCACGTCGGAGATCTCGCTGACCAACAGCGTGCGCGGGCAGATCCTCGACGCGGCGCAGTTGCCGATCAGGCTCACGGCGCACTCGCCGTGCTTTCGCAGCGAGGCCGGCAGCGCCGGGCGCGACACGCGCGGCATGATCCGCCAGCACCAGTTCGACAAGGTCGAGATGGTGCAGATCGTCCACCCCGATCACAGCGACGCGGCGCTCGAGCAGATGGTCGGCCACGCCGAGGCCATCCTGCGCAAGCTCGAGCTGCCGTACCGCGTGGTGCTGCTGTGCAGCGGCGACATGAGCTTCGGCGCGGCCAAGACCTACGACCTCGAGGTGTGGCTGCCCGCGCAGGGCGCGTACCGCGAGATCAGCTCGTGCAGCAACTGCGAGGCGTTCCAGGCGCGGCGCATGTAGGCGCGCTTTCGCAACGCGCAGGGCAAGCCCGAGTTCGTGCACACGCTCAACGGCTCGGGGCTCGCGGTCGGCCGCACCCTCGTGGCCGTGCTCGAGAACTTCCAGAACGCCGACGGCTCGATCGCCGTGCCGGCGGCGCTGCGTCCGTACCTCGGTGGCATGGAGACGTTGCAGCCATGATCGACGACACCAGGCTCGAATCGATCGCCGAGCGCATGCTCGACGCGCACGAGCGCGCCGCGACCTTGCCGTTGCCCAGCGAGTCGGAGCCCGGCTTCGACGTGCCGGCCGCGTTCGCGGTGGCCAGCCGCATGCGCGATCGCCGCATCGGCGCCGGCCGCCGTCCGCGCGGCTGGAAGATCGGCTTCACCAACCGCAGCATCTGGCCGCGCTACAACGTGTTCGCGCCGATCTGGGCCAACGTGTGGGACCACACGCTGAGCCTGCTCGACGAGCCGCGCATCGTCGACGACCTGCGCGGCCTGTGCCAGCCGCGGCTCGAGCCCGAGATCGTGTTCGGCCTGAAGGCGGCGCCCGAACCCGGCATGGACAACGCGGCGCTCGCGCGCTGCATCGAGTGGGTGGCGCACGGCTTCGAGCTCGTGCACACGCACTTCGACGGCTGGCGCTTCACCCTGGCCGACTGCATGGTCGACGACGCGCTGCACGGCCGGCTGTACGTCGGCCCGCGCGTGCCGGCCTCGCGCTTCGCCGACCTGGCCGCCGAGACGCGCGCGCTGCGTGTCGAGCTGCTGCGCGACGGCGAGGTCGTCGACCGCGGCGATGCGAGCATCGTGCTCGACGGCCCGGTCGACGCGCTGCGCCAGTGGATCGACGCGATGGCCGCGTCGCCCACGCCGTGGCCGGTGCGCGCCGGCGACGTGGTCACCACCGGCACCATCACCGACGCCTGGCCGATGTCGCCCGGCCAGCGCTGGCAGACGCGGCTGTCCGACGCGCGGCTGGCCGGTCTGGCGCTGCAGACCGCAGCGTGACGGCCTCGCGCGGCGAGGGCGCCGGCGCGCCCTTCGCGTCGATCGTGCTGGGCTAGAATGCGCGCCTCGCTCGAGGCGACCACGCCCGAACGCAGGAAAGGTGGCAGAGTGGTCGAATGCGCCGGACTCGAAATCCGGTTCACGGGTTCTCCCGTGACGAGGGTTCGAATCCCTCCCTTTCCGCCACGCCGCGCCATGCGGCGTGAAGCCGCCCCGCCGCATGGCGCGGCGTGAGGCATGAACCAGATCGATCTGCACGGCCGCGTCGCCGTCGTCACCGGCGGCGCGCAGGGCATCGGCTTCGCCGTGGCCGAGCGCCTGCTGGCCTCGGGCGCCGCGCTGGCCCTGTGGGACGCCGACGCCGCCCGGCTGGACGCGGCGCGCCGGTCGCTGCAAGGCCGGGGCAGCGTCTCGACCTGCAGCGTCGAACTCACCGATGAACCGGCCGTCGCGGCGGCCACCGACGACACCTTGCGCGCGCACGGGCGCATCGACATCCTCGTCAACAACGCCGGCATCACCGGCGGCAACGCGCCCACGTGGGCACTCGAGCCTGCCGTGTGGCGGCGCGTGATCGACGTGAACCTCGTGGCGCCGTACCTCGTGTGCCGGGCCGTCGTGCCGCACATGCTGCGCGCGGGCTACGGGCGCATCGTCAACGTCGCGTCGGTGGCCGGCAAGGAAGGCAACCCCAACGCGTCGCACTACAGTGCGTCGAAGGCCGGGCTGATCGCGCTGACCAAGTCGCTCGGCAAGGAGCTCGCCACGACCGGCGTGCTGGTCAACGCGGTCGCGCCCGCCGCCGCGCAGACCGCGCTGTTCGACTCGATGACGCCGCAGCACATCGAGTTCATGCGCTCGAAGATCCCGATGGGGCGCTTCGTGCGCGTGCAGGAGGTGGCTGCGATGGTCGCCTGGCTCGCGTCGGAAGAATGCTCGTTCAGCACCGGCGCGGTGTTCGACCTGTCGGGCGGCCGCGCGACGTACTGATCGCGCGCCGCGGCACGCCGACTCGTCTCGGAACGCCTCGTCGGGCAGCGCGAGGATGGCCTGCGCCGACGCCCGCACGTGGTGCCGCATCGCGCGCTCGGCCGCGCGTCCGTCGCCGGCCAGCAGCGCATCGAGGATCTCGACGTGCTCGCGCGCCGACGGCTGCACCTTGGGCGGCGCGATCCAGCCGCGCAGCTGCGCGGCGAACAGGTCGATCAAGGTGCGGTCGAGCAGGTGCGGCAGGTGCGCGTTGCCGGCGGTGGCGACGATCTGCGCGTGCAGCCGGCGATTGGCCTCGCTGGAGTCGATCACGCCTGGCCGCTCGCGGCCGCCTCGGCCCGGAACGCGCGCTGCAGCTTGCAGGTGCCGGGCTCGGCATCGCGCCGTGGCGGCTGGCGCCGGCCGGGATGCCGTGCTTCGAGGCCGGCACGCACCGGCGGCCGTACGACGTGAAGGCAGGAGGCGTGGACGCGGGCGGGACGCGATGGCCGCAAGGCAGCGCGATCGAGCTGGCCCCCGGGGACTCGACGGTCGTGACCGCCGGCGCCGCCGGTGCGCTGATCTTCGCGCTGCGGCTGCCGCGCTTCGACTGACCGACGGCGGGTCGCGCGGCCCGCCGTCGGTCACGTCATCGCAGGATCAGCTGCGCACCACGATGTTGTTGCGCACCTCCTTCACGCCGGAGGTGCCGCGCGCGATGCGCTCGGCGGCGGCCCGCTCGTCGGCCGACTTGGCGAAGCCCGAGAGCTGCACCACGCCGTTGAGCGTCTCGACGCTGATGGCCATGGCGCTCACCGTCTTGTCCTCGGCGAAGCGCGCCTTCACGCGCGTGGTGATCACCGTGTCGTCGACGTAGGCGCCGACGGTCTGCTGGTCGCGCGCGACGGCGCAGCCGGTGGTGGTGGCGACGGCCGCCACCGACAGGACGGCGGCGAGGACGTAGCGTGCGGTCATGTGCATCTCCTTCGGTGTGGCTCGTGCGTGACGGTCGGGGCCGCGGCAGCGCATCAGCTACGGCGCTCGACCACGAGCTGGTTGTCCACGCTGCGCACGCCCTCGACGGCCTGCGCCAGGCGCGCCGCGCGCTCGCGCGCCGCATCGCTGGGTGCCGTGCCGCGCAGCACCACGCGGCCGGCCGAGGTGTCGACGTCGATGCGCAGCGCGCTCAGCTCCTTGTCGCGCGCCAGCTCGGCGTTGACGGTGGCGGTGATGGCGGCGTCCGCCACGGCGTTCGACGCCGTCGCGGCCGCTTCCTGCACGTCGCGCTTCACCTCCTCGGCGCCGCGCGCAAGGCTGTCCTTCGCCGCCTCGGTCTTCTGCTCGGCCGTGGCGACGGCCGAGTCGAGCTGCTGGCCGGCGGTGCGCGATTCCCCGGCGCGGTCGCAGGCGGCCAGGCCGAGCGCGGCCGCGGCCGCGGCGAGCACGGAGAGTCGGCGCAGGTTCGATCGTGAAGTCATGTCGGGCTCCTTGTCGTGAGTGCCGCGATGCGGCGACGCTTCAACGATAGGCCGCCCGGCCCGGCCGGCCGATCGGCCGCCGTCGCGTCGTGCTGTCGGACGGGTCCGACACGCCGAGGGCCGACACGCGGCGGGCGGCGTGTGCGCGTCAGCCGACGGGCAGCTCGGCTTCGATGACGGTGCCCGCGCCGGGGCTCGAGCGCACGCTCATCTCGCCGCCGGCGGACTGCACGCGAAAGCGCATGCCGGCCAGGCCGTGGCTGGCGCCGGCCGCGGCCTCGGCGTCGAAGCCGCGGCCGTCGTCGCGCACGCAGACGTGCACGCGGTCGCCGCGCACGGCGAGGCTGACCTCGACGCGCCTCGCGCCGGCGTACTTGGCCACGTTGGTCAGCGCCTCCTGCACGAGCCGGTACACCGACAGCGCGCGCGGCTCGTCGAGCGGCACCTCGTCGAGGCGCGCGTCCACCGCGATCTCGCTGCGCTGCGCGAACTCCGAGCACAGGATCTCCAGCGCCGGCTTCAGGCCCAGGTTGCTCAGCGACGACGGGCGCAGGTCCTCGATGATGCGGCGCTTCAGCGCGATGCCCGCGTCGAGCGTGTTCACGAGGTGCCGGATGCGCTCGGCCAGCTCGGGCGACAGCGGCGCGGCCTTGCTCTTGATGCGCGCCACGTCGAGCTTGGCCGCCGTGAGCAGCCCGCCCAGCTCGTCGTGCAGCTCGCGCGCGAGACGGCTTCGCTCGTCCTCGCGCACCGTCTGCAGGTGCATCGCGATCTCGGTCAGCGCGCGCGTGCGCGCGGCCACCTGCACCTCGAGCTTGTCGCGCTCGGCCTGCAGCGCGCGCTGCTGCGCCTCGCGCTCGCGCCAGCGCAGCCGCGTCTGGCGCAACCCCAGCAGCACGGCGGCCAGGCCGAGCAGCACCAGCAGCGCGATGCCGACGCGGCTCCACAGCAGCACGCGCTCGAGCTGGCGCGACGCGGCCACGACCGCCGCGCCTTCCTCGGTGGAGGTGTCCTGCACGAGCTTGTCGATGGCGGCCATCTGCTCGCGGCCGATGCCGGTGAGCATCAGGTCCAGCGCACGCTGCCGCTCGCCCGCCTCGGCCAGGCGGATCACCTCCTGCATCTCGGAGAGCTTGCGGCTGGCGAGATCGGCCAGCGCGGTCACGCGCTCGCGCTGCTCGTCGCGCTCGGCCGGCAGCGCGGCCAGCTGCGCGATCGCCTTGCCGAGGTCGCCGATGCTGGCGAGGTACGGCTCCTTGTCCTTGAGCTCCGACGTGAGCAGGTAGCCGCGCTGCGACGACTCGGCCTCGAGGAGCAGCCGCCGCACCTGGTTCACCGCCACGCGGCGCTCGATCGCGCGGTCGCGTGCGGCGTCGTAGAACACCGCGGCGCGATAGCCGATCTCGCTGAACACGAGCGCCACCACCGCCAGCGCCACCGCCAGCGGCGGCGCGAAGCCGCTGCGCGTGACGCGCGCGAGCTGCTCAGGCTTCAACATGGGCCATCGCCCCCGTACACTGCGCCGATCGCGGAGACGACCGCAGTTCCCGGGGGCCGCCATGATCCGCATCGGCATCGTCGACGACCACGCCATCGTGCGCGCGGGCTTGCGCCAGTTCCTTTCCGAGCAGGTCGACTTCCGCGTCACCGGCGAAGCCGCCAACGGCCGCGAGGCGCTCGAGCTCGTGCGCGCCGGCGAGCTCGACGTGCTGCTGATGGACCTGTCGATGCCCGACCAGAACGGCGTCGACGCGCTGGCGGCGATCAAGGCGCGCCGGCCCGAGCTGCCGGTGCTGATCCTCAGCGGGTTCCCGGAGACGCACTACGCCACCGCCATGCTGCGCCAGGGCGCTGCCGGCTACCTCAACAAGGAGTGCGACCCCGAGGAGATCGCCAGCGCGATCCGCACGGTCGCGCGCGGCCGCAAGTACATCACCCCGGCCGTCGCCGAGCTGCTGGCCGACGGGGTGGGTGGCGCCGAGGGCCGCCCGCCGCACGAGTCGCTGAGCGAGCGCGAGCTGCAGGTCTTCCTGCGCCTGGCCAAGGGCGAGACGGTGGGTCACATCGCCGAGACCATGCACCTCAGCGTCAAGACCGTCAGCACCTACCGCACGCGCGTGCTCGAGAAGCTGAAGCTCTCGACCAACAGCGAGCTCACCTACTACGCGCTCACCAACGGACTGATCCAGTAGCGACGCCGCGCCGCGCGGTCGGGCGCGCGCGGCGCGCTCAGGCGGCACGGCCGGCACCGTCGGCGCCTTGCGCGAGCGCGACGCAGTGCTCGACCAGCGCGTCGATCTCGCCGGACTTGTCGAACACGCGGCTCGCGCCGAGCGCGAGGCAGTGACGGCGCATGTCGGGCGTGGCGTAGTTGGTCAGCACGATGCGCTCGGCGCGATGGTCGTGCTCGTGCAGCCAGCGCAGCACGCCGAGCCCCGAGCCGCGGCGCAGGAAGATGTCGATCACCACCACGTCGCAGGCGTGGGCCGCGTCCTGCAGCCACGCCAGCGCCGAGGCCTCGTCGTCGGCCTGGCCCGTCACCGTCACCGGCGCCAGTTCCTCGAGCGCCGCGACGAGGTTCTCGCGGATCACGGGACTGTCTTCGACGATGAAGGCGCGAAGCGTTGACATCGGGGCGACGGCGGCGACGCGCGCCGCGGCATGCAGCGCGCGCGGACGAGTCTATCGAGCAGCGGCCGCGCTGCGTGTCGGACGGGTCCTACATCGTGCTGCCCGGCGCCGTCCGCGCAGCGGGCCCGTCGCGAAGCCGGCGACGGCGAGGACGACGAGCACGCAGCGCAGGCTCTTCGCGGCCCCGGCCGCGCCGCGCGCCGGACGGCCGGTCGATTGCGGTAGGCTCCGCACCCATCGACCGTCGTCCGCACGACACCTGCACGACACCTGCACGACATCGCTTGCGCCGCATGAGCTCTCGCACCCGCCACGGCCGCGCCGTGCCGCACGCCGCCCGGCCTCCGGTGCCGCAGCGCCCGCCGGGCGGCGGCGCGCGCGGCCCGGGGCTGCGCGCGTCGGCCGTGCTCGCCGTGGCGCTGCTGGCCGCCGGCTGCGCCACGCGCTCGGGCGACGTCAAGCCGGTGCCGGCGACGCCGGCCGACTTCGCCGGCTGGGAGTGCCCGCGCATCCACGACGAGCTCGACCGGCTGCAGCGCCGCGCGGCCGACGTGGCCTACGCGGTCGACGAGCGCGCGGGCAACAACATCATCGCGCTGGGCATCGGCGTCACCGTGTTCTGGCCGGCGCTGCTGGCGATGCAGCCCGACGGCCCCGAGGCGCAGGAACTCGCGCAGCTCAAGGGCCGCGACGAGGCGCTGCGCACCGCCGCGCGCGACAAGCGCTGCCCGCCGCCCGATCCGCAGATGCCGGCCGAGCGCGCCGCGGCGCTGCCGGTGGCCGTGGGCGACCGGCTCATCTACGAGGAGCGCGTGTCGCCGCGCAAGCCGCTGCGCGAGATCGTGCTCGAGGTCGCGGCGCTGCGCCGCGACGAGATCGACTTCTCCGTCGCGCCGGCGGGCGTGCCGCGCCGCGTGCTGGTGCAGGACCTGTCGGGCAACGCCGCCGGCAGCGGCCCGTTCGGCGTGGTGCACTGGCGCCGTCTGCTGCGCCCGGGCATGGAGCTGGGGCAGGTGGTCGCGGGCGAGCTGGTCGCGGCCGACGACGCTTCGGCGCGTGCGCGCGTGCGCGGCCAGGTGGTCGCGGTCGGCCCGCAGACCATCGCCGACCGGCGCTTCGACGTGGCCGTGATCGAGCTGTTCGGCGACGTCGCGCGCGCCGAGTCGACGACGCGGCTCGACGGCGTGCTCGCGGTCGACCGTGCGAGCGGCGTGCTGCTGCGGCTCGACCTGCGCAGCGCCGACGCCGACTTCTCGCTGCGCCGCACCCTGCTGCGCATCGACGCCGCGGCGCGGTAGGCCGCGCCGGCTTCACGCATCTTTACGCGATCCACACGCGGCCGTGACCGGCGCCGCGCACGATGCCTGCATCCCCCTCCACCGCAGGATGTCCGCATGAAGACCCGCTCGTTCCCCCGTTCCGCGAAGCTGTTCGTCGGCGGCCTGGCCGTCGCGCTGGCCGGCACCTTCACCCTCGCCGCGATGGCCGCGCCGCACGGCGGCCCGGGCCACGGCATGCACGGCGGCGGCATGATGGGCTCGCCCGAGCGCATGGGCCGCATGGTCGACCGCATGCTCGACGAGGTGAAGGCCAGCGACGCGCAGCGCGCGCAGGTCAAGCAGATCGTGCAGGCCGCCGCCGCGGACCTGAAGGGCCAGCGCGAGGCCGCGCGCGAACTGCGCCAGCGCGCGATGCAGCTGTTCACGCAGCCCACCGTCGACGCCAACGCCGTCGAGGCGCTGCGCCAGCAGATGCTGCAGCAGCACGACCAGGCCAGCCGCCGCATGACGCAGGCCATGCTCGACGTGAGCCGCGTGCTCACGCCCGAGCAGCGCACGCAGCTGGCCGAGCGCATGAAGCAGCGCCGCGAGATGTTCGAGCGCCACCGCCGCGAGCGCGAGTCGCTCGGCACGCCGCGTTCGTGAGCCTGCGCCGCGGGCGCGTGCGCGAGCGAAGCGCCGCGCCCGAGGCCGTATCCTTGACCGGATGAGCAGCCGCCTCCTGCTGATCGACGACGACGCGCGCCTGACCGCGATGGTCGGCGAGTACCTGCGCGGCTCGGGCTTCGAGGTCGACACCGCGGGCTCGCTGGCCGAAGGCCGCACCCGGCTCGGCGCTGCGCTGCCCGACGCGCTGGTGCTCGACCTGATGCTGCCCGACGGTGACGGTCTCGACTTCTGCCGCGAGCTGCGCGCGCAGCCGCGCACGCGCGCGCTGCCGCTGCTCATGCTCACCGCGCGCGGCGAGCCCACCGACCGCATCGTCGGCCTCGAGCTCGGCGCCGACGACTACCTCGGCAAGCCGTTCGAGGCGCGCGAGCTGCTCGCGCGCCTGAAGGCGCTGCTGCGCCGCGCGCAGCCGGCGGCCGGCCCCGACGACGTGCTGCGCTTCGGCCGCCTCGAGATCGACCTCGGCGAACGGGTCGCCCGCCTCGACGGCAAGCCCTGCGACCTGACCGGCCACCAGTTCGAGCTGCTCGTCGTGCTGGCCCGCAGCCCCGGCCGCGTGCTGTCGCGCGACCAGATCATGGACGCGCTCAAGGGCCATCCGCTGGAGGCCTTCGACCGCAGCATCGACGTGCACATCTCGCGCATCCGCGCGGTGATCGAGGACGATCCGAAGAACCCGCGGCGCGTGCTCACCGTGCGCGGCGCGGGCTACGTCTTCGCGCGCAAGCAAGACGCCGACGCGGCGTGACGGCGCCGGCGTGAAGTCGCTCTACCTGCGCATCTGGCTCACCGTCGTGGCGGCGCTGCTGCTGTTCGCGCTGGTCTCGGGCTGGCTGTTCCAGCGTCACATCGAGCACGAGCGCGCGCGCAGCGACTCGGCCATCGCCGAGCGCGCCGCGGCCTGGGGCGAGCTGATCCAGCGTTCGCTGCCGCCGCCCGACGCGCCCGCGCCGGAGCAGGGCGCCGCGCTGCGCGAGTGGTCGCAGCGCCTGCGCCTGCCGCTGGCGCTCGACGACGCGCGCGGCCAGCGCGTCGCGACCTCCGAGAGCTACCTGCGGCGCGAGGCCGACGTCGGGCCCGGCGCACGGCGCGCAATGCCCATCCGCCTGGAAGACGGCCGCACCCTGTGGGTGATGCGGCCCGGCCTGCTGCGCTCGCCCGCCGACGCGCGCACGCCGCCGCCGTGGTTCGCGCCCCCGGGCCTGAGCGGCGTGCCGGGCTTCGGCCTGGCGGCGCTGCTGCTGCTGCTGCTGCTGGCGGTGGCCGCGGGCGCGTACCCGGTGGTGCGTCGGCTCACGCGCCGCCTCGAGCGCCTCAAGCAAGGCGTCGAGGCGTTCGGCGAAGGCGCGCTGCACCAGCGCGTGGCCGAGGACGGGCGCGACGAGGTGGCCGCCGTGGCGACGAGCTTCAACCGCGCCGCCGCGCGCGTCGAGGCGCTGGTGCGCTCGCACCAGTCGCTGCTGGCCAACGCGAGCCACGAGCTGCGTTCGCCGCTGGCGCGGCTGAAGCTCGCGCTGTCGATGCTCGACGAGGCCTCGCCCGCGCAGCGCGAGCGGCTGCGCCACGAGATCGAGACCGACATCGCCGAGCTCGACGCACTGGTCGAGGAGGTGCTGCTGGCCAGCCGGCTCGACGCCGCCGCGCAGCTCGACCGCCGCGAGCCGGTCGACCTGCTCGGGCTCGCGGCCGAGGAAGCGGCGCGCAGCGGCGCGTCGGTCGAGGGCGACGCGGCGGTCGTGCACGGCGACGAGCGGCTGCTGCGCCGCGCGCTGCGCAACCTGCTCGAGAACGCGCGCCGCTACGGCGGCGGCGAGGTCATGGTCGTGCTGAAGCGAACGGGCGGGTCGGTCGAGTGCCGCGTGTGCGACCGCGGCCCCGGTGTGCCCGAGGCCTACCGCGAGCGCATCTTCGAGCCGTTCTTCCGTCTGCCGGGCCACGCCGAGCGCGAAGGCGGCGTCGGGCTCGGCCTGTCGCTGGTGCGGCAGATCGCCGCGCGGCACGCGGGCCGCGTGCGCTGCGAACCGCGCGAAGGCGGCGGCAGCTGCTTCGTGCTGAGCCTGCCGGCGGCCTGACGGGCCGCGCGCCCGTCGAGCAGTCTCGACAGCGCGCTCGCACGACCGCGGCCCGAGCCGTTAAGCTGCCCGTCGTCGCAACCCGGAGCACGCGATGGCCGAGCGCAAGCCCTTCGATGTCGTCATCCTCGGTGCCACCGGCTTCACCGGCCGGCAGGCGGTGCGGGCGCTCGGGCGCCGCGGCGGCGCGCTGAAGTGGACGGTGGCCGGGCGCGACGCGGCCAGGCTCGCCGCGCTGGGCGCACCGGCCGAGCCGATCGTCGCCGACACCGGCGACGTCGCGTCGCTCGACGCGCTGGCCGCGAAGACGCGCGTGCTGGTCAACTTCGCCGGGCCCTACGCGCCGTCGGGCGAGGCGGTCGTGGTGGCCTGCATCGCGCAGGGCACGCACTACCTCGACCTGTCCGGCGAGACCTTCTGGGTGCGCGAGATGATCGCGCGCCACCATCGTGCCGCGCAGCGCGCCGGCGTGAAGGTCATGCCGACCGCCGGCTACGAGTCGCTGCCCTTCGACCTGGCCGTGCTGTGGGGCGCCACGCGCCTGGCCCAGCGGCACGGCGCGCCGTGCCGCGAACTGAAGATCGTGGTCAGCGTGACGGGCACGCGCAGCCTCAAGCCCGCCGACGCGGTGAGCGGCGGCACGGTCGCCTCGCTGCGCTCGATGCTCGAGTACGACACGAGCGACTGCGTGCGCAACCCGGCGTGCCTGATGCCCGACCCCGGCAGCGCCGAGGCCGCGGCGGCCGCGCGCCGCAACGCCATCGACTTCGTGCCGCGCTTCGACGCGGACGTGCAGGCCGTGGTCGCGCCGACCCTGCCAGCGCCGTTCGTCAATCCGCCGATGGTGCTGCGCTCGGTGGCGCTGCTCGACGACCCCTCGCTGTTCGCGCCCGAGTTCGCGTACCGCGAGGCCACCAACATGGCCGTGCTGGTGCCGCGCTTCGAGTTCATGCCGCACGCGGCGACCCTGCCGCTGCAGTGGGCGGCCGCCGCGTCGCTCGCGGCGCCGCTGGCCAACCTCAGCGCGGCGATCGCCGGCCCGCTGCAGTTCCAGCGCGGCGCGCTGGACAAGCTGGTGCAGTGGCTCGCGCCCAGGCCGGGGCAGGGGCCGAGCGACAAGGCGCTCGACGGCATGGGCTTCGCGTTCGACGTGATCGCCAGCGCGACCAACGGCGCGGTCTGGCGCGGAAGGGTCGAGGGCGACGGCCACCCGGGCTATCGCGCCGCGGCCGAGATGATCGTCGCGGCGGCCTGCGGCCTGGCCGACGGTTCGCTCGGCAAGACGCCGCACGCCGGCGTCGTCACCCCCGCCACCGGCCTCGGCCTCGAGGCGGTGGCGGCGATGGCGAGCGCCGGCGTGAGGTTCGTCGAAGGCTGACGGGTCGCCGGGGGCGACGCCGCGCGGCCTCACTTGTCGAGCTTGTCCTTCAGCTTGGCCAGCGCGTCGGCCGCGCACTGCTCGTCGATCGTGCCGCCCGGCGCGCCGCCGACGCCGACGCCGCCGACCACTTCGTTGCCCGCGCGGATGGGCACGCCGCCGGCCAGCGCGATGATGCCGTCGATGTAGACGAGCTGCGCCGCGGCCGGGTTCTCCTGCACGTTCTTCTGGATCGCCGAGGTGGGCGCGCGGAACGACGCGGCGGTGAACGCCTTCTTCTGCGCCGAGGCCAGCGTGTGCGGGCCGGCGCCGTCGGCACGGTGCAGCGCGCGCAGCTGGCCGGCGCGGTCGACCACTGCGGCGGTCACGTTGAAGTTCTTCGCGGCGCAGGCGGCCACCGTCTCGGCGGCGATCTCGTTGGCCAGCGCGAGCGGCAGCACCTTCTCGGACTTGACCTGCGCGTGAGCGGCCAGCGCGGTGGCGGCCAGCGCGGCGGCGAGGGTGAGGCGGATCGTGTTCATGTCGGCTCCTTCGGGGCTACGGTCGGGGATGAACGTCGGGGTGCCGGCACTGTAGGAAGCGCCGCCGCGCCGCGCCATTCGCGCGAATGCGCGCGGCGTTGCGTAGAAATACGGAACGCGCAGGGCGCGCGGTCGCGGCGCGCCGCGCGCGTCAGCCCGCCGGCTGCGAGTGCAGCGCCACGCGGATCGCCTCGGCCAGCGAACCGGCCTCGAGCTTCTCGAAGATGCGCGCGCGGTGCGACTCCACCGTGCGCGGCGACAGCGCGAGCGCGCGCGCCACCTCCTTGGCGGTGCGGCCCTCGACGAGGTGGTCGAGGATCTCGCGCTCGCGCGCCGACAGCCGCGCGAGCCGCGCCTGCGCGTCGCGCCGCGGCGCTTCCTGCGCGCGCCGGCGCACGTGCTGCGCCACCGCGCGCTGCACCACGTCGACCAGCACCGACTCCTCGACCGGCTTGGTGAGGAAGTCGAACGCGCCGGTGTTGAACGCGCGGCGGCACGCCGCCAGCTCGCCGTGGCCGGTGACGATGACCACCGGCAGGTCCACGCGCGCCGCCTTCAGCGACTCCAGCAGCGCGAGCCCGGTCTCGCCGGGCATGCGCATGTCCAGCAGGATGCAGCCCACCTGCTCGGGGTCGAGCCGCTCGCGCAGCGCGGCGCCGCCGTCGCAGCCCACGCTGGCGAAGCCGTAGGCCGCGAGCAGCAGCGCGAAGCCCTCGCGCACGGCCGCGTCGTCGTCGACGAGGTAGACCAGCGGCTGGTGCAGCGACGGGTGATCGGACGGCGCGCGCTCAGCCACGGCGCGCCCTTTCGTCGTCGGCGCGCGGCAGCTGCAGCACGAAGCGCGCGCCGGCGGCGTACGACGCGTCGTGGCGCAGCTCGCCGCCCATCTGCTCGGCCAGGGTGCGCGCGATGGCGAGGCCGAGCCCGAGGCCCTGCGGCTTGCTGGTGGCGAAGGGCTGGAACACGCGCGCGGCCTGCGCCGCATCGAGACCGGGACCGTTGTCGGTGACGGCGACCTCGAGCCACGCGCCGCGCGGTTCGCTGCTCAGCTCGATGCGGCGCGGCGGCGCGCGGCCGGCCAGCGCGTCGATCGCGTTGCCGACCAGGTTGTGCAGCACCTGGTCGAGCCCGGTCGGGTCGGCCAGCACGCGCGCGTGCGGGTCGAGCGCGCTCGCGTCGATCTGCACCTCGTGGCGGCGCAGCTCGGGCTCCAGCACGAAGCGCACCTCGGCCAGCCGCTCGGCCGGCGACACGGCCACGCGCTCGGCCGCGCCCGCGGCCACGCTCGCGCGCAGCCGCGCGACGATGGCCGCGGCGCGCCGTGCCTGCGCCACGTTCTGGCGCAGCGCGGTGGCGAGCGGCGAGTCGTGCGGCGGCGCGTGCGCGGCCTCGGCCTCGCGCACCTCGTCGGCGTGCAGCTTCAGCGCCGCCTGCGACTGCGCCAGCAGCGCGGCCAGCGGCTGGTTCAGCTCGTGCGCCATCTGCGCGGCCAGCTCGCCCATGGCCTGCAGGCGCGCGGCCTGCGACAGCGACGCGCTCGCCTCGGCGCGTCGGCGCTCGCGCCGCGCCTGCACGGCCAGGGTCGCGAGCAGCACCGCACCGGCCGCGAGCGCGCCGGCCAGCAGCGGCGCGATCCACCAGCCCGCCGCCACGGGTGCCGCGCCCAGCGCTTCGAACTGCAGCGAGACCGCGCCGAGCTGCACCGGCTTGGTGGCGGCGAAGCGATGCGACGCACCGGCGGGAGCGGGCACCGGTGCGAGGGTCGTGTCGGCTGCAGCAGTCGTGCGGTCGGGTGCGGTCGTGCCGTTTGGTGTGGCCGTGCCGTTTGGTGTGGCCGTGCCGTTTGGTGCGGCCGTGCCAGCGAGGCCGCCGAGACGCAGGCTCGTCAGCACGCGCGGCGATTCGCCCGCGCGCAGCAGCTCGGCCAGCGGCAGCGCGAGCCAAGCGCGGCGCGACATCGCGCCCGGCACCGGCGCGTCGAGCACCAGGCTGGCGGCCGTCGACGCGCCATCGGCCGGCAGCGCGCCGGCCAGGGTGCGGCGCACGGCGCCGTCGTCGATGCCCAGCGCGAGCACGCCGCTGCCGGGCGCGGCGAGGCGGCGGCCGAGCTCGCGCGCCAGCGACTCGTCGGCCACGTCGAGCGCGGCGGCCCACGTGCGCAACAGCGCGTCGAACGCGGCCAGCCGCTCGGAGGTGAGGCGGTGCGCGATGCGCGACTCGACGTCGAAGCGCTCGCGCGCCAGCGCCTCGTCGGCGCGCCAGCTCCACGCGCCGAGCAGCAGCGCGCACGCGAGGCCGGCCGCGGCGGCGAGCAGGCCGCGCTCGCGCAGCGCGTCGGCCCAGGCGTTGCGCGCGCGGGCCGGGCGGCGCGCGTCGGCGCCGGCGGTCGCGGCCGGCGTGCCGGCCGTGGTGGTGTTCATGCGCGCGATGGTAGGGCCGCGCGCTCCTTCACGCGCTGCAGGTGCAGCACCCATGCGAGGAATGCGCCGAGTCCGATGGCCGCCACCACCAGCCCGGCGGTGGCGGCGATCCAGAAGCCGCGCGCGCCCTGCAGCGCGATCGGCGCGATGCCGAAGCTGTCGAACGCCAGCACGTAGCCGCCGGCCAGCCCGACGCCCCAGATCGCGCTGGCGTAGATGACCACCGGCACGGTCGCGATGCGATAGGCGCGCAGCACGAACGCGGCCACCGCCTGCGCGGCGTCGGCGGTGTGGAACAGCGCCACCCAGGCCACCAGCGGCAGCGCCGCGGCCACGACCACCGGGTTGTCGGTGTAGGCGCGCACGATGGGTTCGCGCGCCAGGAACACCGCGCTGCCCATCGCGGCGCCGATGGCCACGGCGATCTGCACGCCGTGCCAGCCCAGCCGGCGCGCGTCGCGCAGGTCGCCGGCTCCGACGCGCTGCGCGACCAGCGTGCTGGTGGCGTTGGCCAGTGCGAGCGGCATCATGAACAGCAGCGCCACCAGGTTGGCCGCGATCTGGTGGCCGGCCACCGGCGTGGCGCCGAGCCGCGAGATGAAGAAGGCCATGAAGGTGAAGCCGGTCACCTCGATCAGGATGGCCAGCCCCATCGGCACGCCCAGGCGCAGCAGCGCCACCAGCGACGGCCGGTGCGGCGGCGCGAGGCGGCCGTGCGCGCGCAGCGCGAAGGGCGCGTAGAACGGGTCGCGACGCAGCACGGCCACGGCGATCAGCCACTGCGCCCACATCGCCACGAGGGTGGCGATGCCGCAGCCCACCACGCCGAGCGACGGCAGCCCGATCGACGGCATGCCGTACACCAGCGCGGCCGACAGCGGCACCTTCAGCGCCAGGCCGCCGAGCTGCAAGGTCATCACCGCCTTCGGCCGCGACACCGCGGTGTTGAAGCCGCGGTACGCGGTGAACAGCAACGAGGCCGGCAGCGCGAAGGCCAGCGCGAGCAGATAGCCGCGCACGCGCGACTCCACCTCGGGCTCGGTCTGCGCGAGCGCGAGGAACGGCGCCGGAAACGCGAGCAGCAGGCCGCCGAGCACCGACAGCGCGAGCGCGAGCCACACCGCCTGGTGCAGCTCGTGGCCGGCCTCGGGCAGGCGCTTCGCGCCGAAGAGCTGGCCGACGGTGGGGCCGACCGCGAGCACCACGCCCATGAGGCCGATGAACACCGTGATGTAGGCCGCGCCGCCCACCGCCAGCGCGGCGAGGTCGAGCGCCGAGTGGCGCGCCACCAGCACCGTGTCGACCGTGCTGAAGGCGAGCACCGACACCTGACCCACGAACACCGGCCACGCGAGCGGGAAGATGCGACGCGCGCTGGCGCCGATGCCGCGCGGCGCCGTGCCGGCGGCCGCTGCGCCGTCGAGCGGCGGCGATGCGCTCACGGCGGGCTCATGCCGCGCTGCGCCGCGCGGGCTCGAGCGAGGCGGGCTCGGGATGATCGGCGCCGCTGGCCGCGCGCGCGCGTTCGGCATAGCGGTTGAAGCGCCACGCGGTGCCTTCCATGGTGATGCGACGCCACACCGCGCGCTTCTCGGCCGGCGTGAGCACGGGCCAGTGCTGCACCTCGTCTTCGGTGCGGCCGCAGCCCTTGCACACCGCGTCGCCCTGCGCGGTGGAGCAGATGGCGATGCACGGCGCGTCGGGCGTGGTGGCGTACCACGCGAGCCAGGCCTCGCGTGCCGCGGCGGGCATCGAGGCCTCGTCGCAGCCGGACTCGCGGCGATGGACCATCAGCGCGTACACCTCGGCCAGCGCGCGCACCTCGGCGCACGCCGTCACGCCGTCGGGCGAGGGCCGACGTTCGCGCCACCAGTTGATGGCGGATTCGATGTCGGTGATGTGCAGCGCGGCCATGGGGGGGAGGGCAGCATAGCGCGGCGGCCGGCGTGCCCGGCGGCGGGGCGGGTGGTCCGGATGGGCCACGGGTACCGGGTCTGACACCTTGAAAATCCCGCATCAGATGCGGGATTTTCAAGGTACGATGCGCCGATGCCGATCGACCGCCCGCTGATCGACCGTCCCCTCTTGCTCGCGCGCCTGCGCGCGGCGCTGGCACGCAGCCGCGCCGTCGTGCTCCTGGGGCCCCGGCAGGTGGGCAAGACCACCCTGGCGCGGCAGTTCCTCGCGCCCGGCTCGGGCCGCTACTTCGACCTCGAGGACCCGGAGGTCGAGGCGCAGTTCACCGCGCCGATGACCCTGCTGCGCGACCTGCGCGGGCTGGTGGTGATCGACGAAGTGCAGCGTGCGCCCGAACTGTTCAAGGTGCTGCGCGTGCTGATCGACCGCGAGGGCGACCCGGCGCGCTTCCTCCTGCTCGGGAGCGCCTCGCCGGTGCTGCTGCGGCAGACCAGCGAGTCGCTGGCCGGGCGGATCGAGATCATCGAGATCGGCGGCCTCACGCTCGACGAGGTGGGTGTCGACCGTCAGGCGGCGCTGTGGTGGCGCGGCGGCCACCCGCCGTCGTTCACGGCGGCCACCGACGCCGACAGCCGCCAGTGGCGCCGCGACTACGTGCGCACGGTCGTCGAGCGCGACCTGCCGATGCTCGGCATCAACGCCATGGCACCGGCGCTGCATCGCTTCTGGGCCATGCTGGCGCACTACCACGGCCAGCAGTGGAATGCCGCCGATCCGGCGCGCTCGCTCGGCGTGAACGAGAGCACCGTGCGCCGTTACCTCGATTGGCTGACGCAGCTGTACATGGTGCGGCAGTTGCAGCCCTGGTTCGAGAATGTCGGCAAGCGTCAGGTCAAGGCGCCCAAGGTCTACGTGCGCGACTCCGGGCTGCTCCACGAGCTGCTGGGCATCGGCACGCCGGCCGACCTGCAGACGCACCCCAAGTCCGGCGCGAGCTGGGAAGGCTACGCGCTCGAGCAGGTGCTGCGCATCGCGGCGCCCGACGAGGCGTACTGCTGGGCCACGCACGGCGGCGCCGAGCTCGACCTGCTGATGTTCAAGGACGGGCGGCGCGTCGGTGTGGAATTCAAGCGCGCCGATGCGCCGCCGGTCACGCCGTCGATGCGCATCGCGATGCACGACCTCGGGCTCGATGCCCT
>Ga0073934_10005217_pt1 | contig 20409 bp, 21 predicted proteins | sample LarsenN4metaG_FD_76834 | JGI IMG/M metagenome (GOLD analysis project Ga0073934, IMG submission 76834) | Hot spring sediment bacterial and archeal communities from British Columbia, Canada, to study Microbial Dark Matter (Phase II) - Larsen... ... | reverse complement strand
CGATCGCGTGACGGGGAAGGTGTCGGAGTTCTGTCCCTATGCGAAAATAATTCATGTCGATATCGACCCGACCTCCATTCGGAAGAACATCCATGTTGATATTCCGATTGTGGGCGACTGTAAGACCGTGCTCCGTGAGTTGAATCAGATCTTGCGTGCGACGGTCAATGGGGAACAGAAAGACCTTCGGAAGCCCTGGTGGGATCAAATCCGAGAATGGGAACAGACCCATCCGTTGACGTATCACCAAGAGAAGGACGGGCCGATCAAGCCACAGCAGGTGGTTAAGCGACTGTATGAATTGACCAAGGATCGAGATCCTATCGTCTCGACGGATGTCGGGCAACATCAAATGTGGGCGGCACAGTATTTTAAGTTGGCAAAGCCGAACCGGTGGCTCACTTCAGGCGGACTCGGCACGATGGGCTTCGGATTCCCCGCCGCGATGGGCGCACAGGCCGCATTCCGCGATCGCTTGGTCCTCTGTATTGCGGGAGATGGCAGCGTCCAGATGAACATGCAGGAAATGGCGACGGCGGTGGTGAGCAAACTGCCGGTAAAGATCGTCATCCTGAACAACGGATTCCACGGCATGGTCCGACAATGGCAAGATCTGTTCTACGAAGGACGCTACGCCTCGAGCTATTTGGATACGACGCCGGACTTCGTCAAACTGGCGGATGCGTATGGGGCGGTCGGCTTGCGGGTCAAGAAGGTCGGCGATCTCGATGCTGTGCTGAAAGAAGCCTTGGCGTCGGATAAACCCGTCATCGTAGATGTGCCGACATATCCCTATGAGAATTGCTATCCGATGATCCCGGCTGGCGGATGCAACCATGAGATGATCTTGGAGGATCCGCCTGAGCTCAAGAAGAAACAGTCCGGAGCAGCGAAAGTGACGCCGGAGGATAAAGATACGGTGCTCACGGCGTAAAAGGAAGTGCTGAGCGATGAGTACTCAGGCCTCAGCACTCAACACTCGGGGCTAGGAAGAATGGAACATATTATTTCAGTGACCGTTGAAAATAAGTTCGGAGTCTTGTCGCGGGTCGCAGGATTGTTCAGCGGCCGTGGGTTTAACATTGAGAGTTTGTCGGTTGCCCCGACGCTCGATCCATCCATGTCCCAGATGACGATTGTGACGTCGGGCGATGAGCGGATCATCGAGCAGATCGTGAAGCAGCTGAATAAACTCATCGATGTCATCAAAGTCGTGGACTTGAACGAAACGGAGTTTGTTTCACGAGAGACGGCGATCATCAAGGTGCATACGAAGGATGCGGATCGAGCCGAGGCGCTCAGAATCGTGGATATCTTTCGGGCAAACGTGATCGATTCGACGCCGAGCACCTACACCATCGAAGTCTCCGGTGATCCCAAAAAGATTGAAGCCATCATCAACTTGCTCAAGCCGCTCGGGATCAAAGAGCTGGTCCGCACAGGTCGGGTGGCCGTCGCGCGGGAACCGGTGCGTCCTGCTGCAATCCAAGCAAAGAAGGTCGCCCGCGACTGACGTCCTGCGACGTGTTCCGTTTTGCTATATACTGAGACTAAGGGAAAGGGTTGGTCATGAAAATTTACTATGATAAGGATGCCGATATTCAGCAGATTCGAAACAAGACCGTGGCCGTGATCGGCTATGGAAGCCAGGGTCATGCCCATGCGCTGAACCTGAAAGAAAGCGGTGTGTCGGTCGTCATCGGGTTGCGTGAGGGCGCCTCGTGGAAAAAAGCCGAGCAGAGCGGACTCAAGGTCATGCCCGTCGCCGATGCCGTCAAGACGTCCGATGTCGTGATGATTCTGGCACCCGATGAAGCCCAAGCGGCTATCTATCGGCAGGAGGTCGCGCCCAATCTTAAGGCTGGATCCTATGTGGCATTCGGTCATGGTTTCAATATTCACTTTGGGCAGATTGTGCCGCCGGCCTCCATCAATGTCTTCATGGTCGCGCCGAAGGGCCCAGGACATCTCGTTCGTTCCGAGTATACGAAGGGCAGCGGGGTGCCGTGCCTGCTGGCGATTCACCAGGACCCCAGCGGCACCACGAGGCAGGTCGGATTGGCCTACGCGAGTGCGATCGGCGGTGGACGCGCCGGTGTGATCGAAACCAGTTTTCGCGAGGAAACAGAGACCGATCTCTTCGGCGAACAAGCCGTGCTCTGCGGGGGGCTGACGTCACTCATTCAGGCCGGGTACGAAACCCTGGTCGAAGCCGGATACTCCCCGGAGATGGCCTACTTCGAATGTCTGCACGAGGTGAAGCTGATCGTTGATCTGATTTATCAAGGCGGCATCGCCAACATGCGTTACTCGATCAGCACGACCGCGAAATACGGTGATGTGACCAGAGGTCCACGTGTGGTGACTGAACAGACGAAGCAAGAGATGAAGAAGATTCTCGAAGAGATTCAGACTGGGCGGTTTGCAAAGGAATGGGTGTTGGAGAATCAAGCCAACCGCCCTGTCTATAATGCGCTGCTTGCCAAAGGCGAGGCCCATCCCATCGAAGCCGTCGGAGCCAAGCTGCGAGGGATGATGCCGTGGCTCAAAAAAGATCAGCTCGTCGACAAGACCAAAAACTGAGGTTGTCATAGATGGCGGATCGTGCAGTCGGCGTTCCCTTTGCCAAAGAAGGAATTCCTTTCATCGCGGTTCCTGCCGGCGTTACACTGTTGACCGGATGGCTGGGCTGGTCAATCGTCGCGTGTGTCGGTGCCGTTGCGACGTTGTTTTGTGCCTGGTTCTTTCGGAATCCGGTACGAGTTGTCCCGCCAGGTCCAAAGCTCGTGGTGGCTCCCGGCGATGGGAAAGTGATCGCCATCGAGGAGGAGTTTGAGCCGCGCTATCTAAAAGAGCGCAGCATCAGAGTCACGATCTTTTTGAATGTCTTCGATGTCCACATCAACAGGGTGCCCTGTGATGGAATGGTCGAAGATGTACAATATCAACCGGGTTTGTTTTTGGTCGCCAGCAAGCCTGAAGCCACGTTGAGGAACGAACAGAATGCCATGATGATCAAGACGCATGAAGGCATGAAGGTGCTGTGTGTGCAAGTGGCTGGGTTGATCGCGCGACGCATTGTGTGTTGGATCTCACCACGAGATCGAGCTATCCGGGGTGAACGATATGGGTTGATACGTTTCGGATCGCGCATGGATACCTTTCTTCCGATGGGCACAACACTCCGAGTGGCCGTTGGCGAACGGGTCAAGGGCGGTGAAACCGTCCTGGGAGAATTGCCATGAAAACGGCAGGATTCAAAAGTTCGTTTGGAAAAGAAGGAAAGCGGCGGAAAGCCGCCATGCATCTTATTCCGAACCTCTTCACGACCGGCAACTTATTCTGCGGGGTGTTTGCGATCTTGTCCGTCTTCAACGCCAACTACGTGGAAGCGGCCATCGCAATTCTCGTCGCGATGATTTTCGATGTTCTGGACGGCAAGTCGGCCAGATTGACCAACAGTACGAGTCAGTTCGGGCTGGAGTATGACTCGCTGTCCGATGTGGTCTCATTCGGCGTCGCACCGGGTTTGTTGATCTACTCCTGGGCGTTGAGCGGGCAGGGGACGTTCGGCGTGGCCGTGATGTTCGCCTACGTGGCCATGGGAGCGGTGCGGTTGGCGCGATTCAACTCGACCGTTGCCCTGTCGGACGGAAAGTACTTTAACGGCCTGGCCATTCCCGCCGCTGCCGGAGTGGTGGCGTCCCTGGTGGTCTTTGATCATTATCTCCTCAAAATGGGAGGGGACGTCAGGCCCATCGTGGTACTGCTCATGACTTTGGCGCTCTCTTTCTTGATGGTCAGTACGATCAAATATCGCAGTTTTAAAGAACTGAAATTCAAGGGGCATCGGCAGATCACCTACTTGGTCTGGGGCATTCTGACGCTGATGATGGTGGCAGCCTGGCCGGCGGTTATGTTATTTGTCATCTTTGCCAGCTATGCATTGATGGGGCCGGTCGAAAAGGTGTTTTCGCTGATTGCTCCGGCAGCCGGGAAAAAGAGTATCGGAAAAATAGAGCCTCCGCCGATCGAATCGAACTCATAACGGCGAACGACAGTGGGAGGAACTGAAGGGTTGTAAACGGCGAAGACGAGGAGTAGTACGCGAGCAGTTTAGAAACAGGATGGGGAACATTCTGGAGAGAGCTGGTGGGTGGTGCAAACCAGCCTAGACGTCGCCGAACTCGCCTCCGAGCCGAATCTCCGAACGTGAAGTAGGAGATTCCGACTTGCCTCCGTAAGAGGCAGAATGAAGGGCCTGACGAGACCTGTCGGTCTTCAGGCTAAATCAGGGTGGTACCACGGAGTGCGTGAAGCCTTCGTCCCTGGATCTCATGGGATGAAGGCTTTTCTTTTTACAAGCTGCTGAAAAAGCCTTCCCCCTGTATTCTCAGTCGTTCGAACCCCTCAACGTACCAAGGCGTACGCCTCGGGGTCCTCACTCCTTGCGGCCTTGCCGGAAGGACTTTTTGAGCAGCTTGTATCGGAGGTTAAGCATGGCACGCATGATCAGAATTTTCGATACGACCTTGAGAGACGGCGAGCAGTCGCCTGGCGCCAGTATGAACGTGGAAGAAAAGGTCATGGTGGCCAAACAACTGGCTCGGCTCGGCGTCGATATTATTGAAGCGGGCTTTGCCTATAGTTCGCCTGGAGACTTCGAAGCGGTGCGGCGTATCGCACAGGAGGTCGATGGACCCACGATCTGCAGTCTGGCGCGAGCTCGACCTGAAGATATCGATCGGGCATGGGAAGCCTTGAAAGGAGCGCCCAAGATCCGCATCCATACGTTTCTCTCTACGTCCGATATTCATCTGAAGCATCAGTTTCGGATGACGCGTGAACAGGCCAAGCAGCGTGCCGTGGACATGGTCCAGCGGGCACGGAGCTATGTCGATGACGTGGAATTTTCACCGATGGATGCGAGCCGATCAGATCCTTCGTTTCTCTACGAAGTCATCGAGGCCGTTATCGCAGCAGGGGCCGGCACGGTCAACATTCCCGATACCGTAGGCTATGCGGTCCCGCAGGAATTCGGTGCGCTGATCAAGGGCATTTGCGACAAGGTCCCCAATGCCGAACAAGCCGTGATTTCGGTCCATTGTCACAACGATCTGGGTGTCGCCGTGGCGAACAGTTTGGCGGCGATTATGAATGGAGCGGGCCAGGTGGAATGTACGATCAACGGCATCGGGGAGCGAGCAGGCAACACGTCTTTGGAAGAAATTGTCATGGGTCTTCGGATCAGGAAGGATTTCTACCAGGCGGATACCAGGATCCGCACCGAAGAGATTGCGAAGACCAGCCGCTTGGTCAGCAAGATTACGGGAATGGTGGTGCAGCCCAATAAGGCGATCGTGGGGGCGAACGCCTTTGCCCACACGTCTGGCATTCATCAGGATGGCTTGCTCAAAGAGAAGACGACCTATGAAATCATGCGCCCGGAATCGATCGGATTGGTCGAAAGCCAGATGGTGATGGGCAAGTTGTCCGGGCGTCATGCGTTCCGGCAGCGTTTGGAGGAGTTGGGCTACAAGCTCGGCGAGGCAGAGGTCAACCACGCTTTCGAGCGGTTCAAAAAACTCGCAGACCAAAAGAAAGAGATTTTCGAGGAAGATCTCGAAGTCATTGTCTCCGAAGAGTTGTCGAAGATGGCCGAGCGCATCGTCTTAAAGGCGCTTCAGGTCTCGAGTGGAACGGATCGGGTCCCAACAGCCACGGTCGAGCTGGAAATCGACGGCACCCCCATCGTTCGAACCGGGACCGGTGATGGGCCGGTGGATGCCGTCTATCGCACCGTTGCGGCGATCACGCAAACGAAGAGTAAGCTCCTGATGTATGTCGTGAAGGCTATCACCGGCGGGACAGATGCACAGGGTGAAGTGTCGGTGCGCGTGCAAGAGAATGGCCGGACGGTCACGGGCCACGGCGCCGATACCGATATCATCACGGCCTCTGCTCGGGCCTATATCAGCGCCCTGAATAAACTGGCCTACCTGGCGACGAAACAGGCACAGGGTGAGCAGAAGGTGAACTTGATTTGACGCGGATCTCCACGGTACAGTTTCACCCTCTGTGGTGACGTTTGTTGAATTGAGAGGGCTAGTCCGTGTTCAAGGTGACGCTGGCGGATCGTCCCGAGTTTCTCGCCGGCGACGAGACTCGCTTGCGGGAGATTTTTCATCCCGCCAAACATCAGCTCAAATTGAATTATAGTCTTGCCCACGGGACCTTACCGTCCGGTCAATGCTCGAAGCGCCACGTCTTAGCCTCGTCGGAAGTCTATTATTTCATATCCGGGCAGGGCCGCTTCACGATCGACGATCACGTCACGCAGATTGAAGCAGGGACGACCATCTATGTGCCGCCAGGAGGACAACAGTTCGTTGAAAATACCGGAGAGACCGATGTCGAGTTCTTGTGTCTCGTCGATCCGGCCTGGCGGATTGAGGATGAAACGATACTGGAATAGACCATGGGCCGATTGAGTCATCGAAAGGAGCGACAGTGAAGGCCAAGATCGCAGTACTGGCCGGTGACGGAGTCGGGCGCGAGATTGTTCCCGAAGCTGTGAAGGTGCTGAAAGTCATTGCCGAGAAGTATGGACACTCGTTCGAGTTTGTCACAGCCGATATCGGCGGGCAGGCGATCGATAAAGTGGGTGTACCGCTGCCAAAAGACACCTTGGCTGTTGCCAAGCAAAGCGATGCTGTCTTGCTGGGCGCCGTCGGAGGGCCTCGATGGGAAGGCTTGGAGTATAGTCTGCGGCCTGAGCGCGCATTGCTGGGAATCCGGGAAGCCTTGGGACTTTATGCCAACTTGAGGCCGGCCAAGCTCTATTCGAATTTGGTGGATGCGTCCACATTGAAGCGCGAGGTCGTCGAGGGGATCGATATCCTCGTGATCCGAGAGCTCACCGGTGGTATTTATTTCGGCAAGCCGAAGGGGATCGAAAAGCTGCCGAACGGCGAAGAGCGAGGAGTCAATACGGAAGTTTACTCGACGGAAGAAGTTCGGCGGATTGCCAAGGTCGCGTTCGAGGCAGCACGGAAACGGCGCAAGAAGGTCACCTCGGTCGACAAAGCGAATGTATTGGAGTCGTCCGAGCTGTGGCGCAAGGTGGTCATCGACGTCCACGCGTCTTATCCGGACATCGAACTTGGACATATGTACGTGGATAACGCTGCGATGCAGCTGGTGCGGAACCCGCGACAATTCGATGTGCTGCTCTGTAACAACATGTTTGGAGACATTCTGAGTGATGAAGCGGCGATGCTGACCGGTTCGATCGGGATGTTGCCGTCGGCGAGTATCGGCGCCAAGGTCGGCCTCTTTGAGCCGATTCATGGCAGCGCTCCGGACATTGCAGGGAAAAATATCGCCAATCCCATTGCCACGATCTCATCGGCCGCCATGATGCTGTCGTATGCCTTTCAACTCGATAAAGAGGCGGATGCTATCGAACAGGCAATTGTGAAAACGCTCGACCTTGGCTATCGGACCAAAGACATTCAGAGTCCAGGAGCGAAGATCGTCGGCACCGCGGAGATGGGCGAAGCCATTGTCCGAAACTTGAATTAGTCGTCACTTTCGAACTATGACGGCCATTCTTTCCACATGGACGATCCGAACACTTGCCGGCAACGGCGAGTCTGGTTATATGGGAGACGGCGGATCTTCAACACAGGCCCGTTTGAACGAGCCGAAAGGTGTAACAATCGATTGCCATGGCAATGTTTATGTGGCCGATTCAGAAAATCATGTCGTTCGCAAAATCGATCGTGCGACCGGTGTCATTTCGACTGTAGCCGGCACGTCCGGCGAGCATCACCCACGTGCGACTGTAGCACGTGCGACTGTAGAATGGGTCGAACCGGCTCAGGCCGCGGATGAAGACCCTTTGGCCGATGAAGTTGACAAAACCAGTTCAGTGAAGTTTACCCAGCAAGCCGACTTGAGCGGAACTGTTCGGTATTGGACGAATCAAACAGCCACATCTACTAAGCGATACGGCGGCGATGGTGGGCTGGCAGTGCATGCGCAGCTGAACTTCCCAACGGCAGTCGCTGTGGATCGAGAGGGGAATTTCTATATCGCCGATACGATGAACCATCGCGTGCGGATGGTCGATTCAAAAACCGGGATCATTTCCACGCTGGCCGGAACGGGTCAAGCCCGATTCTCCGGTGACGGCGGCCCAGCCAATCAGGCTGCACTCAATGAACCGGCGGCACTGGCCGTTGACGACAGAGACCGACTCTATATCGCCGATCAAAGCAACCATCGTGTCCGGGTGCTAGATCTCAAGACCGGTGTGATTCGGACAGTGGCTGGAACCGGCATGGCGACGTACGACGGGGATGGGAAACTTGCTATTGACACGGCCCTTGCAGGTCCCAGTGGATTGGCACTGATGGACAACCGATTGTATATTGCTGATACCTTCAACGGGCGAGTCCGATGCGTTGACCTTTCATCGGGGTTGATGACCACTGTAGCCGGCGACGGTGGAGTCTATCGGTATGAGTCGCCGTCGGATGCACCCTCGCCCAGCTTGTCACGACCGACTGGAATCGCGTTCGACCATGAGGGGGGTCTTTTTCTGACCGATTCAGACAATCGCCTCATCCGGCAGTGGGATTGGGAGTCTGGGGTGGCATGCTGCCTGGCGGGGCAAGGAGTTCCATCCTATTCCGGCGATGGCGGCGTCGCACGAGAAGCAGGTTTGTGCTATCCATTCGGTATCGTTGCGGATCGCGACGGAACGTTGCTGGTGGCCGACACCTTTAATCATTGTATTCGTATCTTGGCATTGGAGTAGGCGCTTCATGATCAAGAAGAAACCGGGGTACACGGTGGCGATCCTTGGTGCGACCGGTGCGGTCGGCAAGGAAACCCTTGAGATTTTGGAGGAGCGGAAATTTCCGCTGGCAAGCCTCCGGCTCTTTGCATCCAAACGGTCGGCCGGTGAGGTGATGACGTGTCAGGGTAAGGAGTGGAAAGTTGAAGAGCTGACCGAATCCTCGTCGTTCGAGGGTGTGGACCTCGCGTTTATCTCTGCGACGGATGCTATCAGCAAAGACTATGGCCAACGCCTGGGTGCTGCAGGCATTGCGGTGATCGACGATAGTGCCGTCTTCCGCATGGACGATCAGGTTCCTTTGGTGGTTCCAGAGGTGAACGCTGCCGCCTTACGCATCATGCCTCGGGGAATCGTAGCCATTCCCAACTGTACGACCACGCCGTTGGTCATGGCACTCAAGCCGCTTCACGATGCGGTGGGAGTGAAGCGGGTGGTCGTGACGACTTTTCAATCGGTGTCGGGGACAGGTGCGGCGGCCATGGATGAGCTGATGGACCAAACGAGGGAGTTGCTCGCGTTTCGCGACGTCACGACCAAGGTCTATCCCTACCAAATCGCCTTTAATCTCTTGCCGCACATCGGCTCATTCAACGAGGGAGGCGACTGTTCGGAAGAGGTCAAGATCGCGAAAGAAACCCGAAAGATACTCGGTGCGCCGGGGCTCCGTGTCACGGCGACGACGGTGCGCGTGCCCGTGTTACGCTGTCATTCTGAGGCGATTAATATTGAATTAGAGCGTCCAATGAAGGCGAACGAGGCGCGTGCTGCGCTCGCAGCCATGCCCGGCGTGATCGTCTACGACGATCCGGTGAAAAAACTGTACCCGATGCCGCTCGATGCGACCGGAAAAGATGAGGTCTATGTCGGTCGTGTGCGGGAGGATGAATCGATCGCGAACGGCCTCAACCTGTGGGTGGTTTCCGACAATCTTCGCAAAGGGGCGGCGCTGAATGCCATTCAGATCGCGGAATGCCTCGTGAACGGTTAGCGCTGTGTGTTGTGTACCGCCGTACTGGTTGGGGACGCTGCCAATTGGGGTGAAAGTCGATGCCGGAATGGAGTACGTTCGGCAAGATTCTAATCGGAATAGGGCTCGGCATTGTTGTGCTTGGGGTTCTATTCGTCGTCGTGGACCGGATTCCCGGGCTGGGAAATCTCTTCAGTTGGTTGGGCAAGCTTCCGGGTGATATCTCCATCAAACGTGATAACTTCAGCTTCTATTTCCCCATCGCGACAAGTATTGTCCTCAGCATTCTTCTGAGTCTGCTATTCTATCTCGTAGGATGGCTTTTCCGCCGATGATAGCCGCGCGGGTTTGTGCCGGCGCAGCGGGATTGGGCATCTGTCTCGGCTCGATCATGATGCCGGAGGCAGAGGCGGCACAATCGATCCGTGTGCTGTTAGCTCCAGATATCCAGCAGCTGGAAGTGCATACCGATCAGACGATTTGGGTGACTGATGAACATGATCAGGCATGGTTCTATCGGCCTATTCTGCGGATCAAGGTGCGTGGCCATGCGTTGATCCTTAACGGTAAACCGGTGGTGAGCGATCGACTGACGCTGCGAGCGGGAAATCACGATCTCAAACTCTGGGTGAATGGGAATGGTAAACGAACCGCGCTTCATGCAAGCGATGACAAAGGCTCATTGCAGGTCAGTGGGTTGATCCAGCTCGTTCGGCGAGGAAAGGGACTGCTCCTCATCAATCACGTCGATTTGGAGGAATATGTCAAGGGCGTCGTGCCGGCAGAGGTGAATACCGCCTGGCACCCCGAGATGCTGAAGGTGCAAGCGGTCGCTGCTCGAACCTATGCGCTGTATCAACACATGCTGAGCCCCACACGGGACTATGATGTGGTGGCAGGGATTCAAGATCAGGTCTATCGCGGACGTCAAGGCCTCGACGCACGGGTGGTGGAAGCGGTGGAATCCACGAGGGGACTCGTGGTGACCTATCAAGGCGCTCCGATCTATGCCGCGTTCTCTTCCACAGCCGCCGGGATCACGGAAGATGCCATGATAGTGTGGTCGAAGGATCTTCCGTATTTGAAGGGGGTTGAATGTCCGTTCGACCTCGAGTCTCCATATTATCAGTGGAAGACATCCGTTAAAATGGATGCCCTGGAGAAGAATTTACGGCAACAAGGGTTTGCGGTGGGAACAATCTCGACCATCACCCCACTTACCTATAGCCGTGCCGGACGAGTGGCGACGCTACGGATTGTGCACTCGAACGGAGAGTTGGTTCTACGGGGCGAAGATCTGCGTAAAGCGGTGGGATATACAGTGGTACCCAGTACACAATTTACAATTGAGTCGATTGGGGAGGAAATCGTTCTCTCCGGCTACGGAGCCGGTCACGCGGTCGGTCTCTGCCAGTGGGGCGCGAAACAGCTCGCGGAGTTGGGCTATTCGTTTTCGAGCATTCTTGGTTACTACTATCCTGGAACGGAGCTTCGGGATGTGTCATTGACTCAAGCACCTCCTGTACCTCCGACCTCTGCAGCTCCTCCTTCCTGATGCAACTCTCCGAGTTCGACTTTCCCTTCGATCCTTCTCTGGTCGCGCCGGAGCCGGTGAGCCCTCGTGATTGCGCTCGGTTGCTGCTCCTCGATCGCCAAGCTGACCGGCTTGTACATCGCCGCGTCGCCGATCTGCCGTGCCTGCTACATCCGGGCGATCTGCTGGTCGTGAATGACACGAAGGTTTTGGCGGCGCGGGTATCGGGAATCAAACAACCGACAGGAACACCGGTTGACGTGCTGTTCGTGAAGGATCTCGGTGAGGGCAGATGGGAAATCTTGGTGAAAGGCCCGTTCCGTGTGGGTCAAATCATCGAATTCGATCGACAATCCCATGCCACGGTCGTCAAACGAGATGGGACAAGCACCGAGGTCATCGTGGAGAGTCCGGTGCCGGTCTCACGGTTATTTGAATCACGGGGGGTCATGCCGCTCCCACCGTACATCAAACGCGCGTCGACTCGGAAAGATCATTGCTGGTATCAGACGGTCTTTGCCAAACATGCCGGAGCGATTGCTGCACCGACTGCCGGACTTCACTTTACCGAAGAACTATTTGGACGGCTGCATGACGCAGGGATTCAAGTTGCTGCGGTCACGCTCCATGTCGGTCCCGGCACGTTCAAGCCGGTGACGACCGAGCGGGTCGAGGATCACCAGATGGGCGCAGAAACGTTCACCATCAGCGAAGAAACTGCGAAAGCAATCCAGGAGACCAAACGGACCGGTGGCCGAGTAGTGGCCGTTGGCACCACAGTCGTCCGCACTCTTGAAACTGTTGCAAATGAAAAGGGGAAGATCGTTTCAATGTCCGGCGAGAGCCGGCTCTTCATCACACCGGGATTCCAGTTCAAGGTGGTCGATGCCCTCATGACGAACTTTCACCTACCCCGGACCACGTTATTGATGCTGGTCTCAGCCTTCGCGGGAATCGAGCCGATTCGCAGAGCCTACGAAGAAGCAGTCAAAGAGCGGTATCGCTTCTACAGCTACGGCGACGCAATGCTGATTCTTTGAATTTCAATAGCGCGCGATAAGATGTCGTTTCTCTTCGAGCGTGACGTCGAATCAGTGATAATAAGTCGTGAGTTGAGATGAGCTGGGAGTGAGCGACAAACATTCGTTGCAATGTGACGCGTTATTGCTCAAAAGGCCCCACTTGTTTTTTGATCGGAATTAATCTTCTGTGATTTGAGGTAGACTCTGGCAAAACAGATCGACGGTCTTGCGGAATAGGAAGAGGGCTGTATCTCTGGGGAGAGGCTGCGAGAGCCGATTGGACGGCGATACGAATGTCCGCAGCGCTGATCTGGTGCTGTTGGGCGACAAGCAAGGCGTCTTCCAAATCCACATCGGTGCCACGGCGTAGTTTCGCGAGAACGAAATCGATCGGTGTGAGAACACGGATGCGGAGATTCGGCCGATCAACCAGCATCTTTGACCGGTCTCGGTAGCCTGGAGGCATTGCGACAATCGACCAGTCTGAAAAGTTTTGCGTCAGATCCGCCGGTACCTGTGCGTTGGTCAGAAAGTCCAATAAGCTACCAATCGGGCCTGCTACTTCAGCACCCACATCGTGAGTGGCACGACCTGAAATTCCATAGGCCGGTAATGCCAGTGCACCGATGAGGAGAAGATCAAGCGTTTCCCCAGTCTCGGTGACATAGCGTGTTAACAGGGTGACCAGTTGGTCAAGGGTGAGAGTAGACAAAGTAGAGTGCCTCGGCAAAGGTCCGGTAATCCCGGGAGTCGATCGGTCCAGGGGTGGTCGGGAGAGGAGCACGGTTCAAAAGGAACGTAATGAGTCGTCGATAGTGCGTATACCATCGGCATGCTGTAAGGTATGCCGCATGCACAGCCGGCTCTGAGCTCCAAGGTGTAAGGTCCAGCCGGTCATTGACCAGAATTTCAAGCCAAAGCACCCGCCGACCACGGGCCGTACGAATAGCTTCTTCAATAGATGACGTACCCAAGTAAGCTGGTAGCAACCGCAGTGTGGGGGCTACTTGGGATGTTGTGCCGGAAGGAGTCATAGTCGCAGTGTAGCATGGCATTGTTAAAATGGAGAACCGTAGGAGAGACGGAGTCCCGGGTTCAGTTTCAGGTCGTTGATGCGCTTTCACCTTCCGCGGGCGACGCTGCCATGTTGGTTTCAGCCTTCGCGGGAGCCTACGAAGAAGCGGTCAAAGAGCGGTATCGCTTCTACAGCTATGGCGACGCGATGCTGATACGGTAAATTCCAATCTGTTCGTGACGAGGGCTATCCCTTCTTCTTCTCGAGTACGACTCCTCTTTGTTCTACATCCCAATATTGATGAATGTCTTGCGTGATACGGAGTGGAAAATGAATTATAGGAACAATGTGAGGCTCTTGATCAGTAGGTTGTGCGTGAAAGAGGCCAGAGTAACTTGAGGCAAAACCAACTAGATCGGCAGATGAGGCTATTTCGGCGGCAGCCATTGCAACTGACTCTCTCGCTCTTTGGGTTATCGCGAAGACGAAGGACTTATCGAATATGTCCCGTGCGTTCATTACTGTGAAATCGCAAGATTGCGTTTCTCTATTGCGGCGTCCAAGCGCTGCGCAGGTTATTTTGTGAGAGTGTCCAGATCGATACTCCACTGATCCTATTGGCGATACAGCGAAGCGGTAAGGCAAAGATTTCCTTTTGGGATGCGCTGATTCTAGAAGCGGCACTGGTCACCGGGGCGACTCTCCTCTATTCCGAAGATTTTCAGGACGGTGCTGTCTTTGGAGGACTGCGAGTAACGAATCCTTTTAAGTTTGGCGTCTGACCGAAAGACTAGGAAGCTGCTGTTTAGAGCCATCCGGGCCGCTGCAGTACTCCAATGTGCTGGAGCAGCTACCGAACAAGACAACGGTGATGCTGACCGGCTCGTATTTACAGCAGCTCCCGGCGGATAGTGATCGGAAGCTTGGCTTTCATGGATTGTTGAAACGCGACCAGGGCCCTCTGTTGTTTCTGCAACAACATGTCATCCAACACCCGCTGCTTGGCTTCTGCTGCCTTAGTGGGATCTGAATCTTGCGGCCTGGTCATGAGAGACTGGGCTTCGGCGATCTCCGTCGGGGTCAGGGCAACGGAGTCCCGTACGATCATCCGCGCCTTATTGGCAAGGATTTCTTGGTGCTGGATCGACTCAAACGCGGCTGGGGTGAGATGATTGGCCGCGAGAATGCGGCGGTAGAGCTCGGGGTCGAACGCTCCGTTTTTCTGAAAGGCCGGAGTTTGCATGATCAGTTCTCGTAAATCGGCATCCGACACTCGCACGCCCATCTCTTCAGCTGCGACGATCCACACGCGACTGTCGACGAGTTGTCCGATGACAAAGTCCTTGAACTCCTCTTCCTTGAAATCGGTCTTGACGTTTTCTTTGTAGATCCGGTGCATATTTTCGTAGGTGCGCTTAAATTCGTCGAGCGAAACCGATTGATCTCCGACCTTGGCGACAGGTCCGCCAGCCTGTTCCCCGAATCCCCACCAGCCCATCGTAATGACGAAAGCTATAGCGAGGATGCCCATGATGGATTTGAGCAACCAGGGATAGTTGTGAGCTGCGCTGCGCATCGTCTTAATCATCTGAATCCTCTTCCTTTTGAGTAGGTAACAGTGTACTTATGGGCGGAGTGGAAAGGCAAGACCAACCCCTGTCACTGATGGGCAGGGAAGATTTGGCAGTGAGTTCCCAGAGTGTTGCATTTCTCTGGGGAGTGTCATTGAGGCAGCTCAGGATGGCTTCCAAAACAAACTTCGAAAAAGATAGCTCTTTGTTTGTGCAAGTTGATGCGTTTTGTTATAATTTGCCACTAATTAGAAGGAGATTCCTTGGCAGGGGAGGGGCCAACCTCGACGGCGCTGGAAGCAAGAGTCTATCCGAAGGCCCATGTCCTGAATCGATTCATCGCGAAGTTAATCGATCTGTTCATTGTCGTCGCTGCGGGCGAAATCGCTCCTCCGGTCGGCTTTCTTTCCGGTTTGGCCTACATCTTAATTGCCGATGGGTTTGCGGGTGGAAGAAGTATCGGCAAGCGGCTGGTTGGTCTACAAACCATGCGATTGGAGGGCCGGGATACGGCCGGTTTTCGAGAGTCGATCATCCGGAATCTTCCGCTGGGAGGCGCACAGATCGCATATGCGGTCCCATACATCGGGTGGCTCGTATCTCTGGCCATTTTAGCGTTTGAAAGTTTTTTGATCATTGGGAATGAGCAAGGTCGTCGGTTTGGCGATGAAGTAGCAAGGACTCAGGTGTTGGATGCCGGTCAACTTGCGGTCCCGGATTAAGTAAAGTCGGACACGTAGCACACAGGCCGGGCGCCAGATCGCCCGGCCAATATGAAGGGAGAGACGCCGTGGGGTTCTCAGGAGATGTATTCGGTTGGTTCTCCGATGACCTGGCGATTGACTTAGGCACCGCGACCACGCTCGTGTATGTTCACGGGAAAGGGATCGTTCTGAATGAACCCTCCGTCGTCGCGGTTGAAAAGAAAAGCGAAAAAGTGCTGGCGGTCGGAGCCGATGCGAAGAAAATGCTCGGCCGTACACCAGGGAATATCGTCGCGGTTCGGCCGATGAAGGAAGGTGTGATTGCCGACTTCGAGATGGCCGAGCAGATGCTGAAACATTTCATCCGGAAGGCACACAATCGCAGCGCGTTTGTGCGGCCGCGCATCATCATCGGCGTGCCCTCCCGCATCACGCAGGTGGAGCAACGCGCCGTACGTGATTCCGCCGAATTGGCCGGGGCACGAGAAGTCTATCTGATCGAAGAGCCCGTCGCGGCCGCCATTGGGTCCGGGCTGCCGATCACGGAGCCGTCCGGCAACATGGTGGTCGATGTGGGAGGCGGCACGACTGACATCGCCGTCATCTCACTCGGCGGCATCGTATACAGCGAATCCGTGAAGGTCGCCGGTGATCGCATGGATGAAGCGATCATGAATTACATCAAGAAAAAGTACAATCTGCTCATCGGCGAACATATGGCGGAGCGGATCAAGTTTGAAATCGGGTCCGCCTACCCGTTCGAGGAGCGAAAGACCATGATGATCAAGGGGCGTGATTTGATTTCCGGCATTCCGCGCACGTTGGTCATCGATGACGCTGAAGTTCGTGAAGCGTTGCAGGAACCCATCGGAACGATCGTGAACGCGATCAAGATTGCGTTGGAAAACACCCCGCCCGAGCTGGCTGGGGATATTATCGACCGCGGGATCGTGTTGACAGGGGGAGGTTCCCTCCTGAAGGGGATGGACACACGATTCCGAGAAGAAACGAACTTACCGATCATTACGGTGGACGATCCGTTGACCTCCGTGGTGTTGGGGGTCGGCAAGATTCTGGATGAGCTGGATCTCCTCCGAAAGGTATCGGTCATGTCTCAGGCGAACAACCTCCGGTAAGGTTCCATCCCTCATGCGGATGGTCAATTTACGCGCACCGTACAGCGCTCGGCGTGTTGCCCTCGTTCTGGCCGTCATTCTCGTGCTCGGCTTTCTGCTTCTACCCGGCCAACTCCAAAATGTCTTTCAACAGGTGGGCAGTCCTTTTGGATGGATCATTAGTTGGCCTCTTCAGGCCGTGGCTGGAGTTCATGATCGGATCGCCGATATCTGGGGACGATATGTGGCACTCCAAGAGGTTGAAGAAGAAAATCAACAGTTGAAGAGAGAACTGGACCTCCTCAAGGAACAAAACGGGCAACTGCGAGAAGCCTCGGCGGCGACGGAGCGACTCTCAGCACTGCTGGAGTTTAAGAAGCAAGCCCTTCCCACATCCGTGGCAGCCCAAGTGATCGGGCGCGATACGAGCAATTGGTACAAGACGATCATTCTGAACAAGGGGGCGTCGGACGGGCTTCAATCGGACCAGGGAGTGATCACTCCGGCAGGTGTGGTCGGTCGCGTCGTCAAGACCACGGCTTCCACCGCCGTCGTCCTGCTCGTGACGGATCCCAATAATGCGATTGCCGGATTAATCCAACGCACCAGAGATGAGGGAATCGTCGAAGGGACGACGCAGGGGCAGGCTCGACTTAAGTACATTCCGCTGTTGTCCAACGCGCGACCGGGAGATCACGTCGTCACATCGGGATTGGTCGGAGGATTTCCCCGAGGTATACCGATCGGGACGATCACAAGAATCGATAAGGAAGAGGAAGCGCTGTTCCAATCTGCGGAACTTTCTCCGGAGGTTGATCCAAATCGGGTGGAGGAAGTGTTGGTCATTCGGCCTTCTTTTGTTCCGACTGAAGGGGAGCGTCTTGGCGTTCCGAAGCTCAAGCCATGAAAGGGCTCATCTATTTTGCCGTAATCGTCGGTCTTGTCCCGGTTCAGTCCGTTCTCTTGCAGCACATCAGCTTGTGGGGGGTGAAGCCGGATCTGGGTTTTGTGGCCGTGTGCTTGATCGGTCTCCTATGGGGAGAACTGGATGGCTTGTTGGTCGGTCTTGCGCTCGGATGGGCCATGAGCCTGTTCTCTGCGCAAGACCTGATTTCCAGCGCAGTTTTGAAGGGGGCTGTGGGGTTCGTCGCAGGCGTCGCAGGCCGGCAGGTGGTCTATCTGAGCCCCGTCGTCCTTGTGGTGGGACTGCTGGTTGTTTCCTGCTTGGCTGGACTGGTGACTCCGTTCGTTCTCAGGCTCAGCGTGCAGCAGGATTGGTGGTGGGCCGTCTGGACCGTGGTGCTGCCGCAAGCCTGCCTTGATGCGGTGATTGGAGGAGCGATCTACTGGCTCATGTGGAGTCGTTTGAATATCGAGCAGGTGATGTCCGAGTCTCGGATGTAGGCGTTCATTATGTTGGCGGAGCATTATTCGGAATCAGAATTCGGTGACCTTCATCGACGGCTCTTCATTCTGCGTGTAGGACTCTTGCTGGTGGTCATGCTGCTCGGTCTGCGTCTCTGGCACCTTCAAATTTATGAAGGGCCGTATTATCGAGACTTGTCGGAAAACAATCGGACCAGACTGGTGCTGCTGGAACCGGCACGTGGTCTGATCTATGACCGGCATGGTGTTCTCCTGGCGAATAACGTCCCGAGCTTCAGCCTCTACGTCACACTGGAGGACGTCAAGGATCGCGAAGTCTTGATTCAGCAGCTGACCGACCTGCTCGGTCTCGACCAGACCCTCGTTCGAAAAAAAATGATGACCAAAGGCAGCAAGCTGCTTCCGCGCAAGATCAAAGACCGCATGACCCTGCGCGATGCCACCCTGGTCGAAGCTCATCGTCTCGACATGCCGGGGGTCATGATTCAGGTCGAGTCGCAGCGTAACTATCCAGGCGGCGCGACGGCGGCCCATCTCCTGGGCTATGTCGGAGAAATTTCAGCGGATCAACTGGAGAAACCGGAGTTTATCGACCTCCACCAAGGCAGCATTGTGGGGCAATATGGCGTAGAAAAGTCCTATGATCGGCACATGCGGGGAACAGCCGGTCAAAAGAGCGTGGAAGTCGATGCGCTCGGTCACGAGAAGAAAACCGTGGTAGTCGAGAAGCCGCAAGCCGGGAACGACCTCTACTTGACCATTGATGTGCGGCTCCAAAAGATTGCCGAGGAACTACTGGGTGAAGAACACGGCGCCATCGTCGCGCTCGATCCGAACAGCGGTGACATTCTGGCTATGGCCAGCCGTCCCGGCTTCGACCCCAACGTGCTCTCGCGAGAGCTCACCGCGAAGCAATGGGTGGAAATCGTGCAGGATGAAGGACGTCCGTTGAACAATCGTGCCTCACAGGGACAGTACCCTCCCGGTTCCACCTTCAAGATTCCAATGGCCGTCGCTGCGTTAGAGACAAAAACCGTGTCACCTTCCAGTACCGTATTTTGTAATGGGGGCTACCAGTTCGGGAAGCGGCTGTATCACGACTGGAAAGCCAGCGGGCATGGGTACGTTGATCTGCATAATGCATTGGTCCATTCTTGTGACGTGTACTTCTATACGATCGGTCAACGGATGGGGATCGATGTGATGGCTGAGTTCGGGAAGGACTTCGGACTTGGGAAGGCTACCGGAGTTGAATTGCCGTCGGAACGATCCGGCATCATGCCGTCCACCGCATGGAAACAAAAGGCCAAGAACGAGCAGTGGCTGCCTGGCGAAACCATTTCAGCCGCCATCGGACAGGGCTATGTCACCGTGACGCCATTACAAATGGCCAGTCTCGTCGGCACAGTCGCGAACAACGGCGTCAGTTATCGTCCTCGATTGGTGCAGGCGGTCATGGACCGAACCTCGGGAAACCTTCAAGAGTTGCCGGCCGTTCCGCGCGGAAAAATCAATGCGAAACCGGAAACGTTCCGCATCATCAAGGACGCGCTCGCCGACGTCGTCACAAAAGGAACCGCGACGAAGGCGAAGTCCTCTCTGGTGACGATCGGAGGGAAGACAGGCACGGCTCAAGTGGCGGCGCTCCGGACCGGACCCGAAGAGAACATTCCCAAAAAGTTCCGAGACCATGCGTGGTTCGTTGCTTTTGCGCCCGTAGAATCGCCGAAGATCGCCGTGGCCGTGCTCGCTGAACACATGGGGCATGGTGGATCCGCCGCAGCTCCTCTGGCGAAAGAAGTCATTGAAACGTACATGAAGCTCACCTCCCAGGTACCAGGCGACACCTCGGATCTTTCCGATGTGAATGGCCCGGGGCGTTCCTCGAAAGACTCATGATCGATCGATTGACCGAGCATCGGGGCCTCGATAGTTTCGATATCCGCTATGTCGTCTTGATCCTGACCATCCTTGGGATCGGCGTGTTGTCGATTTATAGCGTCACGCATGGGCAGCAGAGTGGGACGGCGCCGTATTATCTTAAACAATTGATCTGGATCGGCCTCGGTGCGGCGGCCTTCCTCATCATGTGGGCATCGGACTACCATCATCTTGCGCGATTTGCCTATCCAGCCTATGCCTTTATCTTGCTGATGCTGGTCTTTGTGTTATTCGAAGGGCGAACGAGCAAAGGGGCTCAGCGGTGGATTGCGCTGGGTCCGTTCAGCT
>Ga0073934_10005215_pt1 | contig 20413 bp, 15 predicted proteins | sample LarsenN4metaG_FD_76834 | JGI IMG/M metagenome (GOLD analysis project Ga0073934, IMG submission 76834) | Hot spring sediment bacterial and archeal communities from British Columbia, Canada, to study Microbial Dark Matter (Phase II) - Larsen... ... | reverse complement strand
GGTCTTGCCCGTTCCTGACCGGCGGCGGCGACTTCCCGAATCTTCGGGACCAGAACGGGATACGCCTGTAGGCTCCTGGCGGCAAGGCTTTTCGGACGCGGGTTCGACTCCCGCCGCCTCCACTTTTTCCTTGCGCCAGCAAGAAAAAAGTGCCCCGAGCGAAGTCGAGGGGCAAGACCCACAGCTCTAAGCATTCCCGAGGGCCGAGTTCTCCCGCAGCCTCTTCACCGAACGCTTGACACCCGCGCACTCGTCCCAGATAATGCCGGGAAATTCCGCGGCGGCCGAACAAGGGAGGGTAGCGATGGCGGAGAATCCGGCGGCGCTCTCGCAAGCGGTGCAGCGGGCGCTGACGCAGTCGCTGGGCAGCATCCAGCGGCAGCTGGGGGAAGTGCAGAGCTCTTTCGAGCAGGTGAAGAAGGCCCTGGAGTCGGGCGGCGGCGAAAGCTCGCCCGTGGAGCTGCTCCCGCCCCTGATGCACATGCAGGCCTCCGGCGCCGCCCTGGCCGCTTCCATCGAGGCGGTCCTGCGCTTCGTGGGCGCCTCCGCCCAGTGGACCGGGATTCCCTCGGTGGGGATGCCGGTGGCGGCGCCCGCTCCGGCTCCTGTCCGGCACGCCCCGGTGGCAGAAGCCCCGCCGGTGGCAGAGCCCGAACCCGCTCCGGCCCCCGTCGAGGAAGCGCCCGCTCCGGCCCCCGCGGCAGCGGCCGTGGATGTCGAATCGTTGCCCGAAGAGCTCCAGGCGCTGCACAAGAAGGCCAAGCGCTTCGCCAAGGTGACGGTGCAGGAGCTGGCCCTCTACAAGAAGGACGAAGTCGCCAAGGGGCGTCAGAACAAAGACCTCTACCGGCGCTTCAAGGAAGAGATCGACAAGTCCAAGGCGCTCTACGACGAGCGCTTCCAGAAGATCGCCGCTCACAACATTGACTACCTCTACGACGAGTTGGTGCGCACCCTCGCGGAAAATGACGCCAGCCTCCTGGGCAACTACCCCTACACGCCTTCGCGCCAATAGCCAGGTCAGGCTTCTTCGGCTCTGCTTGCTGGCGGCGTCTCTGCTGCTTTTGGCGGGGAGCGTCCGGCTCGCCACCCTTTTGGCCGCGGACCCGGGAGAGGAGTTGGTCCGACTGGCGGGGGCGCTGCGTCAGGACCCGAGCCCGGCGAACTACCAGGCCCTGGCCCGCTTCGCCGCCGCCTACGCCGAGAGCGAGTTGAGCGCCCAGGCCTCGTTTGCTTTGGGGATGGCCGACTTCGAGGCCGAGCGCTGGCAGGCGGCGCGCGATCGCTTCCTGGTCGGCCGCGGCAGCGCGGTTCTCGGCGACCACGCCAACCTCTATCGCGCCCGGGCGGAAATCGAGCAAGGAGCTCTCGAAGCGGCGCGGTCGCCTCTGCTGGAACTCTTCTCTCCCGAGAATCCCCTGAACGAGGCGGCGCGCGTGCTCGAGGCCGACCGGCGCCTGCGGTCGGGTCAGGCCAGTGCCGCGGTCGAGTGGCTCGAGCGCCAGCCCGACTTGCCGGAGCGGCCAGCTCTGCTGTTCGCTCTGGCGCAGGCGCAGCGCGCCGCCGGCAACCCCTTGGCGGCGACGGAGTCGCTCCACCGCATCTACTTCGAGTTCCCGCTTAGCCTGCAGGCCGAAGCGGCGAACCAGTTGTTGGCGGAATTGCGGGAAGGGGAGCTGAAGGGCAGCTACCCGGCGCCCGGCGAAGCCTTGCGCCGCGCGCGGGCCGACAAGCTGTGGACGTTCGGGGCCTACCGCGGTGCGCGCTCGGCTTACGTGGACTTGAGCGTGCGCGCCGGCGAGCCCGCCCGCAGCGAGGCCCGCGTGCGGGCCGCGGCGGCTCTTTACCAGCTGGGCGAGCCCGATGCGGCCTGCCGGGAGCTCGAGAGAATCGGCGGAGTCTCTCCGGGTCTGGAAGGAGAGTTCCGCGCTGTCCGCGTGCGCTGCGCGCTGCGCGCCGACAGGGTGGCGCGCGTCGAGACTGAGCTGGCGGCGCTGGCCGCAGCGACCCCGCGCGACCCGTGGTACGCCGAGGCGCTGCTCGCTGCGGGTTACACGGCGCTCGCCCGCGGCGACGCCGGCCGCGCCCGCGAGCTTTACCAGCGTGCGCTCAACGCGTCGCCCTCCGGGGACGCCGCCGCCCAAGCGCACTGGCGCCTGGCCTGGCTGGCCTATCAAACCCGGGACGCCGGCGCAGCGCGGCTCCTGGAAGAGCACCTGGAGAAGTTTCCGGAATCGACCTTCCTGCCCCGCGCCCTCTACTGGCGGGCGCGGACGGCGCTGGCCGCCGGCGCTCGGGACCTGGCCCGGCGCTTGCTCGCCTCGTTGCGTGACTACGCCCCGCGCGACTATCTGGCCCAGCAGGCCGAGCAATGGGCCGGCGACCTGCGCGGCGCCGCGGGCGACGAGCCGGCACCCGCCTGGGAGCTCTTGGGGCTGAAGGCCGCGCGCGTTTCCGCGGCGGCCTGGGCGGGAGAGACGCCGGCGCCGGTGCGCGCCCTGCTCGACACCGCCGCGGCGCTGGCGCGGCTGGGATTCGGGGAGCTCGCTGGCGAAACGCTCGAGGCGGCGGCGCGGCTCTGGCCGGGGCCCGAGGTCACCGTGGCGCAGGCGCGGCTGGCGCTCGAGCAGGGCAGCTACGCTCGCGCCACCGAAATCCTCCAGCGCGCTTTTCCCAACTATTGGCGCTACCGCCTGGAGGAGTTGCCCCGCGAAGCCTGGGAAACGCTGTTCCCGCGGCCGTACTGGGATTTGATCGAGCGCGAAGCGAAGCGGCAGGGGCTGGACCCGTACCTGGTGGCGGCGCTCATCCGGCAGGAATCGCGCTTCGAGCGGGGCGCGGTTTCCTCGGCGGGCGCCCGGGGCCTGATGCAATTGATGCCGGCGACGGCGCGGCGGCTGGCGGGCTCACCGCGGCTGCCGCCAGACCGTTTGCACGACCCCGAGCTGAACATCCGTCTGGGCACGCGGTTCCTGGCCGAGCTGCTGCGGCGCTTCGACGGCAACCTGGAGAAGACGGTGGCGGGTTACAACGCCGGCGGCACGCGAGTCGAGGGCTGGGCCGCGCAGGGCGTCTACGCGGAGCCGGCGGAGTTCGTCGAGAGCATCCCGGTCACGCAGACGCGCGAGTTCGTCTACACCGTGCTGCGCAACTACCGCTTCTACCGCGACCTCTACGCGGCCGAGGATGCGCGCGCCACCGGCGGGACGCCCGTGCCAGGGGCTGTGCTTGCGCCGCCTCCGCCGCCCGAGTAGAATCCCGCCGGCTTTTGTTCTCGCGGGGAGATTTCCGTTTCACTCTGCGGCCGGCTCCGGCCGCTTCTCGAAGGGAGGTGTCCGATGACGCGCAAACTGTTTTCCCTGGTTTTCCTGCTCATGCTGGTGCTGGGCGGCGCCGCCAGCGCGCAAGCGCCCGGCGGGCGGGCGACGCTCGAGCTTTACCTCGAGCTCGAAGACGTGGACGCGCCGCAGATTTCGCCCGACGGCCAGCAGATCGTCTACACCCGGCGCTGGATCGACAAGATCAACGACCGCTGGGACTCGGCCGTCTGGATCATGAACGCCGACGGCTCGAAGAACCGCTATCTGGTGGATGGCTCCGGGCCGCGCTGGTCGCCCGACGGCACCCGCATCGCCTACATCGCCCGGGGTGAGCCCGCCGGGCAGCAGATCTTCGTCCGCTACATGGACGCCGAAGGCGCGGTCACCCAGATCACCCGGGTGGAGAAGACCCCGGGCAACTTGATCTGGTCGCCTGACTCGCAGTCGCTGGCCTTCACCATGCTGGCGCCGGCGAAAGAGACCTGGCGCATCAAGATGCCGGCGCGGCCCGAGGGCGCCAAGTGGTCGGCCGACCCGCGCATCATCCAGCGCTTCCGCTACCGGCTCGACCGCGTTGGCTTCCTCGAAGAAGGCTTCCAACACATCTTTCTCGTCCCGGCCACCGGCGGCACTCCGCGGCAGCTCTCGAGCGGCGACTTCAACCACGCCGGCCTGGGCGGCTTCGGCGGCGGCGGGCTCTCCTGGACGCCTGACGGCCGCGAGATTCTTTTCACCAGCCTGCGCACCGACGACTGGGAGTACCAGTACCGCGAGTCGGAAATCTACGCGGTGAACGTACAGGACAAGAGCATCCGTCAGCTGACCACCCGCAAGGGGCCGGACGCGAACCCCGAGGTGTCGCCCGATGGGCGCTGGGTGGCCTACACCGGCTACGACTGGACGCAGGACACTTACCGCGAGTCGGGGCTCTACGTGATGGGGATCGACGGCGCGGACCCGCGGCTGCTCACCGGCGGACTCGACCGCAGCCCTGTGGGGCTGCTCTGGGCGCCGGATTCGAGCGGCATTTACCTCAATGTCAGCGACCGCGGCACCCGCAACCTCTACCTCGCCTCGCTCAAAGGGGAAGTTCGGCAGGTGACCCGCGGCAACCACATGCTCACCGTCACCGACGTCAACCCGAGCGGCCAGGCGGTGGGGACGCTGACGAGCTACTACAAGCCGGAGGACGTCGTCGGCTTCAACCTGACCAAGCCCGAGCTCAAGCAGCTCACCTTCGTCAACGACGACATCCTCCAGGACATGAAGCTCGGCGAGGTGGAAGAGATCTGGTACACCTCCACGGACAATCTCCGCATCCAGGGCTGGGTCATCAAGCCGCCCGACTTCGACGCCACGAAGAAGTATCCGCTCATCCTCACCATCCACGGCGGGCCGCACGCCATGTACGACGTGGGCTTCAACTACGGTTGGCAGAACCACGCCGCCGAAGGCTACCTGGTGCTCTACACCAACCCGCGGGGCTCGTCCGGCTACGGCACGGCCTTCGGCAACGCCATCAACAACGCCTACCCGAGCCAGGACTACGACGACCTGATGAAGGGCGTGGATGAAGTCATCGGCCGCGGCTACGTGGACGAGCGCAACCTCTTCGTCTACGGCTGCTCGGGCGGCGGCGTCTTGACCGCCTGGATCGTCGGCCACACCGACCGCTTCGCCGCCGCCAGCTCCAACTGCCCGGTCGTCAACTGGCTGTCCTTCGTCGGCACCACCGACGGCAACATGGGCTGGTATCGCAACTTCAAGAAGCTGCCCTGGGAAGACCCGAGCGAGCACCTGCAGCGCTCGCCGCTCATGTACGTGGGCAACGTCAAGACCCCGACCATGCTGATGACCGGCGTGAACGACATGCGCACGCCCATGGGCCAGACCGAGGAGTTCTACCAGGCGCTCAAGCTGCGCAAAGTGCCCACGGCCATGGTCCGCTTCAACGACGAGTGGCACGGCACCGGCTCCAAGCCCTCGAACTTCCTCCGCACCCAGCTCTACCTCCGCTACTGGTTCGAGAAGTACACGACCAAAGACAAGCCGGCGGAGAAGGCGACAGGGGCGACGCACTAGAGAGGTAGCGCGGGTTGGCCGGGTTGTGGCCTACCCGCGGGTGTTCCTCGACAAGCCGCAGGTAGCCCTTCGGGCATCCTGCGCTACCGGGTTCCCGTGTCATTCCGAGCGAAGCGAGGAATCTCTTCGTGCTGGAGGCCGGCTGGCCGTGGGTACCGGCGGGCACCGCCGTCGCGGGCGAGGAGCTTTACGTCGTCGAGAACCCGGGAAACTTCTACGGCCCGAGCAGCGTGCTCTCCCCCGTGTCTTGGATCGGCCTCCGCGCGCGGCGCCTCCGGCGGGTGGCCGCCGACGGCACGGTGACAACCCTTGTGACTGTTCCTTAGTGGGGCAGACACCCCTGTCTGCCTATCTTGTCATCCTGAGCCCCGAGGCTTCGGGGCGAAGGATCTCAACGGTACTGGTGGCTCGATTGAGATTCTTCGCTCCGCCCAGGGAACTTCGCTATGAGCCTGAACGGGGAGTGGGCTCCGCTGAGAATGACAAGCGTCGGTGAGGTTGTGCTAAGCTGGCGCGCTTATGGCCAACGAGGTTGTCCAGCAGAAGCGGCTGACGAGCGAGAAGGCCGAGCGCTTCACCGAGTCGGTCATCCGCGAGATGACCCGCCAGGCGATGCTCTACGGCGCGGTCAACCTGGCGCAGGGCTTCCCCGATTTCGCGGCGCCGGAGGAAGTCAAGCGCGCCGCCGCCGAAGCCATCGCCGCCGACATCAACCAGTACGCCATCACCTGGGGCGCGAAAAAACTGCGCGAGGCCATCGCCCGCCAGATGAAGGCCTGGCAAGGGCTGGAGGTCAATCCCGAAACCGACATCACCGTCTGCTGCGGCTCGACCGAGGCGATGATTTCGGCGATGCTCGCCATCACCAACCCCGGCGATGAAGTCGTCATCTTCGAGCCCTTCTACGAAAACTACGGCCCCGACGCCATCCTCTCCGGCGCCCGCCCACGATTTGTGAAACTCCGCCCTCCCCCCGTCTGTCATCCCGAGCGGAGGGAGGGATCTGCATTTTCCGAAAACGAAGACGAGTGGGTCTTCGACGAAAAGGAGCTGCGCGCCGCCTTCAATCAACACACCAAAGCCATCATCCTGAACACCCCGAACAACCCGACCGGCAAGGTCTTCACCCGCGCCGAGCTCGAGTTCATCCGCGACCTCTGCGTCGAATGGAACGTCCTGGCGCTGACCGACGAAATCTACGAGCACATCCTCTATGACGGCACGGAGCACATCTCCATCGCCACGCTCGACGGCATGCGCGAGCGCACCGTCACCATCAACGGAATGTCGAAGACCTATTCCGTCACCGGCTGGCGGGTGGGCTGGGCGGTGGCTGCGCCCGCCATTACCAGCGCCATCCGCAAGGTGCACGACTTTCTGACCGTGGGCGCCGCCGCGCCTTTGCAGGAAGCGGGCGCGGTGGCCTTGTCGCTCCCGCCGAGCTACTACGAAAAACTTGCCGCCGGGTACCGCGAGCGGCGTGAGGTGCTGCTCGGTGGGTTGCGCGCCGCCGGCTTCCGCTGTTTCGTCCCCCGCGGCGCCTACTACATCATGACCGACATTGCGGCCTTTGGCTTCTCCGACGATGTGGCTTTCACGCAGCACCTGGTGAAAGACATCGGCGTGGCGGTCGTGCCCGGCTCGAGCTTCTACAACAACCCCAAAGACGGCTCGCAACAGGTCCGCTTCGCATTCTGCAAAAAGCTCCCGACGCTCGAAGAAGCCGGTCGCCGCTTAGCACGCCTGTGCAGCCACCGTGCACGCCCTTCGATCCCTCGACGGAGTTCTTGACATTGATCTTTTTTTTTGCTAGCGTCCACGCCACTGTGTGTCACAGGGGGTTTCTGCATGCCCAAGGCGAGTCCGGTGATCCGTAGTCTTTTTTTGTTCTCGATAGTTGTCGGAGCGCTTCTATTGTTGCCGCAGTCGGCGTCGGCTGCGAACTGCAGTTGCTCCGCTCCCGATGGTAGTTGCGGCGGGAGCATCAGTTGCCCTGGCCAAGGATGTGCTTGTGTGTGCGTCAACGGCGGAAACTGCGAGTGCTGCTGCCAGCGAGCCTGCCTGCAGGGTAGCCCCCGTTTGAGTATGGACCTGAACGGGATGCCGGCCAGTGACGTGGCCGCCGTGCTCTCTCGGGCCACGAAGAGGAAGGTCGAGGTGCTGAAAGGCGGCGATCAGCTGGTCTCGCTTACGCTGCGGAACAGTACGCTAGTGCAAGCGCTTCGGCGTCTGCAGGAGTTTCCGGAGATTTCTCTGGCGGTGGATGGCCAGGAGTTCACCAGGGTCAAGCTTCTTCCTGCGACAGAGGTATCCATTTGCGCAGAGAACATACCTCTCGAGGTCGTACTCGACCGCTTGAGTCTCGTCACGGGCGCCACGTTCGAAGTTGCCGATATGCCTCCTGGGCGCGTGTCGCTTAAGACAGCGGGTACATTGGAGGCGGTGGTCGCGCAGCTTTCGGCGGCGGCGAACGTCAATATTGGCATAAGACCCTCGACCCAACCGTAAGGCAGAGCGGTCTCTATATCGTTGTTGTCGAGTGAGCCGAGGGAACTTGTCTGCCCGGGCCATCAACCGCGCAGCAAGTCCGCTTCGCCTTCTGCAAGAAGCTCCCCACGCTGGAAGAAGCCGCGCGCCGCCTTCAGCGCCTGCGCGCCAAGAATTGACCGCCGATGGTCCTGTGCTAGAATGGCGCGCGCGATGGCGACGGCAGCGACGATGACGGAATTCCACCTGGTGCCGCCGGAGACGGAAGTCACGGCGAGCGGGGAGGGGCAGGCCTTCGAGGTCGCGCCTGGCGGCCCGCGCCTGTTCGTCGTGCGCCTTGACGTCACGAAGACCATTGAGCAGCAGTCGCTCGAGCTGTCGCTCTGGGGCTCGGCCGACGGGCAGAGCTGGGGCACGATGCCGCTCTTGAAGTTCCCGCAGCGGTTCTACGCCGGCTCGACCCAGATGGCGCTCGACCTCACGGCGCGGCCCGAGGTCCGCTTCCTCCGCGCCCGCTGGGAGCTCAACCGCTGGGGCCGGGTGCGGCCCGAGCCGAGGTTCCGCTTCAGCGTCACTGCCCGCCCCGCCGGCTAGCAACCCCTCGGACACCCTACCCCGAGATTTGAGATTTCAGATTTGAGAAGAAGAATTGGTGGACGTGGCGGGATTCGTGAATGCTGGTCATTCACCCTGCGCGAGTCCCCTGCAGCGGGACGAGTCGAAGGGAACCCGCTGCCGAGCGTTGCTTCTTCTGCCAGTGCTAGCGCAGTCGAACCGGAAACCAGCCCTTCGACTCGCTCGCAGGGTTCGCTCGCTCCCTTCGACTTCGCTTCCTTCGACTCGCGCGGCGCAACGCTTCCGAGCGGGTTCGAACTCGCTCCCGGTAAACCAGCTTCCACGGGCCACGGTTTCGTGTCGCCCGGTTGCCGTAGCGGTTGTGGTGCTCCACGCGCCCGCTCAAATCCTGGGTTTGGCCAATGTAAAAGCGTCCCGTGCTTACGCTCTTCAATATGTAGAGGAAGTATTGCTCGGCCACAAGAAGCTTGGTGGACGTGGCGGGATTCGAACCCGCGACCTCCTCGATGCCATCGAGGCGCGCTCCCAACTGCGCCACACGCCCACCGCAGACGAAAACCATTTTCGGGCAAGCCGCTCGGTTTGTCAACGCAGGCCGCAGGGCGGCCTTCTTCCGCTTTCTTGACGCCGCTCCTCCCCTCCGCTACACTGAAAGATTGGACTCGTCGTGCGAGTCCTGACAGAGAATCCAACTTGGCTTCCTTGACTCGGCATCTGCCCCTCGGACTCTCCGCGCTGCTTGCCGCCTGCGGGCTGGCGGTTCTGGCGCCGTCGCTGGCGGCGCAGACCCCGTCGGAAGTCACCCTGGAAGCCAATCCCCAAATCTTCTCCGTGCTCTCGGGGCTGCGCGCGGCCGGGAGGATTCCCGGGCCGGTGGCGGGCACGCCCGCGGTGGCGGCGCCGGTGGAAGCGGCGCTGGGCCGGGTCGCGCCAGACAGCCTGGCGCCGTTCCAAGCGTTCCTCGAGAAACAGCGGGTGGAGACCGCGGATGACTTGAACGCCTACATCTCGGCCGCGCTGCTGCTGCGGCCCCCGCCGGATTTCGAGTTCGCCATGCCGCGCGACCACTTGCCGCCGGACGTCTGGGGGATGACAGGTTTTCCCGAGGCCCTCCAGGTCTTCTACCGTGGCGCCGACCTCGGCCGTCTGTGGCGCGCTGTGCTTCCCGCCTACGAGCAGGTCATCGCCGAGCGGCAGCCGGACGTCACCCGGATGCTGCTCGAGACCCGCGCTTACCTGCGGCTGCTGGGGCAGCAGACGCCGGCGCGCACCTACACGGTCTACCTCGAGTGGCTGGCCCCGCCGGGACTGACCAGCGCCCGCAACTACGGCGACAGCTACTACCTGGTGATCCACCCGCAACGCCCGGATTTTCTCGACGCCGTCCGCCACCAGTATCTTCACTACCTGCTCGACCCGATCACCACCAAGTACGCGGCGGAGATGAGCGCCTGGGCGCGCTTGCAGCCCGTGGCCGAGCGCGCCCCGCGCCTGTCGGCGGCCTTTCGCTCCGATTTGCTGCTCCTGGCCACGGAGTGTTTCATCCAGGGAGTAGAGTTGCGTCTGCGGGGACTGGACGCGACCGCAGCGGCGGCCGAGCTCGATTCCCTCGAGCGCAGCGGCTTCGTTTTCACCCGCCACTTCTTCCACGCCCTGGCTCTTTACGAGCAGGCCGACCCTTCCGTGCGTTTTTACTTCCCGGAATTGGTGCGCTCGCTCGACGTCGACCAGGAGCGGGCGCGGCTGGAGCGGCTGGAGTTCGACGCCGCGCCCGCCCCCGGCCTGCACGCGCCCTCGTCCGGCGAGGCCGTCCGCCGGCTGCTGGGGGAAGCCGAGGGCTACCTGAACGCGGGGAACTACGCCGCTGCCCGCGAGCGCTTCGAGCGCGTCCTGCGCACGCTCGACCCTGACGAGCCCGGCGCCCTCTACGGCCTGGCCATCCTGGCGAGTCACGCCGGGAACCGGGAAGAGGCCAAGCACTACTTCCTGCGCGCGCTGGAGCAGGCCCGCGAGCCGCACATCCTGGGCTGGGCGCACGTTTACCTGGGACGCATCTATGATTTGGAGGGAGACCGGCAGCAGGCTCTGGTACACTACCAGGCGGCCCTGGCTCTCCCTACGCGCATCGAAAAAGTGGAGCAAGCGGCGCGGCGCGGCCTGGAGCAGCCCTTCGGGCAGGAGAAGCCGGACAAGTTCTGATTCGCGCCCCGCGCCCTCGGGCGGCGGGGCGACCAACGGAAGGAGAAGAAACGTGAGAAAGCACATCGCGGTGGTGCTGCTGTTGCTGCTGGCCGGCGTGGAGGCTTGGAGCCAGCCACAGGCCCAGAGCGACCAGCAACGGCAAGAAAAGAAGCCCTCGACCCAGTTCGGGCAGCAGCAGTCCACCCAGTTCGGGATGCCGGCGGCGGGCCCGCCCACCGCGGAAGAGAAAGCCGCCGCTCAGAAGATCACCGAGAGCACTGATCTTCAGGAGCGCCTGGCTCTGGTGGAGCAGTTCTTGGCCAATTGGCCGCAGAGCAGCCTGCGGAGCGATGTGTATGCTGCCGCCAGCGAGGCCTACCGCATCCAACGCAATTACGACAAGGCCGTGGAGTACGGCCAGCTGGCGCTGGATCTAAACCCCCGCCACCCGTCTGCCCTGATGACCGTGGCCGATTCCCTGGCGGAGGGCGCCGTGTCTGTCCAGCCCGACTACCAGGAGAAGTTGGCCCGAGCCGAGGAGTACTGCCGCCGCGCGCTTGAGGTTTTGGCCGAGGTTTTTGCCAAAGCGCCGCGACCCCCCGATATACCGGAGGAGCAGTACAGCACGCAGCAGAAGTACTTCGAGGCCCAGCCGCACGCCACCCTGGGCTACATCTACCTGCGCCAGAACGATTACCCCCGGGCCATCGAAGAGCTGAAGCTGGCGACCGAGTTGAATCAATACCGGCCCAACGCTTATGACTTCCTCCGCTTGGGCGTTGCCCAGTTTCGAGCGAAGCAGTACGCTGAGGCGGAGGCCAGCCTGCAGCGCTGCGTGGAAATCGGAGGCCCGGCGGGCGAGACCGCCCAGCGCCAACTGGTGTCCGTGCGGCGCCTCCTCCAGGCCCAGCAGCAGCAGAGCGAAGAGAAGAAACCCTAGGGACAAGCCATGCCCCGGGTGGAAAGCGCCGTCGGAGCCCTGGAGGAGCTGGAAGCCCGCCTGGGCTACGCTTTCCGCGATTCGGCCTTGCTGGCCCGGGCGCTCACCCACCGCTCCCACCGCGATGCCGGCAGCGCGCGGCTGGCCGCCGACAACGAGCAACTGGAGTTTCTGGGCGACGCCATCCTGGGGTTCATCGTGAGCGACGCGCTCTGTGCGCTCTTCCCGACGTTGAGTGAAGGGAAACTCTCCCGCATCAAAGCCAATCTGGTCAGCGCCCGGCACCTGCGCCGGGTGGCCGAGCGCCTGGAGCTCGGGCGCTACCTGCGGCTGGGGCCCGGGGAGGAAAAAACCGGCGGCCGGCAGAAGCAGGCTTTGCTCTCGGATGCCCTGGAAGCGGTGGTCGCCGCCCTCTACCGCGACGGCGGCCTGGAGCCGGCCCGGCGCTTCGTGGAGCTTTTCCTGCTCGAAGGGCTGCGCGAGAGCGGCGCCGAACCGCTGGCCCGCGCCGACTACAAGTCGACCCTCCAAGAATACTTGCAGGCCCGGCGCCTGCCGGCGGCCCGCTACGACATGGTTCAAACCCGCGGACCCGAGCACCGCAAGACCTTCACCGTGGAGTTGTGGGCAGGCGAGCGGTGGCTGGCCCGCGGCGAGGGCGCGACCAAGAAAGCGGCCGAGCAACAGGCCGCCCGCCAGGCGCTGGAGCGCCTGCCGGCGGAGCCGGGGTGGCAGGCGGAATGAGCGGCGGGCCGGAAACCGGCAAGGGCTCCACCCTGCGCGAGTATGTGGACTCGCTGCTGGTGACGGTTGTCCTCGCGCTTTTTCTCACCACGTTCATCATCCAGGCCTTCAAGATTCCGTCGAGCTCGATGGAAGACACGCTGCTGGTGGGCGACCACCTGCTGGTGAACAAATTCGTCTTCGGGGACGAAGGCAAGGCCGGCGGGGGGCTGCTGCCCTACCGGGAGGTGCGCCGGGGCGACATCATCGTCTTCAAGTATCCCTATCCGCCCTACCAGCACTTCGTCAAGCGGGTGATCGGCTTGCCGGGGGACCGGCTGAAGATCGTCAGCCGGGAGGTCTACATCAACGGCGAGCGCCTGGGAGAGCCTTACAAGATCCATCGCAGCCCGCCCCTGCTCGGCCGCTTCCAGGATAATTTCCCCGTGCAGGGCGACTACTTCAGCTACGCCTCCGAGCCCGGTTGGGCGGAGCAAGTGGCGCGCCTGACCCAGGGCGACGAGCTGGTCATCCCGCCCGGGAAATACTTCGCCATGGGCGACAATCGCGACAACAGCCGCGACAGCCGCTACTGGGGGCTCGTCGACCGGGAAAACATCATCGGACGGCCGCTGCTCATCTACTGGTCGTTCGACGGCGCCCGGCGGCACACGGGCGGCCGCAACAACCCCTCGGCCGCCTGGGACAACCTGACGCGCTTCTTCTCGCGCACCCGCTGGAGCCGCCTCCTGCACTTCGTGCGCTAAGGTCGCCGCCGCGCCATGCGCCGGAGAAAAGGCTGGCTAGTCGCCCTCCTGCTGCTGGCCCTGTTGCTGGCCGCTCCCTTGCTCGTAAATCTGGAAGTGTTCCGCGGCCCGGTGCGCCGGGCGGTGGAGCAGCAACTGGGCCGGCCGGTGGAGTTCTCCCGGCTAAGCGCGCAGTTCCTGCCCTGGCCGGGCCTGGTGGGCCGCGGGGTCGTGGTCTACGAGCAGGAAGGTTTCGGGGCCGAGCCCTTCCTCTACGCCGACGAAGTGCACTGCCAGGTGTCGCTCGGTGCGCTGCGCTCGGGGCGCCTGGAGTTCTCCGAGATTTATTTCATCCAGCCGAGCATCAACCTGGTGCGCGCTCCCGACGGCGCCTGGAACGTGGGCACGTTCCTGCTCGCGGAAGAAGGCGGCGGAAAAACGGGCAACCCGGCGCCCGCCCGGCCGCCGGTGATTTCCGCCACCGAGGGGCGGATCAATCTCAAGCTCGGGGCCGACAAGCAGGTCTACGCCCTGACCGGCGTCCGCCTGCGCGCCGAGCCTCTGCCGGAGGGGCGCTGGCGCGTGCAGCTCGAAGCTACCCCCGGGCGCAGCGACCGGCGGCTGACCGAGACCGGCAGCCTGCAACTGCAGGGTGAAGTCGGGCCGAGCGCGACCTTGGTCTCTTTGCCTTTCCGTTTCCAAATCGGCTTGGAGCGCGGCTCGGTGTCGCAGCTGGTGGCGCTGGTCCGCGGGAGCGAGCCCTGGGTGCGCGCCCGCTCGGGTCTGGCGGCCACCCTGGAGGGCACGCTGGCCGACTGGCGGGCCGAGGGGACGTTGACCCTCACCGGCGTGCGGCACAAAGACCTGGTGGCCCCGCCCCGCACCCCGCGCTGGCAGACCGACTTCGCGCTCCGCTTCACGAGAGAGGGACAGGTGGTGCAGGTGGAGAGGCTCCGCCTGCGGGCCCGGCACTCGGAGGTTCAACTGGCGGGCCGCATCGAGAAATTCTTCGACGGTCCTGCTTGGGACCTCCAGGTGCGAGCTGATCCGCTCGCCGCGGACGAGTTGCTGGGGCAGTGGGCTGCCTTGAAGCGAGGCGTTACGACGGAGGCTCGTCTGGACGGATCCCTGCGGCTGACCCTGACCGCGCGCGGTCCCGTGCGCCAGTGGGACGGTTTGCTCGAGGCGGCGAACCCCTTGGTCCTGCGGGCGCCCGGATTGCCGGAGCCGGTCGAACTCTCGGGCTTGCATCTCCTCGTTCGCCGCGGCCGGCTGGAGCTGGCGCCGGTGAGCGTGCGTTTCTCGCCCGAAAGCGCCCTGCGGGTCGAGGGCGACTGGCGATTGGCCAACCAGGGCTCGCCCTATCGGCTGCGGTGGCAGAGCCCGGGGCTGGAGCTCGAACCCTTGCAAAGGGCGGCAGCGATTTTCGGCGGCGATTTCCTGGCCCCTACCCGCTGGCGCGGGCAAGCCCAGTTCGACCTCAACTGGCAAGGGACCCGGGCGGCACCGCCGTCCTTCCGGTGGGAAGGCCGCGCCGAGTTGCGCGGCGCCGAGTTCCATCCGCCGGAGCTCAACCAGCCGCTCGACATCCTCGAGACGCGGATGGAATGGAAAGGGACGCAGTTGCGCGTCGATCCGCTGGTGGTGCGGCTGGGCGAAAACCCGGTGACGGGAACGCTGGAGCGGCAAGGAGAGCCCGGCCGCTGGAGCGCGACGCTCTCGGCCGGAGAGTTGCGCCTGGCCGACCTCGACGCCCTGGTCAACCCCGCCGCGCGCGGCCTGTTGGTCCGGCTGGTGGGGAGCGACGCGGTGACGCCAGCGCGCTGGGGAGAGCTGGACGCGGGCGGAGAAGTTCAAATCGAGGAGCTGGCCGCCGGGCCGTTTCGTTTGCGCCGGGTTCAGGCGCAGGGACGCTGGCAAGCGGGGCGGCTGGAGTTGACCCGGCTCCGCTTCCGCGCCTACGGCGGCCGCTTCGACGGGCGCTGGCAGGGAGACTTCCAAGCGTCGCCGCCCCAATACCGGCTGGTGGGCAACGTCAAGCAGGTGGAGCTCGGCAGTTTGCTCGCCGACACCACCGAGTTGGGGGCGCTCTTCCGCGGCCCGGCCGGGGCCGACCTCTCCTTGCAGACCGCGGGGACCCGGCCGGGGGAGCTCTTGCAAAAGTTGCAGGGGCGCGTCGTGGGAGTGCTGCACGACGGCGCCCTGACGCACATCAACTTGCTGGCGGCTCTGGCTTCCGCCGCTGCGGGAGAAGACCTCGCCGCGGGCGCCCCGGCCTTCACCGAGGTGCAGAGCCTGGCCGGCGACTTCCGCCTGGCTGGCGAACAGGTGGAGCTCGATGCCGTGCGGCTCATCGTGGACGGAGCCGCCATGGAGCTTTCCGGCCGTGTCCGCTTCGATGGCAGCCTGGACCTGCGCCTGCACGGCCAGCCGCTGCTGGTGGCGGGGCGCCCGGTGTCGCCTGCCACCGCCCGGCTGCTCGCGTCCACCTACCGGCTCAAGGGAAACCTGCGCCGGCCCGAGGTGGAGGTGGAGGAGCCGCGCTAGTGCTGCCCGCGAAGATTCCCGCTTGCAGGGTTCTCGCCGCCCTCCTTCTGGTTCCGGTCGCGGGGGTGTCGCCCGTTGAACCCCCAGCGCCCGTGCGCTACCGCGTCGAGGAGGTGTTCCGCTTGGAGACCACCACCGCCCGCCCGCAGGGCGAACCCGCGACCACCGCGGTCGAAGGCCGCGTCCGACTGCTGCTGGAGCAGCGTCTCGAGCCGGGCAATCCTCTCCAAGGGGTTTGGCGTTTTGCGGAGGTCGAGGTGGAAGGCCCTCGCTCCGAGCCCGCGGAAGCCCAGGATGCTCGCACGGAGCGCGCCCTCGCCCTCGGCCTGGCCTGGATGAAGCAACTCGAAGGGAAGGAGTTCACCGGGCCGCTCGCTGACTTGCCCGTGCTGCCGCTGGGGGAAGCCCGGCCGGCCTGGCTCACCGCTTGGCTGCGCTGGGCGCAAACCGGAGGTTTTTCCGGACGGGAAGGGAATCCCGTTCCGTGGACGCCGGCGGTGGAAGCGGAAGCAACTCCGCCCGGCCCGGCGGTGGCTTATGAGCTGCGCTGGCTGCGGACCGAATTCCGCCAGGCGCCCTGCCATGTCCAGCAGGCGCGCTGGACGCTGCCGGTCGGGCCGGCGCGGGGCTCGGTGACGCCGGACCTGGCGGCGGAAGGCGTCGAGGCCCGCGCGCATTTTTCCGCCTTGAGCCTGGAGTGGGTCTCGCAGGATAACCCCGCGCTCGTCTACGCCGAACGCAGCGGCGTGCGGGAAACCTTCTGGAATCTGGAAAAGGTGAAGAAGCCGGAGCTGCGCGGGCTGGTTTTCCGCCTGCGCTTCTCCGTTAAGGTGCGCGTCGAGCGCCTGCCCTGAAAAGGCCGCAGCTAGCTCGGCGCTCCGCTCCGAGCAACCTGCGCTACCAGTCCGAGAGGTAGCGCGGGTTCCCGAAGGGTACCCGCGGCTTGTGCCGCTGCGAGGTATAATCGGGGGTTTGGCAGAGAGCGGCGGAGCCGCCTGTAGCGATGGACTTCAAACTCGTCAGCAGCTACGAGCCCCGGGGCGACCAGGCCCAGGCCATTGAGGCGCTGGTGCGCGGCGTCCGCGACGGCGAGAAGCACCAGGTGCTGCTCGGCGTCACCGGCTCCGGCAAGACCTACACCATGGCCAAGGTCATCGAGCAGATCAACCGCCCCACCCTCGTGCTGGCCCACAACAAGACCCTGGCCGCCCAACTCTTCCACGAGTTCCGCGGCTTCTTCCCCCACAACGCCGTCGAGTACTTCGTCAGCTACTACGATTACTACCAGCCCGAAGCCTACCTGCCCGCCACCGACCTCTACATCGAAAAAGAAGCGACCATAAACGACGAGCTCGACAAGCTGCGCATGGCCGCCACTCGGGCGCTCTTCGAGCGGCGCGACTCGGTCATCGTCGCCAGCGTCTCCTGCATCTACGGCCTGGGCTCGCCCGAGGCCTACTACGGGATGCTTTTGCTGGTCGAGCGCGGCCAGCGCTTTCCCCGGCAGGAGCTGGTGCGCAAGCTCGTCGAGATTCAGTACGAGCGCAGCGAAGAGCTCAGCCGCGGCACCTTCCGCGTGCGCGGCGACCAGGTAGAAGTCTTTCCGCCCTACGTGGACGTGGCCTACCGGCTCGAGCTCTGGGGCGACCAGGTGGACCGCATCAGCGAGATCGACCCGCTCACCGGCGCCGTGCTTGAAAGCCACGCCCGCCTGCCGGTCTATCCCAAGACCCACTTCGTCATGCCCGGCGACCAGCGCGACCGCGCCCTGGCCAGCATCCTCGAAGAGCTCCGCGCGTGGAAGCCCGAGCTCGAAAAGCAGGGCAAGACGCTCGAAGCCCAGCGCGTCGAGCAGCGCACGCTCTTCGACCTCGAGATGATGCGCACCATCGGCTACTGCCACGGCATCGAGAACTACTCGCGGCACCTGTCGGGCCGCGCCGCCGGCGAGCCCCCGCCGACGCTGCTCGATTATTTCCCGAGCGACTTCCTGCTCTTCATCGACGAGTCGCACCAGACCGTGCCGCAGCTGCGCGGGATGTACCACGGCGACCGCTCGCGCAAGCAGACGCTGGTGGACTACGGCTTCCGCCTGCCCTCGGCGCTCGACAACCGCCCGCTCAAGTTCGAAGAGTTCGAGAAGCGCGCGAACCAGGTCGTCTACGTCTCCGCCACCCCGAGCGACTACGAGCTGACGCGGGCCGCCGGCGTGGTGGTGGAGCAGATCGTCCGGCCCACCGGCCTGATTGACCCCCAGGTCGAAGTCCGCGCGGTGCGCGGCCAGGTGGACGACTTGCTCGAAGAAATCCGCCGGCGCGCCGCCCGCGGCGAGCGCGTGCTGGTGACCACGCTCACCAAGAAGATGGCGGAAGACCTGGCGCAGTACTACACCGAAGTGGGCGTGCGCTGCCGCTATCTCCACTCGGAAATCGACACGCTCGAGCGGGTGCGCATCCTGCGCGACCTCCGCCGCGGCGCCTTCGACGTCCTCATCGGCATCAACCTGCTGCGCGAGGGGTTGGACCTCCCCGAGGTTTCGCTCGTGGCCGTGCTCGACGCCGACAAGGAAGGCTTCCTGCGCTCGAAGACCGCGCTCATCCAGACCATCGGCCGGGCGGCGCGGCACATCCGCGGCACGGCGCTGCTGTACGCCGACACGATGACCGACTCCATGCGGCAGGCGCTCGACGAGACCGGCCGCCGCCGGCAAATCCAGCTCCGCTTCAACCAGGAGAACGGCATCACGCCGGAGAGCGTCGTCAAGCCGATTGACATGGCCCTGGCGCAGATCGTCGAAGCCGACTTCGCCACCGTGCCGCTGGAGGAGACCGAGTTCGAGCAGTTCCAGAGCGAGGAGCAGTTGCGCGAGGTCATCCAGAAACTCGAAGAGCAGATGCGGGAGGCCGCGCGGCGCTTCGAATTCGAGCGCGCCGCTCAGCTCCGCGACCGCCTCCGCGCCTTGAAGCAGAAGGACATCGGCGGCCTCTTCGTCCCCGCTTTCCTCCCCCGCGAATCCCTGGCGGCGCTCACTGCTGCGCCTTCCATTGGGTCGCAAACCAAGGGCAAGGCAGCTACGAAACTTGGCGGTAGCCCACGAAAGGGCAAGTCTGGTAGGACAAAACAGCCCTAGCTCCCACCCGTGAGAATCGCGTCTCTGCGTTCACGCAGTGTTGAGAGAACACAGCCAATCTGCCAAGGGAGTCGAGCCAGTCCAGACCGCTACGGTAGTATTCGTGAGGACCTCTGGCGCATACTTCTCTTGTCCGCTTTCTTTCGTCGCATAAATGTCGCAGTAGGATGCGTTCACCACGTGGAGGCAGTCATCCAGGATATCTCGCGGTAGCGCCCCGCCCTGCCACGACCGCCAGTTCTGGTATAAGTGTGCTCGCACTAGCGCATGAGATAACCTGTAGCGAGGCGAGGCCAAGAGTCTCTTGGCAACCCACGTGAGATGTCTCTCTTGATTGTTCGGGAACTGCCTCCGCAGTTCCGTTTTGAGAATGTCTCTAGCCCACTTTGTTTCGCCCTTCCCAAGGAATTGCTGAAACGAAAGGTTGGCCCACTTGTCACGCGTGGTGGCGTCAGCTTGGCGTTGTGCCGCAGTTCGCTGTCGAATCTCTCGTACTTGCGTTTTCTTGCGCGAGATAAAGGAATCCGCCCGGTCGTCAAACACGCCCCTCGAAAGCTTGTCGACCTCTCCCGAAAGTTGGTAATATTCTTGCTGGCCATAGAAGAGGTCCAACCCCATCCCTTCTCCAGCTGCAGCCTTTGCCTCTTGTCTTAGCAAGTCAGCATTCTGCCTGAGGCAGGGAACCCTATTCGTGGTCAAATGGCCTAAGTATTTGAAGAGAGCTTTCCCGCGTTCTTGGGATCCTGGCTTCTTGGATTGAAATATCTTGGCAAGTTCATAGACTAAGTGAGTACCGATCACCAGCTGCAAGCCTCGCTTCCCAAGTTCCGAGAGGAGAAATGTGGGATCTGCTCGTACATCGTATAAGGCATTCCACAGCATCGTGTCGAGATAAAGGCGCGTGTCTCCGCAAGCCATAGATTGAGTTTACCCTAGGTTTCTCGGCTGAACATCTTGTCAGATTCACCTATCGCTTGATTCTGCAGGCATCTCGCGGCATCATCGGCGGCCAATGAGCGGGACGAAGGCCAAGCTGCTCTCCTTCGAGAATGCGCTGAACCTGCTGCTGGTGTTCGTGCCGGTGGCGGCGGCGCTGCACCAGTGGGGCGCCAGCCCGGTGGCCGTGTTCGTCACCTCGTGCATCGCCATCGTGCCCCTGGCCGGGTTGATGGGGAAGGCGACCGAGCACCTGGCGGAGAAAATGGGCGAGGGCATCGGCGGGCTGCTCAACGCCACTTTCGGGAACGCCGCCGAGTTCATCATCGCCATCATGGCGCTGCGAGCGGGGCTGCACGACGTGGTGAAGGCCTCGCTCACCGGCTCCATCATCGGCAACGTCCTGCTGGTGCTCGGCCTGGCGGTGCTCATGGGCGGGATGCGCTTCGAGACGCTGCGCTTCAACCGCACCGCCGCCTCCATGAGCTCGACCCTGCTGACGCTCGCCGCCATCGGCCTCGTCATCCCCGCGCTCTATCACCAGGTCGCCCGCGGCGCTGACCCCTTTCACGAGCAGGAGCTTTCCTTCGAGATTGCGGGCGTGCTCTTCGTCACCTACCTACTGTCGCTGGCCTTCACCCTGAAAACGCACAAGCACCTGTACGTGAGCGGGGAAGGGGAGGCGCAGGAAGCGCTGGGAGTGGGCGGCTGGAGCCGGACGAAATCCGCCGTGGTGCTGCTGGGG
>Ga0073934_10005214_pt1 | contig 20418 bp, 23 predicted proteins | sample LarsenN4metaG_FD_76834 | JGI IMG/M metagenome (GOLD analysis project Ga0073934, IMG submission 76834) | Hot spring sediment bacterial and archeal communities from British Columbia, Canada, to study Microbial Dark Matter (Phase II) - Larsen... ... | reverse complement strand
CGCCCGCGACGAGGTGCTGGCGCTCTTCCCCGAACTGCGCGCCGCCCCGCAGGCCGGGCCCTTCCCCCTCGCCCGGCCCGCCCTGCGCCGCGCCGAGGCCCGCGTCATCCTCGCCGCCTGAGCCCTCAGGCGTCGAGTTCGGCGTCCCAGTAGAGGAAGTCCACCCAGCTTTCGTGCAGGTAGTTGGGCGGGAACTTGCGCCCGGCGTTGCGCATCTCCTCGGCCGAGGGCGCATGCGGCGCCTTGAGCAGCGTCAGCCCCGACTGCTTCAGCGGCCGGTTGCCCTTGCGCAGGTTGCAGGGCGCGCAGGCCGCCACCACGTTCTCCCAGCTCGTCGTGCCGCCGCGCGACCGCGGCAGGACATGGTCGAAGGTCAGATCCCCCCGCGAGCCGCAATACTGGCAGCAGAATTCGTCCCTCAGAAAAAGATTGAAGCGCGTGAAGGCCACGCGCTTCTGGGGTCTCACATAGTCCTTCAGGACCACGACCGAGGGTATCCGGAACACCGCCCGCTGGCTGCGCACGACCTCGTCGTATTCGGCGAGGATCTGCACGCGGTCGAGGAAGACGGCCTTGATCGCCTCCTGCCAGGGCCAGAGCGACAGCGGATAATAGCTGAGCGGGCGGAAATCGGCGTTCAGGACCAGCGCCGGACAGTGCCGCAGCGCCGAGGGTTCGCGGACGAAGGCAGTCCGGAAATCGTCGGTCCCGCCGTGGTCCTGCAGGTCCAGCATCGCGCGATGCGCCCTCGCCCCTTCTGCCCTCCGGCACCGGGGCGGGAGCACCCGCCCCAGCATCGCCGCCACTATATCTGGGTGTCGCCGCCTGACAACCCCCCCGATCCTCGTGGCCCCGGCTGCGCGCAGGCTGCCCGGCGGGGATCACATCCGTATGACAGGGCCGCGGGCGCGCCGGCAGGACCGCAGGCAAGGGGGCGTGTGCCACGCAGAAGCGCCGCGCAGGGCGGCTTCGTCAGACCGGCGGCTCCCGGTGCGGGCGGCGCTCAGCGGCGGCGCCGGCGCTCCACATGCACCTCGACGCGGCGCGCGAGCGGGCGGCGGATGGCGGCGGTGGCAAGCAGAAGGGCGGCGGCAACCCCGAGCGCGGCGAGAATGACCATGGGCGTCCCTTTCGCAGACCTTCGCACCCAAAGGTAGCCGATCCGGCGCGGCTTTCAAGCCCCGATCAGCCGCGCCTTCAGGAAGGCGAGCGCGGCGGACAGTCCGTCGGGCGCGATGCCGTGCCCGGTGCCGCGCATGACGAAGCCCGCGACCTCGAATCCCGCCGCGTCGAGCGCCCGGCCCGCCGCCGCCATGTCGGCGAAGGGCACCATCGCGTCCTCGTCGCCGTGCATGAGCAGGACGGGCGGGCGCGCCGGGGTGAGGGCGATCTCCTCCGGGCGCAGCAGGCGGCCGGAACAGGCGACGATGCCCGCCAGTTCGGGCAGGCGCCGGGCGGCGAGGTGCAGGCCGATCATCGCGCCCTGCGAGAAGCCGAACAGCGCGCAGTCGCGGTTGGCGAGGCCCTCCGCGGCGAGCCGCGCGTCGAGGAAGGCGTCGAGGTCGGCGGCGGCACGGTCGAGCCCCGCCTCCGCCGCCTCCCGGGACGATCCGTCAAGCCAGGGGATCGGGAACCACTGCCGGCCGAAGGGGTTGCCGGCGCAGGGCTCCGGCGCGTCGGGGGCGACGAAGACGGTTCCCGGCAGGTGCGGGGCGAGCGCATCGGCCAGCCCGAGCAGGTCCGCCCCGTCCGCCCCGTAGCCGTGCAGGAAGACCACCATCGACCGCGCCGGTCCCGCCGCGGCCGGCCGGCGCCCGAAGTCGAGCGCGCGCGTCATCGCCGCGCCCCGGCGGGGCGGCCCATGCGGCCGCGCGGCGGGCGGCCGGCAAGCGCTCGCCCTCTCATCCCCCTGCCCCTCCCGTCCCGGTCTGCCGCATCACCCGGTAGTAGGCCCAGAGCGCGCGCGCCGCAACCGACCGCCAGGGCGACCAGGCCGCGGCCATCGCCCGCAGCGCCGGCTCTGCCGGCCGCGCCGGCAGGCCGAAGAGGTCGCGCGCCGCCTCGCGCAGGGCGAGGTCGCCGGGCGCGAAGACATCCGCCCGCCCCAGCGAGACGATCGCGTAGATCTCGGCCGTCCAGGTCCCGATCCCCGGCAGGGCGACGAGCCGCGCCACGACCTCGCCGTCCGGCGCGCGGCGCAGGGCCGCGTAGTCGAGGCCGGCGCGCGCCAGCGCCCGGCAGTAGCGGATCTTCTGCCGCGACAGGCCGCAGGCGCGCAGCACGTCCTCGTCCGCCCGCGCCATCGCCGCCTCGGCGGTCAGGCCGGCCGCCGCGAGCCGCGCCATCACCGCCCCGGCCGCGGCGGTGCTGACCTGCTGGCCGACGATCGCGTCGAGAAGGGCGGCAAAGCCGTCCGGACGCCGCCTGAGCGGCAGCGGGCCGGTGCGGTCGAGCGCCCGCGCGAAGGCGGGCTCGCGGGCGGCGAGCCAGGCCGCGCCCTCGGCGACGCAGGCGTCGGTCGCGATGATGCGTCCGGGCGGTGACATGCGGCGGAATCCGGTCCGGCCTTAAGCTTGCGTTAACGGCGCGGTCTTACCCTCAAGTCCAAAATCCTTCACGAAGGATTTTGAAACAGAAGAAATTTCGTGAAATTTCTTCTGTATCGCGCGCGAGGCGTGAAGAGGCGTCCGGCGAATCGGGCGGCGGGCAGGGGCGGGCGCGCCGGCCCTGCCGCGGGCATTGGCGTGCTCGCATTGCCGCGGATGGCGGGGAAAGGCACGGGCAGTGGCGCCGGCACCGCGCACCCGGGCGCGTCCGGCGGCGCCCCGCCCCTCCCGGACCGGCCCGCGCCGCGGACGCTTGTCGCCCGGCCTCCGCCCGCGACGGCTTGCGCCGCCCCGCCGCTGCGCCTACCCATGCCGCATGACCGATCTCCCCGCCGCCGCCGACAGCGACGCCCGCGCCCGCCGCAACGTCTGGGTCCTCGTCGCCGCGCAGGCGATCCTCGGCTCGCAGATGCCGATCATCTTCACCATCGCCGGCCTCGCCGGGCTGACGCTGGCGCCAAATCCCTGCCTCGCCACGCTCCCGATCACCGCCGCGGTGCTGGGCTCGATGGTCGCCGCCAATCCCCTCTCGGCCCTGATGCAGGCGCGCGGCCGCCGCGCCGGCTTCGTCGCCGGGGCGGCGCTCGGCGCGGCGGGCGGCGCGGTGGGCGCGGCGGGCCTCGTCCACGCCTCCTTCACCCTCTTCGTCCTCGGCTCCTTCCTCACCGGCTTCTACATGTCGGCGCAGGGCTTCTACCGTTTCGCCGCCGCCGACACCGCCTCCGAATCCTACCGCCCGAAGGCGATCTCGCTCGTCATGGCGGGGGGGCTGCTCTCGGCCATCCTCGGGCCGCAGCTCGTGAAGCTCACCGCCGACGCGATGCCGGTCGTCTTCCTCGGCAGCTACATCGCGGTGATCCTGCTCAACGTCCTCGGCTCGGCGCTGTTCCTCCTGCTCGACATCCCTGCCCCGCCGCCGCCCGAGACCGGCGCCCCCGCCGGCCGCAGCCGGCGCGAGCTGCTCGCCGATCCGGTGATCCGGGTGGCGATGATCTGCGCCATGGTCAGCTACGCGCTGATGAACCTGGTGATGACCTCGACCCCGCTCGCCGTCGTCGGCTGCGGCTTTGCCAAGGCCCATGCCGCCGACATCGTCTCGGCGCATGTGCTGGCGATGTTCGCGCCGTCCTTCTTCACCGGCCACCTGATCGCCCGCTTCGGCGCCCGCGCGATCGTCGCGACCGGCCTTGCCATCCTCGCCGCCGCCGGCCTCGTGGCGCTGTCGGGCGTCGCGCTGACCAACTTCTTCGCCGCGCTGATCCTGCTCGGGATCGGCTGGAACTTCGGCTTCATCGGCGCGACGGCGCTGCTCGCCTCGGCCTACCGGCCCGAGGAGAAGGGCCGCATCCAGGGCATCAACGACATGGTCGTCTTCGGCGGCGTGACCGTCGCCTCGCTCGCTTCGGGGGCGCTGATGAGCTGCTCGGGCGCCGACGTCATCGCCGGCTGGGACGCGGTCAACCTCGCCATGCTGCCCTTCCTCGCGCTCGCCGGCGCCTCCCTCCTCTGGCTCTGGCTGCGCCCGCCGGCGGCGGCGGGCAGCTGACCGCCGGCCCGCGCCCGCCCGCCCGCACCTGCCCCCGCCCCCGCACCTCCCCCCTTGACCGCGCCGCCCGCTCCGTCACAAGGCGGGGCCATGCAGACCATGCAGACCGGGCACCTCGCCATCGACCTCGCCGCCATCCGCCGCAACTGGCGCGCGCTCGCCGCCCGCGCGCCGGCGGCCGAGACCGCGGCCGTCATCAAGGCCGACGCCTACGGCCTCGGCGCCGCCCGGGTCGGCCCGGCGCTCGCCGCCGAGGGCGCGCGCAGCTTCTTCGTCGCCCATGCCGCCGAGGGCGCCGCCCTGCGCGCCGCCCTCGGCCCCGGCCCGCGCATCCTCACCCTGACCGGCCATCTCGAGGGCGACGCGCCCCTGCTGCGCGAGGCGGTGCTGATCCCGCTCCTGTCCACCCCCGGCCAGGTCGCCCGCCACTTCGCCGCGCTCCCCGGCCACCCGTTCGGGCTGCAGCTCGACACCGGGATGAACCGCCTCGGCCTGCGCCCCGCGGAGTGGGGTGCCGTCGCCATGCAGGCCCTGCCCCGCCGCCCGGTCCTGATCGCCAGCCACCTGGCCTGCGCCGACCGGCCCGGCCACCCGATGAACGCCGCCCAGCTCGCGCTCTTCCGCGACCTCACCGCCGGCACCGGCGTGCCGCGCTCGCTCGCCGCCACCGGCGGCATCCTGCTCGGCCCCGACTACGCCTTCGAGCTGACGCGCCCCGGCATCGGCCTCTACGGCGGCCTGCCCTTCGCCGGCGCCGCGCCGGTCCTGCGCCTGACGCTGCCGGTCCTCCAGGTGCGCGAGCTCGCCCCCGGCGAGACGGTGGGCTACGACGCCACCTGGACCGCCCCGCGCCCCTCCCGCATCGCCACCGTCGCCGGCGGCTATGCCGACGGCCTGCCGCGCGCGCTTGCCGGCCGGCTGACCCTCTGGCACGGTGACAGCCCCTGCCCGGCCGTCGGGCGCGTGTCGATGGACCTGATCACGGTGGACGTGACCGACCTGCCCGGCGTGCCCGACGCCCTCGACATCATCGGGCCCCGCCAGGGGATCGACGCGCTCGCCGCCAGCGCCGGGACCATCGGCTACGAGGTGCTGACCGCCCTCGGCCGCCGCTACGCCCGCAGCTACGCGGACGGCGCATGAACCCCGCCCTGCCCCTCGCCCGCCTCGGCCGCGCGACGCTCGCGGCCCTCGCCGCCGTCGGCCGCGTCACGCTCTTCGCCGCCGCGGCGCTCAGCCACCTCGTCCGCCCGCCCTTCTACCTGCGCGAATTCGGCCAGCAGGTGATGCAGATCGGCTGGTTCTCGCTGCCGGTGGTCGGGCTGACCGCGCTCTTCACCGGCGGCGCGCTGGCGCTGCAGATCTATGCCGGGGGCGCGCGGTTCAACGCCGAATCGGTGGTGCCGCAGATCGTCGCCATCGGCATGGCGCGCGAACTCGGCCCGGTCATGGCCGGGCTGATGGTGGCCGCCCGCGTCGCCTCCTCGATCGCGGCCGAACTCGGCACGATGAAGGTCACCGAGCAGATCGACGCGCTGACGACGCTGTCCACCAATCCGGTCAAGTACCTCGCCGTGCCGCGCCTGCTCGCGGCGACGCTGGCGGTGCCGGCGCTGGTCGCCGTCGCCGACGCCATCGGCATCATGGGCGGCTGGCTCGTCGGCATCACCCGGCTCGGCTTCAACAGCGCGGCCTATCTCGGCAACACCGCCGACTTCCTCGAGCCCTGGGACGTCGGCTCCGGCCTCGTGAAGGGCGCCGTCTTCGGCTTCATCATCGCCCTCATGGGCTGCTGGTTCGGCATGAACTCCGCCCGCGGCGCCCAGGGCGTCGGGCGCGCCACCAAGGCCGCCGTCGTCGCCGCCTCGGTGCTGATCCTCGCCGCCAACTACGCCCTCACCGAACTCTTCTTCTCGGCATGATCGCGCTCGCCGACGTCCACAAGGCCTTCGGCGCCAACCGCGTCCTGCAGGGCGTGAACCTGACCGTCGCGCGCGGCACCAGCACCGTCGTCATCGGCGGCTCGGGGACCGGCAAGTCGGTCCTCATCAAGTGCATCCTCGGCCTCGTCACCCCCGACCGCGGCACCATCACCGTGGACGGCCAGGACGCGCTCAACCCGGCCAGCCGCGACGCCTTCCTCGCCCGCTTCGGGATGCTCTTCCAGGGCGGGGCGCTGTTCGACAGCCTGCCGGTCTGGCAGAACGTCGCCTTCCGCCTCCTGCGCGGCAGCCTCAAGCGGCCGCGCGAGGAGGCGCGCGCGATCGCGCTCGAGAAGCTCGCCCGCGTCGGCCTCGGGCCTGCCGTCGCCGACCTCTACCCGGCCGAGCTCTCGGGCGGGATGCAGAAGCGCGTCGGCCTCGCCCGCGCCATCGCGGCCGGGCCGGAGATCATCTTCTTCGACGAGCCGACGACCGGACTCGACCCGATCATGGCCGGCGTCATCAACGGCCTGATCCGCGAGATCGTCACCGAGATGGGCGCCACCGCGATCACCATCACCCACGACATGACCTCGGTGCGCGCCATCGCCGACCGCGTCGCGATGCTGCATGGCGGGGTGGTGCGCTGGGAAGGCCCGGTGGCCGAGCTCGACAGCGCCGCCGACCCCTATCTGCGCCAGTTCGTCGGCGGCCTCGCCGAGGGGCCGATCGAGACCCTGCGCTGATGCCCGCCTCCCCTCCCGCCTCCCTTCCATCTTCCGTCCCGCCGGCGCTCCGCCTCGCCAACCTCGCCCTGCTCGTCCTCTTTCCGGTCGCCTGGTTCGCGCCGATGCTGCGCGCCGGGCTCCTGCCCTTCTTCGACCTCGATTCGATCTCGGTCGTCACCGGGCTGCAGTCGCTCTGGCAGGAGGATGTCTTCCTCGCCCTCGCCGTCACCTTCTTCGCCCTCTTCGCCCCCTACGCCAAGACGATCGGGCTCGCGCTCGTCCATGCCGGCCTCGCCTCGCCCCGGCTCCTGCCCGCGCTGCACCTGCTCGGCCGCCTCGCCATGGCCGACATCTTCCTGATCGCGCTCTACATCGTCGTCGCCCGCGGCACGGGGGTCGGCCGGCTCGAGACCGCCTGGGGCCTCTACCTCTTCACCGGCTGCATCCTCGCCAGCCTCGCCATCTCCCGGCTCACCGAACGGCACGCGGGCGGCGGCTGAGGACGCCTCCGGCGGGAGTATTTGGGGCATGATGAAGGCGCCTTCAGCCTTTCTTAACCACGTCCGCGCGAGGCTCGCCCCGCGGTACAGGCGGGAGCGCCGATGACCGCGCATGGTGAAGGCGCCCCGTCGCCCTCCGGGGCGGCGGGGTGCTGCCTTCATCATGCCCCATATACTCCCGGGGGAGCGCGAGGGGGCGGCGCCCCCTCGCCCCGCCGCCCCGCCGCCGGCCCGCCGGGGCGGACGCTTGCGCCTGCCCGCCCCTTGCGGCATCAACGCGCTCCGATGGCCCGACCCCCCGCCCCGCGCTTCGCCTGCCAGTCCTGCGGCGCCCTCCACACCCGCTGGGCCGGGCGCTGCGACGCCTGCGGGGCCTGGAACACGATCGCCGAGGAGGCGCCCCTGACCGCGGGTCCGGCGGCGCGGGCGCTCGCCGGCCGCGGCCGGACGGTCGCGCTCTCGGGCCTCGCCGCCGAAGGGCCGGAGCCGCCCCGCGCCGCCTCGGGCCTCGCCGAGTTCGACCGCGTGCTGGGCGGCGGCCTCGTCCCGGCCAGCGCGATCCTCGTCGGCGGCGATCCCGGCATCGGCAAGTCCACCCTGCTTCTCCAGGCCGCCGCCAGCTTCGCCCGCCGCGGCCTGAACTGCCTCTACGTCTCCGGCGAGGAGGCCGCCGCCCAGGTGCGGATGCGGGCGGCGCGGCTCGGCCTTTCCGACGCGCCCTTGCGGCTCGCGGCCGAGACCGGCCTGCGCGACATCCTGACCACGCTCGAGGCCGAACGCCCCGACCTCGTGGTGATCGATTCGATCCAGACGCTGTGGTCCGACATCGTCGAGGCCGCCCCCGGCAGCGTCGCCCAGGTCCGCGCCGCGGCGCACGAGACGGTGGCCTTCGCCAAGCGCCGCGGCACCTCGGTCATCCTCGTCGGCCATGTCACCAAGGACGGCCAGATCGCCGGCCCGCGGGTCGTCGAGCACATGGTCGACACGGTCCTCTACTTCGAGGGCGAGCGCGGCCACCAGTTCCGCATCCTGCGCGCGGTCAAGAACCGCTTCGGCCCGTCCGACGAGATCGGCGTCTTCGAGATGACCGGCGCCGGCCTCGCCGAGGTCGCCAATCCCTCGGCGCTGTTCCTCTCCGCCCGCGGCGCGGCCGTGCCGGGTTCGGCCGTCTTCGCCGGGATCGAGGGCACGCGCCCGCTGCTCTGCGAAATCCAGGCCCTCGTCGCGCCCGCGCCCCCCGGCACGCCGCGCCGCACCGCCGTCGGGCTCGACGGCGGGCGGCTCTCGACCATCCTCGCCGTGCTCGAGGCGCGCTGCGGCATCCCCTTCGCCGGCCGCGACGTCTTTCTCAACGTCGCCGGCGGCCTGCGGGTGACCGAACCCGCCGCCGACCTCGCCGTCGCCGCGGCGCTCGTCTCCGCGCGCGAGGACGTGGCGCTGCCCCCCGACTGTGTCGTTTTTGGCGAAATCAGCCTCTCGGGTGCGCTCCGCCCGGTGGCGCAGACCGAAAACCGGTTGAAAGAGGCCCGAAAACTTGGTTTCACCAAGGCCGTCGCGCCCGCTTCCACAACCGGGACGGGCACGGACGGGATACGGGTGCAGGAGATGCCCGATCTCGCGACGTTCGTGGGTGCGCTGTTCGGGGCCGGCTAGGCCGCCCGGGGGCGGGCCCGAGACGGAGGCAAGGAGCGAGGGCATGGAAGGCTTCACCATCGTCGACGCCGTCGTGGCGGTCATCATCCTGCTGTCGGCAATCCTCGCCTACGGGCGCGGCCTCGTGCGCGAACTGCTGGCCATCGCCGGCTGGGTCGCGGCGGCGGTGCTCGCCTTCATCTTCGCCCGCCAGTTCGAGCCGCTGATCAAGCAGATCCCGGTCCTCAGCGACTTCCTCGCCGACAGCTGCGAACTCTCGATCATCGCCTCCTTCGCCGCCGTCTTCGCCATCTCGCTGATCCTGGTGTCGATCTTCATCCCGCTCTTCTCCTCGGCGGTGCAGCGCTCGGCGCTCGGCGGCATCGACCAGGCCCTCGGCTTCCTCTTCGGCGTCCTGCGCGGGCTGATCCTGATCGCCGTCGCCTTCGTGGTCTATGACCGCGTGGTGGTGGACGCGACGATCCCGGTGGTGGACGACAGCCGCTCGGCGCAGGTCTTCGCGCAGATGAAGGACCGCCTCAACGAACAGATGCCCGAGGACGCCCCCGGCTGGATCGTCCAGCGCTACGAGGAACTGGTCGGCGGCTGCGGCGCCCCCGCGATCCAGGGCAGCACGCTCGGGAACGGCACCGCCCCCGCCGCCGGCGCGGATGCCGGCACCGGCACCGACGGCGGCACCGGCAACTGAGCCCCGCGCGCCCCCGCCGCCCCGCCCGCCTTCGCGCCCCCCGTGACTCTTGCGCGTCCGCGGCCTACATAGCGGCCCAGCGGCGGCCGCGGGATTCGCGGCGCGCCGCCCGCGCGCGGACAAGGGGCCAGATGCAGCCGTTCCTCAGCCATCCCTTCGATGACGACAAGCTGAGGGAGGAGTGCGGGATCTTCGGGGTGATCGGGGTGGCGGACGCCGCCAGCTTCGTCGCCCTCGGTCTGCACGCGCTCCAGCACCGCGGGCAGGAGGCGGGCGGCATCGTCGCCTACGATCCCGACAGCGGTTTCAACTCGGCCCGCCGCTTCGGCTATGTCCGCGACAACTTCACCAAGGCGGACGTGATGCAGACCCTGCCCGGCAGCCTCGCCATCGGGCATGTCCGCTATTCCACCGCCGGCTCCAAGGGCCACACCGCGATCCGCGACGTCCAGCCCTTCTTCGGCGAGTTCGCCATCGGCGGCTGCGCCATCGCCCACAACGGCAACCTGACCAATGCCGCGGCGCTGCGCCGCCAGCTGATCGAGCGCGGCGCCATCTTCCAGTCCTCCTCGGACACCGAATGCATCATCCACCTGATGGCGCGCTCGATGCAGAAGACGCTGGCCGAGCGCATCAAGGACGCGCTGCGCGCCGTCGAGGGCGCCTTCTCGGTGATCGCGATGACGCGCACCAAGCTGATCGGGGTGCGCGATCCGCTCGGCGTGCGGCCGCTCGTCATCGGCCGCATCGGCGATCACGGCCATGTCCTCGCCTCCGAGACCTGCGCGCTCGACATCATCGGGGCGGACTTCCTGCGCGAGGTCGAACCCGGCGAGATGGTGGTGATCGAGAACGGCGCGCTCTCCTCCTCGCGCCCCTTCGCCCCCGCGCCGTCGCGCTTCTGCATCTTCGAGCACGTCTATTTCAGCCGCCCCGACAGCCTGATCGGCGGCCGCTCGGTCTACGAGACGCGGCGCCAGATCGGGGTGGAACTGGCGCGCGAGGCCCCGGTCGCGGCCGATCTCGTCTGCCCGGTGCCCGATTCGGGCACCCCCGCCGCGATCGGCTTTTCCGAGGCCTCGGGCATCCCCTTCGCCTTCGGCATCGTCCGCAACCAGTATGTCGGGCGCACCTTCATCGAGCCGACCGAGCAGATCCGCAACATGGGCGTGCGGCTCAAGCTCAACGTCAACCGCGCGCTGGTGCGCGGGCGCCGCGTCGTGCTCGTCGATGACAGCGTCGTGCGCGGCACCACCAGCCGCAAGATCAAGGAGATGATCCTCGAGGCCGGGGCGGCCGAGGTCCATTTCCGCATCGCCTCGCCGCCCACCGCCTGGCCCTGCTTCTACGGCGTGGACACGCCCGAGCGCTCGAAGCTCCTCGCCGCCACCATGTCCGAGGAGGAGATGCGCGACTGGATCGGGGTGGACAGCCTGAAATTCGTCTCGCTCGACGGGCTCTACCGCGCCGCCGGCGAGGCCGCCGGCCGCGATCCCGCCGCGCCGCGCTTCTGCGATGCCTGCTTCTCCGGCCAGTATCCGGTGGCGCCCTCCGACATGATCGAGATGGGCTTCGAGATGAAGGCGGCCGAATAGCGCCCGCCGGGGAACCGGGGCGCCCGGCCGCGCGGCCGCGCCCGCCCCTTCATCATGCCGCAAGTACTCCGGGGGTCCGGGGGCAGCGCCCCCGGTTCGGCCCCCCCGGTCGCCCCCCGTCCGTCCTCAGCCCGCGCGCGCGCCCGCCGCGGCCCAGCCCGCCGAGACGATCAGCGCGGCGATCGCCGCCTTGACCGCGTCGCCCAGAAGGAAGGGCGCCATGTAGTACTGCCAGATCGAGGCCAGGCTGTCGGCCCCCCATTTCGCCGCGTCGATCCCGAACAGGCTGTCGGCGAGCATCGCCCAGGCGACGCCGGGCACGTAGAGCAGCGCCGACAGCGCCAGCGCGACCAGCGCCGTCGGAACGAAGCCGCGCAGGCCGCGGTCGGCGGCAAGCCCGGCCAGCACGGCGATCATCAGGAACCCGGCGAGGAAACCGAAGGTCGGCCCCAGCGGGAACATCGGCCGCCCCCCGGCAAAGACCGGCAGGCCCGCCGCCCCGGCGGCGAGGAAGGCCAGGAGCGTCAGCCCGCCGAGCCGCGCCCCGTAGGCGAAGCCGATCAGCAGCACGGTCAGCGTCTGCAGCGTCATCGGCACCGGCCACATCGGCACCTCGACGCGCGACGCCAGCGTCAGCGCGATCACCCCGCCCGCCACCAGCATCGCCTTCGTCACCAGGCTGCGCGGCAGAAGCGCCTCTGTCAGTGTCATCTCCCCGGACCCTTTCCTGTTCCCTGCGGCCCTGCCGCGGCGGTGGCCGCGGCGGTCTCCGAAACCGGCGCGCAATCTCGCCGCCGCGCGCGCGGGTGTCAACCGCCCCGTGCCGCCGCCCCCGTCCCGCCGCCCCGTGCCGCCGCCCCCGTCCCGCCGCCCGGCGCCGCCGCCTCCGGCCCCGCGCCCGCCCCCTTGCCCCGGCCGCGGCGCGGTGCGAAAGGGGCGGCCATGTCAGCCTCCTCCTCCGCCCCCGCCCCCGCCGCGACCTCCGGCCCCGCCGCCGCCCCGGCCCGTCCCGTCGCCCTCGTCACCGGCGCCTCGCGCGGGCTCGGCCGCGCCCTCGCGCTCGCCCTCGCCGGGCGCGGCCACCATGTCGTCGCCGTCGCCCGCACCGTGGGCGGGCTCGAGGAGCTTGACGACGCCATCCGCGCCGCCGGCGGCGAGGCGACGCTGGCGCCGATGGACGTGACCGTGCCCGAGGCGATGGCGCAGCTCGCAGCCGCCATCGCCGGCCGCTGGGGCGGGCTCGCGCTCTGGGCCCATGCCGCCATCCACGCCGCCCCGCTGGCGCCCGCCGGCCACATCGACGGCAAGGACTTCGACCGCTCGGTCGCGGTCAACCTGCGCGCCACCGCCGGGCTGATCCCGCTGATCGAGCCGCTCCTGCGCGCCGGCGGCGGCACCGCGCTCTTTTTCGACGACCCGCGCGCGGGGCAGAAGTTCTTCGGCGCCTACGGCGCGACCAAGGCGGCGCAGATCGCGCTCGCCGCCAGCTGGCAGGCCGAGACCGCCCGCATCGGCCCGCGCGTGGTGATCGCGCAGCCGGCGCCGATGCCGACCGCGACGCGGGCGCGCTTCTTCCCCGGCGAGGACCGCGCGCGCCTCGCCGATCCGGCCGCCGAGGCGCGGCGCATCCTCGACGCGCTCTAGGACCGGCCCCGCGCCGCGCCCGGCGTCAGCCCCGCGGCACCCCCCCGCGGCATCCCCGCGCCGGCGCGCCCCCGCCCCCGTCTTGCCGCCCGCCCCCCATGCGTCTATCAGGACGCCGGGACGCCCCCCGGGAGCCGCCATGCGCATCCTCATCACCAACGACGACGGCATCAACGCGCCCGGCCTCGCCGTGCTCGAGGCGATCGCGGCCGAGATCGCCGGCCCGGAGGGCGAGGTGTGGACGGTCGCCCCCGCCTTCGAGCAGTCCGGCGTCGGCCACTGCATCAGCTACACCCATCCGATGATGATCGCCCGCCTCGGCCCGCGCCGCTACGCCGCCGAAGGCTCGCCGGCCGACTGCGTGCTGGCCGGCATCTACGACGTGCTCCAGGGCGCGCGCCCCGATCTCGTCCTCTCCGGCGTCAACCGCGGCAACAACGCGGGCGAGAACGTCCTCTATTCCGGCACCGTCGGCGGCGCGATGGAGGCCGCGCTCCAGGGCCTGCCGGCGATTGCGCTGTCGCAGTTCATGGGGCCGCGCACCGAGGACCTCGACGATCCCTTCGAGGCCGCGCGCGTCCACGGCGCCGCGATCGTCCGCCGGCTTCTCGAGCGGGCGGTCTGGGACAGCGCCGACTACCGCGTCTTCTACAACGTCAACTTCCCGCCCACCGCCGCCGCCGGCGTCCGCGGCACAAGGGTCGCCGCCCAGGGCTACCGCACCGACACCTTCTTCGGGGTCGAGCCGCACATCTCCCCCTCGGGGCGCAAGTTCCTCTGGATCACCGGCGGGCCGCAGCACCGGCCGACGGCGCCGGGCACCGACGTCACGGTCAACCTCGAGGGCTACATCGCCGTCACGCCGATGCGGGCCGACCTGACCGCGCACGACCTTCTGGGCGATCTCGGGGCGCGGCTGGCATGACCGGCCCCTCGGCCGAGCGGACGATGCGCCTTCTCTTCGCGCTCCGCTCGCACGGGGTCACCGACAGCGCCGTCCTGAAGGCGATCGAGGCGGTGGACCGCGGCCTCTTCGTCACCGGCCTCTTCGCCGACCGCGCCTACGAGGACATGCCCCTGCCGATCGCCTGCGGGCAGACGATCAGCCAGCCCTCGGTGGTCGGCCTGATGACCGAGGCGCTCCAGGTCGGCCCGCGCGACAAGGTGCTCGAGGTCGGCACCGGCTCGGGCTACCAGGCCGCCGTGCTCGCCCATCTCGCCCGCCGCGTCTACACGCTCGACCGCCACCGCCGCCTCGTGCGCGAGGCCGAGGCGCGCTTCCGCGCCCTCGACCTGACCAACATCACCGCGCTCGCCGCCGACGGCACCCGCGGCCTGCCCGAACAGGCGCCCTTCGACCGCATCCTCGTCACGGCGGCCGCCGAGGACCCGCCCGGCCCCCTCTTGGCCCAGTTGCGCGAAGGGGGTATCATGGTGCTGCCGGTGGGGCAGTCGGATGCGGTGCAGAGCCTGATAAAGGTCACCCGTACGCCCTCCGGGTACGACTACGAGGAATTGCGGCCGGTGCGGTTCGTCCCGCTGGTCGAGGGGCTCGGGCAGGAATAGGCAGGTCCTGCCGGGCGGACAACGAGAAGGGGCCCGGCGGCGCACAGAGAGGCGCGGGCCGTACAGGCGAGGAACGGGGCACATGCGGGACACCTTGCGGCACCATCGGCGGCGGCAGGCCGCGCTGCGGGCCGTGCTGGCGGGCACGGCGCTTCTGGCGCTGACCGCCTGCGACGATTTCGACTACGACTTCCGCGACGCCGGGCGCAGCGGCCTGAACACCTCGGAGGCCGCGACCCGGGCGACGGCGGCGCGGCCCGCCCCCGACAGCCGCGGGGTGATCTCCTACCCAAGCTTCCAGGCCGCCGTCGCGCGCCGCGGCGACACCGTGGAGACGCTGGCCGCGCGCGTCGGCGTGTCGCCCGAGGCGCTCGCCCAGGCCAACGCCATCGCGCCCGGCACCCGCCTGCGCGAGGGCGAGGTCCTGACCCTTCCCGGCGGCGCCCCCGCCGGCCCGCCGCCGATCGGCACGCTGCCGAAGCCGGGCACCGGCGGCACCATCGACGTCACCACCATCGCCGGCGGCGCCATCGCCCGCGCCGAGGCCGGCGGGGCCGCCGCCGCGGCGCCGGCGGGCCAGGGCGGCATCGGCCAGACCGAGCCGATCCGCCACCGCGTGATGCGCGGCGAGACCGCCTATACCGTGGCCCGGCTCTACAACGTCGATGTCCGCGCGCTCGCCGAATGGAACGGGCTCGGCGCCGACCTCGCCGTGCGCGAGGGCCAGATCCTGCTCATCCCGATGGCCGCCGGCGCGCCGCCGGTGTCGCCGGTCGCGGTGACGACGGCGCCCGGCGTCGGCTCGCCGACGCCGCTGCCGCCCTCGGCCTCCGAACCCCTGCCCGACGAGAAGACGACCGCCGCCGCGACCCCGGTCGAGGCGCCGCCCGCCCCCGATCTCGGGGCCAAGACCGCGGCCTCGGCGCCCAAGCTCGGGATGCCGGTGCCCGGCAAGATCATCAAGGGCTACCAGAAGGGCAAGAACGACGGCATCGACATCGCCGCCGCGGCGGGCACCCCGGTCGCCGCCGCCGCCGACGGCACCGTCGCCGCGATCACCCGCGATACCGACCAGGTGCCGATCCTCGTCATCCGGCACCCCAACAACCTGCTCACCGTCTATGCCAACATCGACGGCATCGCGGTCGAGAAGGGGGCGCGGGTCAAGCGCGGCCAGCAGATCGCCGTGGTGCGGTCGGGAAGCTCGCCCTACCTGCATTTCGAGGTCCGCCAGGGCTTCGACAGCGTCGATCCCGTGCCCTACCTGCAATAGCCGGGCGCGCCCGCGCCGCCCGGCTCAGCCGGGCTGCGCCCGCTCTCCCACCGCCACCCCGCGCCGCCCGGCGAGGTCGGTGAAGAACTGCCAGGCCACCCGCCCCGACCGCGCCCCGCGCGTCGCCTGCCACTCGATCGCCTCGGCGCGCAGCTCCGCCTCGCCGATCGCCACCCCGTGCGCGTCGCAGTAGCCGCGGACCATCGCCAGGTATTCGTCCTGCGTGCAGGGGTGGAAGCCGAGCCACAGCCCGAAGCGGTCGCTCAGCGAGACCTTCTCCTCGGTCGCCTCGCTGGGGCTGATCGCCGTCTGGCGCTCGTTCTCGATCATCTCGCGCGGCATCAGGTGGCGCCGGTTCGAGGTGGCGTAGAAGATCACGTTCGCCGGCCGCCCGGCGATGCCGCCGTCCAGGACCGCCTTCAGCGACTTGTAGTGCTGGTCGTCGTGGCTGAAGGAAAGGTCGTCGCAGAACAGGATGAAGCGGTGCAACGCCGCCGCCCGCAGGTGGTCGAGCAGCCGCGCGATCGAGGTCAGGTCCTCGCGGCTGACCTCGACGATCTTCAGCGGATGCCCCTGCCTTCGCACCTCGGCATGGACCGCCTTGACGAGGCTCGACTTGCCCATCCCGCGCGCGCCCCAGAGCAGCGCGTTGTTGGCCGGAAAGCCGCGCGCGAACTGGACCGTGTTGGCCAGCAGCGTGTCGCGCGCGCGGTCGATCCCGACCAGGAGACGCAGGTCCACCCGCGCCACCTCGGCCACCGGCACCAGCCGGTCGGGCGCGGGATGCCAGAGGAAGGCGTCCGCCCCGGTGAAGTCGGGGGAATCGAGCGGCGGCGGCGCCAACCGCTCCAGCGCCGCGGCGATCCGCGCCAGCGTGTCGGCGGTCCCGGCCCCGCTCACGACTCGGCCCCGGCCCCGGTCCCCCTCGCGGCCCCGGTCCCCTTCCCGGCCCCGGTCGCCGCAGCCGTGGCCTCCGGCGCGTCCGGCGCGTCCGCTCCCTCGCCGTCGTCCTCGAACCACAGGCCCTGGGCGCGCAGCTCGGCCTCGCGCTTCTTCTCGATCCGCCGGATCAGGAAGATCGAGACCTCGTAAAGCGGATAGATCGCCGCGAACATGATGAGCTGGCTCATCAGGTCGGGCGGCGTGGCCAGCGCGGCGATGATGAGGATGATGACGATGGCATACTTGCGCGTCGCGGCCAGCGTGGCCGACGAGATCAGCCCCGCCTTGCCCATCAGCGTCAGGAGGACCGGAAGCTGGAAGCACAGGCCGAAGGCGACGATGAACTTCATCGTCACGCCGATGTATTCCTGCATCGAGCCCTGGAAGACGATCCCCGCCGCCCGCTGGTCGGGCACGGGCCCGCTGACCGCCGCCCCGGTGCCCGACACGCCCGGCATGATCCCCTGCTGGAAGCCGAGGAAGAAGTTGAAGGCGATCGGCAGCACCACGTAGAAGCAGAAGGCCGCGCCGAGGAAGAACATCGCCGGCGAGGCGATCAGGAAGGGCAGGAAGGCGTTCTTCTCGGACCGGTAGAGCCCCGGCGCGACGAAGCGCCACATCTGCGTCGCCACCACCGGGAAGGACAGCACGATCGCCCCGAAGAACGAGATGTTGATCGCGGTGAAGAAGCCCTCCTGCGGCTTCAGCAGGACGAGGTTGCAGGCCTGACCATGGGCGGCCAGCGCGCGGCAGATCGGCTGCGTCAGGAAGTCGAAGATCGGGTTCCAGACCGTGAAGGCGACGACGAGCGCGACGACGAAGGCCGCGAGCGACCACATGATGCGGTTGCGCAGCTCCATCAGGTGCTCGATGAGCGGCGCCGAGGTGTCGTCGATCTCGTCGGTCTTGGCGCTGTCGGTCATGCGGCGGGCGTCCTGCGGCGGGCCGCGGGCGCCGCGGCGGCCCCGTCTGCGGTCTTGCCGGTCGCGGCGCCGGGCGCCGCGGCGGCGGTCGCGGCGGATTTCGCGCCGGTTTTCGCGCCGGTCTTCGCGGCGGCGGGCGCCGGCTTCCCTTGCTTCGCGGCCTTCGCCGGGGCCGCCTTCGCGGCCTTCGCCCCTGCGGCTTTCGCCCCCGCGGCCTTCGCTTCCCTCGCCGGGGCCGCCGTCGCGGCCTTCGCTTCCTTCGCCGGGCCCGCCGCCGCCGGGGCCGCCGTCCCGGCCTCAGCCGCCTCAGCCGCCTTCGCCGCCTTCAGCGCCTCGGCCTCGGCCTTCCGCGCCGCGATCTCGGCCTCGCGCCGGGCCCGCAGCGCCTGCGTCTCCGGCCCCTCCGCCCGGGCCGGCGGCGCGGCCACCGCCTCGGCCGCCTTCGGCAGCGTGACGCCCTTCTCCGCGGCCGCCCCGGCGGGCCTGCCCGCCGCCTTCGCCGCCGCCGCGGCCGCCGTCGCCTCGCGCACCGGCTTGGTCGGGTCCCACTTCTCGAACTTCGCCGCCGCGCTCTCCAGCGCGTCGAGCCCGAGCGCCTTCTTCGAGGTCGCGGCCCTGAGGTCGCGCGCCACCTCGTCCACCCCGGCCGCCTTGGCCGCCTCGTCCATCGCGCGCTGGAAGTCGCGCGCCATGCCGCGCATCTTGCCGGTGAAGCGCCCGAAGGTGCGGAACATCACCGGCAGGTCCCTGGGGCCGACCACGATCAGCGCCACGACGCCGATGATCAGCAGCTCGCTCCAGCCGATATCCAGCATGGCGGTGGGCATTGCGGCGGCGCCTTCGGGCTCAGGCCTTGTCCTTCTCGGCCGCGGGCGTCACGTCCTTGGCCTCGGCCGAGGCCGCCTTCTCCAGCTCCTCGCGGCCTTCCGCGACACCCTTCTTGAAGGAACTGATGCCCTTGCCGACCTCGCCCATCAGGTTCGCCACCTTGCCGCGCCCGAACAGGACGAGCACGACGACGGCGATCAGGAGCAGGCCGGGAATTCCGATGTTGTTCAGCATTGGGGCTCTCCCATGGCATGACGGAGGGTCTCCGGCATCCATGCCGGTCCGACCGGATGCTTAGGCCAACCGCCGCGCCGGGCAAAGGCCGCAGCGCGCCCGGCGCGCCCCGTCCGGGGGCCGCGGAGGGGTCCGGGGCGATCTCTACTGACAGGTTTGTGTCAGTTGGACCCTGCGACACGGGGCAGGCGCACCACCAGACCACGGAGGACCCGCCGATGCCGCCCGCCCCCGGCCCCGCAGCCGGCCCCGCCCCCGGCCCGGCCGCCGCCATCGCCGCCCCGCCGCGCCGCGGCCCCCGCGGCCGGACCGACGGCGGCTTGACGCCGCGCGCCGCGGCGCGGAAGCCTGTCGCCCATGCGCCGCACCGACCGCCTCTTCGACCTGATCCAGATCCTGCGCGACGGCAGGCTGCACCGCGCCGCCGACCTCGCCCGCACGCTCGAGGTCTCGGTGCGCACGATCTGGCGCGACATGGCGACGCTCCAGGCCTCGGGCCTGCCGGTCGAGGGCGAGCGCGGCGTCGGCTACATGCTGCGCGCGCCGATCACCCTGCCGCCGGTGGCGCTGACCGAGGACGAGCTCGAGGCGCTGCGCCTCGGCGTCATGCTGGTGGCGCGCGCCGCCGATCCCGGCCTCGCCCGCGCCGCCGAGAGCCTGACCGCCAAGATCGCCGCCGTCACCCCCGGCTGGACCGAGCGGCCGGGGCCGGACACCTTCGTTTTCTCCTCGCCCGAGGCGGCCGCGGCGGCGCCGCACCTGCCCGTCCTGCGCCGCGGCATCCGCGAACGGCTGGTGCTGACGATCCGCTATGTCGGGCTGCGGCGCGAGGACACGCTGCGCCGGGTGCGGCCGCTCCAGATCGAGTTCTGGGGCCGGGTCTGGACGCTGACCGCCTGGTGCGAGCTGCGCGAGGACTTCCGCGTCTTCCGGGTGGACCGGATCATGGAGGTCGCCGTCACCGGCGAGAGGTTCGAGCCCGAACCCGGCAAGGAGGTCGAGGACTACCTCGCCCGGCTGTCGCCGGGATAGGGCGCCCGGCGCCTTCCACCGGCGCCGCTCTTGCCCTAGGACAGGGACAGGGCCTGCAAGAGGGAGGACAGGGCATGGACCTCGGCATCGCCGGCAGACGGGCGCTGGTCTGCGCCGCCTCGAAGGGCCTCGGGCGCGGCTGCGCCGAGGCGCTGGCCGAGGCCGGGGTCGGCCTCGTCATCAACGCCCGCGGCGGCGAGGCGCTGGCCGCCGTCGCGGCGGCGATCCGCGACCGCTGGAACGTGCCCGTCGAGGCCGTCGCCGCCGACATCACCACCGCCGAGGGCCGCGCCAGGGTGCTTCAGGCCGCCGGGCCGGTGGACATCCTCGTCACCAATGCCGGCGGCCCGCCGCCCGGCCTGTGGTCGGACTGGACGCGCGAGGACTTCATCCGCGCCATCGACGCCAACATGCTGACCCCGATCGCGCTGATGCAGGCCTGCCTGCCGGCGATGATCGCCCGGGGCTGGGGCCGGGTCGTCAACATCACCTCGGTCTCGGTCAAGGCGCCGATCGCCTCGCTCGGCCTGTCGAACACCGCCCGCACCGGGCTGACCGGCTTCGTCGCCGGCACCTCGCGCCAGGTCGCCCGCCACGGCGTGACGATCAACAACCTCCGGCTCCATGTCGTTTCGTGTGGAAAGCAACACTGTCACTGGGGCATCGCCGGCGCGAACGGACTGGCCGGCAGGTGCTTGAGCTTGGACATGCGCAGGTAGGCGATGGCGATGAAGTTCT
>Ga0073934_10005213_pt1 | contig 20424 bp, 15 predicted proteins | sample LarsenN4metaG_FD_76834 | JGI IMG/M metagenome (GOLD analysis project Ga0073934, IMG submission 76834) | Hot spring sediment bacterial and archeal communities from British Columbia, Canada, to study Microbial Dark Matter (Phase II) - Larsen... ... | reverse complement strand
CGATCTGCTCGCCGCCGCCCGCCGCGCATACCGCATACCCAGAAGCGCGGCGATCGTCGCGGTGCCCGGGAGCGAGGTTGCCATCCACCTCGCGCCTGGCCTGGCGCCCCCGGGCCCGGTCGTCATTTTCGGCCCCACCTACTCCAGCCACGAGGAAGCGTGGGAGAATGCGGGACGCCGCGTGGTTGTGGCCGAGGCCGGCGCACCGATACCGGCCGACGTCGCCTCCGCAGTGATCGGCAACCCGAACAATCCCGATGGCAGGACCGTCTCGCCCGCTGCCCTGACGGCTCTCGCGGAACGATTGGCCGGCAGGGGCGGGATGCTCATCGTCGACGAGGCGTTCGCGGACACCCGGCCTGACGTGAGCCTCTGTCCGCTTCTCGATCGCGTGCCGGCCGTGGTCCTTCGCTCTTTCGGCAAGTTCTACGGACTGCCGGGCCTGCGGCTCGGCTTCGCTGTCGGGCCGCGGCGCCTGATTGTGCCGCTCGGCAGGATGCTCGGCGACTGGCCGGTCTCCACCGCAGCCATCGAGATCGGAACGCGTGCGCTCAACGATCTTCGCTGGCAAGACGTCGCGCGCGAGCGGCTCGCCGCCGAAGAGCTTCGTCTTCGCGAACTGCTTGCCCGCCATGGCCTGAACGTCGTCGGCAGCACCGGTCTCTTCGTGCTTGCCGAACATGAGGAGGCCCTGCTGATCCATCGCGGCCTTGCCCGGCGCGCAATACTCACGCGCGTATTCAAGACCCGGCCGACATGGCTACGATTCGGTCTGCCGCGCGGCGAAGGCTTCGACCGCCTCGATCGGGCGCTCGCGGATGTGATGGCCGCTCGCTGACGTCACACAAGACGCCAGGGCACGACGACAGGCCCCTGCTCGGTCTCCGCGCGGTATGCCTCGACGCCGAACACCTCCCGAAGCAGGCCGGTGCTGAGGACGGCGTCGGGCGCGCCGTCCGCGACGACGCGCCCGGATGAAAGCACGATCATCCGGTCGGCATGCCGTGCCGCCAGGCCGAGGTCGTGCAGCACCGTGACCACCGCGTGGCCCGCGCGCGCGAGGTTGCGCAGGATGTCGAGTACGACAAGCTGGTAGCGCGGATCGAGCGACGTGACCGGCTCGTCCGCCAGCACCGTGTCCGCTTCGACCGCCAGCACCCGCGCAAGCGCGACGCGCGCCCGTTCGCCCCCCGAAAGCGTCGTCACCGGCCGATCGGCAAACTCTGCGACCCCGGTGGCGCGCATCGCCCGTTCGACGGCATGGCGATCGGCGGGACGGAGGTCGGTGAGACTGGCACCGTGCGGAAGGCGCCCGAGCGCCACGACGTCGGCCACTGGCATCGGCCAATGAAACACATGCCCCTGCGGCAGATATGCGATCCGCCGTGCCCGATCCGCCGGCCGCACGCGCGCAAGCGAAGTACCGTCGATCGCGACATCGCCGGCTGCCGGCGGCAGCAGCCCCGCCATGGCCCTGAGGACGGTCGTCTTCCCTGCCCCGTTCGGGCCGACGATGGCCACCATCGCCCCAGGCGCGAGTCTGATCGATACATCCTCGATCACGCGCCGCCCGCCCAGCACGACCGCAAGACCCTGCGTCGCGACCGCCGCGCGCTTTGTCATGCCGGCGTTCCCATGAGCTCGCGCCGGCGCGTGAAGATGAGCAGGATGAAGAACGGCGCGCCGATCAGCGCCGTCAGTACGCCAACCTTGATTTCGCTCTGCGACGGAATAAGCCGCACCGCGATGTCGGCGGCGCCAAGCAGTGCCGCGCCGGCCAGGGCCGAAGGCAGCAGCAGCCGCCCGGGATCGTGCCTGAGGAAAGGACGCACAAGATGCGGCGCGACAAGCCCGATGAATCCGATGGTGCCCGATACGGCCACTCCCGCACCCACGCCCGCGGCAACTCCGATGATCACACGGAGCCGAAGCGGCACGAGGCGCACACCGAGGCTCGCCGCCGCGTCCTCCCCCAGGGTAAGCGCGCGAAATGCATTGCCGCCGCCGAGTAGAAGCACCCACGCCACCGCCATGAACGGCGCAGCCATTCCCACGTGCCGGAGGCTTCTGTCCTCGAGCGAGCCAAGGAGCCAGAAAGCAATTTCCAGCGCCGCGAACGGATTGGGCGCGAGGTTGAGCGCCAGCGATGTCAGCGCCGCGGCAAGGCTCGAAATGGCGAGCCCTGCAAGGATGAGAATGAGGAAGCTCGCTCGCGGCCCGGCTACGAGAATCAGCAGGCCGACCGATGCGAACGCCCCGACCATTGCAGCGAAAGGCAGCGCAAGCGACAGAACGTCCGTCCATCCGAGCGCGATCGTCGCCACCGCCGCGAATGCAGCCGCGGAAGGCGCGCCGAAAAGCGAAGGCGCAGCAAGCGGATTTCGGAGAAGCCCCTGCAATGCGGCTCCCGAGAGGCCGAGCGTCGCGCCGATCAGCACGGCGAGGATCGCACGGGGCAGTCGGATTTCGCGCACGATTATGTTGATTGCGTCAGTCCCCTGCCCCGCGAGGCCGCGCAGCACATCGCCCGGCGGTATGGCCACCGCTCCGACCGCCAGCGAGGCGACGAACAGCCCTGCAACGAGCGCGCAAAGGAAGGCGACGAGCGCAGCGCTCGTGCGCCGGGCGGTGGCCCCGCTTGTCGCTAACGATTGTCCTTCCATTTCAACCCGGCATAAACCGACAGACCGGCAGTGTTGTAGCCGCCCGGGTCCTGATACGTCGCGTTCGTCAGATTGTCGACGCGCCCGAAGAGCCGGAGATTCGGATTGATTTCATAGGCGACCGCCAGGTCGAGCCGCGTGTAGGGGGGCAGCGGCTGAACCTCGCGCGCGCGGTTGAAACGCATGCCGACATACGTCGCCGACAGCGTCGCCTCGAAGCCTTCGATGCCCGTATAGGTCAACGCCGCGGTCGCGCTGTGCATCGGCCGCCGCTCGAGCAGCTTGCCCGTGTCGAGATTGCGCGCGAGGAGATAGGTGTAGCCGCCGCTTGCCTGCAGCACGCCCGGAACGATGGCGGCACCGGCCGACAGCTCCACACCCGCCATCTGCGCGTTCCTGACGTTCTGATAATAGACATCGAACACGCCGGCGGGCGCTGGTGGGGAGGGTACGGTCACGAAATCGAGAAGATCGCGGAATCGCATCCAGAATGCCGTCGCCGACAGCGTTATGCGTCCGTCCAACAGCGTTTGATCGATTCCGGCGTCAACGCCGGTGCTCTTCTCAGGTGCAAGATCGGTGTCGATCGGCAGCGACGGATAGGCGGCGGCCGCGTAGAGATTGTTCGCTACCTGGTATGCCGTGGGGCGCTTCGCGCCCGTTCCGACACTCGCACGCAGGCGGCTGCCCGTTTCGGCCAGCTCGTATGCGGCGGTTGCCCGCCCGGTCAGGAAGCCTTCGGCTCCCTCGAACTCGCCGTCGTATCGTCCGCCGAAGGAGACATGCAGCCGCTCGGCGAAACTCACCTCGTTCTGGGCGAACAATGCATAGAACGTCCGCGCGCTGTCGAAGCTGGTGAAGCCGAATCCGGTTGCTTCATAGGCCGCAACCTCGTGCTCTATGCGTGAGCCGATGAGGAGAGTGCCCCATCTGCTGAGGTCCGCGATTCCCTGGTACTCGGCACCGGTCACGGTGGAGCGGAAATCGAAGGTCGTCGACGGCGGCTGCCTGTTGTGGCGGGTCGCGATCGTGGCGAAGGCGGTGAGGGATTGGTCGTAGGCCCCGTCGAAGGCCGTGCCGGACAGCCGCGTATACCCCGAAAGCAGACGCTTTTCGACGGTATTTCGAGCGTTGGCCGCAGCCGAGACCTTTGCCAGAAAGCAGGCCGAGCCGGCCGGACAGCTTCCCGTCGGGTTGGGCGGGGCACCGTCATAATCCGATCTCTGGTCGGTCCCGGTTGCTTCGAACTCAAGGTGCGGCTGCCCCGCCGGGCGATACGCGGCGCGGAAAGTCCCGCTCCATTTCTCCGAACCGTCCCGCTCGTCGCTGTCGCGATCTCCCACGCGCGAGAAGCCCTCGGTGCGGAAATGCGATCCCGAGGCAGCAATGCTGAAGTCGCCCGACCGCAAGCTCGCCCCGAGCGATTGAGCGAACGTTCCATAGCTTCCGCCCTCGACCGAAGCCTGAAGCGACGTTCCGGCAGTTGCCTTCTTCGTGATGATGTTGACGACCCCGCCCATCGCATCGGAACCGTAGAGGGCGGTCTGTGGCCCCCGCAGAACCTCGATGCGCTCGATCAGGTCGGGATCCAGAAGCGAAAAGTCGAATTCGTCCCTCGCCGTCGCGGAATCGTTCACGCGCACGCCGTCGATCAGAACCAGCGTATGACCCGTCTCCGCGCCGCGAAGCCGGACTTCCGCAGTCGCGCCCGTGCCGCCTGACTCTATGACATTGGCGCCGGGAACCGCACGCATGACGTTCGTCAGCGTGCCGGGCGAAGCGCCCTGGAGGATGTCGTTGCCGATCACGGTGATGCTGCTTCCGGAGCGTGAGATCGGAGTCTCGTATCGAAAGGCAGTCACAATGACGCGCAGCGGTTCGCCCCACGCAACGGTATTCGCAACAAGAATGGAAGCCACAAGCGCACTGCCGCGCAGCGCGCGTCGGGAAAATGCCATCTGGCAGACCTCCGGCTTGGATCGATCTGGCTTGCCGCGCCCGTCACGGTATGTGTCCCGGGCCCGTCCGGCTTTTCGGCCGGTCCGCCAAGGAGTAAAGGACGCCCATGCACCATGCAACCGGCGCTGTCAGGCGCATTGCCCTCTTCACCGCTTTTCTTGCCACCGCCGTTGCATGGACGGCACGGTCGGACGCAGCCGACCGGCCGGCGCGGATCGTGTCGATCAATCTGTGCGCGGACCAGTTGTTGATCGCTCTGGCCGATCCGGAGCAGATTCTTTCCCTCTCGACCTTCGCGACCGACGGTCGCCTTTCCTATCTTGCTGACAAGGCGGCGCAATTCCCCCATGGCGCGGGAAGCGCCGAGTCGGTCGTCGCGCTCCGGCCGGACCTTGTTCTCGCGGGACGGTTCACCCGGCTGGCCACGCGGCAAATGCTGGCCCGGCTGGGCTACCGTATGGTCCTTCTCGACGCCGTGCGCAGCATTGACGATGCCATCGCGCAGATCCGCGAGGTGTCGGCGCTTGTCGGCCATCCCGGGCGCGGCGAAAGCCTTGTCGCGGAGATCGAAGCGGCGCGGCGCGAAGCATCGGCCTCGGCATCCGCACAAGGCCACAGCGTCGCCTTCTACCAGCGCAGGGGATACGTAGCTGGCGGCGACACCTTCACCTCCGAGTTGCTCCGCAAAGTGGGACTGACCTACACCGGCGGAGACCTCGCCGGCGCAACCGGTGGCTTCGTGCCGCTGGAAAAACTCGTCGCAAACGCACCGGATTACATCGTCGTGTCGAGGTTGGAAGCAAGAGCCGAAGATCAGGGCGCGGCGCTCATTGCCCATCCGGCCCTCGCGGCGCTTTTTCCCCCCGAACGCCGCATACCCCTCCCCGACCGGCTTACCGTTTGTGCCGGGCCGGCAACGCCCGAGGCGCTGCGCTATCTTGCACAGGCCACCCGGCAGCTTTCGCGTTGACCGCGCTCGTCTTCCGCCTTTGGCTTCTGGTCGCGGCGCTGGTCGTCGATTTCTTTGTCGGCGACCCCCAGGCCCTGTGGCGTCGTATCGGTCATCCAGTTACCTGGTTCGGCTCGCTGATCGCCTTCCTCGACGAGCGCTTCAACTCCGAGCGTGACACGCCGGCCACACGCCGCACCCGCGGCATCTTCGCACTCGCGATCGTTATCGTACTTTCGGGAGCATTGGGTTGGGCCCTCGAAAACCTCTTCCATGCCCTGCCTTATGGCTGGATCGGCACAATCCTTGTCGCCTCGGTGTTCATGGCACAGCGAAGCCTCCTCCAGCATGTTGGGGCCGTCGCCGACGCCTTCGCCACGGGAGGCCTTGAGGCGGCGCGCAAGGCGGTCTCAGGCATCGTCGGCCGCGATCCCGACATGCTCGATGAGGCAGGCGTTTGCCGCGCGGCCATCGAATCGGCAGCCGAGAATTTCTCGGACGGTGTGGTGGCCCCGGCCTTCTGGTTTGCAGTCGCCGGCCTGCCCGGCCTCCTGATCTACAAGGCCGTCAACACCGCCGACTCCATGATCGGTCACCGCACGCCGCGCCATGAGGATTTCGGATGGGCGGCCGCACGATTGGACGACGTGCTCAACTGGCCCGCGGCCCGCCTTTCGGCCCTCCTGATTGCGGTGGCCGCACCCTTCGCACGCGGCCGCGTGCGGACATCCCTTCGCACCGCGCAACGCGACGCTCGCCGCCACCGTTCGCCCAATGCCGGCTGGCCGGAAGCAGCCATGGCAGGGGCGCTCGACATCGCCCTCGCCGGACCGCGTTTCTATGCCGGCATGCTGGTGACGGTTCCCTTTCTCAACGCAACGGGCAGGCTCGACGCCGCCGTTCCCGACATTCGCCGCGCGATGCGTGTGATACTTGGCGCCTGGCTTGCGCTCCTGTTCCTTGTGGACCTGCTCGCGCTCAGCCTGTCGCTGATCTGACGGCGCCGCGCCGCGCAATTGCGAGCAGCGCATCGCAATCGACATGCCGCTCAAGATGCGCTGCCAGTCCATCGAGCGCGGCCTCGACCCGAACCTCGTAGCTCTCGCCGGTCGCTGCCGCGCCGAGCCCCGCAAGAAACGCCCGCCGGAATTCGTCACTCGCGAAGATGCCGTGCACGTAGCTGCCGGCAACCTTGCCGTCCACCGATGTTGCGCCATCGGTGCGCCCGCCGAGATCGAACAGGGGCCGTTCGCAATCCGGCCCGAACGTTCTGCCGATATGAATTTCGTAGCCGCTGACGGCCTCACCCCCGCCGACGTGCCGCCCGAGAACCGGAGTCGTTGTCTTGTCGGCAGCGAGCACGGTCTCGACGTCGAGCAGACCGAGCCCGTCGACCGATGCCGCAATTCCCTCGACCCCCTCCGGATCGGAAATGCGCCTGCCGAGCATCTGGAAGCCACCGCAAAGCCCCAGCACCCTGCCGCCGCGGCGAACATGTGCCCGGATATCGACATCCCATCCCTGAGTGCAAAGGACCGCGAGATCGCTGATTGTCGACTTCGATCCAGGCAGCAGCACGAGATCGACCACCGGTAGCGCCTCCCCCGGCCTTACCAGCCGCACCGATACGCTGGGCTCAAGCCGCAGGGGATCGAGATCGTCGAAATTCGCGATGCGCGGCAGCATCGGCACGGCGATCGTCACGCGCCCGCCGCGCGTCTCGCGCTCGGCCAGGTCGACACTGTCCTCTGCTGGCAAATCGCGCGCGCAGTCGAACCACGGCACGACACCGAGAGACGGCCATCCGGTCCGCGCGGCGATCGCAGCACGCCCGGAGTCGAAGAGCGCCGGATCGCCTCGAAACTTGTTCACGATGAAGCCCTCGATACGCGCCCGCTCCCCGACTGGCAGCACCGCATGCGTGCCGACGAGGCTCGCGATGACGCCACCACGTTCGATGTCCGCCACCAGCACGACCGGCACATCCGCCGCCTCGGCAAAGCCCATATTGGCGATGTCGCCGGCGCGGAGGTTGACCTCGGCCAGACTCCCTGCACCCTCGACCAGAACAAGATCTGCACCCTTGCTAACCTGCGCGAAACTTTCCAGAACGCGGGGGAGCAGTTCACCCTTTCGCCGGGCGTATTCCACCGCCCGCATCGCCGCAAATCGTTTGCCTTGCACCACGACCTGCGCGCCCGTCTCGCCTTCCGGCTTCAGCAGCACCGGGTTCATGTGGACCGAAGGCGCGACCCGCGCCGCCCGCGCCTGAAGCGCCTGCGCACGCCCGATCTCGCCGCCATCGGCGGCGACCGCAGCGTTGTTCGACATGTTCTGCGGCTTGAACGGAACGACGCGCATGCCCCGGTTCGCAAACAGCCGGCAGAGCCCGGCAACCGTCAACGACTTGCCGACATGGCTGCCGGTTCCCTGAACCATGAGCGCCGGGGTCTCGCCCATCCGTCGCCTATACCCGCGTTGCCACGAATAACGCCGCCCCAACGACAGCCGCGCCGGCCACGCACGCAGGAAGCGTCAGCCGCATGATAGCACCCTCACGGCCCGCGAGACCGACCGTCGCCGCCCCGGCGATGACATTGAGCGGGCTCAGGATGTTGCCGATCGCCGCGCCGACGCCCTGCGCGGCCAGCATCTCGCCCGCCGGCAGGCCAAGCTCCGCCGCCGTCGTTGCCTGCAGGTTAGTGAAGAGCACGTTCGATGCCGTCGCCGAGCCGGTCACGTAGCTGCCGAGCGCTCCGATGGCGGGCGCGATCAGCGGCCAGGCTGGGCCCGTCGTCGCAGCGGAGGCTTCGGCGAGTGTGTTGATCATCCCCGCATGAAGCATCACACGCGCCAGCGACATCATGAAGAAAAGGGCAAGCGCCACCGTGAGAAGCTGCCTGGCCGCGGCGCTGAGTGCGGTGCCGACCTTTCCGGGTCGCACATCCTGAACGACCGCGCCGGCGATAAGTCCGACGAACAGGATCGTGCCGGGATGGAACAGGGGAAGGAAGCTGCCGCCGAAGTCGTCCAGCCACCTCCACGCGATGACGACACTCTCGAGGTTCTCGCGCACCGTCGGCACGAGGCGCGTTGCCAGAATGAGCACGATGACAGCAAGATAGGGTGATGCCACCCTCGCCAGCGCCCCTACTGTGACCGGGCTCACCCTCCGCTCGCGCAGCCACAACGCCACTGCGAACGCCGCCAACCCGATGAGCGCACCGCCGATCGTCGGCAACTCCGGCCCGACGAACAGCGCGATGACGACCATGGGCACGAGATACAGGAATGCTGCAAGCGCGGGCCATGTCCACGCTGCGCGACTGCTGCCTCCTTCTGCCCGCGCCACAAAAACGACAAACCCGATCATCGTCGCGGCGAGCAGCGCATTCACCGGACCGGTCCAACGTGCGATGGCCTCCCCCGCCAGGCCGACCAACTCGGCTTGCGCCAGTACCGGTGTCCCAACCGCGCCGAACGCCACGCCGCTCGCGTGGCCGATGAGCGCGATGGCGACTGGCTGCACCGGTCCGAAGCCAAAGCCGACCAACAGTGGCGCGGCCAGCGCGACCGGCGTGCCGAACCCGGCGACGCCCTCCAGGAAAAGCGCGAAGAACCAACCGATCAAGATCGCAAGCAATGTGCGGTTCGCCGTCAATCCGGACAGCGCGTCGCGGATTGTCGCGATGGCCCCGGTGTCAGTCTGCAGGTGATGGATCGCCAGCGCCGGCAGCAGGATCCAAAGAATCGTTGCGGTCAGGAATGCGCTCTCCAGGAACGGGCCGATGAACGCCAATCCCTGCAGCGTCGACCCCCCGGTCAACGCAAGAAGGAGCGCCAGCGCAAGCCCGGACAGGCCCGCCGAAGCCGCCGACACCCTGAAGCCGAGCATCAGGAGCAGGACGACGGCGATCGGACTTGCGGCGAGGGCGGCTTCCCTGGACACGCCTCAGGCCAATCGCTCGACGGACACCGGGTGGAGCGCCGCGCCGGTCCTCTCGAACGAGCTGATATTGCCGATAGTCGTCTCGGCAATCGCGGTCAGGGCCTCCACCGTGAAAAACGCCTGGTGCCCGGTGATCAGCACGTTCGGGAAGGTCAGCAGCCGCGCAAAGATGTCGTCCGTGATGACCTTGTCGGAGAGGTTCTCGAAGAACAACCCCTCCTCTTCCTCGTAAACGTCGAGGCCAAGGCTCCCGATCTTGCCGGACTTCAATCCGCGGATGACCGCACGCGTGTCGATCACCGCGCCGCGGCTGGTGTTGACCAGCATTGCGCCGTCGCGCATGGCGTCGACTGCCTTGGCGTCGATAAGGTGGTGGGTCTCGGGCGTCAACGGACAGTGGAGCGAGACAATATCGCTCGCTCCGAGCAGATCGATGAAAGGCACATAACGCGCGCCGAGCGCCTCCGCTTCCGCCTTCGGATATGGATCGTGCGCCAGCACCTTGCAGTCGAAGCCGCGCATGATGCGGACGAATGCGAGGCCGATCTTTCCGGTTCCGATCACGCCGACGGTCCGGCCGCAGAGGTCGAAGCCGAGCAGCCCCTCAAGCGCGAAGTTCCCCTCGCGCACCCGGGCATAGGCCCGATGAATCTTGCGATTGAGGGCGAGCACGATCGCCACGGTGTGCTCGGCCACCGCCCGCGGCGAGTACTCCGGCACCCGCGCCACCGTCAGCCCAAGTCTTTTCGCCGCCGCGAGATCGACGTGGTTGAAGCCGGCCGAGCGCAGCGCCAGCAGGCGGACACCCTCCCCGGCCAGGCGCCCCAGCACGCCCGCGCCGCAGTCGTCGTTGACGAACACACATACCGCACCTGCGCCCTCGGCTGCGAATGCTGTCGACTCGGTCAGCCGCATCTCGAGGAACACGAGTTCGTGCCCGGCCTCGCGGTTGGCGGCGCTCAGGAATCGCTCGTCATACGGTTTGGTCGAGAAGACGGCGACCTTCATGCACGGCACTCCGTTTGCTCAAGATGCCAAGGGGCCCTCGGCGATTTGGTACCCAGGCAACCGCGAAATCAAAACTCGATGCCCTTCTGCGCCTTCACGCCGGAGCGGAACGGATGTTTCACCATCTCCATCTCGGTCACCAGGTCACTGATCCCGATCAAGGCGTCGGCAGCGTTTCGCCCGGTGACGACGACATGCACATCGGCCGGCCGCTTGGTCTTCAGAAAGTCGACGACCTCGGCGAGCAGCAGGTATTCATAGCGCAGCACGATATTGAGCTCGTCGAGCACCACCATCCTGTGTCTGCCCGACGCGATAAGCTCTTTCGCCTTCTCCCACGCCGCGCGCGCCGCCGCGATGTCACGCTGCCGATCCTGCGTGTCCCATGTGAAGCCCTCGCCCATCGTATGGATCGAAACGAGGTCGCCGAATTTCTCCAGCGCCGCGCGCTCACCCGTCTGCCATTTCCCCTTTACGAACTGCACGATCGCTACGGGCATGCCATGGCCCAGCGCACGAAATACCATACCGAATGCGGCGGTCGATTTTCCCTTGCCCTTCCCGGTGTGAACGATCAGCAGGCCCCGCTCGATCGTCTTGGTAGCCAGAATCTTCTCCCGCACCGCCTTTTTCTTGCGCATTTTCTCGGCGTGACGCGCGTTGAGTTCGGCTTCCGTCATCTCTCTGGTCATTCGGCGGCCTCCCGGCTCTCGGCGATCAGGAACGACAGGGAATCGTACGCGCTGTTTGACGCCGGCCGCCACAGGCGTCGATCGATGGCTTCCCGAAACCGCGCCGCCATTTCGAGCAGCGCCGGCGCATTGTTCTCGGCGATGAACTCGCGGACTGCCGCGTCCCCCAGATACGCATCGTAAAGCAGGTCGAAATGGCGATCCTGCACGGCGTCTGTCGTCGCCGCAAAGGCGAAAAGGTAATCGACCGTCGCCGCCATCTCGAACGCGCCCTTGTAACCGTGGCGCATCATCCCCGCGATCCACTTCGGATTTGCGGCACGCCCGCGCACGACGCGGGCGATCTCCTCGCCCAGCGAGCGCACCGCCGGTTTTTCAGGCCGCGAATGGTCGCCGTGATAGAGCCGCGGGGCGATGCCCTTCAGCGTCGCCACCGTCGCCGCCAGTCCGCCCTGAAACTGGTAGTAGTCGTCCGAGTCGAGAATATCGTGCTCGCGATTGTCCTGATTGTGCAGCACCGCGTCGGCGTCCTTCAGTCGCGCGACCAGCGCCTCGCGCGCACCCTCCCCCTCGACACCCGAGCCGTAGGCATAGCTGCTCCAAGCCAGAAAGGCGTCGGCAAGATCCGCGCGCGTGGCCCAGATGCCCTCGTCGATCGGTGTCTGGAGTCCCGCTCCGTAGGCGCCGGGCCTGGAGCCGAAAATTCGTGCGGTTCTCGAACCTCGAAGCGGATTCGCTTCCTCCGGCTCCTCCAGCGCCGCCACGGCGCGCATCGCGGAGTCGATCAGATCGATTTGCATCGGGAAGGCGTCGCGGAACATGCCGGAAATGCGGAGCGTCACGTCGATCCGGGGGCGGCCCAGTTCCGACAACGACATCACACGAAATCCGGTCACACGGCCGGTGCCCGTTTCCCAGACCGGCTCCGCGCCCATCAGCGCCAGCACCTGCGCGATGTCGTCGCCCCCTGTGCGCATGTTCGACGTTCCCCACGCCGACATTGCGATGGAGCGCGGCCATTCGCCCGCATCCTGAAAATAGCGGAGCGCCAGCGCATCCGCCGCCTTGCGCCCGAGGGTCCACGCGGCAGCCGTCGGCACCGCGCGCGTGTCGACGGAATAGAAGTTGCGTCCCGTCGGCAATACCTCCGGCCGCCCTCGCGTCGGCGCGCCCGAAGGCCCCGGCCGCACGAAACGTCCGTCGAGCGCGGTCAGCACTGCGTCGATCTCGGCAGGGCCCGATTTGTCGAGCGCCGGCGCAAGTTCACTCTTGATCCAAGACAGTACGGCAGCCGATTTCTCTCCCAACGTCATGGCCGGGCTTGTTCCGGCCATCCACGTCTGCCCTTCGGACTCGCTGCTTTCGTGGATGCCCGGCACAGGGCCGGGCATGACGGCTCCTTGAGCCAGCATCTCAATCCGCTCCACCGTGTCCCCATTGGTCCGCCACGGCGCGTCCGAAACGGCGGCAAGCGCAGCCGGCCGTGGGCCCATCCAGTCCGCCGCAAGGTCGCAATCCAGCGGATCGAACCCTTTGAGGCCCAGATCGGCGGCGATTGCACGATGCAGCGAGGCATCCTGCGCGCGCCCGCCCGCCCGCGGCACCCGCGCGATTGCGACCAATGTGTCCACGCGCTGCCTGCCTTCTGGCCCTGCGCCGAGCACATGCAACCCGTCGCGGATTTGCAGCTCCTTCAACTCGCAGATATGCGAGTCGAGCGCGCGGAGGGCTTCAGTCGAATCGTCGCCCGGCTTGAGACCGAGATCGCGGTCCAACCCCGCCGCCGACGACCGCGAAAGAATCTCATCCCGCAGATATGCCCGGCGCCGCGGGTCCGCGCCTGCCGCCGCGAACTCGTCGATCAGGGTCTCGATCTCGGCGAGCGGCCCGTATGTCTCCGCCCTCGTCATGGCGGGCATCAGATGATCGACGATCGCCGCCGCCGACCGCCGCTTCGCCTGACTTCCCTCGCCGGGATCGTTGACGATGAACGGATAGATGAGAGGCATCGGCCCGAGCGCCATCTCCGGCCAGCACTCCGCCGACAGGCCCAGCGCCTTGCCAGGCAACCACTCCAGATTCCCGTGCTTGCCGAGCTGCATCATGGCATGCGCACCGAACTCCTCACGTAGCCACGCATAGAACGCGAGATAGCAATGCGGCGGTACCAGATCGGGATCGTGGAAAGTGCCTTTCGGGTCGATGTTGTAGCCTCGCGCCGGCTGGATGCCGACGACGACATTCCCGAACCGGTGTGCCGCAATACGAAACGCCCCGTCCGCGAAATGGGGATCGGAATCCGGCGCGCCCCAACGCGCCGTTACCGCAGAACGCGCCGCCTGTGGCAAGGCATCGAAGAAGCGGCGATATTCGGCGACTGGCAAACGCGCGCCGCCTGCACGAACCCCATTCAGCGCATTCGTCGGTCCCGCAAGCAGCAATGCCATCAGTTGTGCGCCGGTTGCGGGAAAGCCGTCGCACGCGTAGCCGGCCGCCCGCATGGCCGCGACAAGCCGCGCCGCGCTCTCCGGCGTATCGAGCCCAACCCCGTTGGCAATGCGCCCCTCGCGATTGGGATAGTTGGAGAGGACTATCGCGATGCGCCGCGCGGCCGCCGGCGTTTCCGCAAGACGCACCCACGCCCTTGCCAGCCGCGCAACGAAGCCAACGCGGTCGGGCACCGGCCGGTATGTGAGGATGCGACACTCCGTGCGGGCGTCGCGTTTCATCTCCGCCTTGAACGACACGGCCCGCGTGAGCAGCCGGCCGTCCACCTCGGGCAGCGCCACATTCATGGTCAGGTCGTTGGGGCCGAAGCCGCGCGCGCTTTTGCGCCACGCCTCCTCGTTCGATCCCGAGAATACCACTTGCAGCACCGGCCGGCCCGGCCAGTCGAGGATAGTGCCGCTGCTTTCCGAGTCGAGTCTGGAGACCGCGAACGCCGTCGCATTGAGCACGATCGCCGGCGGAAGACGTGCAAACGTCTCCTCGATCGCAGCCTCCGCCTCTCGATCCTTGAGACTCGGCACGAAGACGGGAACGCCGGCAATCCCTTCCGCCGCCAGCGCAGCGACGAGCGCATCGACCGGCGCGGTCGCGCCCCCCTCGATCAGAGATCGGTAGAACACGATCGGCGCGACCGGCCGCCCCTGCACCTCAGCAGCGTGCGCATCCAGCGTCACGCTCCCCGCGCCCGGCCGGTACCATCCGGCACGCGGCAGCACATCCGGCGGCCCGGGCCGTTCGGCCGCACCGATGAAATGCAGCATGAGCTGAACCGCCCGATCCGCATTCGTCGGCCCGCCCGCAAGGCACATGCGCCAGAGAAGCCGGCAACCCTCTTCATCGACGGTGGAGTACTCCGTGAGCGCCGGGTCCCAGCGATCCTCACCCGGCACGACCGCCGTTCGCGGCCCGCCGCCGCGCGCCAATGCGCGCAACCGCTCCAGCCCGTGGAGCCAGTAGCCCACGCCGCCCATCGCGCGCACCGCAACAAGCTTCGCGCGGGCCAGCACCGTATCGGCGTAGACGTCTGTCGACATGGGGTGCGCAAGTTGGGCCAGATTGAGCAGGCGGAATCGCGGCGCATCCGCCGGCAAGCGGCCTACGGCGGCGGCAATCGAGGCCAGCTCCGTATCCGCAGCCGAAAGAAACACGATGTCGCCGGGCGTCTGGCCCGGATCGACGGCAGCCGCGCCATCGTCGATGCGTTCCGTCTCGAGGGCGGGAATGTGCATCGCTAACCCGCCAGCATCGCTCGAACCGCCGCTCGATCGAGTCCCCTCGTGCCGATGACGACGAGCCCCGACGCGCCGCCCTGCGGCACGAAATAGGCATCGACGCGCGGTCCGACGGCTTGCACGATCGCCGGCGCCGTCTTGCCTCGCACCGCCGCCCGTCCCTTGATCCGCAGCACGCCCGGCAAGGTCATCGCGCGGACAACCCGTGCCCTCAGCGCGTCGAGCGACTCCGCTTCGGGAGCCGGAACCACGAAGCTCTCGAAATCGTCGTGCTCGTGCGCCGTACCTTCCAGTTCGTGGTGGCTCTGGCGCGACGCCACCTGCGTCTCCGTCGCAAGACGGAGGCCGATCAGCGCTTCCGGCCTCAGCCCATGGCCGTTCGTCCTGAGCAACCTGGTGCCCGGCCGCACCTCGCTGGCCACCTTCGACTCCACGTTTCGAAGCGTCGCCCCGTCGAGCAGATCGCATTTGGAAAGCACCGCGAGGTCGGCGCAGCGAAGCTGGTCCTGGTAAAGCTCCTCGATGGGGTTGTCGTGATCGACCGATGGATCGTCCCCTTGGGCCGCCGCAACCGCCTTCGCATCGGGGGCGATCCGTCCATCCGCAATCGCGGTGGCGTCGATGACAACCACGACGCTGTCCACCGTGACCCGGTGACGCACCGAAGGCCAGTTGAAGGCATGCACCAGCGGCTGCGGCAGCGCCAGCCCCGACGTTTCGATCACGATGTGATCCGGCCCGGGATCGCGCGCCAGCAGCATCTCCATAGTCGGAAGGAAGTCCTCCGCTACGGTGCAGCAGATGCACCCGTTCGTGAGCTCAACAATCTCGCTGGGCCGGCAGCCGCCCTCGTCGCAATCCGCGAGCAGATCGCCGTCGAACCCCATGTCGCCGAATTCGTTGACGATCAGCGCGATCCGCCGTCCGTTCGCCTGCGCCACGAGATTGCGGATGAGCGTGGTCTTCCCGGCGCCCAGAAAGCCGGTGACAACGGTCGCGGGCACGCGCTCGTCCTGTCTCATCGGGCGGCATCCTTTGCGGGGGACTTGAGAACCAGCGGGAGGCCGGCGGCGACGAGCACGACCTCATCGACCGCGGCTGCGACGCGCTGATTGAGCACGCCCTGCGCATCCGCGAAGCGTCGTGCCAACGCGTTTTCAGGTACTACCCCGCCGCCGACTTCGTTCGACACGAGGGCAATGGCACCGGGCGCATCGCCCAGCACCTCGACCAGACGATCGGTCTCCGCCGCCACATCGCGGCGCGCCTCGAACAGATTGGCCAGCCACAGCGTGAGGCAATCGACCAGTACGGCCCTGCCGGCCTTTGCCTCGCCGGCGAGACATGTCGCCAGCTCAAGCGGCTCTTCCACGGTCCTCCATGCCGGTCCGCGGCGCCGCCGATGCGCTTCAATCCGCGCGGCCATCTCCGGGTCGCCAGCCATGCCCGTGGCGATGTAGACCGGAGCCAGCTCCAGCCGCTCGATGCGTTCCTCCGCATAGCGGCTCTTGCCCGAGCGCGTGCCGCCGATTGTCAGCAGACGAAGGCGCGGCATCGCTACCCGCCGCGCGAAAGCCGTTGCAGCAGCCAGCCCGAAGCCGCGCCCGAGAGCGTCCATAGCAAGCCACTGACGACGAGCGAGGCCGCGACAAACTCGCCCGCCAGAGCGCCCGGGTAGCTGACCTCATGGGTCGGCGGCACCGGCGCACCGACAATATGGGGCGCGATCAGCAGCAACACGCCGGCGACTCTCGCCGGCCATTGCGCGGCGAACACGATCAGCGAAACGCCGCCGACCGAGGCGGCCGCCGCCCCGAGCCACCAGCCCTGTCGGCTCGATATCTCCGCCGCAGGAGTGCCCGGCAGTTCGGGCGGAAGACCGAGCGAAGGCAGCAGCGACACGGCGACGAACCCGCCGACGCCCCACAGGAGCCCGCGTCGCCAGTCGATCGGGTCGCCCTTGAGCACCATGCCGGCAAGCATCATCAGCGACACGCCAACGCCAATCACCAGATTGGCAAGAACCGTGTACGCCATCCGCTCAAGACCGTCGGCTGGGCCCCATTCCGCCTCGTCATGTTCATGCGCGACCACCCCCGCAACCGGCACGGCGTTCTCGAACGCCTCCGCGCGGAGGATCAGCGGCCCGGTGGTGAGGGATTGCGCTGCCGAGATCGCGATGCACACGGCAAGGCCTGCGCCAAAAGCGCTGAAGACGATATTGCGGAACATGAGCGCCTCCCCTAGTGGCAGGGGAGGCCGAGCGCATGACGCGCGTCATGCGTGGCGTTGTGCAACACCGACGGGGCCGCCAAGCCCGCGCCCAGGAAGAGCGCGAGGCCAAGGGCGAATGCAGCGACTGCTGGAAGCGCGCGCGAGGACGCGCGCGCCGGAATCAGCGATGTACTGGATGGGGTCATTGGCGTCTCCTTGACCGTCCCACCGACGGCAGGTTGAGAGAACGCGTATGGCCGGTCTCCTGGCTCGCGGGTCTTTGCCTCCCTGCGCCTTCCCGGTTTCCCAGTGGCCGATGCAGTTCGGCTCGCCGCTCACAGTTGCGGGGGCAGCCGCGGATTCGGGATCGCAAGCGATCCCCCACCGCATTCCCGTTTCATCCCCGTGCAAATGCGCACGGGGAACCATCGCGGTACGGAACCTATGCTTTTTCGGCGACGCGCGGCAAGGGCTGCGCGGCTCTTTTCCCCTTGCGTGGCGCCCGGGAGACAGGCGGCCACCAATACCTCACGATCGGTATCTGTCGAAACGCGCGGACCCTCCGCCGGATGGTCCTGAGAGGCTCCCGCCGCCGGTACAAGCGCCACCAGCGTGTCGCCCACACGGTGAACCGTCGGCGCCACCGGCGCACGAGCGGAATGTCGACGGAAAGGACGAGCAGCCCGAGCGGGACCATCCAGAAGCCAAGCACCGGAAGGAAGCCGACAAGGCCAAGGAGCACCAGGCCGATGCCGATACCGATTCTCAGAATGCGATTGGCTGGAAGTGCGACCCGATTGTTGCCGAACTTTATCGACGCCATATTCTCAGCACCACACCGGCCACGCCGGATTGAAGTCGCCCCTGAAGGACATTGTAGCTTGCACCGGCAAATGCAAGCCTCGGGGCCCTGGGCCATTGGCAGCAAGGCTTGGCAACGCCGAAGCGCCTTTGCTATAGCCTTCCTGCAATGGCGTTAGCGATCCCCGGTAGCTCAGTTGGTAGAGCAAGCGGCTGTTAACCGCTAGGTCGCTGGTTCGAGCCCGGCCCGGGGAGCCACCTTACCCAGCACTGCGTCGGCGCCCGCGTGCCGTCGGCACAGCAGGCCTCACCGCGACATCCGGCCGATTGTCGCGAGGAGTTCCTCGATCTTCTTTTGCTGCTCGCGCAAATCGCCGGAGGCGAATGCCCCGGCAACGCAATGCGCGACGTGATCGCGGAGAATCTCCTCTTCGACCTTGTGCAGGGCGGCACGGACAGCCGCGATCTGCGTCACCACATCGACGCAATAGCGGTCGTTCTCGACCATGCCCGAAAGGCCGCGCACCTGCCCCTCGATCCGGCTGAGGCGCCTCAGAACCGAGTCTCTCGTCGCCTTCTGCATGCTTGACGGATACCCCATAGGGGTATATCGCGTCAAGCAGCGGCAAGGAGCGCCCTCCGATGAGCCATGCTCACGATCACACGCACGACCACGCACACGACCATCGCGAACACTCACACGACGGCGGTCACGGGCATCGTGGGCATTCGGACACCGCCGGGGGCGTGAAGGATCCGGTCTGCGGAATGACCGTGGACCCGCACACGGCGAAGCACCGCGCCGAATATCGCGGCCGAACCTACTATTTCTGTTCTGCCCGCTGCCGCGAGCGCTTCGAGGCCGAGCCGGAGAAATATCTGTCGCCAGAGGCCGCGAAAGCGCCGCCTCCGCCGGAAGGCACGATCTACACCTGCCCCATGCACCCGGAGGTGCGGCAGGTCGGGCCCGGCGCCTGCCCCATCTGTGGTATGGCGCTGGAGCCGGTACTGGTGTCGGCCGATCAGGGCCGCAATCCCGAACTCGCGGATATGACGCGGCGCTTCTGGGCGGCGGTCGTGCTTACCGCGCCGGTCGTCATTCTCGAAACCAGCGCTCACGTATTCGGGTGGGAATTCCTCCCGCGGCAGATGTCGAACTGGGTCCAGCTTGTCCTCGCAACGCCCGTCGTTCTCTGGACGGGATGGCCGTTCTTCGAACGCGGCTGGCGTTCGGTCGTCACGCGCAACCTCAACATGTTCACGCTGATCGCCCTCGGCACCGGCGTCGCCTGGGTCTACAGCGTCGTCGCGACTGCATTTCCTTCGGTCTTTCCCCACGACTTCCGGGGGCACGAGGGCGAAGTCGCCGTCTATTTCGAGGCGGCCGCGGTCATCACGGCGCTCGTTCTTCTCGGCCAGGTACTGGAGCTGCGCGCCCGCGAACAGACCTCCGGCGCGATCCGCGCGCTTCTCAATCTTGCGCCGCGCACCGCGCGTCGCATCCGGGCGGACGGTACCGACGAGGAAATCGGCCTCGACAGGATCGTCGTGGGCGACCGGCTTCGCATCCGGCCCGGCGAAAAGGTCCCGGTGGACGGCAAGGTGATCGACGGGCGCTCGGCGCTCGACGAGTCGATGGTTACCGGCGAGCCGATGCCCGCAACCAGAACCGTTGGCGATCGCGTCATCGGCGGTACCGTCAACCAGTCCGGTGCGCTCGTGATCGAGGCCGAACGTGTCGGCCGCGACACCCTTCTCGCGCGCATCGTGCAGATGGTAGCCGAGGCACAGCGCAGCCGCGCTCCCATCCAGCGCCTGGCCGATCAGGTCTCCGGCTGGTTTGTACCGCTGGTCGTTGCGGTGGCGGTTTCGGCATTCGTTTCCTGGTCGGTCTGGGGCCCTGAGCCACGCCTTACGTTCGGACTGATCGCCGCCGTCAGCGTGCTGATCATTGCCTGCCCCTGCGCGCTCGGGCTGGCAACGCCCATGTCGATCATGGTGGGCATAGGTCGTGGCGCGCGCGCCGGCGTTCTGGTCAAGAACGCCGAGGCCCTGGAGCGCATGGAGAAAGTGGACACGCTGGTCGTCGACAAGACCGGCACCCTGACCGAGGGCAAGCCCGCCGTCACGCAGATTGTCGCCAGCGGCATCGCGGAGAACGAGCTTCTGCGGCTGGCGGCCGGGCTTGAAAAGGCAAGCGAGCACCCGCTCGGCGCTGCAATCGTCGCGGCGGCGACCGCGCGCGGCATCCGCCTCCCCGACCCCGCGGACTTCGCGAGCGCGCCGGGCGGCGGCATTGGCGGCCGGGTAGACGGCAAGCGCATCGTTGTCGGCAATGCCGGCTGGCTTGCCGAACAGGGATGCGATGTGGGCGCATTGGCAGCCGAGGCCGATACCCTTCGCCGCGATGGCGCAACTGCGATCTTCGTCGCAGTCGACGGCAAGCCGG
>Ga0073934_10005212_pt1 | contig 20424 bp, 18 predicted proteins | sample LarsenN4metaG_FD_76834 | JGI IMG/M metagenome (GOLD analysis project Ga0073934, IMG submission 76834) | Hot spring sediment bacterial and archeal communities from British Columbia, Canada, to study Microbial Dark Matter (Phase II) - Larsen... ... | reverse complement strand
TTCCGTCAGAGAAAGGGAAGCTACTCAAGACAGTGGATACAGACATTCATGGCTGAATGTATCGCACCCATTGAGATCAAGAGTTAGTCAAATGACTATAGATGGTAAACTGTTAGCGGGTGATGATGTTTCTGTCATTTTCTCTTCTTTCTCGCTCTGAACAAGTTCAGGTACTATCTTAAAAGAAGACCACTCCTCATTTGCTTTCCCTTTCTCAAATGGAGAGCGTTCTCTAAAGTCATTATCGTTGAGTTCATTGTCACCGTTAAAATCAACGACCAGATCAAATTTGGCATCTATTGTTAGATCCTTTACATTAGCCAGCAAAAAATGATCGTTGTTAGCTCTAACATTTGTGCGAACAGTGTATTTATTGATGTCTGTTCCCTTTATTGTCTCGTCATGCCTAACTGCAACAACTTGCGTCTTATCATTAATCCAGTTACCTGCGTCCCTAACCTTGACCCAGACTTCATCATCTAAATCTGCAGAGAATTGCCATTGAGCACTACCAAATGAGTTAACAGTGAAGATATCCGGGCATTCTTTATCGAACTTTGATGACTTGATAGACCAGCTGTCACCACTAATTGTGAAGACCAGGTTACCGTGTAGGTCGGTTCTACATATCATGCTGTTTATGTCTCTAAGCCTATCAAGCACAGGTTCGTGTGGTCTTCCAGTATGGTCACCTTCGCTAACGACACTTACCTCCGGTTTAATCGTTTCCAGTAAGGCATGGGAAGTAGACGTTCCATTTTTATCCTTGCCATGCCAATGGACTTTGTACAAGACAACCTTATTCACTTTGTCAAGTATTTCCCGTTCACAGTATGAATAACAATCGCCTCCCAATAGAATGTTAAATTTGTCATAGGTCAACAGGTAAACTAGAGACCTTAAATCCTCACCATCCTCTTCTTTCGTTGCTTCATGAGGTCTGCTGCCATCGGTTAGCAGTTCAAAGTGAGCAAGCCCTAGATCTATACTTCTAGCTCTCTGCTCCCCCTCAGATATGTATGCAGCAACAGAGGCTTTGTAAGTTTTGAATATTTTATAATCGTTAGAATTTATCTCCATAATTGGCAGTCCTTGTCTTCCATACAAATGTTTCACATTCACTTCAGGAAATATCTCATCAAAACCTCCTATGTGATCGCCATCATAGTGTGTTGCAATTACATATTCTAATTCTTTAACACCTTTTTCCTTCAAGTATGGGAGTATCCTGTTTTTTCCGTAACCGTCAAAACCTCCATCAATTAAAAGCCATCTGTTCTGACCATCTGCAAGAACCTTTATCAGAACAGCATCACCGGTATCAACGTCGATAAAATGTATTTCTAGGTCTGGATTTTCGGCGAAAACTTGCTGTGGATTTATAGAGACCAGTGCTATGAGCAGCAATGAAACCGATCCTAATAATATAATGAACCCCAAATCAGTCATATAACTAGGGCGATTCAGGACCCGGTCTTTCACCAAGAACAATCGTTATCTGCATAGGTTCACCGTCTCTTATAATACTAAGGGTCATCTCGTCTCCAACGGACTTTTCTCGCTGAATATAAATCAAGAGATCATCGACCTTCCTAATGGGAGTATCATCAATAGCGACAATAACATCGCCACCTATCCTTATCTGTCTGCCATCAAGCGTTATCATTTTGCTTCCACCCTTGATACCATACTTGTCTGCTGGACTATCTGCTATTACATCAATGACCAAGAGACCTTTCGCTTCTTTCAGATGAAGCACTTTGGCAATCTCCGGTACTATGTCTGTGCTAGAAATACCGAGCCATGGATGTCTGTATCCGCCCTCTTCAATCAAAACAGGTATTATCTTTTTTACAGTATTGGATGGTATTGCGAATCCCACTCCAGCAAACTCGCCTGTAGCTGAAGTTATGGCCGAGTTTACACCAACGACTTCTCCTCTGAGGTTGAGTAACGGTCCTCCTGAATTGCCTGGATTGATTGCTGCGTCTGTTTGAATAACATCTGGAATCGAGAAACCTTCTACATCTAATGGCAGTAACCTTCCCAATTGACTTACTATACCTGTAGTCATCGAACCGCTCAAACCAAAAGGATTACCTATTGCTGCTACCTGCTCACCCACCAGCAATTTGGAAGAGTCGCCAAGTGGCAATGGAACTAGCTTCTCTTGGGGGACATCGACCCTGATTACAGCTAGGTCTGTGTATGGATCAGCCCCAACGAGATCTGCGTTATACACCGTCCCATCTAGGAACGTTACAGAGATTTTGTCTGCGCCCTGGACGACATGATTGTTCGTTATTATGTGACCATTTTGATCGTATAGAAAACCAGACCCAAGTGGTTCTACCTCAAAGAACTCGTCTTCTACCTGTATGGTTATCTGAACGACAGAGTTTTCAACTCGTTGAAACAGTTCTGGAAGCAAGAGATCGCGCTCTGGTTTTGCTGTAACGACTTCGCCTTGTTTAGCTATGGAATCGCCATTGGTCTGGGTGAGAGACGGCTTCGCTGGCACGGGAGGCGTTACCAGTTCAGGCTGAGGCTGGAACAAAAACGTACTATAATAGATCCCAGCGACTGCGACTACACCAACTACAACTGCAATAATAACGGTAGCCTTCATCCAAGAACTATAAGATACGCAGCATCTATTATTCTTTTCATGAATCTTTCATAATAATTGGAATCCGCTAGATCAGTCTTCATCAGCAAACCTTATTCTATAGCACTTTCATTATCGGTTGTGTTAAAATTAGCTACCACTATCGCATTTAGTATACTACTCATCTTCACACTGTTAAGTGTACCTGTAACACAAGCCTATCTAAGTCCTGAACACGAACCGAAAGAGATACTTTTTACTTCTGAAATGCAAATAAATCTCGTTGTCGTTGGAGATGAATGGAGTGAGGAAGACGAGCAAGGAATCTCTTCACGACTGTTAAAGTCATACAAGCCGATGATCCTAAATGAAAATACCCCTATTGGAGTAGAGTACAAGTATAATTACACATTTGTATCTGCTCCAGAATTTTTTGCCACTCAGCTCTACACATTTATGAAAACCGTAGCGATCGATGTTGAAATGCCTGAACCAGTTGCAAGATGGGTTGTTTCTGAGCACCCAGAATTTGGCGATGTACAACAAATTGCATATAGAATAATTAACGCCCCAGAGGTTGAGGAGTTCTTAAGTAGAAGCTGGCCGATGGAGGATGAATATACCATCTTTTTCTTTCTTCCACATGAAGATGAATTGAACTACTTGCATACTTATGGTATGTTAACAACAGATCCTGACACTGATGCAGAGTTTCTGCAGGAAGGCATGATGGGATTTGGAGGTTCTTACAGATTTTACTTCATCGATTTGACGGCAGGACCTTGGACATATCCACCAATGTCTCTGTTCTGTGAAGATGCTGAAAACCCTCTATGTGATCAAGTAAATCATGTGAAAAATAAAAATATACATGATATTTCTTCGGCGGAAGAGATCTATGATGTTATGTCAGAATATGTGAATAATGCGGTAACTTTGTTGTTCACTCCAAGTTATGTTTATTCTCCATTCTACAGGATCAACCATGAACTTTCGATATTTTTAATTGATTTTACTGCGGAGCGTGCGCTGGTCAATACTGATCAGTATATTAACAGTGAACTAATCGATGAGGCCTTCAGTAATCTCATACCATATGCTGAATGGACAAGTAATGTAATAAGTTTGAATTTTGATGACCTCCCTGAAGATCTCCAAGAAACATTTCTAAACAGTATAGAATTTAGATCCATCGAAGGTTCAGAAATTATAATAGTGAAAAGTGATGAATTAATTGACGGCTTGGACAAGTGGGCTCTTGGTGAGCTTACAGAAGAAGAACTAAATGAATTAAGGATGGAGGCTGAGACAAGAATTTTCATTCCCGTGTTCATATTCATATTTGATTCAGAGGCATATGTTGATGAATATGGACTTGGAGGTATCGCAGCTTCTAGTCCTGTAGACCCAAGCATTCCCTGTTGTACTATAATAGCGAGTAACAAAAATGATGTATTATTTACCGGGCAAGGGCTATCAGTTCTTACGATACATGAGACAGCCCACGTTCTAGGTCTCGCACATCCACATGATGGATACAGGTCTGATACAGGCGAGTTCGTTGATTGGTTTTATGACTGGTCCTACACACCATTGACCTACAGCGCTCCCACTGCCAATGGTTGTGGATTGGATGAGTTGTGCGGGATGATCATTCCAGATTTTGGTCGGTTTAACTTCGATGCAATCGATAGAGGTCTTGCACTTAGTCTTCTAAATGAAGCGCAGTTAAACGTCTATGACGCTGTGTTATTGCTTGATGATCTAGGTTACGATTCTCCAGACCTGCCTTCAGAAATAATATCAGCTCTAAACTCAATCGAGTCGGATGTACAAGGGGCTCGGCAGCACTTTAACTCCATGAACTATTTTAATTACATAACTTTTCGAGACACATCAAACTTAATGAATCCAATGGATGACGCTTTTGATTTTGCATTAAGGGCTTTCGAGACTTCGGAGCAACTATTAAGAGATGTAAAGTCGTTAGAGTCAACCATAACTAAACCCACGCCGCAATTGGATATTTCGGTAACAATAAAGCAAACGGAGAAGTTAACTTTGATTTCTGTGCAAAACAACGATGAACTTCCACTATTCGGTGTTAAGCTGAACCTAGAAGATGGTTTAATAAAATTTGTAAAAACAAGAGGATGGGACAGAGATAGGATTGATCAGAACACAGTTATCGTGAGCACAGATGACAGACCGATCACTGCTGGCAAATCATTGAAAATTATCCTTATTTCAGATAACCCAAATGGGTCATTAGAATGGTCTGTATTGAGCAAGGCTGGTAATGAGTTAGGAAAGGGAGTTTCATGATCAGCTGTGAATTATTGCATGCAAACGTAAAAACATCTCTTATGTGATGACAGATGGGTATAACAATTAGTGGCATTGTGTTTGACGGTCCGTATTTGCTAAGCAATTTGGAGGCAATTGAAGGAGCTTGTGTGTATTGTATTCTTTACAAACAGAGAGGCAGTTGGAATCTGGCTTTTGTTGGAGAAACCAGCAACCTCGATGATAGTATTAAATCTCATCATAAGCGTGATTGCTGGATTGACAGAGCTGGTTCAGAATCCGAGCTTTACATAGCAATATATCCTATACCAGATTCTACCGTGCGACAAAGGCAAAGAATTGTGGCGAGGATCAAAATTGAGAACGAACCGCCATGTAATAATTAGTTGCGCTCTTGTTAATCAGTTCAATGAGATAAATGGGTAGTAAGGCAGTAAGTATCCAACTCTATCTTCGCAAGTGATCCGCAGGGAATTGATTCATATGGATAAGCCATTGAACCAGTTTCGATGCCCTACTTTTTTATTACTAAACTAGAACTCTGATGAGATATGGAAATGTGTGTCCTATTATTCGGTAGCCATTCGCACCAATTCAGCAAGTTGCTTACCTTTCCCTTCAGAAAGTGCTGATATCCCGCCATTCAAACTCTCAGCTGCAATGCCTTTCTCCGCAAGTACCTGAGCAACTTGGAATGAAGTATTTCCCATCATGCAAACAAGCAATGACCTTCCATTACCTTCTCCCAATGCTTCATTCATTTCCTCAGGAATCTCACCGGTTACTAAAAGTTGCTCAACGGTGCTAGCCTTTGGAACAAAGATCTTGCTTTCATCACAGCCCAGCGAATTCGCGATCAGCTCTATTCCTTCCTTGCGTGGCGTATACATAGTATGAATCCAGAGAACTCTGTTGTAATTTCCTATGTTGGAGACAGCTTCATTTAGGGGAACCTGTAGACGAGGCTGTTTCTCTTCCATCTTTGTAATACTTTTTCTGTACTTTTGCATTCCATCAGCAATTATTACGACAAACTTTCCTCCTCCAGCGAAGTTTGCCATCTGTATAACCGCATAAAGCGCAAGGGCACTGCTTTCCCCTATGTCGTAACCTTTGTCCACGAAGAACTTCAGCAGACGTTTTGCCTGTCCAAAATCCACTTCATGCTGTCCCGCATATCGCTCAGGCTCGTAGAACTTCAGGCCCATCGCCTTCCCTTTGGTTCTTATTCCTGCAACGTCTTGATTGGCAAGTGGAAAGACAACATGCACAGACTTCTTTCCATATTTCTCCGTCACATATCTGCTGAGACCTCCAGAGGTGCCACCTGTACCAAAGGTGCAGATAATTCTATAGTCGGCAAGAGAATAGCCTTGTTCACGCAATTGCTGATCCATCTCTCGCGCAGTCACAGTTCTGTGCACCCCAACGTTCAATTCGTTATCATACTGTTCCGGACAGAAACCACCATAGATCTTTGCAAGAAGCTTTGCCAAGTTTATTATATCTTGGCTAGCAAGAAGTGTTTCTACATCAGAACTTGACCTATCGAAAACTGTAGCATCGAATCCTAGATCAGAGAGTTGTGAGCGAATTTTCTGAGCGGTTGCTTTAGCAGCCAAAATATTGGGATTGATCTTCATTCCTGGAGCTGGGCAGATATCCATGTCAAGATTTATGATGCGTGTTTTCTCATTTCTCAACTCCTCGAACACTCCTTCCTGAAGCTTTCTGGAGACAAGGACGACTACATCCACTCCAAGCTTAGCGATCTCTCCTAGAGCGATCCCAAAGTTACCCGAGGTAGCTTCGAATATGGTCTGTCCACGCTTAAGCTTTCCATTTGCAATGGCATCGTGGATTATCTGGACTGCTGGCCTTACTTTGATCGAACCTCCCAGCAAATTCGAATCGAACTTGCCAAAAACTCGCAGATCTCTATCAGCAAGATCAAGACCATACTCTTTTCTTGCACACTCCCTCAAAACTTCAGTGATATCAATCAAGGATGTCGTGTTGACAACCCTCGCTTCATCTGGTTTTTCCTCCAAGTGAGGAACTTTGCTCCATATCTCTCGCTGAAAATGCTCGAGCAGAACGCTGTCAATGTTATCCCTTTTATTTTGCTCCTGCAATCTTATCCAGTACCATCATGCACAGTAAGGTCTTATAAAAGATATGATAGGCTTCCAATGTTTTTTAAAATGCATATAAAGACTCTTGTAAACCAGAATATAGCTGGCTGCTCTGTCCACAGATTCAGAAAACTCGTTACTGAATATCCGACTCCATGACCATCTCCATACTGCAGATATTGAACTGGTTGACAAGGCTACTCCTGATAAGGTAAGAGATACTTGGCATCTGAGTATCTGCAAAACTCGATTCAGAGAGTAGCTAGTAGTGAAGAAGCGGAGCAATTGATCAGAGTTAAATTCATTGGAACGTTGCCAAATTACAAAGTAATCTTGCAGAAATAAGTATTAATACACTCTTTAGCTAGCGTCCTCTCGGGCCGGTAGCTCAGCTTGGCTGGAGCGTTCGGCTGATAACCGAAATGTTCTCAACACGGGAAAGGTCGTGGGTTCGAATCCCATCCGGCCCATTTTGCTTGGGATTTAATTTCAATTTTATAATGATTTTTTGTTTTAAAAAGCCAACTTAAATAGCTGAAAGATAAATTTTTCTATGGTAGATCTTGCTGCCAAGTGTAACTGACTTCCTTGGATTGCTGGTCTTGCTCCTAGGCAGCGCAATGATCGGAGCAGCGCTTATCAGAAAGATTCGATATCCTCCTGTTCTCGGCTTCATTCTTATTGGTATAGGAATAGGACCCTATGGTTTTGGTATTGTAACTGATCTCGAACTTGTTAATCTGCTAGCTGAGTTTGGTATAGTTATTTTACTTTTTGTTGTTGGTCTTGAATTCAGTATCAATAAATTAAGAGAGATTGGGAGCACTGCACTCATAATTGCTGTTATTGAGCAATCGATAATGTTCTTCACTGGTCTCATTATAGGCTATCTATTAGGTTGGGGAATTACTGAATCGCTTTACCTTGCAGGTGTGCTTGCTATAAGCAGCACTGCAATTGCAATAAAGATTCTGAAAGATGCTGGTATTCTTCACACCAAGGAAGCAGCTACAGTTATTGGTACACTAATAATAGAAGACCTCTCCGCCGTATTGATACTTGTTATACTTGCAAACATGAGTAGAGGAGAAGTTGGGTTCTTCGAAGTTTCCATAAAGGCGGCGCAGACAATGGCATTCTTCATTATTACACTTGCAGTCGGATTGAAAGTAGTTCCAAAGATAATAGAAACTGTAGATAGGCTTGATATCGATGAAGCGCCATTCTTAACGGCATTAGCACTGGGTTTTGGACTGGCATTCCTTGCTCATTATCTAGGGTTAAGCACAGCAATTGGTGCATTCCTTATGGGTATGATGATAGCCTCTGCACCAAAGGCAGACACCATAAAGAGCAGAATACTTCCGTTGCAAGATTTCTTCGTAACAATATTCTTTGTATCGATAGGGATGTTGATCAACATCCGTCTATTTCCAGAATATGTATGGATATCAATTCCGATAATTATAGTGGCTATAGTTGGTAAGTTTGTGGGCAATTTCCTCGGAGCATCTCTCTCAGGTCATAATAGAGACGGATCTGCTACGATAGGCATAACAATGGTGCCGAGGGGAGAGTTTTCCTTCATCATTGCAAAGCAGGGTGTTGATCTCAATGTGGTAAGAGAAGCTATCTTCCCAATTACCATGATTGTATCATTTGTAACCATCACCATCATACCTGCACTCATGAGAGCGTTGCCCACGATAATGGATTCAAGGACAATAATGCCTCCTCGTGTTTTTGTTCCGCTAGAGGTGCTTGGAACAATATTCAGGAACCTCATGCTCAGCATTCAGCAGAGGGGAAGTGTGGCAGGAATAATACAGACCATGGTTCCAAAGTTTATAGCCAATATTGCAATAATAGCAGCGTTATTCTCTGGTCTTTCATTAGGAGATACTTACATACTCATACTGTACAACACATTTTCATCATTGCACATTGTATCCTATGAAGTGTTCAAACTAATTCTAACCGCAGTTGTTATAGCATATCCTATCATAAGCATATTTGGAAAGGCAGGAGAGATCACGGAATCGTTGTTCGAGGCAACTCAGCGCAGAATTGTAAGAACTCCAATAATTACTGGAGGAATGAATTATTTGCATAGATTAATCAGGAATATTGTTACAGGTGTGGCAGTTTTGCTGATATCAAGTTTTGTAACTCCATCACTTTCAGTTGTTACCAACATAGATATCATACTACCCATATCATCATTCGCAACATTTGCCATTTTCGTTTACTTGCTGCTTGACACATTTTTTGTGATAAACAAGAGGCTGGAGAGGGGTATAATCAGATCATTGCTTAATCCTGACTATGGCACTAAGAGCGGGGAGGTGCTTCCAAACAAAACTAAACCGCAGGAAGAACCTAAAAAAGAAAATCTTAGCAAGGAACAAACGTAGTTACCATTTTACTTTCTTATACAATTCTTCAGCCCATTCTACTGCAGAGATGAGATTAACAGCATGAAAGTCCACCCCTTCCTCTGAGACCTCTTCCTTGAAAGCCTTCCCTTCAGTAAGCACGAACATATTCTTGCCAAGTTTTGATCGTATAGATTTTATGGTTTCACCCATACCCATAAGATGCTCCTTCTTCATAACGTATATGCCCATGATCATCAATCCTCTTCTGGTCTTGGATATCTTGTCCAAGAACTTCAGTAGATCGATATCAAATAGAAGATCTGTTTCTGATGCTACATTGCCCAAAAAGTATGAGTTCCATCCTTTCAGGTAAAATGCTACTGACGTTATCTTTGGGCCTATAACATCTGATTCTCCTTGGGCGCTCATGAATACAGCATATGCGTTTGGTTTTATGCTATCGCGTTGCGAATTGAACTTTATCAGATCTACTGATTCCATGACCAAATTATTGAGATAAGTATTTTCTGTTACCGTTATTCTTCCCCTCGTGTATAATGCATCTGCAGTGTTTAGCGTTGGAGTTATCACATCGGAGAGAAGTTTTATTGGATCCAAGCCAGAGTGCAAAACGCTGATTATTATTCTCCTAGCCTCGTCCTCAGAATGATTAAACAAGGCATTCATGTAAGCCTGCTGCACATCCAATATATCTATAGGAAGTTCGAATTCCATAACGCCTTCTGCTAGGTACCAAACATTGACAGAGCCAGCATGCTTCCTTTTTATCAATCCTATAGTTTCCAAAACATTAAGGTATTTTGTTAATGTGATTCTATTAACATTAATTTTCTCTGCAATTTCCACTCCTGAAAGGCCGGCATCAGAATTCTTCAGAACATCTATTACCTTGCGTTTGATCTCTTCAAGTGAATATCTTTTGGACAATGGCAACTCTCCACCCAAATGAAATAAAAGCTTATCATTAACGATTAATTGTCACAAGGTTACTTGCAAAGTTAAGAATGGTTTCTGAATAAACAATGATTCTCCATTGCCTTGCTTTCCCGCAAATCTCATGGCAAACATTTGATCTTACACGTGTAACACTGTAGTAGATATTTATTCAGGAATGTAAATCCCATGCTTAGAGAATGTTGGAAGGCAAATTGGTGCTGGATACAAGCATAATAATTGATGGTACGATATCGAAGATGCTCGAATCTGGGGAGATAAGAAATGCTGATATCATAATACCAAATGCTGTGCTCGATGAACTGCAGGCACAGGCATCAATGAACAGGGAACCTGGTTTTGTGGGACTTGGAGAGATAAAGAAGATGCGTGAGCTTTGCGATGGTAAGGGTACAACGATAAGGTTTGTTGGTGAGAGACCTAGCATGGATGACATTAGGCTTGCAAGACATGGACGAATTGATGCGTTGATAAAAGATGTGGCAAAGCAAGAAGGTGCTACCCTTCTTACTGCTGATTATGTTCAAGCACTGGTTGCAGAGGCAGAGGGTATAGGTGCTAGGCACATAAGTGCTCCCATAAAACCAACAGAATTATCGTTGGAAAAGTTTTTTGACAATGAAACTATGAGTGTTCATTTAAAGGAGGGAGTTGCTCCGCTTGCAAAGCGTGGTAAACCTGGAAACTTCCAACTCCTTAAGCTTAGGGAAGAAAAATGCTCATACTCTGAATTGATACAGATTGTGAGGGAAGTGTCTGAGGCTGCAAGGTTGGATGGCACTGGTTCCATAGAGATTAGCAGAAACGGTGCAACGGTTATTCAGTTAGGAAGATATAGAATTGCGATAACAAGACAACCGTTTTCTGACAGCCTTGAAATTACCATCGTTAGACCAATTGTAAAGTTAACGCTTGATGATTATAGTGTATCAAAAAGGCTCATGGAAAGGCTGAAGGATAAAGCAGAAGGTGTTATGATCTCTGGACCTCCAGGCTCTGGAAAAAGCACACTTGCCAGCAGCTTGGCAGATTTTTATATGTCGCAGGGAAAGATAGTGAAGACCTTTGAATCTCCAAGGGATTTGCAGGTTAGCGATGAGGTAACCCAATACTCACCACTGGAGGGAAGTTTTGAAAAGGCTGCAGAGATATTGCTTCTCGTCAGACCTGATTACACAATATTTGATGAGGTTAGGAAGGCAAATGATTTTATGGTTTTTGCTGATTTGCGCCTTGCAGGTGTTGGCATGGTGGGTGTGGTGCATGCAAGTAGCCCATTGGATGCTGTACAGAGATTCATTGGAAAGGTCGAGCTTGGAATGATCCCGCATATACTTGATACAATAATTTTCGTCAAGGATGGTCAGATAAAGAAGGTGTATGAACTTGCTTTAACAGTCAGGGTTCCTACTGGTATGACGGAAGCGGATCTCGCAAGACCAGTTATAGATGTTAGAGATTTTGAAATTGGAAAGTTGGAGTATGAAATCTATACGTTCGGGGAGGAGAATGTTGTAGTGCCTATAGAAAAAGAACAGGAGCGTGATGGTGTCAGAAGACTTGCTGAGGGGAGGATACTGGAGATGATAAGGAGATTTGATAGGAATGCCGAGGTTGAAATTGTTGGAAGGGATAAAGCGATTGTTAAAGTGGAAAAATCTGTTATACCGTTGCTTATTGGTAGAGGAGGTTCTACAATAAACGAACTGGAAAAGATGTTAGGAGTTAGGATAGATGTTGAACCCAAACTGAGGTCTTTAGGAGAAGATGTTCAATTCGATATAAGCGAAGCAGGTAATTCCGTGAACATATTGCTTGATGACGAAACGATAGGCAAATCTGTAGATGTATATGTGGATAACGAGTATCTCTTCTCTGCTGTTGTAGGAAAGAAGGCAAGAATAAAAGTTTCTAAGAAAGCGGATGCAGGCAAGAAAATTATTAAAGCAATGATTACTGGAGCACCAGTAAGGGTTCTGGCACACTCTCGATAGGTATTTATCATTTGTTTGCGAATGATCGCAGTATGGTTATCAAGCTTGATGGTTCATATGCTTTGTTAATAATTGATATGCAGAATGATTTTATGCCAAATGGAGCATTACCAATTCCAGATTCCGATAAAATAGTTCCTGTTCTCAACAAGTATATTGACATGTTTGCATCACGCAGATTGCATATATTTGCAACAAGGGACTGGCATCCAGCAAATCATGTCTCATTCAAGCAACTGGGGGGAGTGTGGCCAATGCACTGTGTTAAAGATACAATGGGGGCAGAGTTTCATAGTGAATTGAGGATTCCTAGGAGCACTACAATAATTTCAGAGGGCTACGAGCATAACAAGGAAGCATATTCTGGTTTCGAAGACACCGATCTTGCTAAAAGGCTGGAACAGAATAATATTAAACGTATCTTGGTGGGTGGGGTTGCGACAGATTACTGTGTAAAAAATACTGTTCTGGACGCGTTGAACCGTGGACTGGAAGTTGTTTTGTTGGTAGATGCGGTTAAAGGAATAAAGAATGATGAAGAAGCCATAAAGGAGATGCAAAAGAGTGGAGCAAAGTTAGCCAAGATAAATGATATACATGCCTGATTACTTGCCTCTTACCTTCCTTAACACTTCGGGATTACTCTTGATCGTTTTAACAAAGATCTCCAGCCTCTCCAGCGTTTTTGGTTCCAAGTAATGCTCTATACCCTCAGCATCTCTATGCGCAGTTTGCTCATCAACCCCAAGCATTATCAAAAATTCTGCAAGTATATCATGGCGCTGGCGCATTCCTTTGGCAACTTCCATGCCCTTCTCTGTTAGGTTTATCCCTTTGTATTTCTCGTATACAAGGTAGCCATTTTCATCCAATCTCTGCATCATCTTAGTAACACTGGGAGAGCTTACATTAAGATAATCAGAAATATCGCCTGTGGTAGCGTATCCTTTCTTTTCCACCAGCTCATAAATTACTTCCAGATAATCTTCCATCCTTGGTGTTCTTACTTTCGGCTTAACATGATGCGCAGTCTTTATTGACTCTAGTCTGTTACTTCTCTCCAAGTCTGCACTTTCTATAGCAAACTTATATTTCACACTTTCTAAATATCAATGCGATGTTGATCAGCACAAATGAATTAAAGAGTAAGCTTCAGGATAGCAATATTCTCATTATAGATACAAGATTGTGGAAGGAGTATTCTTCAGGACATATACCGAATGCTGTCAACCTTGATCTTTTCGCATTCCATTGGGCAGATACTTCGCCGGAAGGTATGAGAGCATTCAACAAGCATATGGCAAAACTGCTCTCAGGTGTTGGAGTTTCATATGATAGATTCGTTGTTTTTTATGATGATATATCAGGCATGCTTGCAGCAAGGGGTGTATGGTTACTTGAGTACTTTTCGCATGAAAGAGTAGCGATGTTGGATGGAGGCATAACGAAATGGATGAAGGATGGGTATGAGTTGCAGAAGGAACCTATCGCATACAAGTCTAGCAAGTTCGAGCCTAGAATAAATGAAAGTGTGGTTGCTACATACCAATACGTGCTTGATAATCTGAAAAAGATTAAGATAATCGATGCCAGAACCCCTTCTGAATATTCTGGTGAAGCGGTTAGGGCAGTTAAAGCAGGCCATATACCGGATGCGATAAATGTGGACTGGATAGAGAATGTTGCCGATGGAACCTTCAAGCAAGACCATGAATTAAAGAAGTTATATGGTAAAGTTAGTAAAGATGACGAGGTTATTCTATACTGCCAAGGTGGATATAGAGCCGCGCATGATTATCTAGCATTGAAAAAATTGGGCTTCAAGAAGTTGCGGGTATATCTTGGCTCATGGTATGAATGGGGCAATATGCCAGAGCTGCCGGTTGAATCATAAAATCATGTTTTATGCCTAAATTTAAAGTGTTCCTGCATGCATCTTTTCGAGCAAAATATCGCATTGCAATTTTCATCGTAGCATGGAACAGGTTCGGTTTCATTGAATATTGCTCTACAATAAATACAAATGGATTCCAACTCTGAGTAATTTTTATTCAGATACTTTGAACCGCAATTCCTCTTCTCCTTGAACCACAGAACTTCAAGATTGCGCTTCTCCGCATGGGTTAATACAGTATCATATGCCTCGTAGTATCCTTCTGCCCTAAACTGGCGTACGAACTCTCTGCCATTCTTCCTGAATGATACCAACCACTTTTCTGCCGGTATGATATCTTCTTCGTTCCTTGCTACCTTTGTTCGCATTCTCCTCATACGAATGAATGGACTTTAGGAGTATGCTAATTTTAACGCACTGTTACCCTATCATGCCATGTGACTCGGTTATTGATATCTATGTAGGTTATCTTGATATCCTTCCCCTTCGTACTCTTTCCTACCTCATCAGCAATGGGGATCTTGAGTTTGGCCTTGAAGAACCCCGTGTTTGGTCCTGTCTCAAAGAATGAGGATTGAAAGACCTTTTTCATGAACACATCGGATACTCTCTTGCCCCCTATCTCCAAGCTTATGAAGCCACTCTGGGGCCTGTAGAAATCTATTGCATCGTGATGTTTGTTTAGATTCTTGTCAAATAAGAATACAGTTGCCTTCTGCCCAAAATTGTATGATCTCTTATCAAAGTAAATTTTGGTCTTTGATTGTTTGCTCTTCTCTCCCTGATCTTGCACAGCGGCAAAACTCTGTGCAGTGCCAATAAGGCCAAGTGCAATAAGCACTACCATAGCAATGCGAATGTGCTTGCTTTCACACTTCACTGCATAATGTAATGAATCTTTGTAATAAAAATGTAAATCCCTCCTATTAGCATGTATTTCTAATGTGCGTATTTTAGCAGGGTTTCTGCAATTCTTACTGCGTGCACAGTTTCACGCACATTATGCGTCCTGATTATGCTAGCACCATTAAGCACGCAGACAGCTTCTGTTGCAATTGAGCCAAACAATCTATCATCAGGATCAAGATTTAAAATCTTGCCTATGAAGGACTTTCTTGATACTGATACGCATATAGGCTTGCGCAGGATCTGAAACATCCTCAATTTATTTATTAAAATAAGATCTCTATCAAACCAGTTAGTTCCCTTCATCTTGGTGAAGAATTGATGTGTTCCTTTCTTCCTGAAGAATCCTATTGCTGGATCTATGACTATCTTATTTGATCGTATGTTTGCACTGTTAGCAATTATCACACTCTTCCTTAATGCCTTAAGCGTTGTCTTTATTATATTTCCAGATACTGTATTCCTCTCATACGCACATAGTATTATGGAAGCATCATAACCATGAACCGTTTTAGCCATGCTGGGATCGTATTTTAATCCAGTTACATCATTAACGATCGTAGCACCCAGATCCAGTGCCACTTCCGCTGATGCTGCTCGTGGTGTATCAATTGAGATTGGTAAACTGCTAGCATCCCTAACTGCTTTAACTGCGATCTTTATCCTCTCGATCTCCTTTTCCTGCGAGATCATTGTTTTGAGGTATGGTGCTGTTGACATTGCTCCTATATCTATGAAATCAGCACCATTCTCCTCAATATAGGATGCTGCCTTTGCTATCTCCCCGTATGAAACTCTAACCGATCCTTTATAGAAAGATTCGGGACTGACATTAATTGCGCCCATTATCCTTACCCTATCGATAGGCACATTGCCAAGGAAGCACTTCACGCTCTTACATTTGATAAATGGTAATATTACTCGTTCTATCAGGCACAAGAAGTTTATTTAACGATTCCAATAGATGGTATGAATGCAGTTAGATTTATGGTTAAAATGGTATGATAAGATTCGTACTAAATTTGGTTATAGCGTTGTTGAGGATCAGAGTTCTGCCCAATTGTTGAGTGAACTCCTAGACGGAAAGGATCTTCCTCTTGAAAGGGTAAAGGAATTGGTTATGGACAAAAATGTTCTGGTCGTGGGAGCAGGGCCTTCGCTGGAAGAAAGTATCGATGTTATCAAGAATCTGAAATCGTTTACCATAATAGTTGCAGATGGAGCAACGCGAGCACTGATTGAAAATGATATCAAACCAGATATTGTTGTCACTGATCTGGATGGAGATCATGAATATCTGTTAAAAGCCGATAGAATGGGATCAATAATGGTTGTGCATGCACATGGCGACAATACCAATTTAATGATGAATCTGGTTCCAAAGATGAAGAACTGCGTAGGAACAACGCAAGTTAAACCATTTCACAGCATACACAACTTTGGAGGCTTTACAGATGGCGATAGATGTGTATTTCTTGCAAGTGAATTAAATGCTAAGAATATTGTGCTGGTAGGGATGGACTTGGGTGATAAGATTGGTAAATACTCCAAACCTCATGTTAAGAATGAAAGACTCAAGATCATGAAAATGGAAGTGGCGAAGGAACTGCTAGAGTGGCTTGCAACCTTCAGCAAGGCAAAACTGTACAATGCATCGCCCAGCACAATAAAGGGGTTCAAGAATATTCCAATAGATTCGACCAAGGAGCTGGATTAAATTTATTATACCTGTTAACTTTTGATATAATACATGAGTTATTCTGAAGATGAAGTTAAGCGGTTGGCAGAATTGCGTGAATGGCTGGTTAAGCAGATAGCAGACAAGGAAGATGAGATTGAGAGGTTAAGAATTATCTTAACCTTGATAGACAACTCTCTAAAGGTGGCAAGTTTCAGACCCGCTGCAATGCTTGGTCAGCAGGTAAGCAAGGAAAGTGCTAGGGAGGAGGTTAGGCAGCTCAAAACTAAAGAAAATGTTGTGCTTGCCAATGCTTATACCGCCCCCGACTCTGTTACGATAATTCCTGCTAGCGATAAACAACTTCACATCAATACACCACCTTTCCAATCATTCTTTCTGAACAGAATACTTGAAGGGATGAAGAGCAAGGATAGGGAGCGTGTTGAGCATGGAGAGTTAAAGCCTGAGGATATAATTGATTACAGGGTGCAGGATGAGGACGGCGTCATACAGAAAATAATTGTTAGCAATTACAGGGATAAGGAGAGGTTGAATGAAATTATCAATACTGCATCATGGGTATTTGCGCGCATGCTTGAAAAGATAAGGTAAATTCTATGGATAAGATAGTAGTATTAGATTTTGGTTCTCAATATGCACACTTGATATGCAGAAGAGTAAGAGAGGTCAAGGTATATGCGGAACTCGTGCCATACAATATCTCTGCAGATGAATTGATGCAGATGCAGCCAAAGGGGATAATATTCTCTGGAGGGCCAGCAAGTGTTTATGAGGAAAATGCGCCCATGTGTGATAGGAGGATATTTGATCTAAAACTTCCGATACTGGGCATCTGCTACGGTCACCAAACACTTGTGCATTGTTTTAACGGCAAAGTAAAAAGAGCTGATAGGGAGTATGGAAGCGCTGATCTAATAATCGATGACCCGTCAGATCTATTCAACGGATTGAATTTAACGATGAGATCGTGGATGAGCCATGGCGATGCAGCAGAAAAATTGCCTGCAGGTTTCAGAGTTATTGCCCATACAAATAATTCCTTTGCTGCAGCAATAGCAAACAAGGAGAAAAAGTTGTACGGGATACAGTTCCATCCTGAAGTTGCGCATACTGAAAAAGGCATTGAAGTTTTGAAGAATTTTGTGCTGAAGATTTGCGGTGCGAAGCAGGAATGGGATATGAAGGATTTCGTGCAAAAGTCTGTTGCGGAGATAAGGGAGAAGGTTGGAAAAGAGACTGTTTTATGTGCTGTAAGCGGGGGTATAGATTCAACTGTTACCGCACTGATAATGCATAGAGCTGTTGGTGATAAATTGCGTTGTGTATTTGTGAACCATGGTTTGCTAAGAGAAGGGGAGGAGGATGAAGTGATAAAAATGTTCAAGGATAATTTTGGCATCAAACTGATCTATGTTGATGCGGAGGAAAGGTTCCTGAATAAACTGAAGGGTGTAATAGATCCAGAAAGGAAGCGACTGATAATTGGGGAGGAGTTTGCAAGAGTGTTTGAAGAAGTTGCAAGGGAAAATGGGCCCTTCCAGTGGCTGGCGCAGGGTACTCTTTATCCGGATGTTATAGAGAGTGGGGTTTCAAAGGGACCTGCTGCTGTAATAAAGTCGCACCACAACGTTGCAGGTTTGCCGAAGGAGCTGGAGTTCAATGTGGTAGAGCCGTTGCGCAATTTGTACAAGGATGAGGTAAAGGAAGTTGGAAAATTGTTGGGGATGCCAGAACAGTTGATCAGAAGGCATCCATTCCCCGGGCCAGGGCTTGCTGTTAGGATAATTGGTGAGGTTACGAAGGAAAAGATAATGATATGCAAGAGAGCAAGCAGGATAATTGAGGATGAATTGTTGAAGGCAAATCTCTATGATAAGGTATGGCAGGCATTTGCAATAGTTGGCGATGATAAGGCGGTTGGGGTGTTGGGAGATGAAAGAGTTTATGGAAACATTGTGACGATAAGAATCGTTGAATCTGTAGATGCTATGACAGCGGACTGGGCGAGGCTGCCATATGGATTGCTTGAAAAGATAAGCAATCGCATCACTAATGAGATTGAGAATGTGACATGGGTAACATACGCTGTCTCGAGCAAGCCCCCTGCCACTATCGAGCCTCTCTAGATTTTAGAAATTTTGCTGTTTGATTCAGCGTTGGCACTTCTATCTTCGATATGTAATATGCTGCACACGCATTTGCAAAGATCAACCTTTCATTAGGTGTTAAACCACATAGATACCCGACTATATCAGCAGCATCCCACACGTCACCCGCTCCGGTTGTTATTACTACGTTAACATCAAATGATCTGACAAACACTGTCTCCTTTCCATTCGATGATGCAGAGCCGATAGGCGTATGCACATCTACGCCAATTGAAAGTTTTGATGATAGTGTCTTGGCAGCAGCAATGATATCGTCATTAGAATAATTGAGAGGTAATGGTTGCAGGTGCATTGTCTCCATTATTAATCTACACTCATTTTCATTTACACTTAAAACATCAATATTCCCAGAAAGAGTTTCCAGACATCGCATAAATTCATCTTTTCTGGTGCTGATATCTGCGGGATCAAGGAAGCATAATGCGTTTTTATTGGCATTCTTGAAAGCCTTCAACGCCAATTCAGTTCCTCCAACATTACTTGCCCAGTTTGCAATTGCTACCGCTGATGCATGTTTTATTGCATTCAACTCATTCCTGCAAAGTTTACCAGCACCAAAATTTCCTGCATCTCCAACATCGCTTACCATCACATTTGTCTTCCTGCCATTTTTCTCCAACTCAAAAGAAATTGTGTAGCCTTGCTTTCCATCATTGATGAAGAGTTTTTTATTGGCAAATGATGAGAATGTTCGCTGCAGAATGGTTTTACCAAGATTATCTGCAACTGTTATCAATGATATCTTTGCGCCAAGTTTTGCCAATGCGTATGCAATGTTCACTGCATTGCCTCCTTTGATATCAGACTGCTCAATATCTCTGATGCTCCCTCCCCCAACCCCTGCCTTTGCATTTATCTCTGAGATCAAGGGGTTGAAATCGTTTAGCCTAACGATTCTATCGATAAAGAAATCATGCATCACTACTATGGATCTCGATCTAACCTTTCGTAGTTTTTGAAACACAGAAATAAAAATTGGGTATGGTATTTATTCCATCTCGCCCATTCCGCCCATTCCGCCCATACCACCCATACCACCCATTCCTCCACCTGGAGGCCCGGCTGGTCCCTTTGGCTTGGACGAAGCGATAACATCGTCTATTCTCAGTATCATACATGCTGCTTCTGTTGCTGATTTCATTATCTGCTCCTTCACCGCAGCTGGCTCTATAACATCTTCCTTGTACATGTCAGCAATCCTAGTATTCCTTACATCAATGCCAGTCCATTTAGTTCCCTTGGTCTGCTTTGCTCTTAACTCAGTCATTGTATCAATTGGATCCATGCCAGCGTTTTCTGCAAGTGCCAATGGTATTGTTTCCAATGCTTCGGCAAACTTTTGAACTGCTAATTGCTC
>Ga0073934_10005211_pt1 | contig 20428 bp, 34 predicted proteins | sample LarsenN4metaG_FD_76834 | JGI IMG/M metagenome (GOLD analysis project Ga0073934, IMG submission 76834) | Hot spring sediment bacterial and archeal communities from British Columbia, Canada, to study Microbial Dark Matter (Phase II) - Larsen... ... | reverse complement strand
GGCGGTGGAGCTGCCGAAGGACAAGGAGATGGTGATGCCGGGCGACAACGTGACCATCACGGTCAAGCTGATCGCGCCGATCGCGATGGAAGAGGGCCTGCGCTTTGCGATCCGCGAGGGCGGGCGCACCGTCGGCGCCGGCGTCGTCGCCAAGATCATCGAGTGACGTCGAGCCCCCGGCTGCGTCGCGCCTGAACGGCGCTCGCAGCCGCCCCCGCGGGTTCGCCCTCTCCTTGGGGCGGCCCGGCGGAAGGGGCGCCCGCCAACCAGGCTCGCTTCGTCGTGGCCCCAAGGCCGCGACCCCGCCAGCACCGCTCTTTAGGAACTGCCATGACCAAACAGAAGATCCGGATCCGCTTGAAGGCATTCGACTACAAGCTGATCGACCAGTCGGCCCTCGAGATCGTCGAGACCGCCAAGCGCACCGGCGCGATCGTCAAGGGCCCCGTGCCGCTGCCGACCCGCCACCAGCGCTTCGACATCCTGCGCTCGCCGCACGTCAACAAGACGAGCCGCGACCAGTTCGAGATCCGGACGCATCAGCGCCTGATGGACATCGTCGACCCGACCGACAAGACCGTGGACGCGCTGATGAAGCTCGACCTGCCGGCCGGCGTGGACGTCGAGATCAAGCTGCAGTGAGGCCGACGCAGGCGCGCGGCCGCGCCGGCGCGTTGCGGCCGGCCCCGCGTCTGCACTAGAATCGCGCTCTTTTCCGCGGTGCGCCGGCTCGGCCGGCTCGCCGCCTCAACGTCAGCCCGGCCAATCGATGTCGGGCCTTGGAGCAGAACCATGACCACAGCCAATCCGGGTGGGCGGTCCTTCCGCCTCGGCTTGCTGGGACGCAAGGTGGGGATGATGCGCATCTTCACCGACGACGGCGACGCGGTCCCCGTGACCGTGCTCGACGTGTCGAACAACCGCGTCACCCAGGTGAAGACCGAGCAGACCGACGGCTACTGCGCGATCCAGGTCGCGTTCGGCACGCGCAAGGCGTCGCGCGTGAACAAGCCGGAGGCCGGGCACCTCGCGAAGGCCGGCGTCGAGGCCGGCGAGATCCTCAAGGAATTCCGCGTGCCGGCCGACGTGGCCGGGCAGTACCAGCCCGGCGCCACTTTGCCGATCAGCCTGTTCTCCGTCGGCCAGAAGGTCGACGTGCAGGGCACCTCCATCGGCAAGGGCTTCGCCGGCACGATCAAGCGCCACAACTTCGGCTCGCAGCGCGCGTCGCACGGCAACAGCCGCTCGCACAACGTGCCGGGCTCGATCTCGATGGCGCAGGATCCGGGCCGCGTGTTTCCGGGCAAGAAGATGTCGGGTCACATGGGCGACGAGACCGTGACCACGCAGAACCTCGATGTGGTGCGCATCGACGAGGCGCGCCAGCTGCTGCTGGTGCGCGGCGCGGTGCCGGGTGCGAAGAACGGCCACGTGGTCGTGCGCCCCGCCGTCAAGGCCAGGCTGAAGAAGGGGGCCCAGTGATGCAACTCGAGCTCCTGAACGAGCAGGGCCAGCCGACCTCGAAGGTCGACGCGCCGGACACCGTGTTCGCGCGCGACTACAACGAGGCGCTGATCCACCAGATCGTCGTCGCGTACCAGGCCAACGCGCGCCAGGGCACGCGCGCGCAGAAGGACCGTGCGGCGGTCAAGCACTCGACCAAGAAGCCGTGGCGCCAGAAGGGCACCGGCCGGGCGCGCGCGGGCATGACGTCCTCGCCGCTGTGGCGCGGGGGCGGCCGCATCTTCCCGAACAGCCCGGACGAGAACTTCACCCACAAGGTGAACAAGAAGATGTACCGCGCCGGCATGGCCTCGATCCTGTCGCAGCTGGCGCGCGAAGGCCGCCTCGCGGTGGTCGACAAGCTCAGCGTCGAGGCGCCGAAGACGAAGCTGCTGGCGCAGAAGTTCAAGGCGATGGGCCTCGATTCCGTGATGGTGATCGCCGACCAGGTCGACGAGAACCTCGCGCTGGCCTCGCGCAACCTCGCCAACGTGCTGGTGGTCGAGCCGCGCTACGCCGATCCGCTGTCGCTGGTCTTCTTCAAGAAGGTGCTGGTGACCAAGGGCGCGATCGAGCAGCTGAAGGAGATGTTCGCATGAGCCCGCAGAACCGCTTCAAGGGCGATCTCCCCCTCGGGGGGACGGCGCGCGGCGCCAAGGGGGTCCGATGAGTGCCGCCGCCAAGTTCGATGAGGGCCGCCTGGCCCAGGTGCTCGTCGCGCCGATCGTCAGCGAGAAGGCCACGCACGTCGCGGAGAAGCACAACCAGGTGCTGTTCCGCGTGCTGCGCGACGCCACCAAGCCCGAGATCAAGGCCGCGGTCGAGCTGATGTTCAAGGTGCAGGTCGAGTCGGTGCGCACGGTCGTCCAGAAGGGCAAGGTCAAGCGCTTCGGCCGCTCGACCGGCCGCCGCGACCACGTGAAGAAGGCCTACGTCGCGCTGAAGGAAGGCCAGGAGCTCAACTTCTCCGGGGAGGCTGCGTAAATGGCCGTCGTCAAAGTCAAACCCACGTCGCCGGGTCGACGTGCCGTCGTGAAGGTGGTGCACAGCCACCTGCACAAGGGCGCGCCCGAGGCGTCGCTGCTCGAGCCGCAGAAGCAGAAGGCCGGTCGCAACAACAACGGCCACATCACGATGCGCCACAAGGGCGGCGGGCACAAGCATCACTACCGCGTGATCGACTTCCGTCGCAACAAGGACGGCATTCCCGCGAAGGTCGAGCGCCTGGAGTACGACCCGAACCGCACCGCGCACATCGCGCTGCTGTGCTACGCCGACGGCGAGCGCCGCTACATCATCGCCCCGCGCGGGCTCGAGGTGGGCGCGACCGTGCTGTCGGGCGCCGAGGCGCCCATCAAGGCGGGCAACACGCTGCCGATCCGCAACATCCCGGTCGGCTCGACGATCCACTGCGTCGAGATGCTGCCCGGCAAGGGCGCGCAGATCGCGCGTTCGGCCGGCGCGTCGGTGACCTTGATGGCGCGCGAGGGCGCGTGCGCGCAGATCCGCCTGCGCTCGGGCGAGGTGCGCAAGATCCACATCGACTGCCGCGCCACGATCGGCGAGGTGTCGAACGAGGAACACAACCTGCGCCAGTACGGCAAGGCCGGCGCCAAGCGCTGGCTGGGCATCCGCCCGACGGTGCGCGGCGTCGCGATGAACCCGATCGACCACCCGCACGGCGGCGGCGAGGGCCGCACCGGCGAGGCGCGCGCCCCGGTGTCGCCGTGGAACACGCTGACCAAGGGCTATCGCACCCGCAGCAACAAGCGCACGCAGACATTCATCGTCTCGCGGCGCAAGAAGTGAGGCCTGAGGAACCATGGCTCGTTCACTGAAGAAGGGTCCGTTCGTGGACCACCACCTGATGGCCAAGGTCGAGAAGGCTGCCGCCATCAAGGACAAGAAGCCGATCAAGACCTGGTCGCGGCGCTCGACGATCCTGCCCGAGTTCATCGGCCTCACGGTGGCCGTGCACAACGGCAAGCAGCACGTGCCGGTCTACGTGACCGACCAGATGGTCGGCCACAAGCTCGGCGAGTTCGCGATGACCCGCACGTTCAAGGGTCACCCCGCGGACAAGAAGGCCGCCAAGAAGTGAGGGACGCGCAGATGGAAACCAAGGCAATCGTGCGCGGCGTGCGCCTGTCGGCCGACAAGGGCCGGCTGGTGGCCGACCTGGTGCGCGGCAAGAAGGTCGACCAGGCGCTGAACATCCTGACGTTCACGCCCAAGAAGGCCGCCGTGATCATCAAGAAGGCGATCGAGAGCGCCATCGCGAACGCCGAGCACAACGACGGCGCCGACATCGACGAGCTGAAGGTCACCTCGATCTACGTCGAGCAGGGCGCGACGCTCAAGCGCTTCTCCGCGCGCGCCAAGGGCCGCGGCAACCGCATCAGCAAGCCGACCTGCCACATCTTCGTGACCGTGGGCAACTGAAGGAAGAGCATGGGACAGAAGATTCATCCGACCGGCTTCCGCCTGCCCGTCACGCGCGCGTGGTCGTCGCGCTGGTTCGCGACCAACCGCAACTTCAGCGAGATGCTCGCCGAGGACCTGCAGGTGCGCGACTTCCTCAAGACGCGCCTGAAGAACGCGGCCGTCTCGCGCATCCTGATCGAGCGGCCCGCCAAGAACGCGCGCATCACCATCTACTCGGCGCGGCCGGGCGTGGTGATCGGCAAGAAGGGCGAGGACATCGAGAACCTGAAGGCCGAGCTGACCCGCCGCCTCGGCGTGCCGGTCGCCGTCAACATCGAGGAAGTGCGCAAGCCCGAGATCGACGCGCAGCTGATCGCCGACTCGATCACGCAGCAGCTCGAGAAGCGCATCATGTTCCGCCGCGCGATGAAGCGCGCGATGCAGAACGCGATGCGCCTCGGCGCGCAGGGCATCAAGATCATGTCGGCCGGGCGCCTGAACGGCATCGAGATCGCGCGCACCGAGTGGTACCGCGAAGGCCGCGTGCCGCTGCACACCCTGAAGGCCGACATCGACTACGGCTTCAGCGAGGCCAAGACCACCTACGGCGTGATCGGCGTGAAGGTGTGGGTCTACCGCGGCGACAACCTCGGCCGCGGCGACGCCCCCGGCGGCGCCAAGCCCGAGGCCCAGGAAGAGGATCGCCGTCCGCGTCGCGGCGCGCGCCCGGGTGCGCCCGGCGGCCGCGGCCGCCCCGGCGAGCGCACCGAGCGCCCGGCCGAGGCGCCGGCCGGTGACGCCCCCAAGACCACGACCGTCAAGCGCGTGCGCAAGGTCGCCGCGCCGGGCTCCGACGCCGCCAAGGCGCCGGAGACCAAAGGAGAGTAACGATGCTGCAACCCGCACGTCGCAAGTTCCGCAAGGAGCAGAAGGGCCGCAACACCGGCATCGCCACGCGCGGCACGGCCGTGTCGTTCGGCGAGTTCGGCCTGAAGGCCACCGAGCGCGGCCGCATCACGGCGCGCCAGATCGAGGCCGCGCGCCGCGCCATCTCGCGCCACATCAAGCGCGGCGGCCGCATCTTCATCCGCATCTTCCCCGACAAGCCGATCTCGCAGAAGCCGGCCGAGGTGCGCATGGGCAACGGCAAGGGCAACCCCGAGTACTACGTCGCCGAGATCCAGCCGGGCAAGGTGCTGTACGAGATCAACGGCGTGCCCGAGCAACTCGCGCGCGAGGCGTTCCAGCTCGCGTCGGCGAAGCTGCCGCTGCGCACGACCTTCGTCGCGCGCCAGGTCGGCGCCTGAGGCACGGGAGTCATCGATGAAAGCATCTGAACTGCGCGCCAAGGACATCCCGGCGCTCGAGAAGGAAGTGGCCGATCTGCTGAAGGCCCACTTCGGGCTGCGCATGCAGAAGGCGACGCAGCAGCTGTCGAACACCGCGTCGCTCGGTGCGACGCGGCGCGACATCGCCCGCGCCAAGACCATCCTCGCCGAGAAGAAGAAGGGAGCCGCGAAATGACGCAAGCCCAGCAGGACAAGGCCAAGGTCGTCCGCACGTTCGTCGGCAAGGTGGTCAGCGACAAGCGCGCCAAGACCGTGACGGTGCTGGTCGAGCGTCGCGTCAAGCACGACCTGTACGGCAAGATCGTCGCGCGCTCGAGCAAGTACCACGCGCACGACGAGAAGGGCGAGTACAAGCTCGGCGACACGGTCGAGATCACCGAGAGCCGCCCGATCTCCAAGACCAAGACCTGGGTGGTCACCCGCCTGGTCGAAAAGGCCCGGACCGTCTGACGGCCGCCTGATCCGTACTGGCAAGCGCGACGGGGCGTTTCGCGAGGCGCCGCGCGCCGCGGCCGGAGCGCTGGAATACTGGCGCCCGGCCGTTTTCACTGACGAGGAGACCCCATGCTGAAAGTCGGAGACCGCCTGCCGGCGGTGACCCTGCAGGAGTTCGTCGACGTCGAGACCGAAGGGTGCTCGATCGGCCCGAACAACGTCGACGTGCAGAAGGCGCTGGCGGGCAAGACGGTCGCGATCTTCGCGCTGCCGGGCGCGTACACGCCGACCTGCTCGGCCAAGCACGTGCCCGGTTACGTCGAGAAGCACGACGAGCTGAAGGCCGCCGGCGTCGACGAGATCTGGTGCCTGTCGGTCAACGACGCGTACGTGATGGGCGCCTGGGGGCGCGACCAGAAGGTTGCCGGCAAGGTGCGCATGATCGCCGACGGCAGCGCCGAGTTCACCAAGGCCGTGGGCATGACGCTCGACCTCTCGGCGCGCGGCATGGGACTGCGCTCCCAGCGCTACTCGATGCTCGTCCGCGACGGGGTGGTCGAGACGCTCAACGTCGAGGCGCCCGGCAAGTTCGAGGTCAGCGACGCGGCCACGATGCTCGCGCAGGCCAAGGCCGCGGCCTGATCCCGGCCCGGCGTCGGCCGGGGCGCTCCGGGGCTGGCGAAGCCCCGGAGTGTTGACAAGCCGGGTTCTCCCGGACGAAAATCCGCAGCTTCGCCGTCAAGCCGGCATTGCCCTTCACGGGCAGCATCGGCCGACGGTTCCGCCCAGACCACGGGCCCAAGACTGACTGGCGCCGTCCTTCGGGGACGCGGTGGTGCAAGTTGGGGAAAGACATGATCCAAATGCAATCGCGACTCGACGTCGCGGACAACACGGGCGCCAAGTCCGTCATGTGCATCAAGGTGCTCGGCGGGAGCAAGCGCCGCTACGCGGGCATCGGCGACATCATCAAGGTGTCGATCAAGGAAGCTGCGCCGCGCGGCCGCGTCAAGAAGGGCGAGGTCTACAGCGCGGTCGTGGTGCGCACGGCCAAGGGCGTGCGCCGCCAGGACGGCTCGCTGATCAAGTTCGACGGCAACGCCGCCGTGCTGCTCAACAACAAGCTGGAGCCGATCGGCACCCGCATCTTCGGCCCGGTGACGCGCGAGCTGCGCACCGAGCGCTTCATGAAGATCGTGTCGCTGGCGCCCGAAGTGCTCTGAGCCGGGCGCAGGAAGGACCCACCATGAACAAGATCCGCAAAGGCGACCAGGTCATCGTGCTGGCCGGCCGCGACAAGGGCAAACGCGGCACCGTGACCTCGCGCGTCGACGACGACCACATCGTGGTCGAGGGCGTCAACGTGGTGAAGAAGCACGTCAAGCCGAACCCGCTGAAGGGCACCACCGGCGGCGTGATCACCAAGTCGATGCCCATCCACCAGAGCAACGTCGCGATCTTCAACCCCGCCACGGCGAAGGCCGACCGCGTGGGCTTCAAGCTGCTGGACGACGGCAAGAAGGTGCGCGTCTACAAGTCCAGCGGCGACGAGATCAAGGCCTGAGGCGAGGTTCATCCATGGCTCAACAGCAATCCAGCGCTCGCCTGAAGGCTTACTACCGCGAGAAGGTCGTGCCGGACCTGATGAAGAAGTTCGGCTACAAGTCCGTGATGCAGGTGCCGCGCCTGACCAAGATCACGCTCAACATGGGCGTGAGCGAGGCGGTGGCCGACAAGAAGGTGATGGACCACGCCGTCGGCGACCTCACCAAGATCGCCGGCCAGAAGCCCGTGGTCACGAAGTCGCGCAAGGCCATCGCCGGCTTCAAGATCCGCGAGGGCGTGCCCATCGGGGCGATGGTCACCCTGCGCGGCGTGCGCATGTACGAGTTCCTCGACCGCTTCGTCACGATCGCGCTGCCGCGCGTGCGCGACTTCCGCGGCATCTCGGGGCGCTCGTTCGACGGCCGCGGCAACTACAACATCGGGGTCAAGGAACAGATCATCTTCCCCGAGATCGAGTACGACAAGGTCGACGCGGTGCGCGGGCTGAACATCAGCATCACCACGACCGCGAAGTCCGACGACGAGTGCAAGGCGCTGCTGGCGGCCTTCCGCTTCCCGTTCAAGAACTGAAGGCGCATCGAGATGGCCAAACTGTCCCTCAAGCAGCGCGAAGACAAGCGCGAGAAGCTGGTCGCCAAGTACGCCCGGAAGTACGCGGAGCTGAAGGCGATCGCCGACGACGCGAAGAAGTCCGACGAAGAGCGCTACGCGGCTCGCCTGGCGCTGCAGCAGCTGCCGCGCAACGCAAACCCGACGCGGCTGCGCAACCGCTGCGGCCTCACCGGCCGTCCGCGCGGCACGTTCCGCAAGTTCGGTCTCGCGCGCAGCAAGATCCGCGAGCTGGCCTTCAAGGGCGACATCCCCGGTGTCGTCAAGGCGAGCTGGTAAGCGGCGGCACGAGCAGGAGATTCCCCATGAGCATGAGTGATCCCATCGCCGACATGCTGACGCGCATCCGCAACGCGCAGAGCGTCGAGAAGGCGGTCGTGTCGATGCCGTCGTCGAAGCTGAAGGTCGCGATCGCGCAGGTGCTGAAGGACGAGGGCTACATCGAAGGCTTCGCCGTCAAGGGCGATGCCGCCAAGCCCGAGCTCGAGATCGCGCTGAAGTACTACGCCGGTCGTCCGGTGATCGAACGCATCGAGCGCGTCAGCCGTCCCGGCCTGCGCGTCTACAAGGGACGCCACGACATTCCGCAGGTCATGAACGGCCTGGGCGTGGCGATCGTCACCACGCCGCGCGGCGTGATGACCGACCGCAAGGCGCGCGCTGCCGGCATCGGCGGCGAGGTGCTGTGCGTGGTGGCCTGACGGAGGATTCGCGATGTCCCGCGTTGGAAAGATGCCGATCACGCTGCCGCAGGGCGTGGACGTGCAGATCAAGCAAGACCAGATCAGCGTGAAGGGTGCGCAAGGCACGCTGACGCGCGCGCTCAACAGCCTGGTCGTGGTCCGCAGCGAAGGCGGCAAGCTGATGTTCACGCCGGCCAACGACTCGCCCGAGGCCGACGCGATGAGCGGCACGATGCGCGCGCTGGTGGCCAACATGGTCAACGGCGTCAGCAAGGGCTTCGAGCGCAAGCTGAACCTCGTGGGCGTGGGCTTCCGCGCGCAGGCGCAGGGCGCCAAGCTCAACCTGCAGGTCGGCTTCTCGCACCCGGTGGTCAAGGACATGCCGGCCGGCATCAAGGTCGAGTGCCCCACGCAGACCGAGATCGTCATCAAGGGCGCCGACCGCCAGGTGGTCGGACAGGTGGCGGCCGAGGTGCGCGCGATCCGGCCGCCCGAGCCCTACAAGGGCAAGGGCATCCGCTACGTCGACGAGCGCGTGGTCCTCAAAGAGACCAAGAAGAAGTAAGGAGCGATGACATGCTGAACAAGAGAGAGCAGCGACTGCGCCGTGCGCGCCAGACGCGCGCGCGCATTGCCAAGCAGAAGGTCGCTCGCCTGACGGTGTTCCGCTCCAACCTGCACATCTACGCCAGCGTCGTCTCCGACGACGGCGCGCGCGTGCTGGCCAGCGCCTCGACCGTCGAGAAAGACCTGCGCGAGCAGCTCGGAGGCGCCGGCAAGGGCGGCAATGCCGCGGCCGCGGCCATCGTCGGCAAGCGCATCGCCGAGCGGGCCAAGGCCGCCGGCATCGAGACGGTCGCGTTCGACCGCGCCGGCTTCGCGTACCACGGCCGCGTGAAGGCGCTGGCCGAGGCGGCACGCGAAGCGGGCCTGAAGTTCTGAGCGCAGCACTGAGACGAGGAATCCGGACATGGCGAAATTCCAACCCCGCGTTCAGGACGAAGGTCGCGACGACGGCCTGAAGGAAAAGATGATCGCGGTCAACCGCGTCACCAAGGTGGTGAAGGGCGGCCGCATCCTCGGCTTCGCCGCGCTCACCGTGGTGGGCGACGGCGACGGCCGCATCGGCATGGGCAAGGGCAAGGCCCGCGAGGTGCCGGTGGCCGTGCAGAAGGCCATGGAGGCCGCGCGTCGCAACATGTTCAAGGTGCCGCTGAAGAACGGCACCATCCACCACAACGTGACGGGCGAACACGGCTCGGCCAAGGTGCTGATGGCGCCGGCCAGGGCCGGCGACGGCATCATCGCCGGCGGCCCGATGCGCGCGGTGTTCGAGGTGATGGGCGTGACCGACATCGTGGCCAAGAGCCACGGGTCGACCAACCCGTACAACATGGTGCGCGCCACGCTCGACGCGCTCAAGCGCTCGACCACGGCCTCCGAGGTCGCCGCCAAGCGCGGCAAGACGGTCGAAGAGCTGTTCGCCTGAGGCCGCGCCGGAGAACCGACATGACGGACAAGAAGACGCTGAAGGTCAAGCTCGTCAAGAGCGTGATCGGCACCAAGCAGTCGCACCGCGACACGGTGCGCGGCCTGGGCCTGCGCCGGCTCAACAGCGAGGCGGTGCTCGAAGACACGCCCGCGGTGCGCGGCATGATCGACAAGGTCTCGTACCTGGTGAAGGTGCTGTGATGGATCTGAACACCCTCAAGCCGGCTGCCGGCAGCAAGAAGGCGCGCCGCCGCGTCGGCCGCGGCATCGGCTCGGGCCTGGGCAAGACCGCGGGCCGCGGCCACAAGGGCCAGAAGTCGCGCGCCGGCGGCTATCACAAGGTCGGCTTCGAAGGCGGCCAGATGCCGCTGCAGCGCCGGCTGCCCAAGCGCGGCTTCAAGTCGACGTCCAAGCCGTTCAATGCCGAGGTCACGCTGGCCGCGCTCGAGCGCCTGGGCGCGGCCGAGGTGGATCTGCTCACCTTGAAGCAAGCCGGCCTGGTGGGCGAGCTGATCAAGAACGTCAAGGTCATCAAGTCCGGCGAGCTGACGAAGAAGGTCGCGCTCAAGGGCATCGCCGCGACCGCGGGCGCCAAGGCGGCGATCGAGGCGGCCGGCGGCTCGGTGGCCTGAGCGCGCAGGAAAGGCATTCGTGGCGACTTCGGCCAACCAACTCGCGAAGAGCGGCAAGTTCGGCGACCTGCGACGCAGGCTCGTCTTCCTGCTGCTCGCGCTGGTGGTCTATCGCATCGGGGCGCACATCCCCGTGCCGGGCATCGACCCGGTGCAGCTGCAGCAGCTCTTCCAGGGCCAGCAAGGCGGCATCCTGAGCCTGTTCAACATGTTCTCGGGCGGCGCGCTGTCGCGCTTCACGGTGTTCGCGCTGGGCATCATGCCGTACATCTCGGCGTCGATCATCATGCAGCTGATGACCTACGTCGTGCCCACGCTCGAGGCGCTGAAGAAGGAAGGCGAGGCGGGCCGCCGCAAGATCACGCAGTACACGCGCTACGGCACCCTGGCGCTCGCGCTGTTCCAGTCGCTGGGCATCGCGCTGGCGCTGGAAGGCTCGCCGGGCCTCGTGCTGAACCCCGGCTTCGGGTTCCGCATGACCGCGGTGGTGAGCCTGGTGGCCGGCACGATGTTCCTGATGTGGCTCGGCGAGCAGATCACCGAGCGCGGCCTGGGCAACGGCATCTCGATCCTCATCTTCGCCGGCATCGCCGCGGGGCTGCCGTCGGCCATCGGCGGGCTGTTCGAGCTGGTGCGCACCGGCGCGATGAGCATCATCGTCGCGATGTTCATCATCGCGATCGTGATCGTGGTGACGTGGTTCGTCGTGTTCGTCGAGCGCGGGCAGCGCAAGATCCTCGTCAACTACGCCAAGCGACAGGTCGGCAACAAGGTCTACGGCGGGCAGTCGTCGCACCTGCCGCTGAAGCTGAACATGTCGGGCGTGATCCCGCCGATCTTCGCGTCGTCGATCATCCTGCTGCCGGCCACCGTGGTGGGCTGGTTCGCCACCGGCAACGACAGCCTGCGCTGGCTGCGCGACCTGTCGGCCGCGCTGTCGCCCGGCCAGCCGGTGTACGTGCTGATGTACGCGGCGATGATCGTGTTCTTCTGCTTCTTCTACACGGCGCTCGTGTTCAACAGCCGCGAGACGGCCGACAACCTGAAGAAGAGCGGCGCGTTCATCCCGGGCATCCGTCCGGGCGACCAGACGGCCAGACACATCGACCGCATCCTGTCGCGCCTGACGCTGGCCGGCGCGATCTACATCACCGCGGTGTGCCTGCTGCCGGAGTTCCTGGTGCTGCGCTACAACGTGCCGTTCTACTTCGGCGGCACCTCGCTGCTGATCATCGTGGTGGTCACGATGGACTTCTGGGCGCAGGTGCAGAGCTACGTGATGAGCCAGCAATACGAAAGCCTTCTGAAGAAGGCGAGTTTCAAGGCCGGATGAGATGGCGAAGGACGACGTCATCCAGATGCAGGGCGAGATCCTCGAGAACCTGCCCAACGCCACCTTCCGCGTGAAGCTGGAGAACGGGCACGTCGTGCTCGGGCACATCTCGGGGAAGATGCGCATGCACTACATCCGCATCCTGCCGGGCGACAAGGTCACGGTCGAGCTGACGCCGTACGACCTGACGCGGGCACGCATCGTGTTCCGCGCGAAGTGATTGAAGGAGAGACCATGAAGGTCGCAGCATCGGTCAAGAAGATGTGCCGCCACTGCAAGATCATCCGCCGCAAGGGCGTGGTGCGCGTGATCTGCACGGACCCGCGTCACAAGCAGCGTCAAGGCTGACAGGTAGAGCAACATGGCACGTATCGCTGGCATCAACATCCCGCCGCACAAGCACGCGGACGTCGGGCTGACCTCGATCTACGGCATCGGCCGCACCACGGCGCAGAAGATCTGCGACGCGGCGGGCGTGGCCTACACCAAGAAGATCAAGGACCTGTCCGACGCCGATCTCGAGAAGATCCGCGAGGAGATCGGCAAGCTCACGATCGAGGGCGACCTGCGGCGCGAGATGTCCATCAACATCAAGCGCCTGATGGACCTCGGCTGCTACCGCGGCATGCGCCACCGTCGCGGCCTGCCGGTGCGCGGCCAGCGCACGCGCACCAATGCGCGCACCCGCAAGGGCCCGCGCAAGGGCGCCGCGGCGCTGAAGAAGTGAGCGTCGCCCCGGGCGTCTGATCAAGGAAACACGACATGGCCAAGCCACCCGTCAACACCGCCGCGCGTCGCGTCAGCAAGAAGGTCCGCAAGAACGTCTCGGACGGCATCGCGCACGTGCACGCCTCGTTCAACAACACGATCATCACGATCACCGACCGCCAGGGCGGCGCGCTCGCGTGGGCGTCCTCCGGCGGCCAGGGCTTCAAGGGCTCGCGCAAGAGCACGCCGTTCGCCGCGCAGGTGGCCGCCGAGACCGCCGGCCGCGCCGCGCAGGAGCAGGGCATCAAGAACCTCGACGTGCGCATCAAGGGCCCGGGCCCGGGGCGCGAGTCGTCGGTGCGCGCGCTGGCCTCGCTGGGCATCCGCATCACGTCGATCTCCGACGTGACGCCGGTGCCGCACAACGGCTGCCGCCCGCAGAAGCGCCGCCGCATCTGATGTCGAAAGCCGTGGCCGGCATCGCCCGCGGGCGGCGCCGGCCTCGTCATTGAAGCCCACCGTCCAGAGCGCACAACAACACCCGCCGGACTCGCGCGACACGCAGGTCGCGTCAGATCGAAGAAGGAAGCACCGTGGCACGTTATCTCGGACCCAAGGCCAAGCTGGCCCGCCGTGAAGGCACCGATCTCTACCTGAAGAGCGCCCGTCGCGCGATCAGCGACAAGGCGAAGTTCGACACCAAGCCCGGCCAGCACGGCCGCACCTCGGGCTCGCGCACGAGCGACTTCGGCCTGCAGCTGCGCGAGAAGCAGAAGGTCAAGCGCATGTACGGCGTGCTGGAGCGCCAGTTCCGCCGCTACTTCGCCGAGGCCGAGCGCCGCAAGGGCAACACCGGCGCCAACCTGCTGCTGCTGCTGGAGTCGCGGCTCGACAACGTCGTCTACCGCATGGGCTTCGGCTCGACGCGCGCCGAGGCGCGCCAGCTCGTGTCGCACCAGGCGGTCACCGTCAACGGCAAGGTCGTGAACATCCCGTCGTACCTGGTCAAGGTCGGCGACGTGGTCGCGATCCGCGACAAGTCGAAGAAGCAGCTGCGCATCGTCGACGCGCTCAAGCTGGCCGAGTCGATCGGCCTGCCCGGCTGGGTGCAGGTCGACGCGTCGAAGATGGAAGGCGTCTTCAAGAAGCTGCCCGACCGCGACGAGTTCGGGTCGGACATCAACGAATCGCTGATCGTCGAGTTGTACTCGAGGTGATCCGGCGGTGGATGCCCGGGCCCGCGCGGCCCGGCATCGTCCGCTGGCGGCTTCGCCCGCCGGGCGCGAAGCACACGCGCAACAGCCCGGCGTTGTGTCCATCAGCCTTATCGGTGTAACGAGCCGAGGGTATTGAGAGGAACAGGACTACATGCAAACCAATCTGCTGAAACCCAAGGCCATCCACGTCGAGCCGCTCGGCGGTCATCGCGCCAAGGTCACGCTCGAGCCGTTCGAGCGCGGCTACGGCCACACGCTGGGCAACGCGCTGCGTCGCGTGCTGCTGTCGTCGATGGTGGGTTACGCGCCGACCGAGGTCACGATCGCCGGCGTGCTGCACGAGTACTCGACGATCGACGGCGTGCAGGAAGACGTCGTCCACATCATGCTCAACCTCAAGGGCGTGGTGTTCCGCCTGCACAACCGCGACGAGGTCACCCTGGTCCTGCGCAAGGAAGGCGAGGGTCCGGTGACGGCCGGCGACATCCAGACGCCGCACGACGTGGAGATCATCAACCCCGAGCACGTCGTCGCGCACCTGGCGCAAGGCGGCAAGCTCGACATGCAGATCAAGGTCGAGAAGGGTCGCGGCTACGTGCCGGGCAACCTGCGCCGCTTCGGCGACGAGCCGACCAAGTCGATCGGCCGCATCGTGCTCGACGCGTCGTTCTCGCCGGTGCGCCGCGTGAGCTACACGGTCGACAGCGCGCGCGTGGAGCAGCGCACCGACCTCGACAAGCTCGTGATGGAGATCGAGACCAACGGCGCGATCAGCCCCGAAGAGGCGATCCGCGCGTCGGCCAAGATCCTGGTCGAGCAGCTCGCCGTGTTCGCGCAGCTCGAGGGCAGCGACCTCGGCAGCATCATGGAGCAGCCGGCGCAGCGCAGCGCCCAGTTCGACCCGATCCTGCTGCGCCCGGTCGACGAGCTCGAGCTCACGGTGCGCTCGGCCAACTGCCTGAAGGCCGAGAACATCTACTACATCGGCGACGTGATGCAGCGCACCGAGACCGAGCTGCTCAAGACGCCGAACCTCGGCCGCAAGTCGCTCAACGAGATCAAGGAAGTGCTGGCCTCGCGCGGGCTCACGCTCGGTTCGCGCCTGGAGAACTGGCCGCCGCAGGGACTGGACAAGCGTTAAGGCGCCGGCGGCGGCCGAAGGGCCGCTCCCGGCAGGGTGCACCGGCGGTACCTGACACGGCCGCCGGCAATCGAACGAAGGAAAGGACACCGCACCATGCGTCACCGCCACGGACTGCGCAAACTCAACCGCACCAGCGAGCACCGGCTCGCGATGCTGCGCAACATGTGCGTCTCGCTGCTGCAGCACGAGGCCATCAAGACGACCTTGCCGAAGGCCAAGGAGCTGCGTCGCGTCGTCGAGCCGCTCATCACGCTCGGCAAGGAGCCCACGCTCGCCAACCGCCGCCTCGCGTTCGATCGCCTGCGCGACCGCGACGTCGTGACCAAGCTGTTCGCCGAGCTCGGCCCGCGCTACAAGGCGCGCCCGGGCGGCTACACGCGCATCCTGAAGATGGGCTTTCGCGTCGGCGACAACGCGCCGATGGCCTTCGTCGAGCTGGTCGACCGGCCCGAGCCGGCGGCGGCCGCCGAAGAGAAAGCCGAAGACAAGCAGTGAGCGCGGGCGGAACGCGCGTCGCCGCGACCGGCGCGCGCCTTCCGCTACGATGCCACCCGGCTTGGACGTCGAGGCGCCACGGCGCCGGACGTCGTGCGAGGGCCAGCGCGTGCTGGCCCTTTTCGTTTCCCGCGATGGCCTCCGACCCCCTCCTGCGCATCCGCCACCTCAGCAAGCGCTACGCCGGCCAGACCGTCGTCGACGACCTGTCGCTCGACCTGCGGCCCGGCGAGTGCCTCGGCGTGATCGGGCCCAACGGAGCGGGCAAGACCACGACCCTGCGCATGTGCCTCGGGCTCGTCGGGCCCGACGGCGGCACGATCGAGGCGTTCGGGCTGCCGGTGCCGGCGCGCGTGCGCGAGGCGAAGGCGCGCATCGGCGTGGTCACGCAGTTCGACAGCCTCGACCCCGACTTCACCTGCGCGGAGAACCTGCGCGTCTACGGCCGCTACTTCGGCCTGCCGCGCGGCGTGATCGAGGCGCGCGTGCCGAAGCTGCTCGAGTTCGCCGCGCTGCAGGCCAAGGCCGGCGCGCGCCCGGGTGAACTCTCCGGCGGCATGCGCCGCCGGCTCAGCCTGGGCCGCGCGCTGATCAACGACCCCGACCTGCTGCTGCTCGACGAGCCCACCACCGGCCTCGATCCGCAGGCGCGCCACCTGATGTGGGAGCGTCTGAAGCTGCTGCTGCAGCAGGGCAAGTCGATCCTGCTGACCACGCACTTCATGGACGAGGCCGAGCGCCTGTGCGACCGGCTGATCGTGCTCGACCACGGCCGCAAGATCGCCGAGGGCACGCCGCGCGGGCTGATCGCCGAGCACCTGGAGAGCGACGTGGTCGAGGTCTACGGCGACGGCGCGCGCGCCGCGGCCGAACGGCTGCGACCGCTCGTCGCACGCACCGAGGTGAGCGGCGAGACGGTGTTCTTCTACACGCGCGAGCCGCGGCCGCTGCTCGGCGCGCTGACCGACGACCACTCGGTGCGGACCTTGCACCGCCCGGCCAACCTCGAGGACCTGTTCCTCAAGCTCACCGGCCGGCAGATCCGCGACGACGCCTGAACCCGCCCACACCCGCGATGGAGGCCACGCGATGCTGATCCCGCTGTACCGCGCGCCGCAGCCGAGCCTGCGCTTCTGGCCGGTGGTGCGGCGCAACCTGCTGGTCTGGAAGAAGCTCGCGGTGCCGAGCGTGATGGGCAACATCGCCGAGCCGCTGATCACCTTGATCGCCTTCGGCTACGGCCTCGGCTCGCTGATCGGCGCCATCGGCGGCGAGCCCTACATCCGCTACCTCGCCTCGGGCAGCATCGCGGTGTCGTGCGCGCTCGCCGCCACGTTCGAGGCGCTGTACTCGGCGTTCTCGCGCATGCACGTGCAGCGAACCTGGGACGGCATCCTGAACGCGCCCGTGGCGCTCGACGACATCGTGTTCGCCGAGATGCTGTGGGCGGCCCTCAAGTCGCTGTTCTCGGTCGGCGCGATCCTGCTGGTCATCTTCGCGCTCGACATCAGCCGCGCGCCGACCATGCTGCTGGCCGTTCCGCTGCTGGGCGTGGTGGGCGTGACGTTCGCCTCGGTCGCGCTGGTGTTCAACGCGCTGGCCAAGGGCTACGATTTCTTCACCTACTACTTCACGCTCGTGCTGACGCCGATGACCTTCCTGTCGGGCGTGTACTTCCCCGTCGAGCAGATGCCGGCGTGGTTGCAGGCGGTGGCGCACGTGCTGCCGCTGACCGCGGCGGTCGAGCTGGTGCGCCCGCTGGTGCTGGGCCAGTGGCCGGCGCAGTGGCTGCAGCCGCTGGGCGTGCTGGCCGCCTACGCCGCGGTCGGCTACTACGTCGCGCTCGTGCTGACGCGGCGCAGGTTCTTCCGCTGAGCGCCCGGAACCTCCCGCTCCTCCGACGATCTTTCGAGTCATGCGATTCCTCGCCCGCTGCCTGCTCCTCCTCGTCGCGCCCGGCGGCCTCGGCCTGCCGGCCGCGCGCGCCAACCAGGACTTCCTCGAGCCCGAGAAGGCGTTCCGCGTCTCGGCGCGCGCGCTGGACGCCAGCCGCGTCGAAGTGGCGTTCGACATCGAGCGCGGCTACTACATGTACCGCGAGCAGTTCCGCGTGTCGGCCGACGACGCCCGGCTCGGTGCGCCGGTCGTCCCGCCGGGGAAGATCAAGTTCGACGAGACCTTCCAGAAGGACGTCGAGACGCATCGCGACCGCGTCGTGCTGAGCGTGCCGGTGGAGTCGGCCAACGGCCCCTTCCGCATGATGGTGGTGAGCCAGGGCTGCGCCGACGCCGGCCTGTGCTACCCGCCGATGGCCAGCGTGCTCGACGTGCGGCTGGCCGCCTTCGGCGGCGACGGCAGCGTGCGCGTCGTCTCGACCGGCGACATGGCGCCGCCGGCCGGAGCGCCAGTCGGCACGGCGACGGGCGGCGTGGCGGCGGGCACGTCCGGCGCGCCGGGCCTGGCCGTCAACACGGCGTCGCCCACCGACGGCGCGCGCATCGACGCCGCGCTGCGCTCGGGCAGCTTCTGGATCGTGGTCGGCGTGTTCTTCGTGGCGGGCGTGCTGCTGTCGTTCACGCCTTGCGTGCTGCCGATGCTGCCGATCCTGTCGTCGATCATCGCCGGCGAAGGCGCGACGACGAGCCGCGCGCGCTCGTTCCTGCTGTCGGCGAGCTACTCGCTCGGCATGGCGGTGGTGTACACGGCGCTGGGCATCGCGGCGGGCCTGGCCGGCGAGGGTCTCGCGGCGTGGCTGCAAACGCCGTGGGTGCTCGCGCTGTTCGCCGCTGCGCTGGTCGCGTTCTCGCTGTCGATGTTCGGGCTCTACGAGATCCGCCTGCCCGCCGCGTGGACGGGCGGCGCGACGCGCGCGTCGCAGTGGCTGCACGACGGCCGCGTGGCCGGCGTGTTCGCGATGGGCGGCATCTCGGCGCTGATCGTGAGCCCCTGTGTCGCCGCGCCGCTGGCCGGGGCGCTGGTGTACCTGAGCCAGACGCGCGACGTCGTGCTGGGGGGCACGGCGCTGTTCGCGCTGGCCGCGGGCATGAGCGTGCCGCTGCTGCTGCTGGGCGCGTCGGCCGGCTCCTTGCTGCCCAGGGCCGGCGCCTGGATGGAGGACATCAAGCGCTTCTTCGGACTGCTGTTGCTCGGCGTGGCGATCTGGATCGTGCAGCCCGTGCTGCCGGCGTCGCTGGCGCTGGCGCTGTGGGGCGCGCTGCTGGTGGGCGTCGCGGTGTGGCTGGGCCTGCTCGCGCGCGGCACGGCGGCATGGCGGCGCGCGCTCGGCGCCATCGCGGCCGTGGGCGGGCTGATGCAGCTCGTCGGTGCCGCGTCGGGCGGCACCGATCCGCTGCAGCCCCTGGCTCACCTCGCGTCGGGCGCGGCGACGCAGAAGTCGCTCGACTTCCGGATCGTGCGCAACGTCGCCGAACTCGATGCGGCCATCGCGTCGGCCGGCAAGCCGGTGATGCTCGACTTCTATGCCGACTGGTGCGTGAGCTGCAAGGAGATGGAGCGCTTCACCTTCAGCGACCCGCAGGTCCGCGAGCGCCTCGCGCGCGCGGTGCTGCTGAAGGCGGACGTCACGCGCAACGGCGCCGACGACCGCGCGCTGCTGCGTCGCTTCGGCCTGTTCGGCCCGCCGGGCACCCTGTTCTTCGACGCGTCGGGCCGCGAGATCGCCGGCGTGCGCGTCATCGGCTACCAGGACGCCCCACGCTTCTTGCAGACGCTGCAGGCGGCCGGCCTCTGATCTTCTGCTAGAATGCCGGCTTCCGCCGCGGGGTGGAGCAGCCAGGTAGCTCGTTGGGCTCATAACCCAAAGGTCGCAAGTTCAAATCTTGCCCCCGCAACCAAGATCACCGATCGACGCCAACCCTCGCGGTTGGCGTCGTCGTTTCCGGGCAGGGAAAGCCCCGTGGGCGCGCGTCGAGCCAATGCTTATGCTTCATAAGCATTTCCGGAGCCGGCGCCGATGGTCCTCGATTCGCCCCCCGACTTCCAGCCGGCCGGCGGGCTGCTCGCCCGGCTCGATCTGCTGCGCGTCGAGACCGCCGGCCCGCTGGTCCATGTGCGGCTGAACCGGCCCGGCAAGCGCAACGCCATCAGCGACGCGCTCGTCACCCAGCTCCAGACCTGCTTCGTCAACCTGCCGGCGCAGGCGCGCGTCGCCGTCGTCACCGGCGAGGGCGAGCACTTCTGCGCCGGGCTCGACCTGAGCGAGCTGATGGAGCGCGACGTCGGCGAAGGCGTCGCGCACTCGCGCCTGTGGCATGCGGCGTTCGAGCAGATCCAGTTCGGCCCGGTGCCGGTCGTCGCCGCGCTGCACGGCGCGGTGGTGGGCGGCGGCCTCGAGCTCGCGGCGGCCTGCCACGTGCGCGTGGCCGACGCGACGACGTACTTCGCGCTGCCCGAGGGCCAGCGCGGGCTGTTCGTGGGCGGCGGCGGGTCGGCGCGCATCCCCCGCCTCGTCGGCGTGGCACGCATGATGGACATGATGCTCACCGGTCGCGTCTACGACGCCGAGGAGGGCGTGCGCGCCGGCTTCGCGCAGTACCTCGTGCCGGCCGGACAGTCGTTCGCGCGCGCGCTGGAACTCGCCCGGCGCATCGCGACCAACGCGCCGCTGTCGAACTTCGCGATCACGCAGGCGCTGCCCCGCATCGCCGACCAGTCGCAGTCGCACGGACTGTTCACCGAGTCGCTGATGGCCGCGGTGGCCGAGTCCACCCCCGACGCGAAACAGCGCCTGCGCGACTTCCTCGAGAAGCGTGCGGGCAAGGTGGTCAGGTCATGAGCGCGCCGGGCCGCTCCCAAGCGCTCATCCCGCAGCGCGCAGCG
>Ga0073934_10005209_pt1 | contig 20435 bp, 18 predicted proteins | sample LarsenN4metaG_FD_76834 | JGI IMG/M metagenome (GOLD analysis project Ga0073934, IMG submission 76834) | Hot spring sediment bacterial and archeal communities from British Columbia, Canada, to study Microbial Dark Matter (Phase II) - Larsen... ... | reverse complement strand
GGCCGTGGCCAGCGGCGGCGGGCTCGCGGCCTTCGACCCGTGGGTGCGTGTCGATCGCCACGACTACCAGGTACGGCCCGGCCAGGGCGACCTAAAGCGGATGCTCGAGCGGCTGCGCGGGATGGAGGCCGATCGCGAGCGCCGCATCGAGGGTGTCGAGCGGCTGCGGCGCGAACTGGACTGCCTGACGCCGCGTGCGGCCTCCGGCCCGGCGCTGCCGCTGTTCCGGCTGCCGCTGCTCGTCGCCGACCGCGAGGCAGCGATGGCGAAGCTGGCCGCGCGGGGCGTCCTCGTGCGCTATCTCTACGACCCGCCACTGGACGACTATGCCGGGCCCGAGTTCATGGTGCCGTCGCCGGCGCCGGAGGCCGGGCGCTGGTGGGTGCGCCACGCATTGCCCATCGATCCGCTCAAGGCGGAGGCGGCCCTCCCGGTCCTGCGCGAGTTGCCTGAAGCGGCACCCAGGCTGGCGGCCTGACGAGGCCGGTCCAGGGCGGCGGCCGGGCTGTCTTCAGGTCGATCCGAGGCCTTGCCGGGCGCGTCGCACTCCGGCGGGGACGGCCGGGCCATGCCCGCTCACGAGGAGTCCTGCGAGGCGTGCCAGGCGCCGTCGGCACTGGTGCGACGCTCGGCCCGCTCGCGCGCCCAGGTCTCCTCGAACTGCTGCCGGCCCTGCTTGGCGATGGCGATCAGGCGCCCCTCGTCGGCGAAGTGCGGCACCATCTCCTCGAGCAGCTCGATGCTGTGGCGACGGAACCTCATCGCCTGGCGGCGCGCCTCGTGCGGCCGCATGCCGGTGAGCTCCAGCACCGTGCGTCCACTCATCAGCGAGCTGTCCAGCGTCTCCCGCTCGACATGCACGATGCCGAGTTGCCGCAGGCGCGCGAAGTGCGCGGCGTTGCGGGCGCGGGCGACGACCGTGCATTGCGGGAAGTGCTCGCGCACGAGCGCCGCGCACTCCACGCTCTGCTCGACGTCGTCGATGGCCAGCACGAAGACGCGCGCCTGGCCGGCGCCGGCGATGCGAAGCAGGTCCAGCCGCGTCGCGTCGCCATAGAAGGTCTTCCAGCCGAACCTTCGCATGCTCTCGATGTGCTCGGCGTTGTGCTCGAGCACGGTGGCCGTCATGCCGTTGGCGGCGAGCAGGCGGCCGACGATCTGGCCGTAGCGGCCGAACCCGGCGATGATGACCGGCGCCTGCTGCGGCTCGGCGATCTCCTCCGGCCGCGGCGCCTGCGCACGGCGCGCCAGCACAGCCGGCCACCAGCGGTCGGCCAGCACGAGCAGCAGCGGCGTCAGCAGCATTGACAGCGCGATCGCCGCCACCAGGAGCGAGGCGGCATCGGCGCCGATCAGCCCCGGCGCCAGCGCCGTCTGCAGCACGACGAAGCCGAACTCGCCGCCCTGCGCGAGCAGGATCACGAAGACGGGGCGTTCGGCGAACGGCACCGGGAGCTGCCGCCCGATGACCACGAGCACGGCGGCCTTGAGCAGCAGGAAACCCGCCACGACCCCGGCCACGACGAGCGGGTGCGCGGCCACGACCGCGAAATCGATGCCCATCCCGACGGCGATGAAGAACAGGCCCAGCAGCAACCCCTTGAAGGGCTCCAGGTCGGTCTCGAGTTCGCGCCGGTACTCGCTCTCCGCCAGGAGCACGCCGGCCAGGAAGGCCCCGAGCGCCATCGACAGCCCGACCCGCTGCATCAGCGCGGCCGTCGCGACGACGAGCAGCAGCGACGCGGCGGTGAAGATCTCGGGCGTCCTGCTTCCGGCGATCCAGCGCAGCGCCGGGCGCAGCAGCAGGCGGCCACCGAACACGATGCCGGTGACCACGGCCACCGCCTGAAGCACGGCCCAGCCGCCGCCGCCGGCACGTTCGGCGGCGCCCGCGGCAAGCAGCGGCAGCAGCGCGAGGATCGGAATCGCCGCGATGTCCTGGAAGAGCGCCACGCTGAGCACGGCCTGCCCGGCCCCGGTGGCCATCAGGTTGCGCTCGTTGAGCACGGCCAGGCCGATGGCCGTGGACGACATGGCCAGCGCGAGGGCGGCCACCAGCGCGAGGCGCGCGTCCACGCCGAAGGCCAGCGCCACGGCGCCGACCAGCGCCGCGGAGCCGAGCAGTTGCACGCTGCCCCAGCCGAAGATCGGCCTGCGCAGGCTCCACAGGCGGCGCGGCTCGAGCTCGAGGCCGACGAGGAACAGCATCAGCACGACGCCGAACTCGGCCACGTGCAGCATCGTCTGCGTGTCGGTGACGAGCTTCAGCCCGTAGGGACCGATCGCGATGCCGGCCGCGAGGTAGCCGATGATGGCGCCGAGGCCGGCCAGTCGCGCCAGCGGCACCGCCAGCACCGCGGCCGCGAGGTAGACGAGTGTGGCGTCGAGCCAGCCGTTGCCGTGCTCCATCGTGAAGGGGCTCCTGCGGGTCAGTCGGCCGCCGGCGACGGCCGCGCGTCGGCGGGCACGTCGCAGCGTGCCTCGGGCTCGAGGTCCTCGATCTCGGGCCAGTCGGGCCAGCCATCGAGGCGGGTGGTGAACATCCGCGCGTGCTCGTCCAGCGCGGCGTCGTCGACACGATGCGCCGCGTGCAACACCAGCGGCGGCAGCCAGCGCATGCCGGTCAGCCGCGCCGTCTGCTCGTACGGTGTCAGGTAGGCGTCGAAGAAGTGGCGGTTGTAGCCCGTGGGGTGGTACGAGGACTCCGGCCCGCCGGTCGAGGCGACGAGCCAGAGGTCCTTGCCGCGCAGGGCCGTGCCGCCGGGCCCGTAGGCCCAGCCGAAGGAGAACACCTCGTCCAGCCACAGCTTCAGCAGAGACGGCATCGAGTACCAGTGAATCGGCTGCAGCCACACCACCAGCCTGGCTCGCTGCAGTGCGGCCTGCTCCGCGGCCACGTCGATGAAGTAGTCGGGGTAGAGCGAGTACAGGTCGCGCACCGCGATGCGCCCGCGGCGCGTGGCCTCGAGCGCCGAAACGGCCTGCAGCAGCCGGCGCGTGACCCGCGAGTGCTCCAGGGCCGGGTGGGCTGCGATGACGACGATCTCGGCAAGGGCCTCGGCCATGGGGTCGCTACCATACCCGACCGGCCTGCCGCAGCCGCCAGGGCGGTCATGCCAGGCAGAACAACCCGGGAGCGAGACCCATGCCCGTGATCGTGATCGCCAATCCGAAGGGAGGCGTCGGCAAGAGCACGTTGGCCACGAACGTGGCGGGCTGCCTGGCGGCCGCCGGGTACTCGGTGATGCTCGGCGACGTCGACCGGCAGCAGAGCGCGCGGCAATGGCTGGCCCTGCGGCCGCCGCAGGCGGCCCGGATCAGCGGCTGGGACGTCGCGGCCGACGACATCGTGCGTCCGCCCAAGGGAACCACGCACGTCGTGCTGGACACGCCGGCCGGTCTGCACGGCAAGCGCCTCGAGGCGGTGCTGCGCATCGCCGACCGCCTGATCGTGCCGCTGCAGCCGAGCCTGTTCGACATCCAGGCGACGCACGCCTTCCTCGCCGAGCTGCGCGAGCACAAGCGCTGGGCCGGCATCGAGACCGTGCTCGTCGGCAACCGGGTGCGCGAGCACACGCGGGCCAACGAGCAACTGCACCGCTACCTCGCGACGCTGCCGCTGCCCGTCCTCGCGTGGCTGCGCGAGACGCAGAACTACGTGCAGCTCGCAGCGCACGGCCTGACGCTGTTCGACGTGGCCCCCGGGCGCGTCGAGCGCGACCTGCAGCAATGGGCGCCGCTCACCGCGTGGCTGCGCGGCCGCCCGGCGGCCGCCACCGAAGAGGCAGCCGCTTGAGCCGCCTGCAAGCCCGGCGCCCATGCGTCGCGGCGACCCGCCACGATCCCGAGCCAGGAACCTCGACATGACCCATGAAGTCCGCCGCTTCGCCCGCCTCTCCGACCTGCAACCGCTCGTCGGCCAGGAACTGGGGGTGAGCGACTGGATCACCATCGACCAGAAGCGCATCGATCTCTTCGCCGACGCGACGGACGACCACCAGTGGATCCACGTCGATCCGGCGGCGGCGGCCCGCGGGCCCTTCGGTGCGACGGTCGCGCACGGCTTCCTCACGCTGAGTCTGTTGCCGCCGTTCTTCGCGAGCGGGTTCCAGATCGATGGCATCCGCATGGGCATCAACTACGGCCTGAACCGCGTGCGCTTCCCGGCGCCCGTGCGCGTGGGCAGCCGCCTGCGCGGCCGGTTCAAGCTTCTGGCCTACGAGCCTCTCGAAGGCGGTGCGCAACTGACGGTGGAGGTCACCGTCGAGATGGAGGGCTCGCCGAAGCCGGCCTGCGTCGCCGAGTCGGTGACCCGGCGTTTCGTCTAGCCGCCGTACGGCAGGCGCTACCTCGGGCGGGCCGGTGGCCCGCGCGGGCTAGCCGCCGCCGGGCCTCGCCGGCCGGGGAGCGGAGGCGGCCGCACCGGGGGGCGGCGGCCGCGTGGCAAGCAGGCGCTCCGCGGCCTCCAGCGCTGCATCGGCCGCCGCATCGACGCCGGGCCCGCGCCGTGCGGCTGCCGAGGCGGAAGCACCTGCCGGCGGGAGGGTGCGCTGTGCACCATCCGGCGGAAGTGCAGCCGGCCTCGGCGGCAGGTCGCGGCCGAGCGTTGCGGAGGGTGCGGGTGTGCCGCGGCGTGCGTCCGCCTCGTCGACGGCGCGGCGGTCCGGCGCGGTACCACCGTCGGCGCTGTTCAGCCGCTGCCAGTGCAGGATCAGACCGACGAGCACCGCGAGCACGAGCCCGGCAACCGCGCCGGCCACCAGCGGCCGGTTGAGGCCGCCGGGGCGGCCGCGCGCGAAGCCGCCACCAGCGGTGTCGCCCGTGGCGGTGGGCGCTTCGCCGTAGGGCGAGGGAGCGAAGCCCGCGGCCGGCTCGACGCCCAGCGGAATGTCGACCTGCATGGTCGCGGGTGCCGGCACCTCGAGATAGAGGTCGACGGCGTCGGCCGCCGGCGCCGCACCGGGCGAGGCCGGCGTCCAGGGAAGGGCCAGCGCCGACAAGCCCCCGGTCGGCGGCAGGACGACCGTGGGCGAGTAGGGCGGCAATGCCTGCGTCGAAGGCACAGCGGGTGGAGCCACCGCCGGCGCATCGGCCACCACACGTGCGATCGACTGGAGCGTCTCGGCCAGATGGGGCGGCATGGTCGGCGCCGGTGCCGCGGGCCGGTGCAGCCCCGGCAGGGCTTGCGGCGTTGGTGGCTCGAGCTCGCGTGGTGCGAAGGCGTGTGCGGCGCGCAGCGCCTCGGCGGCAAGGATGGCCGGGGCGGTTTCGCCGAAGTCGGGCCGCGCGGCGGCCGGGATCGCCTTCGGCGGCGCCGCGGGCGCGGGCGCAGGAGCGGGCGCGATGGCCGGCGGCGTGGCGGACATTGCCGGCGGGTCACGGGTCGGCTGAGCCGCGGACGACGCCCTGAGCTCGGCCAGGCGGGCCAGGGGCCCGAGCGCAGCGGAAGGTTCGTCGGCCGGTTCGGGCTCCGGGTTGGCTCGTGCCATCGGGCGCAGCGAAGCGCCGCACTCGACGCAGCGCCAGGCGTCGACCTCGTTGGCCGTGCCGCAGCTGTCGCAGCGGCGATAGGGCAGCACCTCGCCACAGCGGCTGCAGAACCGGCTGCCAGCCTCGGCAGGATGATGGCACTTCGGACACCAGCGCACGCGCGCCCTCTCGCTTCTCGGTCGGCCGTGGGCCGACCGGTCGGGGCCCGGCGGCCGAAGATGGGTACCGGATGGCCACCTGCAGGCAACACATTCGGGCCGCCTCGTCGCGCGAGTGTCATCGGCCGGGTCTGGCAGGACACCCGGACGAGGCGGCATGCGCGACTTTACGGGCATCGAGGGCGGTGCGAAGGCGCGGCGGCGCGCCCGACGCGGCCGGGGTGGTCCGGGACGGGCGTTTGCCGCGAAGTCCGGGGCTCGGCCGCGTCGGCGTCGATGCGGGCCCAGGCTGCGGTGCAGCCCGCAGCCTGCCGCCAGGAACCACGGAAGAACCACAGACCCGGAACCCATCGGCCGCCCGCCGCGCACCCCGGCCGGCCAACTCGTGCGGACCGAGGTAGTTCCGCCTGGTCGTGCCCGCCTGCGCCGGCTTGCACAGCGGCCGGTCCGGTGACGTACCACACCCCTGGGGGTGGGCCACAGGTCGGCCGGCCGCCCCCAAACGAGGGACGCGTTCCCGCGGGCGGCCCCGGAGCACAATGCGCCGCCGGAAACAGCCCTGCCGGGCACCGCCGCCGTGCCTGGAGATCCCATGAAGGTCCTGCTGATCGACGACCACCCGCTCGTGCTGACCGCGTTGCAGGCGGTGATCGGCAACATCGGCAGCGGCATCGAGGTGACCGGCGCGGCCAGCGCCGCCGCGGCGCGCGAGGCGCTGGCGGCCGACCCGGATCGCGACCTCGTTCTGCTGGACCTCGCGCTCGGCGACGCCGACGGCTTCGATCTCCTGGCCGAGTTGCGCAACGCCTACCCGGCCGTGCCCGTGGTCGTGGTGTCGGCGTCCGAGCGGGCCAGCGACGTGATCCGCGCCATCGACCTCGGCGCGATGGGCTTCGTCCCGAAGAGCACCTCGCATGCCGAGCTGCACGAGGCCCTGCGCATGGTGATGAGCGGGTCGATGTACGTGCCCCCGTCGATGCTGGGCCTGGACTTCGCCCGCGTGCGCCGCGACATGCAGGCCGAGGCCGAGGCCGCCAGCGCCGCGGCGGCCCCGGGCGCCGCGCCGCTGGGCGCGGCGGCGCGTGCCGAGCCGCACCAGAAGGTGCCCTCGATGCAGGACCTCGGGCTCACGCCGCGGCAGGCCGAGGTCCTCGGCCTGTTGCTGCAGGGCCTGCCGAACAAGCTCATCGCGCGCCAGCTCAACCTCTCGGTGGAGACGGTGAAGGACCATGTCGCCGCGGTGCTGCGCGCGCTGAACGTCAGCTCGCGCACGCAGGCGGTGCTGGCAGTGAGCCAGATGACGCAGGGGCAGGGCGGGTTCTTCCCGCGCCGCCCGTCCACCACGGGCTGACCGCCGGCACGCGCGATGGCGCTCGAAGCGACGGCCACGCCGCCGGTGTCGATCGGACCGGTGCCCGACCCGGCGATGCGCGCAGCCACCGCGGAGATCGGCGCCGGGCCGACGGGCTCCGCGGCCGGCGCGGGCGTGCCGGCCGCGGCGGCGCCGGCGGCGCGTGCACGAGGCGATGTCGACCACCTGCGCGCGCTCTTCGTGCAGACGCCGGCCACGCTGATCGGCTACGTGCTGGGCGCCGGCGTGATCACGTGGCTGTTCTGGGCCCTGGCGCCGACGGTGCAGATGCTCGGTTGGCTCGGCGCGCTGGCCACGCTCTGGTGCCTGCGCCTGGCGCACTACCTGCGGTTCCTGCGCAACCCGCGTGCCGACGATGCCACGCTGCTGAAGTGGCGGCGCAGCTGGCGCGTGCTCGTGCTGCTGCAGGGCAGCCTGTGGGGCGTGGCCGGCTGGATGTTCTGGGGGCTGGGCACGCCCTACCAGCGGCTGGCGCTGATCCTGGTCGTCTACAGCTACTGCGTCAGCTCGGTGCAGCTGCTGGCGACGCAGCCGAAGATCTTCCTCGGCTTCATCACGCTCGTCTTCGCCCCGGCCATCGTGCGCATCGCGAGCGACCACACGCAGCCCGGCCACGTGCAGCTGGCCGTCATCGCCACCATCCTCTTCTGCTCCACCGTGCTGATGGTGCGCACGTACGGCAGCGCGCTCGGCCTCGCGATCTCCCTGAAGACGCGCACCGACGAGCTGGCCGCCCGCCTGCGCCAGGAGATGACCACCACCGAGGAGGCGCGCAAGGCGGCCGAGGAGGCCCGCCGGGCCGCCGAGGCGGCGAGCCAGGCGAAGACGCAGTTCTTCGCGGCGGCCAGCCACGACCTGCGCCAGCCGCTGCACGCGATGGGCCTGTTCGCGGAGGCGCTGCGCCAGAAGAGCCGCGATCCCGAGGTCGCTTCGCTCGTGAACAGCATCAACGAGAGCGTCGACGCACTCGAGGGCCTGTTCGGCGAGCTGCTCGACATCACGCGCATCGACACCGGTGGCGTCGACGTGCACCCGTCGCCCGTGCGCCTGCGCGAGCTGTTCGCGCGCCTGCGCCTGCACTTCGAGCCGATCGCCTTCGAGAAGGGCCTCATGCTCAGCTTCCGGGGCGAGCAGCACGTGGCGCAGGCCGACCCGGTGCTGCTCGAGCGCGTGCTGCGAAACCTCGTCAGCAACGCGATCCGCTACACCGACGACGGCGGCGTGATCGTCAGCGCCCGCCTGCGCGGCGCCGCGCCCGGCAGCGAGACCGGCCCCCGCCTGCTGCTGCAGGTGTGGGACAGCGGCGTCGGCATTCCGGAGTCGGCCCTGCCGCGCATCTTCGACGAGTTCTACCAGGTGCAGAGCAACCGGCCGCTGGAGGCGCACCACCGCAAGGGCCTCGGGTTGGGCCTGGCGATCGTCAAGCGGCTGGCCGGCCTGATGGACGCACCGATCTCCGTGCGGTCACGCGTGGGCCGCGGCACCGTGTTCAGCCTCGAGGTGCCGGTGGGGCGGGCGCCGCGCGCGCTGGGCACCGGCGTCAGCGGGCCGTCGACGCAGACGCCGCTCGGGCTCACGCTCGAGGGGCGCCTCTTCGTCGTGGTCGAGGACGAGGCCGTGGTACGCGAGGGGCTCGTCGTGCTGCTGCAGGCCTGGGGCGCGCGCGTCGTGGCCTTCGAGAGCATCGAGCTGCTCGAGCACTGGTTGCAGGCGCCCTCGGCCGAGGTGCCGGACCTGATGCTGGTGGACTATCGGCTGCAGCACGGCCACACCGGCACCGAGGCGATCACGGCCGTGCGCCGGCGCTTCGGCGCGGTGCCGGCCGGTCCGGCCGCCGGCGGCGCCGGAGAGCGACGCATCCCGGCCATCCTGATCACCGGCTCCAGCCTCGTCGGCCACGAGGACGACGCGGTGACGCACGACTACCACCTGCTGATCAAGCCGGTGCTGCCCGGCAAGCTGCGGGCGATGATCGCCTTCAAGCTCGGCCTGCGCGGGGGCGGCCCCGCGGCGTGAGGCGGCGCGGCCGGGGCGGCGCCCGGGGCCGCCGCTGCGGCCGCGGCTGCCGCTTCAACCCGGGGCGGTGCCCGGCAGCAGGATGCTGCGATCGACCGTGCCGATCTTCGTGTGGCCGCAGAAGGCCATCGTCAGGTCGAGCTCGTTGCGGATGATCTCCAGCGCCTTCGAGACGCCGGCCTCGCCCATCGCGCCCAGGCCCCACACCATCGCGCGGCCGACGTAGGTGCCCCGGGCGCCCAGCGCCCAGGCCTTGAGCACGTCCTGGCCGCTGCGGATGCCGCCGTCCATGTGCACCTCGATCTTCTGGCCGACCTCGGCCACGATGGCCGGCAGCGCCTCGATCGAGCTCTGCGCGCCGTCGAGCTGGCGGCCGCCGTGGTTGCTGACGATCAGCGCGTCGGCGCCCGAGTCGACCGCGAGCCTGGCGTCCTCGATGTCCTGGATGCCCTTGAGGATGAGCTTGCCGCCCCAGCGCTTCTTGATCCACTCGACGTCGCCCCAGTTCAGGCGCGGGTCGAACTGCTGCGCCGTCCAGGCGCCGAGGTTGGCCATGTCGGTCACGCCCTTGACGTGGCCGACGATGTTGCCGAACTGCCGCCGCTTCGTGCCCGCCATGCCGAGGCACCAGCGCGGCTTGAAGGCGAGGTTGACGAGGTTGGCGAGTGTCGGCTTGGGCGGCGCCGAGAGGCCGTTCTTCAGGTCCTTGTGGCGTTGGCCGAGGATCTGCAGGTCCAGCGTCAGCACGAGCGCGTCGCAGCCGGCGGCCTTCGCGCGGTCGATCAGGCGCTCGATGAAGTCGCGGTCGCGCATCACGTAGAGCTGGAACCAGAAAGGCTGCTTCGTCGCCGCGGCCACGTCCTCGATCGAGCAGATGCTCATCGTGCTGAGCGTGAAGCGGATGCCAGCCTTCTCGGCGGCGCGCGCGGCATGGATCTCGCCGTCGGCGTGCTGCATGCCGGTGAGGCCCACGGGCGCGATGGCCACCGGCATCTTCACGTCGATGCCGACCATCTTTGTCGCGGTGCTGCGGTTCTCCATGTTCACCGCGACGCGCTGGCGCAGCTTGATCTTCTGGAAGTCGCTCTCGTTGGCGCGGTAGGTGCTTTCCGTCCAGCTGCCGCTGTCGGCGTAGTCGTAGAACATGCGCGGCACGCGCTTCTTCGCGAGCACGCGCAGGTCCTCGATGTTCGTGATCACGGTCATGGCTTGGTGTCTCCTCGGCCGCCGATGCTAGCGGGCGCGGGCACCCGGTTGCGCGGGTGCAGGTTCGCCGGCGCGGTGAGGGGCCGGTGGTGGTAGGTGCGCGGCCCAGCGCGCGGGCGGGTGCGCCGGCGGGGCGAGGGCGGGTGCGCGATCTGGCGGCGTTCAGCCGCAACTGCCGCCGCCGCAGCCGGTGATGGCCGCCGCGTCGGCTGCGAGCGGGTGCCGCAGCGTGCCGGTCTCGGCGTCGAAGCCGCGCTCCTCCATCGTCATCGCGAGCGCCGCGTCCATCATCGTCGCGTGCACCGGAAACCACTCGGCGAGGGCGGCGACGAGATGGCCGACGAGGGCGGCATCCGGCTCCAGCGCATGGCGCCGGGCGACCTCGCGCAGCACCTGCAGCACGCTCTGGTGCTGCATCGAGTGGCAGTTCTCGGGTGCGAAGCCCAGCTGCCCCATCCAGCGTTCTTCCTGCTCGAAGTGGGCCACGGTGTGCTCGAGCAGCGCCTGCAGCGCGGTGTCGGTGGCCGCACCGGGCGCGGCGGCCTCGGTTGCCGCGAGCAGATCGACGAACTCGACGTGCGTGCGGTCCATGCGGGGCTGCCGGAGTTCGAACTCGGGGCGCCAGGCGAGGGTGGTCATGGGCAGGTGAGGCCGGGGCCGTGGGGTGGGGAAGCGGCGCTGCGCAAGCGCCACGCGTGGCGCCGACATGGCTCTCAACGCGCGCCTTGGCGAGTATCCGTCCCCGTCCCGCAAAGCGGCTTGAAGCAGGTCAATTCATCGCGCCCGGGGGGCCATAGGACGGGTCGGGCGCGCGCGGCGGCGGCCGGCGGCGGGGCGTGAAGTTGAGCTTCAGATCGGTGCCGAGCGAGGGACCGAGCTGCAGGCGCTGCGGCGCCTGCTCGACCAGCTGGTCGGGGTGCCAGAGCTTCAGCTCCACCGCGCCTTCGGGCGCCCTTCCACGCGCGCGCGACCGCGGTCGTCGGTGACGGCGAACCACGGCGTCGTCGCCACCATGACGTGGCCGCGCATCGAGCCGTGCAGGTGGCAGCCCAGCAGGATGTTCCCGGGTAGCTCGAGCCTGACCGCCTCGCTCGTGTCGCCCCGCCTCCCGCCGGCGGCGAGGCGGAACTCGAAAGTCTTGATCGGGGCCACGTTGCCCGGCCCGCCCGGCAGCGTGCGGATGTGATGGTCGAACGGGTCCTTGTTGACGAAGCGCACGGCGCCGCCCGGTGCGACGACGGCGACATAGGGCACGAAGCGGAAGCCGCTCTGCTCGATGTCGACGGTGGCGGGCGCGGGCGCGACGGCCTGAGCACCCGGCGCGGGTTGAACGAGGACCACGGTGTCGGCCGCAGGGCGGCCGTCGGCCCCGGCGACGTTGACGTGCAGCGTCGCGGCCCCGGCCGCCTGGGCTGCGGCGGCGAGCAGCGGGGCGGCCAGCAGCGGGGCGGCCGATCGAAGCGGTGGTTTCATCGCACTCTCCCCGGAAAGGCCCCTCGGGCCTGCACGTTCATCATAGGTGGCGACCGGCCGCGTGGCGCCGGCGGCATGGGGGGATCAGAGTCGCACCAGCGAACCCGCGCGGACGCCGAGCAGCCGCAGGCGCCGGCTCAGGTCCACGCGCTTCAGGCACAGCCCGGCGGCGTGCCGGATCGCGGCCGCGTCGCTGACCGCCTGCGAGAGCGTCAGGTCGCGCGTCACCGTCTTGAAGTCCTCGAAGCGCAGCTTGATGCCGATCGTGCGCCCGGCGTAGCCGCGCCGCTGCAGGTCGGTGGCCACCTGGGCGGCGAGCTCGGTGAAGATGCGCGAGAGCTCGTCGCGGTCGCGCACCGCGTGCAGGTCGCGCTCGAAGGTCGTCTCGCGGCTCATGCTCACCGGCTCGCCGCGCGTCTCCACCGGGCGGTCGTCGCGGCCGTGCGCGGCGTCGTGCAGCCAGCGGCCGTAGGCGCGGCCGAAATGCTCGACCAGGAAGGCGCGCTCGCAGGCGGCGAGCTCGCCGATGCTGTGGATGCCGAGCGCAAGCAGCCGCGCGCCCGCCTTCGGCCCGATGCCGTTGATGCGCCGCACCGGCAGCGGCCAGATGCGCGCCGGGATGTCGGCCTCGGTGAGCACGGTCAGCCCGTCGGGCTTGTCGAGCTCGCTGGCGATCTTGCTCAGCAGCTTGTTCGGCGTCACGCCGACGGAGCAAGTCAGCCCGGTGGCGCGCCGCACGTTGTTGCGGATCTCCTGCGCCACCGCGCGCACGCCCCCGGTGGGGTCGTGGCCGACCGCGTCCTGCGCCCCCGGCACTTCGGTGAGGTCGATGTAGATCTCGTCGATGCCGCGGTCCTCGATCACCGGGGCCACCTCGGCCACCGCGGCCTTGAAGGCGCGCGAGTACTGCCGATAGCGCTCGAAGTCCGTGGGCAGCAGGATCGCGTTCGGGGCGCGCGCGGCCGCTTTCATCAGGCCCATGCCCGAGTGCACGCCGTAGTCGCGCGCCGCGTACGTGGCAGTGGTCACGACGCCGCGGCCGGCGTAGCCGGCGAGCGTGGCGAAGCGGCGAGTGCCGTCGGGCTGCATCTGCGGCTGGTGGCGTCGCCCGCCGCCGATGACCACCGCCTGCCCCGCCAGTTCGGGGTAGCGCAGCAGCTCCACCGACGCATAGAAGGCGTCCATGTCGAGGTGGGCGATCCAGCGGCGCGGCATGAGCGAGAGGGGACGGAACGGGGAACGGAAGCCCTGTGCGAGGTTAGCGCGTGCCCGTTCGCCGAGGACCCAGCCAGCGCGTACCGCTGGACCGCGATGCCGGTGCCCGCCGTGGCGTGTGCGCGACGTCGGGCGCCCGGCGGGCCCGCCGCCTCCGCCAACGGCAGGAGGCCGGGCCGGGCAGAAACAAATCGACATAAAATGTGCACGAAGCACATTTAGACTGCCTTCAAGCGTTGGCCAGGGAGGCCATCGCCAGAACGCTTGATACAGGAGCCCGCCATGTCCCGACTGCCTCGTGCCACCCTTCGCTCGCCCCATCCGACGCGCCGCCAGGTGCTGCTGGGTGCCGCCTCGTTCGGTGCGACCGCGTTGCTCGCCGCCTGCGGCGGCGGCAGCGACGGCGCCGATGCGGGCGACGGCACGGCGACGGCCAGCAGCTTCACCTCCGGCCCGATCTCGGGTTTCGGCTCGATCATCGTCGGCGGCGTCCGTTTCGACGATTCGCTGGCGCTCATCGTCGACGAGGACGGCAACCGCGCCACTCGCGGCGACCTGAAGCTCGGCTGCGTGGTCGACATCGACGCGGGCCGCATCGACCGCGCCGAGGCGCGTGCCGTGGCGCTGCGCATCATGCTCGGCGGGGGCCTCGTCGGCCCCGTGAGCGCCGTCGACACCACCGCGGGCACGCTGACCCTGCTCGGCCAGACGGTGCTGGTCACGACGAGCACCGTCTTCGACAGCGCCCTCACCGGCGGCCTGGGTGGGCTGACGGTGGGCGACGTGTACGAGGTGTGGGGCCTCTTCGACCCGGCCAACCAGCGCTTCGTCGCCACGCGCATCGCGCCCAGGACGGGCGCCACGGAGTACCGGCTGCGCGGCGTCGTCGCCGAGCTGGATACCACCGCGAAGACCTTCAAGGTCGGCAGCGAGCTGATCAACTACGCCGCCGTTCCGAATGCCGACGTGCCTGCCACGCTGGCCAACGGCCAGTTCGTGCGCGTGACGCTGCAGACCACCCAGGTCAACGGCGCATGGCTCGCCATCCGCCTTCGCCACAGCGTGCGCACGCTGGAGCAGCGCCCCGAGGCGCACGTCGAAGGCGTCATCACCGTGTTCACCTCGGCGCAGTCGTTCGAGATCAACGGGCTCCAGATCGATGCCACGAACGCCACCTTCCCGGACGGCACGGCCGGCGTCGTGCTGGGTGCCCGCGTCGAGGTCGAGGGCGCCATCGTCAACGGCGTGCTGGTGGCCACCGAGGTCGAGCTGGAGGACCGGCGAGACCTGGGCCGGCGGCTGCTCGAGTTCCGCGGCGAGATGGGGAACCTGGACACGACCGCCAAGACGTTCGCGCTGCGTGGCCTCACCATCTGGTACGGTGGCACGGTCGAGTACCGCAACGGGACCGAGGCGAGCCTGGCCGATGGCAAGATCGTCGAAGTGAAGGGCGTCATCTCCGCCGACCACACCCGCGTCGAGGCGCGGCGCATCGAGTTCAGGTAAGGTGTTTCCGGGGGCGGCCGCGGCCGCCCCGCCCCAGCTGCATGGCCGAACGACCGTCTGCCGCCGATCCTTCCGCCGCATCCGACGCCGACGGACCCGGGGCTGCCGAAAGCAGCCCCGAGTTGCGAGCGCTGCGCGAGGCGTTGGCGGAGCTTCTGGCGTCGGTGGCGCGGCTGGCGGTGGCACGCGGCCTCCCGTACGCGGACGTGCAGGACCTGTTGAAGCGCGCCTTCGTCGAGGCGGCCTCGGCGGCCCACCCGGGCCTCGCGCCGCACCGCAAGGTCAGCCGCATCTCGACCACCACCGGCATCAACCGCCGCGAGGTGACGCGCCTCACCATGCCGGACACCGGCCGGGCCGGCGCGGCCGCGGCCCGGCGGCCCTCCCGATCGGTGGCCAGCGAGGTCTACGCGCACTGGCGCACGCACCCCGACTGGCGCGATGCCGCCGGCCGGCCGCGCGTGCTGCCGCGGCTCGGGCCCGCCCCCAGCTTCGAGGCGCTGGCGCAGGGCATCACGCGCGACGTGCATCCCCGCAGCCTGCTCGACGAGCTGTGCCGCCTGGGCCTCGCGCGGCTGGACGAGGCCGCGGACACGGTGGCGCTGCAGGGCGACGCCTTCGTCCCGAGCGGGGACCGCGTGCGCATGCTCGGGTTCCTCGGCGACAACGTCGGTGACCACCTGCGAGCGGCGGTGGACAACGTGCTCGCCACCGGCCGGCCGCCCCACCTGGAGCAGGCCCTCTTCGCCGAGGGGCTGAGTGCCGAGTCGGTGGAGGCGATGCGGCCTATCCTGCGCGAGCTGTGGGCGACGCTGCGGCAGGCCGTGGTTCCCGAACTCGAGGCGCGCATCGAAGCCGACGCGCGCGACAAGCGGGGGCCGCTGGCGCGCGTACGCCTCGGCCTCTATGCCTACCAGGAAGTGCCCGGTGCCGCGTCGACGCCGGGCGCCGATGCCACACCCGCCCCCGTGCGCGCCCGTCGCATGCCGACGCGCCGCTCGAGCCGGGCCGCGAAGGACCCCCAGAAATGAAGCACGATCGAACTGCCTCCTCGCACTCGGCCGGGCCGGGCGCAGCGGCCGCGCGCCCCCTGCGCCGCGCCGGTGTGCTGGCGCTCGCCCTCCTGACCGCGCTGCTGGGTGCGTTTGCGCCCTTGTCGGGATGCGGCGGAGGGGTGGGCGAGGGCGGCACGGGCTATGCGTCCGGGCCGATCACCGGCTTCGGCTCGGTGATCGTCAACGAGATCGTCTTCGACGACAGCGAGGCCGTCGTCGAGGACGGTGACGGCGGCACCCGCGCACGCACCGACCTGCGACTGGGCATGACGGTCGAGATCGACAGCAATGCGATCGTCGACGGCGGGGCGCGGGCGAGCAAGGTGCGCTACGAAAGTGCCCTCGTCGGCCCGGTCGAGAGCGTCGAGGCCGACGGATTCGTCGCGCTGGGCCAGCGTGTCGTGGTCGACGAGAACACGGTGTTCGACTCCGATCTCGCCGCGGGCCTGACGTCGATCGCCGTCGGCCAGGTGGTCGAGGTCTACGGCCTCTTCGACGGCGGCCTCGGTCGCCTGCGCGCGACGCGCGTGGAGCGCCGCACCACGGTCGCGGCCTACCGGGTGCGTGCGCTCGTCGACGAACTTCGCGTCGTCGCCGGCACGACGGTGTTGCGCGTGGGCAGCGCGCTCTTCGCGTACGGCCCGGCATCCTCGCCGCCGGCCGACCTCGCGGCGGGACGCTACGTGCGCCTCTTCGTCTCGACCGCGGCGCCCGGCCCGCTCGGCCGCTACGAGGTGCTGCGCTTCGGCGAAGCGCTGCGGGCGCTGCCCGATATCGACGGCGTCTCGATCAAGGGGCACGTCAATGCGTTCACCTCGCTGTCGGACCTGCGCGTCGATGGCCGGCCGGTCGATGCCAGCCTCGCGGTCGTGAGCGGCGGCACGCTCGGCCTCGGGGCGCGGGTCGAGGCCTTCGGTCGCTGGCGGTCGGGCGTGCTGCTGGCCACTCGCGTTTCCGTGCGCAGCGACCAGTTCGAGCGCGATCGCGGCTTCGAGTTGCGCGGCCCCGTCGAGTCGCTGGCGGCCGACCGCAGCAGCATGCGGCTGAGGGGCATCACGGTCGGCCTCGCCCGGCCCGCGTTGCGCTACGAGGGCGGCACGGCGGCCGACCTGAGCGAGGGCAGGCTGGTGGAAGTGCGCGGCATCCTCGCGCCGGGCGACGGGACCCGCATCGATGCCCTGCTGGTGAAGTTCCGCTAGCCGCGCGGCGCGGCGGCCCTGCCTGCGGCGGCCGGCCCCAGCGCCGCGCCTTCCGACGCGCGCGGTCGACCCGGGACGCCGGCGCCGCGGGAGCCCGTGCGCACGAAGTGCCGTGCTCCTACACTCGTGCCTGGTCGCGTATGCCCGGCGGGCGATGGCTGCGGGCGACGGCGGACCGTCGACCTGCCAGGGAATCGTCCATGCCGACAGAAGCCCCCGCCCAGCGCGCACTCACCGCCTCCGCGGCGGCCGGCGTGGTCGCCCTCGCGGCACTCGGCCTGTTCCTGCCGCCTTTCTTCGAGAGCTATCTGTTCACGCCGGCTCGTGTCGTTGCCGATGCGCTGGTGCTGGCCACCGCGCTGCTGTTGCACTGGGTGTTCCTCGGCATCGGCGTGCGGCGCCTCGGACGCTCGGTGCTCGGCTGGCTGGCGCTCGCGGTGCTGCTCTTCCCGGTGGGCGGCGCCGCGGCGCTGATCCTGCTCGGCTGGTTCGGCAGCGACGCGGACGCGTCGGGCAGGGCGGCGCCCAACGCCGGCTGAAGGAAACCCCGGCCCGTCGCCGGGCGCCAGCAGCGGCAGGGGCTCGATCAGCAGCCGTGCGTGACGGCCGGGCCGATCAGCGGCGCCTCGCCAAGGGCGGTCGGTGCGCGATAGACGAACGCGCATTGCGAGGCGTCGGACCCGCCGCTGACCTGGACGAGCAGGCCCCCGGCGGCGCTGCGGATCTCGAAGCCCTCGACCGCCAGTTGCGAAGCGCTCGGCGTGCCGGCCACCGGCACGAGGCCGGCGCTGGCCACGATGCCCGCCAACGTGGGCGCCGGGTAGAGCAGGGCCACCTGCACGCGGCTGCTGTCGGTGCACAGGTTGCCGTTGCCCGCGCCGTTGAGCCAGGGTGGGTTGGCCCCGAACCCGGCGGCGGCGCAGGGCGGCTGCGGCTGTCCGTGACGTGCCAGCGCCACGCCATGCATCAGCGCTGCGGCCGACTGCACGGCGCTGCGCGCCATGTGCAACTTGGCGACGCGCTGCTCCCGGTGCCGGCTGCCGAGGTGCGGCAGGGCCAGCGCGGCGATGAGGCCGATGGCGACGACGACCACGATCACCTCCACGATCGTGAAGCCGCGGCGGGCGAGGCGCATGAGGGACTCCGGTCGGGCCGGAATCGGGGCCCGCTGGGGGCGATATCGGCGGCCCGCCGCAGGGATGCAGGGCGTGCGCGGACATGGGCGTCGTCAGCGACGCCCGGACGTGAATTCCACCACCGCCGCCGGCGATGGCTCAGCGCGCCGGCATCAGCCCGTAGCCCAGCCCGCGCACCTTGACGAGCCGCACCGGCGCGCCGTCGGCGAGCTTGTCGCGCAGGCCGTCGATGCAGCGCTGCACCTCGTCGGGCGGGAGCCCGTTGCCGTCCAGCGCCATCCGGCGGGCGATCTGTTCGGCTTCCAGCCAGCCGTCCTGGCCCACGGACAGCAGGGCCAGCAGCCTGCGCTCGCTCTCGGTCAGCGGCAGTGCGGCGGCCTCTCGCTCGGCGAGGCCGAAGCGCCACGCGAGTTCGGCCACCACGCGCTCGAAGTCGGCGATGCCGAATGGCTTGGCCAGGCAGGCGTCGGCCCGCAGGCCGTGTGCCGCGAGCCGCTCGGCCGCGTTGTCGCTCGCACTGGACACCAGCACCGGCATCGTGGGACGGCGGTCGCGCGCCGCGCGCAGCACCTGCACGCCGTCGACGGCCGGCAGCCCGAGATCGAGCACCAGGAGCTGCGTGTCCTCGTGCAGTCTCCGCAGTGCCTGCTCGCCGTCGCCGACCAGCTCGACCGTGTGGCCGCTGCGGCGCAGGCAGTAGGCCATCGCCTCGGCCAGCGCGCGCGTGTCTTCGGCGAGCAGGACCTTCATCGCCGTGCTCGTCCGGCCCGATCGCCCGCCGAAGGCGCCGCGGAGGCGGGCACGTCAAGCGCCCCGCGATCAGCCGAGCCGCGCACGGTGCCGTTCGACCTGCGCCAGCACCTGCACCGGGGCCGTTCCGCCCACCAGCGCACGCGCCTCGAGCGAGCCGCGAAGCGTCAGCGCCCCCTGCACGTCGGCACCGATCTGCGGGTGGAAGGCCTGCAGGTCCGCCAGCGGCAGCTCCGCGAGGTCGAGGCCGCGCTGCATCGCCACCTTCACCGCGTACGCCACCACCTCGTGCGCGTCGCGGAAGGGCACGCCCTTCTTCGCGAGGTAGTCCGCGAGGTCGGTGGCGGTGGCGTAGCCGCGCAGCGCGGCGCGCTCCATCGCCTCGGACTTGACGACGATGCCGCCCACCATCTCGGCCATGATGCGCAGCGTGTCGCTCACCGTGTCCACGGTGTCGAAGAGCGGCTCCTTGTCCTCCTGGTTGTCCTTGTTGTAGGTGAGCGGCTGGCCCTTCATCAGTGTCAGCAGGCCCATCAGGTGCCCGACGACGCGGCCGCTCTTGCCGCGCGCCAGTTCGGCGACGTCGGGGTTGCGCTTCTGCGGCATGATGGAACTGCCGGTGCAGTAGCGGTCGGCGAGGTCGATGAAGCCGAAGTTCTGGTTCATCCAGAGCACGATTTCCTCCGCGAGGCGCGAGACGTGCACCATCACCAGGCTCGCGAAGCCGGCGAACTCGATCGCGAAGTCGCGGTCGCTGACGGCATCCAGGCTGTTCTCGCACAGGCCCTCGAAGCCGAGCAGGTCGGCGACCTTCTTGCGGTCCAGCGGGTAGCTCGTGCCGGCCAGCGCCGCGGCGCCCAGCGGCAGGCGGTTGACGCGCCGCCGCACCTCGGCCAGCCGTTCCGCGTCGCGCGCGAACATCTCCACGTAGGCGAGCAGGTGGTGCGCAAAGCTCACCGGTTGCGCCACCTGCAGGTGCGTGAAACCGGGCATCACGGTCTCGGCGTGCTTCGCGGCCACCTCGACGAGCGAGCGCTGCATCTCGACGAGCAGCGCCGCGATGCGGTCGATCTCGCCGCGCAGCCACAGCCGGATGTCGGTGGCCACCTGGTCGTTGCGGCTGCGGCCCGTGTGCAGCCGCTTGCCGGCGTCGCCGACGATCTCGGTGAGCCGCGCCTCGATGTTGAGGTGCACGTCCTCGAGCTCGAGCTTCCAGACGAAGTGGCCGGTCTCGATCTCGGCGCGGATCTGCGTCATGCCGCGCTCGATGTCGGCGAGGTCGCGCGCGCTGATGATCCCCTGCGCGGCCAGCATCTGCGCGTGCGCGAGGCTGCCCTGGATGTCGGCGCGCGCCAGCCGCTTGTCGAAGCCGACGCTGGCGGTGTAGCGCTGCACGAGCTCGCTCATCGGCTCGGAGAAGAGGGCCGACCAGGCCTGGTGCTTGTTGGCCAGCGGGTTGACGGGAGACGGGGCAGACATGAAGCGGACTCGGGGGATGGCACGCGGGGGCGGTGTTCTTATTATCCCGGCCCAGTCTCGTGGGCTTCCCGTCGATGCGGCGCCCGCCGCCGCGGGGCGGCCCGCCGCCGCCAGGGTACCGCCAGCCGAATCGATTTCCGCGTCAACTCCCCCATGACTCCTTCCGCCGCCCGCGATGCCAACGGCGACACCGCCCGCGAAGCCAGCCGCGGCCGGGACAGCGACTTCCAGTCCACGTTCAGCCGCCCGCCGAGCCTGTGGCCGGACAGCTCGGAGAGCTCGCTGTGGGGCGACATGGACGCGGCGCGCTTCCCGGCCTCGCGCTTCGACCCGCTGGCCGAGGAGCAGGCCCGGCTGCGGGAGCAGGCGGCCGCGGCCTT
>Ga0073934_10005208_pt1 | contig 20442 bp, 21 predicted proteins | sample LarsenN4metaG_FD_76834 | JGI IMG/M metagenome (GOLD analysis project Ga0073934, IMG submission 76834) | Hot spring sediment bacterial and archeal communities from British Columbia, Canada, to study Microbial Dark Matter (Phase II) - Larsen... ... | reverse complement strand
GGCGCGGCCGAAAGGTGATCGGCGTGGGCATGGGTTTCGAGCAGCCAAGTCACTTTCAAATTATTAGAATTGACGTAATCGATTACTGCGTCCGCCGACGCGGTCGAGGTGCGTCCCGAATTGGGGTCGAAGTCGAGCACCGAGTCGACGATAGCCGCTTCTCTGGTGGCAGGATCGTGGACCACGTAGGTGACGGTGAAGGTCGCTGGATCGAAGAAGCCAGCGACTTCAGGACGCAGGGCGGCATCGGCCCGGGCGCGCTCGACCTGAGCGGTGGCCGCAAGCAGAACCGAATCATTGGCACTCATGGCACTTCTCCATTTGTTTACATAAATTGTGTATATGTATTGCAATGCCTGTGTCAAGTGCTATGAGGACTCCATGAACGCTCCCATCTCCCTCCCCCCCTGCGCCGGGCTGCGCATCGGCGACATGGCCCCCGATTTCGAAGCGCGCTCGACCATCGGCCCGGTGCGGCTGTCGGCCTATCGCAAGCGCTGGCTGGTGCTGTTCTCGCACCCGGCCGATTTCACCCCCGTGTGCACCACCGAATTCGTCGCCCTCGCCCGCGAAGCTGCGGCCTTCGAAAAGCGTGACTGCGCTCTGATGGCGCTTTCGGTCGACAGTCTGTTCTCGCACTTCGCCTGGCTCAGGATGATCCGCGACCGCTTCGGGATCGAGGTGCGCTTCCCGATCGTCGAGGACCCGACGCTGGTGATCGGCCGCGCCTTCGGCATGGTTTCGGCGCAGGACAATGACAGCGCCACCGTGCGCACCACCTTCTTCATCGATCCGACCGGCGTGATCCGGGCGATGACCTGCTATCCCGCCAATCTCGGCCGTTCGGTGCCGGAAATGCTGCGCATTCTCGACGGGCTGCAGGCGATCGACGCGCAGCACGCTCTCGCCCCGGCCAACTGGCAGCCGGGCGAGCCGATGCTCGCCGCCCCGAGCCACGATCTCGACGAGGTCTATGCCGCCAAGGATATCACCGGCTGGTTCCTGCGCGACAGCGGAGGCGAAGGCTGATGGAACAGGACGAGTTGATCGAGGCGCTCAAGGCACTCGCCCACCCGCTGCGTTTCCGCATCCTTGCCGCGCTGGCCGCGGGCGAGCGCAATGTCGGGGAGATCGAGCAGGCCACCGGCATCGGCCAGCCGGGCCTGTCCCAGCAGCTCAGCGTGCTGCGCAAGGCCGGGCTGGTCGATACGCGCAAGGAAGCCAAGCTGGTGTTCTATTCGGTCGCCGCCGCAAGGATCGGCGCGGTCACCACCGCGCTCGCCGCGCTGAGCCCGGGCATCGCGGTAACGCCCGAAGCCCCCGCAGTGCCGCGCACCCCCGCGCCCGGCGTCGCCAATTTCGCGCGGATATCGCCCGGCAACTAATCCGCGCCCGGCGTACGAGGCAGGCATTCGGGTTGCCGCCGCGGAGCCCGTCGCTGCGAAAACCACTCAAACAGTCGGACGGGGCCTGATCAGAATGGTAGCGGAGGAGGGACTCGAACCCCCGACACGCGGATTATGATTCCGCTGCTCTAACCGGCTGAGCTACTCCGCCCCATGGGCATCCGGCAGCGTCGTGCGCGCCGAATTCGGCACCGGGTGTCGGCCCGGGCGAGGCGCGCACTTAGGGCGCGGCAGCCGTGCGGTCAAGCCCCCGTGCAAGCCCAAAGTCAGAACCGATCGCGGCCGCGGAAGGCGCAGGTCTTCACCCTTTCCCACGGCCCGCCGCGATAGTGCCACAGTTCGAGCGCAGGGAAGGCGAAGTGCCCCTTGGCGATCCACGGCGCCAGCACCGGACCGAGGCCAGCCTGCAACGCCCGTGCCTCTGCTTTCGTGACCTTGTTCTGGATGGTGACGTGCGGGCGCGGCTCGTGGAGGTCCTGCGCGGTGAGGCTGCCGTGGAAATGCTCGGCGATGAGCGCGCGCAGGGCCAGCAGCTGCGGCGCCTCGAGCGCGATCGCGGTGCCGCGGCCCAGGTCCATCACCCCCTTCACCGCGCCTTGCGGAGCGGCGAATTCGCCCGCGATACGCGGCAGGAAGTCCCGCAGTTCCTCGAGCAGCGAGGGCGCGAAGGAATGGAACAGGGTCACGTGGGCGTGGAGGCGGTTCTTCTCCGCCGGGTAATGCGCCCGTCGCAGCCCCTCGGCGAAGCCCTGGAGATCGGGCGGCAGCGCAGCGGTAAGGATGAAGGGGTCGGCCATCGGTGGTGCGGGCCGCGCCCCGGCCTACATCTCGCCCCGTTCGCGGCGGATCGCGTACCACTTGGCGACGTTGGCATTGTGCTCGTCGAGCGTGTCGGCGAACCAGTGGCCGCCGGTGCCGTCGGCGACCATGAACAGCGCGCTGGTCTGGGCCGGATTGAGCACCGCGGCGATGCTCTCGCGCCCGGGGTTGGTGATCGGGCCCTCGGGCAGGCCGACCCGGGTATAGGTGTTGTAGCCGTTGACTGCGGCGATTTCGGACTGGCGGATGCGGCGGCCCAGCGGCTTGCCCTTGGTGATCGGGTAGATGATCGTCGGATCGGCCTGCAGCAGCATCCCCGTCTTGACCCGGTTGGAATAGAGCCCGGCGACCATGCGGCGCTCCTCGGGCTTGCCCGTCTCCTTCTCGACGATCGAGGCAAGGATCAGCGCATCGCGCATGGTGTCGACCGCGATGCCGGGCGCGCGCCTCGACCATTCCTCGGCCAGCGCCTTGTCCATCGCCGCCTGCATCCGTTCGACCACCGCCTTGCGGCTTTCCCCGCGTTCGAAATCGTAGGTGTCGGGCAGGATCGAGCCTTCGGGCGGCACCGGGATCTCGCCGGTGAGCAGTTCCTCGGCCATCAGCCGTTCCCACACCAGGATCGAGGGCATGCCTTCGGGGATGGTGACGAAGCGGCGGATCACGTCGCCCGACTGGAAAGCGGCGAGGATATCGCGCTGGCTCATGTCGGGGGTCAGCAGGAATTCGCCCGCCTGGATCGGCGCATCCGAACCGAAGATGCGCGCCTGCAGGACGAAGCCGGAGGCCGAGGTGATCAGCCCCTCGGCCTCGAGCTTGTCGGCCACCGCACTCACCGATGCGCCCGCCGGGATCGTGAAGCTGGTGTCCTTTTCGATCGTCGCCGAACCCATCAGGCTCCACACGAGGATAAGCCCGGCAAGCGCCAGCGCAAGCACGCCGAGGATGACAAGGCGTGCGCGGCTCACCGAATCAGTCGACCTTCTGCATGATCAGCGAGGCGTTGGTGCCGCCGAACCCGAAAGAGTTGTTCAGCACCGCGCGCACTTCGCGCTTCCTCGCCTTCAGCGGCACGAGGTCGATGCCCTCGGTGCCCTCGTCGGGATCGTGGAGGTTGAGCGTGGGCGGGACGATCTGGTCGCGCATCGCGAGGATGCAGAAGATCGCCTCGACGGCGCCCGCGCCGCCGAGCAGGTGGCCGATCGCGCTCTTGGTCGAGGACATCGAGGCGCCGCCCAGATCCGCACCCAGCACGCGCTTGATCGCGGCGAGTTCGATGGTGTCGGCCATGGTCGAAGTGCCGTGGGCGTTGATGTAGTCGATGTCGCCCGGGCCGAGGCCGGCCTTCTTCAAGGCCATGCGCATCGCCAGTTCCGCGCCGCGGCCTTCGGGGTGCGGTGCGGTGACGTGATAGGCATCGCCCGACAGGCCATAGCCGGTGACTTCGGCGTAGATCTTCGCGCCGCGGGCCTTGGCGCGCTCGTATTCCTCCAGAACGACGACGCCCGCACCCTCGCCCATGACGAAGCCGTCACGATTGCGATCGTAAGGGCGGCTCGCTTCGGTCGGCCGGTCGTTCATGCTCATGTTGAGCGCGCGCGCCTGCGCGAAGCCGGCGATGCCGAGCGGGTTGACGGTGCTTTCCGACCCGCCCGCCAGCATCACGTCGGCATCGTCCATCGCGATCATCCGCGCGGCATCGCCGATCGAGTGCGCGCCGGTCGAGCAGGCCGTCACCACCGCATGGTTCGGCCCCATGAAGCCGTACTTGATCTGCACCTGGCCGGTGATGAGGTTGATCAGCCGCCCGTGGACGAAGTGTGGAGACACCCGCCCGGGACCGCGCTCGTGCAGGTTGACGCTCTCCAGCTCGATTCCCGGAAGGCCACCGATGCCGGAGCCGATCGAGCAGCCGGTGCGCTCCTTTTCGGCCTCGGTCATGTCGGTGAGGCCGGCATCTTCGAGCGCTTGTCCGGCGGCATCGATGCCGTAGACGATGAAGGGATCGACCTGGCGCTGGACCTTGTGATCCACCCGCTTGTCAGGGTCGAAGCCCCACGGATGATCCTTGCCCTTCACCTCGCAGGCAATGGTGCATTTCTGGTTCGAGGCGTCGAAGCGGGTGATCTGGCCCGCTCCGCTCTCGCCCGCGATCAGGTTTGCCCACGTCGTCTCGACATCGCCGCCCAGCGGGGTGACAAGTCCGAGCCCGGTTACAACCACACGGCGCATTCGCATTCTCCGAAAAGCAACAGGCCCAACCCGGCGAGGGGCTGAGCCTGTCTAGGCCCTGTACCGCGCGCCGGCAAACACCTTGCCGGACGAAGACTGCGCCCTTTCCCGTGCGGGCAGGCGGCAGACGGGCGCGGACACCGGGGCGTCCTTGCGGGCCTTAGCCCTTGTGTTCTTCGATGTACTTGGTGGCGTCGCCGACCGTGGTGATCTTTTCGGCCGCATCGTCGGGGATTTCGACACCGAATTCCTCTTCGAAGGCCATCACCAGCTCGACGATGTCGAGGCTGTCGGCGCCGAGATCGTCGATGAAGCTGGCATCCTGGGTCACCTTGTCGGCTTCGACGCCGAGATGCTCGACGACAATCTTCGCCACCCGATCGGCAGTATCGCTCATGTTGTTCCCTCTTGACCTGGGGTTTGGAAAACTCGCCCCCGCCCTAAAGAAGGGCGCAGGCAAGCGCAAGTGGGCTTGAGGCGCGCCTCGTGCCCGGTGGAGACGGACGCCTAGGCGCCCTCTTTCTTCGGCGGCTCGATCACGCGCAGCGACAGTTCGCGCAAGGCCCGCGGTTCGGCCGGGCTCGGCGCGCCCATCAGCAGGTCCTCGGCGCGCTGGTTCATCGGAAAGAGCGAGATTTCGCGCAGGTTCTTCGCGCCGCACAGCAGCATCACGATCCGGTCCACCCCCGCGGCCATGCCCCCGTGCGGCGGCGCGCCGTACTGGAAGGCGCGGTACATGCCGCCGAAACGTTCCTCGACGTCCGCCTTGGAAAGGCCGACGATCTCGAAGGCCTTGACCATCGTTTCGGGCTTGTGATTGCGGATCGAGCCGCTCGCGATTTCATAGCCGTTGCAGACGAGATCGTACTGGAATGCCTTGATCGTCAGCGGGTCCTGCCCCTCCAGCGCCGCGATCCCGCCTTGCGGCATGGAGAAGGGGTTGTGGCTGAAATCGACCTTCTTCTCGTCCTCGTTCCACTCATAGAAGGGAAAATCGACGATCCAGCACAGCGCGAAGCGGCTCTCGTCGACGAGGCCCAGTTCCTCGCCCACCCGGATGCGCGCCGCGCCCGCCAGCTTGGCGGCATCGGCGGCCTTGCCTGCGGCAAAGAACAGCCCGTCATTCTCGCCAAGGCCGAGTTCGGAATAGAGTTCGGCCATGCGCTCAGGCCCGTGGTTCTTGGCGATCGGCCCGCCGAACTCCCCGCCCTTGCGGGTGACATAGCCGAGGCCCGCAAAGCCTTCCTTGCGCGCCCAGTCGTTCATGTCGTCGAAGAACTTGCGGCTCTTCTCGTGCGTTGCGGGCGCGGGGATCGCGCGCACCACACCGCCGCCGCCGACGATCTTCTCGAACAGGCCGAAGCCCGACTGGGTGAAGTGGTGCGAAACATCGCTGATGATCAGCGGGTTGCGCAGGTCCGGCTTGTCCGACCCATACTTGAGCATCGCCTCGTCATAGGCAATGCGCGGGAATTGGCCCGCGGGCGTCACCTGCTTGTCGCCGGCAAAGGCGGCGAAGGTGCCCTGGATCACGGGCTCCATCGTCTCCCACACCTCTTCCTGCGTCACAAAACTCATCTCGAGGTCGAGCTGGTAGAACTCGCCCGGCAGACGGTCGGCGCGCGGGTCCTCGTCGCGGAAGCAGGGGGCGATCTGGAAATAGCGGTCAAAACCCGCCACCATCAGCAGCTGCTTGTACTGCTGCGGCGCCTGGGGGAGCGCGTAGAACTTGCCCGCATGGATGCGGCTCGGCACGAGAAAGTCGCGCGCGCCCTCCGGCGAAGACGCGGTGAGAATAGGCGTCGAGAACTCGTTGAACCCCGCCGCGTTCATCCGCGCGCGCATGTCGGCGATCACCGCCACGCGGGTCATGATGTTCCGGTGCAGCGTCTCGCGGCGCAGATCGAGGAAGCGGTACTTGAGGCGGATGTCCTCGGGGTATGGCTGCTCGTCGGCGACCGGCATCGGCAGTTCTTCGGCCGCGCTCTGCACCGTCACCGCGCGGGCAAACACCTCGATCGCGCCGGTCGCGAGGTTGGCGTTCACCGTCTCGGCGACGCGCGCCTTCACCTCGCCTTCGATGGTGATGACGCTCTCGACCCTGAGGCCTTCCAGAACGGGCAGCGCCGGGCTGTCGCTGTCGGCGACGATCTGGGTGATGCCATAATGATCGCGCAGGTCGACGAACAGCACGCCCCCATGGTCGCGCTTGCGATGGATCCAGCCCGACAGGCGGACGGTCTCGCCCACGTGATCGGAAGAAAGCTGTGCGCAAGTATGGGTGCGGTAGGGGTGCATCTAAACTCTTGTCCTCATCGCGGCTATGACGCTAGGGCGCGCTCGCGCGGCGCTGGCGGAGCCCTGCCCCGCTCTCGGCGCGCTAACAGGGGAAGCCTTGCGCTTTGTCAAGCGGTGCGAGGACACACTGGGTCAATCCCGAGGGCGGCACTCCGCCCGCGACAAGCGAAGTAGACATGAAAATTCACGAACTGATCACCACCACCGAGGCGCTCTCCGATCTCTGCAGCCGCCTCGCGAAATCCGATTTCGTCGCGGTCGACACCGAATTCATGCGCGAGAACACCTATTGGCCCGAATTGTGCCTGGTGCAGATCGCCAACACCGAGGAAGCCGCCGCCATCGACCCGATGGCCGAAGGGCTTGACCTCACGCCCCTTCTCGATCTCCTCACCGAGAACGAGGACGTGCTCAAGGTCTTTCATGCCGGCGGGCAGGATGTCGAGATCATCGTCAACCTCACCGGCAAGACCCCGCATCCCATCTTCGATACGCAAATCGCGATGATGGCGATCAGCCAGTCCGAACAGATCGGCTATGCCAACCTGGTCGAGACATGGATGGGCCTCACCATCGACAAGGGCGCGCGCTTCACCGACTGGAGCCGCCGCCCGCTGACCGACCGGCAGATCGAATATGCGATCGGCGACGTCACCCACCTCGCCGCGATCTTCCCGCGCATCCTGAAAAAGCTGATCAAGACGGGGCGCGGGGTATGGCTCGATGCCGAGATGGAAAAGCTCGCCGATCCGTCCAACTACCTCACCGATCCGGGCGCGGCGTGGAAGCGCATCCGTCAGCCGGGGCGCAATCCGCAGGTGCTGGGCCGGATGAAGGCGCTTGCAGCGTGGCGCGAGAGCGAGGCGCAGCACAAGAACATCCCGCGCGGGCGCATCATGCGCGACGAGACGCTGGCCGACATCGCCAGCCACCCGCCCAAACAGCAGGCCGATCTTGCCAAGGTGCGCGGGCTTTCGGCCGCGTGGAAGGACAATGACATCGGCAAGCGGCTGATGAAGGTGCTGGCCGAGGCAGAGCCGCTGCCCAAGGATGAGATGCCCGACAAGGCCGGACGCGGGGCGCCGCTGGGCAAGGAAGGCGCGCTGGTCGCCGATCTGCTCAAGCTGCTGCTCAAGATCCGCGCGCGCGAGATCGATGTCGCCGCGCGCCTGCTGACCCGCGCAGAGGAGATGGAAGCGCTCGCTGCGGGCGTGCGCAACCTGCCCGTGCTGCAGGGCTGGCGCTACGAGGTGTTCGGCAAGGACGCGCTCGATCTGGTCGAGGGCAAGCTCGCCTTCGCGGTCGAGAAGGGCAAGCTCAAGATGACCCATATCGACGACGTGATCGCGCCCGCCCCGCCCGAAACGGACGCGCTGGCGGCGGAATGACGGGAAAACGGTGAGCACCTACCTCCCCACCATCAAGCAGCTGCAATACCTCGTGGCGCTGCACGAGCACGGCCATTTCGGCAAGGCGGCCGATGCCAGCTTCGTGTCGCAATCGACGCTGTCGGCGGGCATCCGCGAGCTCGAATCGCTGCTCGGGGTGACGCTGGTCGAGCGTTCGCGCCGGGTGGTGCGCTTCACCGCGCTGGGCGAACAGGTGGTGGCCAAGGCCAACCGCCTGCTGCGCGAGGCCGAGGAACTCGCCGACTTGGTGCAGGCCGCAGGCAAGCCGCTGGTGGGCGAATTGCGCATGAGCGTGATCCCCACCATCGCCCCCTTCCTGCTCCCCCGCATCCTGCCGCGCCTAAAGCGCGAGCGGCCCGAATTGAAGCTGATGCTGCGCGAGGAGACCAGCCATGACGCGCTCGAATCGCTCTCGCACGGGCGGGTCGATTGCGTGTTGCTGGCCTTGCCCTTCGACACGGGCGATGCGGCCATCGCGCATATCAGCGACGACCGGCTGTTCATCGCCTTTCCCAAGGACGATCCGCGCGATCCTCCGGCGAGCATCAAGCCCGAGATGATCGATCAGGGACGGCTGCTGCTGCTGGAGGACGGGCATTGCCTGCGCGACCATGCGCTGGCGGCCTGCAGCCGCTCGGAACTGCGCGCCAGCGCGGCGATGATCGGCACGAGCCTGCACACGCTGGTGCAGCTGGTCGATAATGACCTCGGCCTCACCATGCTGCCCGAAATGGCGCTGGAGGCGGGGATCCTCGCCGGCACCCAGGTGGTCGCGCGGCCCGTCGACAGCCCCACCGCCAAGCGCGAGATCGTGCTGGCATGGCGCAAGAACTCCCCGCGCGAGGCCGATTTCGAGCTGCTGGCCGAGGAATTGCGGGCCGGCTGATCCGCCCGGTCAGGTGGCGCTCAGCATTCCACCAGCGCGATGCTCATGGCGAGGCTGGCCCCCAGCATCGCGCCGAGCTTCTTCGAGCGCGGCCCCCACACCCGCGTGCGCTGTCGCCCGGTGTCGGCGTAATGTTCGGCAGCGAGCAGCGCGAGTTCCCCGGACTGGCGTTCCTCCATCGCGTCGACCAGCGCGCGGACATCGGCGGCGAGCATCTCGGCCTCGTCGAGCAGCGCGGCGGCGCGCTCGTGATCGCCCACGCTCAGCGCCGCACGCGCGTCGCGGCGCAGCACGCTTGCATGTTTCACCAGCTGGCGGACATACAGCCCCGGCTGGGGCACGGCATCGAATCCCATGAGGTGACAATATCTCACTTTCCGGTCGCTGTCTCGCTCCGTGAAAGCCTTGCGCCGCCGGGTGAGCGGGGCACCGGGTGCGCAGTCAGCGATGGGCCTCGGTAACGGGCATGGCTTCGCGCCAGCCGCTCTCGTAATCGTTGATCGGGCCTTCGAAACCGGCGACGATCTCCTTCGCGCAGGCGGGGAAGTTCTCGCCCCGGCACATCCCGATGGCGGTGGTGACGAAGAAGTCGAACTCGCGATCGAAATTCTTGCGCACGAGAGTGGCCGCATAGGTCGTCGACCCGCTGCCCTCGAGCGTCAGCAGCACGATCTTCCAGCCGTCCTCGGTATCGGCGGCCAGCGCCATGGTCCGGCTCCCGGCCACTTCCTGGCGCACCTCGTAGGCGAGCAGCCTGCCGAGACGGTCGGTGCCGGAATGTTCGATCGACACCCGCCCGATTGTGTCATCGGCCATGCTGGAGGAACACATCAGGCCGCCCAAAAGGCTCACTGATATCCAGCAAAGAGCAGTGCTGGCCTTGTTCCCCATCCGATTGCGTTAGAACTTCCGATTAACCAGCGCCATACGGGAATAACGCCTTTCCACATCCTTTTGCCCGGATCGCCCCCGACGGTCGGCGAGCGTCCTGCGGGCACGGCATCGGCAGCCCCGCGCGCAGGTAAGAATTGGTCAACCCGATCGTGCGATTGTCATGGTCCCTCCCGGGAGTTCGAGCCATGTTGATCACTCTGCCCAAACGTCGGCCGAAGCGCGTGCGTGTGCTTTTGCACAGTCAACTCGAGAGCGCGACGGGCCAGCACCCGGCGCGAATCCGCGACGTGTCGAGCGAGGGGCTGCTGGTGGAAATGACCGAACCGCCTGTCGTCGGCGAGACGGTGACGGTGTGCTATCAAACCCATCGTCTGGTCGGCGCGGTGATCTGGCAAGAGGGCTCCTGGATCGGCGTCAAGCTCGAAAAGGCGCTGGCACCCAAGCTCTGGAACACACTGACCGCCAAGGCGCTGCGGGTCGGTGCCCCGCGCAAGTATCGGCACGACGCGCTTGAGGAGGACGAGGCGCAGGTTGAGGTCACCCCGCGCCGCATCCGCCTAAAAAGGATCTAATCCTGGTCTCCCTCAATCCATGTGCTTGAGGCCGACGCGCAAGTAATCCCAGCCGGTGATGCAGGTCAAAACGGCCGCCGCCCACAGGCTAACCAGCCCCACCAGGTGCACCCAGCTGTTGGCGATCGTGCTGCACGCCTCGCCCACCGCCTGACAGGGCGGGCCGTGCACCGCGCCCCCCAGGATCAGCGCGCCGAGCGACACCAGCTGGAAGGTGGTCTTCCACTTGGCCAGCTTCGAGACCGGCACCGAGACCTGGATCCCGCCGAGAAATTCGCGCAGGCCCGAGACCGCGATCTCGCGGACCAGGATCACCAGGCCGGCAATCACGTGGACATCGCCCGCATATGGCCCGCGCAGATATCCTTGTGCGGTCAGCACCAGGATCACCGCGGCGACCATGATCTTGTCGGCGATCGGATCGAGAAAGATGCCGAGCTTGGAGACCGTCCCCTGCGCGCGCGCCAGATAGCCATCGAGAAAATCGGTGATCGCGATCACGCAATAGAGCACGAACCCGATGAGGTATCCCACTCGCCATTCCGGCCACCACAGGAAAAAGGCCAGCAGCGGCACCGCGAAGATGCGCGAACAGGTGAGGATGTTGGGCAGGCTCGACATCATGTGCCCCCGCTCTAGCGCGCCATCGACCGCCGCAAAACCCCCCGCCGCGCCCATCCCCGGCAAAGCGCGCGCCGCGGCTCACTCTTGTGAAACCCCGCTCCCGCGCTATGTCGCGGGTAACTCTTAGGGATGCTCCGGCGAAATCACCGCATGACCACATCGACCCATCTCATGCGCCAGCGGCGCTTCCTGCCGCTGTTCCTGACCCAGCTGCTCAACGCACTCAACGACAATCTCTACAAGAACGCGATGGTGCTCTTCGTGGTCTACCAGGTGTTCGATTCGCCCGAGACCGAGACCTTCATCAGCGGGATCGCCACGGCGGTGTTCGTGCTGCCCTTCGTGCTGTTCTCGGCCACCGCGGGCCAACTGGCCGACATGCGCGACAAGACCAAGATCATCCGCTGGATCAAGTTCGCCGAGATCATCATCATGAGCGTGGGCGCCACCGGCCTGCTGCTCGCCGCGCGCGGGCTGCAGATCGAAAGCCTCGCCATCCCGCTGATGTTCGTCGCGCTGTTCGCGATGGGAGTGCATTCGACCTTCTTCGGCCCGATCAAATACGCGATCCTGCCCCAGCACCTGCACAAGGACGAGGTGCTGGCGGGCACCGGCCTGGTCGAGGCCGGCACCTATGTCGCGATCCTCGTCGGCATGATGCTGGGCGGGGCGATGCCGATCATGTATTCGATCGTCGCGGTGATCAGCATCGCGCTGGTGGGCTATGGCGTTTCCCGCTGGGTGCCCCCCGCCCCGCCCCAGACCACCGAGACGAAGGTCGACTGGAACCCCTTCCGCGCCTCGCGATCGCTGATCGCCTTTTCGATGGGCAATCTCGAGCTGCGCTATTCGGTGCTGGCGATCAGCTTCTTCTGGGCGATCGCCGCGATCCTGTCGGTGCAGTTCATCCCGCTCGCCAAGAACGTGCTGCTTGCCGACAAGCAGGTGGCGGCAGTTTTGCTGGTGGCCTTCTCCGCCGGGATCGCGATCGGCTCGGTGTCGATCAACGCGCTGCTCAAGGGCGATATCTCGGCGCGCTATTCGGCCCCGTCGGTGCTGGTGCTGGCGGTGCTGCTGATCACCTTCTACGGGCTGACCCGGATGTGGAACCTCGAGCCGGCGGGCGAGCTTTTCACCGTGTGGGAATTCCTCGCCCAGCCGCCGGCGCTGGTGCTGACCGCCAACCTGCTGCTGATCGCGGTGGCGGGCGGCATGTTCGTGGTGCCGCTCTATGCCTTCCTCACCACCCGGGTGGACAAGTCCGAAGCCTCGCGCTCGGTCGCGGCGAACAACTTCATTTCCTCGGTGTTCATGGTGATCGGCGCCGCAGTGGCGGGCGGGCTGGGCTTTCTTGGCATTCCGCTCGAGGAACAGCTGCTGATCAGCCTGGTGCTGTGCGTGGCGTCGGCGCGGCTGGCGCGCAAGCTCCATGCGCTCGAAGCGCTGCGCCCGGCGCAAGCCGAGGCGTTCAGATGATGAAGATCAGGATCGCCGCGGTCGCCGCGACATAGACGCTGGCAAAGCCGCGCACGTCCGCCAGCGTCAGCCGCCACAGGGCTTCGGCCGGGATCGGGATCAGGTCGCGCTTCACGCGCGGCGGCAGGCTCAGGCGGAACCAGTGGCGGGCACTTTCTTCGGTCAGAACGAGGCTGCGACGCATTTATGCGAGTCTCCCTGGGCAGACGCTGCATTTTAAGGTTTTCTTAACTTTTGGAAACCGTCGTGGTGCCCCTGTCACAGCTTGGGACAGGCTTTCCGCCGCCAACATCGCTCCCCGGTTTGCGCGGCCATGGCTGCGGCTGTAGAGGCCGAAGCGGACAAGACGGGAGAGTGTCACGTGCCTGATTCCACGCGCCCAGCTTCCAGGAGGAGCGCCGCCGCGCTGCTGGTCGATTGCCTCGCCTCGCAGGGGTGCGATCGGATCTTCACCGTGCCGGGGGAGAGCTTTCTCGCGGTGCTCGACGCCCTGCCCGAACGGCCCGAAATCGACGTCATCACCTGCCGTCAGGAAGGCGGGGTGGCCTTCATGGCCTGTGCCGACGGGGCCATGACGGGCCGGCCCGGCGTGGCCTTCGTCACCCGCGGCCCCGGCGCGACCAATGCCAGCATCGGGGTGCACGTGGCGCATCAGGATTCGCAGCCGATGATCCTGTTCGTCGGCGACGTCGCGCGCGGCGCCCAAGGGCGCGAGGGATTTCAGGAGATCGATTTCCCCGCCTTTTTCGCGCCCATCTGCAAGTGGGCGGCGCGGATCGATGATCCCTTGCGGATCCCCGAATACATCGCCCGCGCCTATGCCACCGCCATCAACGGGCGGCCCGGCCCGGTGGTGCTGGCGCTGCCGGAGGACATGCTGGTGGAACAGGTGCCCGCCGCGCTCCAGCCCCGCCCGATGGCGCTGCGTCCGGCGCAGGCGGTGTGTCCGGATGCGATGCGCGCGCTGTTCGATCTGATCGCCGATGCCGCCAGCCCGATCGCGATCATCGGCGGCGCGGGCTGGAATGCCAAGGCACGCGAATATTTCCGGCAGTTCGCCGAAAGGATCGGCCTGCCAGTGGCAACCGCCTTCCGACGGCAGGACGCGATTGCGCCCACCTCACCCGTCTATGCCGGAAACCTGGGCTATGGCCCCAACCCGAAACTGGTCGAGCGGGTGCGCGAAGCCGATCTGGTGATCGCGGTCGGCGCGCGGCTGGGCGAGGCGACCACCGATGGCTACGACGTGCCGAGCCTCGAGCATCCCGGTCAGCTGCTCGTCCACATCCACCCCGACCCGCAAGAGCTCGGGCGGGTCTATCGCACCGATCTGGCGCTGTGCTGCAGCGTCGATGAATTCGCCGAGTGCGCCGCCTTGTGGGAGGATACCGACATCATCCCCTTCGATGCCGGGGCGGAGGCACACCGCGAATGGCGCGAGTGGTCAACCCCGCAACCGAGCGATGCTGCGATCGACCTTGCCGCCTGCGTCGCCGCCATGCGCGCAGCGCTTCCTGCCGATACCATCATCGCCAACGGGGCGGGCAATTTCGCCGGGTGGTGGCACCGCTACTGGCGCTATGACGCCTATCCCGGCCAGCTCGCGCCGACCTGCGGGGCGATGGGCTACGGCGTGCCGGCCGCCATCGCCGCGGCGCTGCGCTACCCGGAGCGCACCGTGATCGCGGTGGCGGGAGACGGGGATTTCCTGATGAACGGCCAGGAACTCGCCACCGCCGCGCAATATGGGGCGAACCTCATCGTGGTGGTGGTCGACAACGGCGCCTATGGCACGATCCGCATGCACCAGGAGCGCGAATATCCCGGCCGCGCTTCGGCGACGACGCTGGTCAATCCCGATTTCGCCATGCTCGGCGCAGCCTACGGCGGATGGAGCGCCAAGGTCGAGACGACCGCGCAATTCATCGCCGCGCTGACAGAGGCGAAGGAGCGCACCGGCTTGCGGCTGATCCACGTGCGTACCGATCTCGAACGCATCGCCGCCAGTGGCGCGACAATATCTGCATTGAGAGCGCGTGCTAAGGCCTAGCCGCGCCCCATTTCGCAAATCACCTGCCATTCTTCCGGAGTCACCCCGCACACCGACAGGCGCGAGAGGCGTATCAGCTGCATTGCGGCCAGCCGCGGCTCGGCCTTGATGCTGGCGAGCGTGACCGGCTTGGCGAACTTCTCCTTCGCCTTCAGCTTCACCGCCGCCCACTTGCCGGTTTCGTCGGTGGGATCGCCGATTCCGGTCACGGTAATTTCGGCGATGCCGACGATCTCCAGCCCCTCGCGCGAATGGTAGAAGAACGCCTCGTCACCCACCTCCATCGCCATCAGGTTGTTGCGGGCAAGGTAGTTGCGCACCCCGTCCCAGGTCCCCTCGCCTTCGGCCACCAGATCGTCCCAGCTGTATTTGAACGGCTCGGACTTCATCAGCCAGTATTGCGGCAAACGGGCGGACATGGGCAATTGCTCCTCGGCGGGTCGGACGGAACATCGCGTTAGCCCGCCCGGTGCCCGACGCTCAAGCCCCGCCCGGCCGGGCCGCGACCGATTAACCCGATCTTTAGCCTGACCTGCGATAGGATGCGTGATCAGGCAAGGGGGCGGCCTCAGCGCAACCTCGTCAGAATTCTCGCAGGGCTGACGGTTTTGAACGATCACGAAGCACATAATCCGCTGCAAGCCGCCGAGCGCGATGTCGTCGCACTCGGGATTGCTGCGGCCGCGATCCTGCTGCTGGTGGCGACCGGCGGCGCGGTTGTGCCGAGCGCGGTGCGATCACTTCTAGGCGGAAACGACACGCCCGACCGGCTGCTCGTCAGTGCGCTGCTGCTCAACATCGCGCTCATCATCTTCGGCTGGCGGCGCTATCGCGAGCTCACCCACGAAATCGCGGAGCGCCGCCGCGCCGAAGACCAGGCCCGCCAGCTGGCGGCCACCGATCCGCTGACCCAATGCCTCAACCGCCGGGCCATGATCGAGGCCACGGAGGAACTGCGGGCGCGGGCCGCGCAGCGCGGCGAAGCCGTGGTCTATTGCATGATCGATCTGGATAACTTCAAGCAGATCAACGACATGTATGGCCATTCCTGCGGCGATGAGGTGCTTGTCCGGCTGTGCGACCGGATCCGCGCCCTGCTGCCTCGCGATGCCCGGCTGGCGCGCCTGGGCGGCGACGAATTCGCTTTCGTCCTGACGCAGCCGGTAGGCCATACCGATCGCATCGACGATCTCGTCATCCGCCTGTTCGCCAGCATCGCCGAGCCGGTGGAGGTGCTCGATATCACCGTCGAGCTGACCGTCTCGATCGGCATTGCCACCGATCACGATGCCGACGGCTCGCCGGACCCGGCGGTCGATGTCGGCACGCTGATGCACCGGGCGGACATGGCGCTCTACCACGCCAAGAAGCAGGGCCGGAACCGGCACTTCTGGTTCGATGCCAGCATGGAAAACGAACTGCGGTTCCGCAACCAGCTCGAAACCGGCATCCGCCGCGGGATCAGCCAGGGCGAGTTCATTCCCTATTACGAACAGCAGATCGATGTGGAGACGGGCGAACTGGTCGGCTTCGAGATGCTCGCCCGCTGGCAGTCCGAACAGCTCGGACTTGTCAGCCCGGAGATGTTCATCCCGATCGCCGAGGAAATGGGGCTCATCACCCAGCTGTCCGAACAGCTGATGGACCGGGCCTTCGCCGATGCACGCGAATGGGACGACAGCCTGACCTTGTCGGTCAACATCTCGCCGGTGCAGCTGCGCGATCCGTGGTTTGCCCAGCGGCTGCTGAAGCGCCTGGTTGCGGCCAACTTCCCGGCGCGCCGGCTCGAGATCGAGATCACCGAAAGCTGCCTGCACGAGAATATCGGCCTGGTGCGTTCGATGATCACATCCTTGCGCAATCAGGGCGTGAAGATCAGCCTCGACGACTTCGGCACCGGCTATTCGAGCCTTGAACAGCTGCGCAACCTGCCGTTCGACCGGATCAAGATCGATCGCAGCTTCATCAGCGAGCTGCGCGAGCCGGCGACCGATTCGCGGCTGGTCGATGCGATCATCGCCATGGGCCGCGGGCTCGATCTGCCGCTGACTGCCGAAGGGGTGGAGGACGAGGATATCCTCGCCGCGCTGCGCTCGATGGGCAAGCTCAAGGCGCAGGGCTATGTCTATGGCAAGCCCGAAACGGCTGCCGAAGTGCGCGAGCGGCTTGCCTTGCACGGCAAGCTCGCCGGCACGGCACGCCCGGCGGGATCCCCGCCCGTCTCGGCCGACAACCTCCCGCGCGCCGCCCGCTCCTAGCCTTGCGCCTTGCGCGCGGGACTGGACGCTGAGCCCCGGCGTGCATAGATGCGCGCGGCATGACGCAAGCGATACCCTTCACCAAGATGCACGGCCTCGGCAACGACTTCGTCGTGCTCGATGCGCGCGCTGCGCCTCTGCCGCCGATGACCGCGGCGATCGCGCGCGCGCTGGCCGACCGCCGCACCGGCATCGGCTGCGACCAGCTGGTGCTGCTCGAACCCGACGATACCCACGCCTTCCGGATGCGGATCTTCAACAGCGACGGCAGCGAGGTCGAGGCCTGCGGCAATGCCAGCCGCGCGGTGGCGCTGCTGCACGGCGAACCGGTCACCATCGCCACCGGCGGCGGGCCGATCACGCTCGAACCGGTCGAGGGCGGCGCCCGGGTGGACATGGGCAGGCCACGCTTCGATTGGGACGCGATCCCCCTCGCCTACCCGATGGACACTGCGCGGATGCCGGTGGGCTGGGCCGAGGGCGATTGCCACCTCGAAGGACCCATGGCGGTCAATGTCGGCAATCCCCACGTGATCTTCTTCGTCCCCGATGCCGACGCGGTGCCGCTCGCCAGCCTCGGCCCCGTGATCGAACATGACCCGCTGTTTCCCGAACGCGTCAACGTCAACGTCGCGAGCCTTGCCGGCCCGGATCACCTGCGCCTGAGGGTGTGGGAGCGCGGCGCGGGCCTCACCCGCGCCTGCGGCACCGGCGCCTGCGCCACCGCGGTCGCGGCGATCCGGCAGGGGCTGGTGCATAGCCCGGTGCGCGTCACCCTGCCCGGCGGCGACCTCGCCATCGCCTGGGAGCCGGGCGGCACGATCCTGATGAGCGGCCCGGCCACCACAAGCTTTTCCGGCAGCTTCGACTGGGATGCCTATGCCGTCGGAGAGGGGGCTTGAGCGCGCCGCAGATCATTTCGCTCGGCTGCCGCATGAATATCGCCGAGAGCGAGCGGATGCGCGCGATGCTGGCGGGCGAGGCCGATCTGGTGGTGATCAATTCCTGTGCCGTGACCGGCGAGGCGCTGCGCCAGACCCGGCAGGCGATCCGCCGCGCGCGCCGCGATTCCCCCACCGCGCGGCTGGTGGTGACAGGCTGCGCCGCCGAGATCGACCGCGCGAACATCGGCGCGATGGACGAGGTCGACGGGCTTGTCGCCAACGCCGCCAAGCTCGATCCGCGCAGCTGGAACGTGGCCGTCGAGGCACCGCCGCTCGCCCCGGGGCGCACCCGTGCCTTCGTCGCGGTGCAGAACGGCTGCGACCATGCCTGCACCTTCTGCGTCATTCCGCAGGGCCGGGGCGCGAGCCGCTCGCTGACGGTCGCCGAGGCGCTGCGCGAGGTTGAAGCGCATCTTGCGGCGGGGGCAAAGGAAGTTGTGCTGACGGGGGTCGATCTGACCAGCTGGGGGCAGGACTTGCCCGCCACGCCCCGGCTCGGCGCGCTGGTGGAGGCGATCCTCAAGGCTTTCCCGCAACTGCCCCGCCTGCGCCTGTCTTCGGTCGACGGGGTGGAGATCGACGCGGCGCTGTTCGAACTGCTGGCGCACGAGCCGCGGGTGATGCCGCACCTCCACCTCAGCCTGCAGCACGGCGCCGACCTGATCCTCAAGCGGATGAAGCGCCGCCACAGCCGCGCCGACGCGATCGATCTGGTCGCACGCCTCAAGGCACAAAGACCGGACATCGCTGTCGGCGCAGACCTCATCGCGGGCTTCCCGACCGAGACCGAGGCGCATCATGCCGAGAACCTTGCGATCATCGACGCGCTCGACATCGTCCACGCGCATGTCTTCCCCTTCTCGCCCCGCCCCGGCACCCCCGCCGCGCGGATGCCGCAAGTCGACCGCGAGGCGGTGAAGGCGCGCGCCGCCGCCTTGCGAGCACGTGCCGCCACCCGCCGCGCCGCCTGGCTCGCCGGGCTTGTGGGCGAAAGCCTCCCCGTCCTCGCCGAACGCGACGGCACGGGCTATGCGCCGCATTACGCCCGCGTCGCGCTCCCCGCAGGAACGCCGCCCGGCGCGATCATCGACGTAACCCCGCGCGAGGTCAGGGAGGGCCTGCTCGTATGAGTGAAACCAGCTGGAGCCAGCGCCTGTTCGGCGGCTTCGCCAAGACCTCCGAACGCCTGACCGCCAACCTTGCCGGGGTCGGCGGAACCGCCAAGCTCGATAATGCCACCTTGGACGAGATCGAGGATGCGCTGATCATGTCCGATCTCGGCCCGGCCGCCGCCGGACGGATCCGCGCGCGGCTGGCCGAGAAGCGGTTCGGGCTCGAGATCACCGCGCGCGAATTGAAGGAAGCGGTGGCCGAGGAGATCGCCGCGATCCTGCGTCCGGTTGCCAGGCCGCTCGAAATCACCGCCTTCCCGCGCCCGCAGGTGATCCTCGTCATCGGGGTCAATGGGAGCGGCAAGACCACCACCATCGCCAAGCTCGCCCACCTGTTTCAGGAGGACGATTACGGCGTGCTGCTGGCCGCGGGCGATACCTTCCGCGCCGCCGCGATCGGCCAGCTGGCGACCTGGGCGGAGCGCATCGGGGTCGACATCGTGAGGGGGCCGGAAGGCGGCGATCCGGCGGCGATCGTGTTCGATGCGGTCCGCCAAGCCACCGACACCGGGATCGACGCGCTGATCGTCGACACCGCCGGGCGCTTGCAGAACAAGAAGGAACTGATGGAGGAACTGGCCAAGATCCGCCGCGTGCTCGGCCGCCTCAACCCCGAGGCACCGCACGACGTGGTGCTGGTGCTCGATGCCACCAACGGCCAGAACGCCCTGTCGCAGATCGACGTGTTCAAGGAAGTCGCGGGCGTCACCGGCCTGATCATGACCAAGCTCGACGGGACCGCGCGCGGCGGCGTGCTGGTCGCGGCGGCGGAGCAATATGGCCTGCCGATCCACGCGATCGGGGTGGGCGAGAAAATGGAAGACCTGCGCCCCTTCGATCCCGATCTGGTCGCGCGCGTGATTGCGGGAGTGGCGTGATGAACGAGAACGGAACCAAGAAAGCCGCCTCGAGCTGGCTCAATGTCGCGGTCGATTACGGCCCGCTGCTGGTGTTTCTCGGGGTCTATCGCTGGCAGGCCCCGGCCGACCCGAACCCGGCGGGCGAGCTTTCCGCGATCATCGCCGGGACAGGCGCCTTCATGGTCGCCGCCGTCGCCGCGCTGCTGGTGTCGAAGTGGCGGCTCGGCAAGGTCTCGCCGATGCTGTGGTTCTCGACCGCGCTGATCGTCGGCTTCGGCAGCCTCACCATCTTCTTCGGCGATCCGACCTTCGTGCAGCTGAAACCGACCATCATCTACGCCTGTTTCGGCGTGGCGCTGCTGGGCGGGTTCATGATGGGCAAGGCCCTGCTCAAGGTGCTGCTCGAAGCCGCTTTCGAGGGGCTTTCGGAGGAAGGCTGGCTCAAGCTGTCGCGCAACTGGGGGGTGTTTTTCCTCGCTCTGGCGATCCTCAACGAGATCCTGCGCGCCCAGCTCAGCTTCGAGAGCTGGCTGTGGGCCAAG
>Ga0073934_10005207_pt1 | contig 20447 bp, 14 predicted proteins | sample LarsenN4metaG_FD_76834 | JGI IMG/M metagenome (GOLD analysis project Ga0073934, IMG submission 76834) | Hot spring sediment bacterial and archeal communities from British Columbia, Canada, to study Microbial Dark Matter (Phase II) - Larsen... ... | reverse complement strand
TTCTCCCCAAAGTGAAGTAGTTTTTCGATGCACTGTTCTGTTCCTCCGCAGATTTCGTCTAACCAACTTCAATCTAACGGATTAGAACGGAACAGTGCCCCTTAATTTGCGAATTCGGGTTCAATTCCACCACGATTCCACCCCACCGCATCCGCTGGAATGGCATTTTCGACCTCCCCTTTGGACGGGGGAAGAGATTCGGGCGTGATGTCCCGAGCGTGCTGAACCAGGTGATCGGGGGCTGGCAGGTCGCCACGATCGGCGACTGGCGGGGAGGCTTCTGGCGTAGCGTCGCCACGAGCCGCTATCAGTTCGGGAACCCCCGGCTCGGCCCTGACCAGCGGCTGGAAATGGACATCTTCGGGTCGCGTCAGCGGTTATGGTTCGCCGGGGATTTCAACCCCCTAGCTGCCTCGAATGTGACCGGCGGGGACCTACTGGCGTTGGTCCCGGCGGAGCCGGCGCAAAGAGTGGTCCACCAGATGGGTCCCGACTGCTCCGGCAACTACACCAACCGCGTCTGCGTGGAGCTCGCCAACGGCAGCTTCCGCAACACGCCTATCGGGGACCTGTACAACTATAGCCCGCGCGCCGGCATTATCGGCCCTGGATCCTGGAATGTGGACCTGGCGGTCTACAAGAGCTTCAATATCAAAGAGCGGGTGACGGTGCGCTTTACGGCCGACTTCTTCAATGCCTTCAACCACCCGAACGACGTTGACCCGACCAGTACCTCCGGCTTGCAGAACCTGGCCTTCCAGAACAACGAGCCGCGCATTCTTCAGTTCTCGTTGCGCGTTGACTGGTAGCCTGTTGGGTCATCTCATGCGAAGCCCCCTGCCCACCGTCAACCGGGCAGGGGGCTTCAGAGTTCAGCCGCGCCCGCATTAGGCATAGGGGGCGAGAGGAAGGACTCGACAGGCAAAGGCAAGCGTCGCACCATGAAGGTGGACCCGTGGCGGAGAATTCCAAACGACGTGTGCATCACGCGCGTCCCTCTCCCGTTCGTGAAACCTAACTGCAGGAAACTCGCGCTGCTCAGCTTGGCCTGGATGATGGGCACGGGCAGCGCATTCTTTTATTCCGCCCCCTGTCAAGCGGTTCTCGCCGCGTCCGAAGACCGCCTGGAAGAAGGCTTCAGGCACCTCTCGCAGGGCCGCTTGGAAGAGGCGCTACATGCCTTCACCGACTTCAAGCAGACCGCTCCCCAAGACTTCCGCCCCTATTTCTATTCAGGCATCGCCTTAACCGAACTGGGACGCTTAAGCGCTGCGGCCTCCGAAATACTGGAAGCCGTTCGCCTGGCACCGGATCGGGCTGAATGCCGCGTTTTCCAGGCCAACGTTTTGCAGAAACTGAAACAAAGGGAGGAAGCTGTAAGAGCTCTGGAGTTCTTCGATGAGGGTGCCCGGCCCGAACAACTCGACACAGCTTGGCTGCGTTTGCTCGCTGACGTCTATTTCAAGCTGGAGAAGATCGACCAAACCTTGAGAGCGCTGGACCTCCTCGCTCAACGCGATCCCCGCGACGCCCGCGTCGATCTCGACCGAGGTCTGGTCTACGTTGTCGTCGGCAAGCCCAATGTCGCCCTCGATCACTTCAAGAAAAGCATCAGCAAATCAAAAGAAAATCCCCTGGCTTACTTCGAGCTGGGCAAGATCCTTTACCAACGGAATGAGCTGGACGCGGCGAAGCAAGCTTTGTCAGAAGCCGTCCGGCTGAGGGAAGACCATCCGGAGTACCTGTATAAGCTGGGTATGGTTTGCCTGGCGCGGGGTGAAGTTGAAGAGGCCCTCGGATATCTCAAGCAGGCCGAGCCTGCAGCCGGCGCCTTCCCGGAAATCTATTTTGCCTTGGGCCGGGCGTACCAGCGGAAAGGAAACCAAAGCACCGGCAACAAATATCGGAGAAAGTTTGAAGAAGCCATGGCCGCCGAGCGAAAAGAAAAAGAGCGGATGAGCCTCGCCAACCGTCTTCTCTCCCGGGGAGAGACGCAGCTCGATAGGGGCAACACAGCCGAAGCCCGTTCCTTGTTCGAGCAGGCGATCCAGGCCGACCCGAACCGCTGGGAGCCGCATGGATATCTGGCCGAGATGTTCCTCGCCTCGGGTGATCTGAAGCTGGCATATCCGCACCTGGTCAAGATGGAGGAAATTGACCCGGACTCGGCGGTCGGAAACTTCCTCGCGGCCACGTACTGGTACCGCCTGAAGGACTTCGGGCGAGCCCGCGACTATGCGGAGAAAGTGAAGCGGAGCCGGCCGGGCAACTCCGAGGTTCGCGGCCTGTTGGGAAAAGTCTATCTGGAACTCGGCCAAAAAGAAAAGGCCCTGCGAGAGTTCGAGGCGGCGGCGCGGCTGGCGCCCGATCGCGCCGAGTTTCGGGAGCAACTGGAGCGCCTGCAGAATCAAAACGCCGAGACGGCCCAAACCGCGCGAGACCAGTGAAATTCATCTCCCCCTTGCGACTTACTTGGCGAGCCGACGAGGCGCTTGCAGAGGCGAACCGGGAGGCGGCTGAAAGCTTTCGATCAAGCAGCAGCGCCAACAAGGAGCGTTCGTATGAAATATGAGTGCGAACTTAGTCGGCGCGATTTTCTTAGGGCTGCTGCGGTTGCCACAACGGTATCCTTCGCCAAGGCTCCCGCGATCCTCGCGCACCCGGACCCCGGCGAAGTTGTGAGATTCGGTTTCATCGGAACCGGGACGCAAGGCTGCAATCTTCTCAGGTTTCTGACCACGATCCCACAGGGGCGATGCGTCGCCACGTGCGACATTTATCCTCCCAACTTGAAGAAAGGCGTCGAGATCATCGGGACCAACCCGGACACCTATGGGGACTACAGACGCCTGCTGGAGCGGAAGGACGTGGACGCGGTGATGATTGCCACGCCGCTCCATCTCCACGCCCGGATGATCATCGACAGCCTTGAGGCTGGCAAGCACGTATTCGTCGAAAAGAGCATGTTCTTCAAGGAAGAAGAAGCCGCGCCAATCCGCCAGGCGACCGCCGCCCATCCCCAGCAAATCGTCCAGGTTGGGTTGCAGCGACGCTCGAGCGTTCTCTATCAGGTGGGCGTGGAAATGGTCCGCAAAGGCGCGCTGGGCAAGATCATGTTCGTGCAGTCGCGTGTCGACTCCAGCCGCGATTGGCGGCGGCCCGTCGTCGACCCCCAATACGAAAGGCTCATCAACTGGCGGATGTATCGAGAATACTCCGGCGGCTTGATGGCGGAGATGGGTTCGCACTTCTTCGACGTGATTCAATGGGCCATGGACGCTGAGCCCATCTCCGTCACCGGCGCCGGGGGGATCGACTACTGGAAAGACGGGCGCGAGACTCATGACAACGTCCAGGCCATCTTCGAATATCCCGACGGTCGAAAGCTTTACTTCCGGTCCATGCTCTTCAACGGCCATAACGGAATCGGGATAGCGATCATGGGGGTTGAGGGAACCCTGGATCTGACCGACGAGAAGGGGTTGTACTTCCGCGAGCCTGCCGCCAAGATTTCTGCCGGCACGAGGTAAGAGAACTGGTGGGCGGGCGCCACGGTTGTGGAGGAAGCCGCGCAAAAGGGCTTTCCCATTTTCCCCGAGCGGGCGGAGAGCGGCGGCGGATTCCTGGACCGCGAGCTGCGCTACGCCAAGCGCTGGCTGGCCTCACTGGGCATTTACGATTACGAGGAACCCTACGACCCCTACTGGGGCGAGCTGGTGCATTTCTTCGCCAGCATTCGTGATGGCGAGCCTGTGATCGTCGGGCTCGAAGCCGGCATAAGCAACGCTTTGGCCGTCATTTACGCCAATCGCGCCATTGATACAGGACAGAAAGTGTTCTGGCCAAAGAAGGCAAGTGAACTTGCGGCCAGCCGCCCCGAGCCGAACGCCGACGCCGCGCCGCGCATCGCCCGCGCTTTCGGCAAAGATTGAGAATCACAGGCCTCAATCCGGTTACGTTCCGCCCTCCGTTCGTTCGGCTCCAGGCTCGGCTTGACCGCAAGGGGGAAGGAGTTCCAATGTTTCAAAGCCTCTGGATTTGCCACACGTCTTCGGCACGCCACGTCAGGTGTCGCGAGGCCCTGCGCCGGGTTGCGCTGGCGTGTTGCCTGGCGAGTCTGCTGGCCCCCGGTCGCTGCTTGGCCGGTGAAATTATCCTGCCTTCTCCTGCCCTCGAGCGTGACGAGCCGATCCGCGTTCTCTATCGGACTGGCTCCCTCGCTACCGGCAAGGGGGAACTTTCTCTTCGCTGGACTGACGTGTACGGTCGGGTGATTGAAGACCGCAAAATTGCCTTCGAACTGACTGACGAATCGGAGGTGGGCTTCACACTTGATCTGCGGCGCGCGGTCGCGATGCAAAACGAGTTGAGCGCGCATTTCTCGTTCGAGGGAGTCGATAAAAAGGGTGTCAAGGACCATCGCGAAGAGGATGCGCGCGTCTGCTTTATCGCTCGCCCACCCGACCGCACGTGGTGGGACTACGCCATCATCATGTGGCAGCAGCACAGCGCCAAAACGTTTGCTGTCTTGAAGACGCTGGGCATCAATGCCGGGCAGTATACCGGCAAGGCCAAGACGCCGCCTGAGTTTCTTCTGGAAAACGACCTGCGGTGGTACGCCGAAAACATCGCCACCGATTTCTACTCCGAGTACCACCGCTGGTTTCCGGATCGGCCCGTGAACTGGAAATTCCAGGAGGCTAAAGAGCTTTACAAGAACGATCCAGGGAGTAGAGAGGCCTTCAAGCGATATCCGAGCCTCTCCGATCCGAAGTGGCTGAAAAAAATCCAGGACCGGCTAGTGGGATCGGCTCGGCTGAATTCCCCCTACCGTCCTTTGTTCTACGATCTCGGCGACGAGGCCGGAATTGCCGACCTCGCTGCGTTTTGGGATTTCGATTTTTCGGATCATTCCCTCGCGGAGATGCGGCACTGGCTCAAGGAGCGATACGGTACTTTAGCTGCGCTGAACCGGCAGTGGGGCACCCACTTCGCGGCGTGGGATCTCGTGATCCCCATGACTACGACCGAGGCGATGAAACGCTCGGATGACAACTTTTCGGCTTGGGCGGACTTCAAGGAGTGGATGGACATTGCTTTTGCCCGCGCCATCCACGGGGGCGTGGAGGCCGTTCGCTCCGTTGACCCCGAGGCTTACGTGGCCATCGCCGGTGCCCAGTTGCCGGGCTGGGGAGGATATGACTATGCGCGCTTGTCGAAGGTGCTCAACGCCATCGAACCCTACGACTACGGCGCCAATGTGGAGATCATCCGCTCGCTGAACCCCCGAATGGTCATGACGACGACTTCATTCGGCCGCGGGCCGGAGGAAAAACGCCGCATTTGGTATGAGCTGCTTCATGGCAGTCGCGGCATCATCCTTTGGGATGCCAAGTCGGAGTATGCCCAAGAGGACGGGAGTGTCGGGCCAAGAGGGCGGGAGTCCGAACCGTATTACAAGGAGCTGCGGGGTGGCCTCGGCGCGCTCCTCATCAACAGCGAGAGGCAATCCGACCCGATTGCAATTCATCACTCACAAGCCAGCTTCCGCACCGAGTGGATGCTCCAGCACCGGCCCAAGGGCGAAGCGTGGGTGGGCCGCACGGCCAGCTCCGAATACGAGGACAATGAGTTCCGGTGGCGCCGGGAATCATACTGTCGCCTGATTGAGGACCTTGGCTGGCAGTATAACTTCGTCGACTCAGACCAGGTCGAAGAAGGAGAGTTGGTGCGAGGCGGGTACCGGATGCTGGTTTTACCCCACTCCACCGCCTTGTCCGAAGCTGAAGCCAATGCAATTCGCGAGTTCGTCGAACAAGGCGGCGTTGTGATTGCGGACGGCCAGCCCGGGGCTTTCGACGAGCATGCGCGGCGCCTTTCCGCGGCGCGCCTCGCCGAGCTTTTCGGCGGACCATACACCGAATCTGCCACGGTAAGGCCTTTTGGGCGTGGGAAAGCGATTTACCTGAGCGTGGACCTGCTTAGTTACTTCCGGGACCGCCTGCTCGGCCAAGAAAGGCAAGCCTACGAATTGATGTCGCGGCTGCTGAGAGAAAGCTTGGGTCAGCCCGCCTTTGCCGCCACCGATCCTTCCGGCGAGCCCGTGGTGGGCGTCGAGACACACACCTATCGCAACGGTGGAGTGCACATCGTCGCCCTGCACGCAAATCCACAGTCGGGCCTCGAAGACGTCGGGCCGCCGGAGAAGATCTCAAACCGTCGCTTCGAGAAACCCCGGACTGTGACGCTTGCTTTGCCCGGCGAGCACGACGTTTACGATGTGCGCGCCGGCCAGGCGCTGGGAAGAGCAAAGCAGTTGACGGTCGAGCTTGATCCCTACGAGCCCCGAATCTTCGCCTGCTCGCTTACACCCCTTCCGGCGCTTCGGGTCTCGGCGCCCGGTCGCCTGAAACGGGGAGAAACCGGCCGTATCGGAATAAGCGTTTTGGGAGATTCGCCTGCCGCCGTTCACGTCTTTCACGTGGAAGTCGTTGACCCATCCGGAAACGTCGTCGCCCATTATTCGGGAAACGTCCTCGCTCCGGATGGCGCCGCGGGAAAGCGTCTGCCGCTGGCCATCAATGACAGCCCCGGCCGGTGGGAAGTCCGGGTTCGAGACCTCTTAAGCGGTCAAATCCAAAGCGTGACGGTGCACGCGCTATAAAAGTACCGAAGTCTCCGGACACGGGCCACCCACCACTTACCGTACGCGGGTGAATTCGCACGGGATATGATGTAACGCTCACGACGGCGGTTTCAGCACCTTCGATGGCGCTTGGCGGTGAGCCGAGCAAACCCGACTGCCTGGGAGGTGGAGGGTGAAGAAGACGGCGGATGTGGTGGTCATCGGAGCGGGCATCAATGGCTGCAGCATAGCCTACCATCTGGCCAAGGCGGGCGTGAAGAACGTGGTGCTCCTCGAAAAGAAATTTCCCGCCTGGGGGCCCACCGGTAGATCCAGTGGTGTGGTCCGCCAGCATTACACCATTGAAACGCTGGCCCAAATGGCCCGCGACAGCTTGCGGGTCTTCCAACACTTTGAGGAGGAGATTGGTGCGAGTGCCGGGTTCGTGCCCTGCGGCGTAGTTTTCATTGTTCCCGAAGCAGACGCTGCTTCCCTTAGGAAGACCGTGGAGATGCATCAGCGGCTAGGAATCAAGGCGAGTGTGCTCTCGCCGCAACAGCTCCTGGAATTAGATCCGCATCTCTGCCCGGATGGCATCGCGTGCGGCGCCTACGAACCCGAGGGAGGCTACCCGGACCTGTCGCAGCCGCAGCACGCCCAGCGGGCCGAAGCTGACGTCGTCCGCGAGAATGCGCGTGCCGTGCGAGGGCAGCCTGTGCCGCCTTCTCAGGAAGTGGCGAGCGCACACCGCGACATGATGATCGACCGCGCGATACGCCAGCAGCCCGGCCCCGTAGTTGAAGTAGCTCGACCAGCCCTGCAGAACGCCGTTCAGCCAGACGCGCACTTCCGAACTACGTCCCCGTGTGGCCAGCTACCAGCACCTCTTTCACCTTCTGCCGCAATCGCGCCACGCTCTTCCTCCACGGGCTGGCGCCCAGAAACCAGCGGCCATCCTTCCGTTAGTGCTGCGCCCCGAACGTGTAGCCCCGAAAGTCGAACCTCTCCCGCCGGTGCGCATGTCGGTGGCTTCCCGGTCGGCGCGACCTTCCCCGTTTCTCAGGCGGGTCGGCGTCCCCGACTTCACTCTCGAGGCTTGCTTGAGCTTCACTCGCGTTACGGCCTCCAGGGTTGCTCGGCCAACCGAAGTGGGTTTGGTCACAAGGTTCCGGCCTGGCCCGTTACCGAACCAGGCCGCTTGCCAGCTACCAGATTCACCGAGAGCTATCTGGGTGGGACTTGCACCACTGGGGATCTGCGGCGGTGGGACGCACTGAGAAATCCCGGTTAGGGCTTTCTATCCGGGCAGCACAACCCAAAGAATCGGGCAGTTAAGCAAGGTATCTCGTTGACGTGGGTATGAGGCGCGGGTATTCTTCGCAGCAGCAACGCGGGCTGAATGGGGAGAGGGCGTCCGGCCGTCGGAAACTTGCACGGTAAAAAACCGATAAGAGGTCGAGCCATGCTTCCAGGCCGCAAATCTTCGGGGCGGGTCAGCCCGATCCCCCGGGGCTGCGCCTCGACTTGCGGGCCGGCGTCCCGGCCAGCCTGATCGGTATCGCCGCTTACCGAAGCATCGAGCGGGGACGCGAGAAAATCCGAGTCTCCGACTTGGTAAAAATGTAATCGCGAACTGAATCGGCTGAGTGTTCGAGGGAGGTTGATCCACGATGAGCTCACCCAGAAGCATTCCTTTCTCTTGCTGGTTGATCGGCGGCGCGCTAGTGCTTTGCTCCGCGGCGACGAGTTTCTCCGACACCGTCTCACCTCTCGCCTCCCGCGGCTACGCTGTTGTTCCCATGCCCCAGAAGGTTACTCTGCGCGGGGGAGATTTTCGTTTTGGCGAGGGATGGCGCGTTGAAGTGGGAACCGGTGTTCGGGCCGACGATGTAGCAGTGGAGAGCCTGCGAGAAGATCTCCGCTCGAGGTTTGGTTTAACCCTGAGCGCGGCGGGAGGCAGGGGTACCGGCGGCGTGGTTCGCCTGGCCGTGACGCCGAATTCCGTTTCAATTGGCGACGCACTGGACCAGGACAAGGCGGTGCTGGCCGAACAGGCCTACAGGCTGGAGCTTAGTTCCAGCCGGATCACTGTCACGGCGAATGCTCCGCAGGGGCTTTTTTATGCCGTGCAGACTCTCATTCAGTTGGTGAAAGCGCGGGACGGGACCTTTTGGCTCCCGGAAGGCGAAATCGCGGACTGGCCCGATCTCCAACACCGCGAGATTTACTGGGATGACGCCCATCATCTTGACCGCCCCGCAGAGCTGAAGCGCGCGTTGCGGCAGGCGGCCTTTTTCAAGATCAACGGGTTCGCCCTCAAGCTCGAGGGACACTTCGAGTACAAGAGTGCTGCGGCGATTGTGGAGCCTTACACCCTGTCGCCCGCCGAGCTCCAGGAATTAACGGACTATGGCTTGCGCTATTACGTTCAGCTCATTCCGTATCTGGACGGCCCCGCGCACGTTGCGTTCATCTTGAAGCATCCCGAGTACGGGCGGCTCCGCGCTTTTCCCGACAGCAATTACGAATTCTGCGTGACCAACCCCGACACCTACAAGTTACTCTTCGGCATGTACGACGAACTCCTCGCCGCCAACAAGGGTGTGAAATTCTTCCATCTCTCGACAGATGAGCCCTATTACGTGGGACTCGCCGACAACGCGCAATGTCAGGAAGTCGGACGAGCGAAGGAACTCGGCAGCGTCGGGAAGCTGCTCGCCGAGTTTGTGACCAAGGCGGCCAATTTCCTGCACGAGAGGGGGCGGACAGCGATCATCTGGGGAGAGTATCCGCTGAGACCCGAAGATATCCCTGCCCTGCCCAGTCACATCGTGAGCGGGTTGGTGTATGGGCCGGACTTCGACCCCGTCTTCAGGAAGCACGGCATCCGGCAAATGATTTACACCTCGACACAGGGCGACGAGCCGCTTTTCCCCGACTACTACATCCTGCCATCCGTCCACCGGCTTCACCCGGAACACCGGAGGACGGAACGGGTTCCCGGAATCTTCCACCACATCTCCCACACCCCGGCGCGACAACAGTCCGATTTGATGGGGGTGATCGTCGCGGGTTGGGCGGATACGGGACTTCACGCCGAAACCTTCTGGCTGGGTTACGCGACGGGGGCTGCGGCAGGCTGGAAACCTGGCTCGCCCGACCCTGGCGAATCCATGAACTCGTTCTACCGCCTCTTTTACGGGCCGAGCGCAGTGAACATGGGCCGCATCTATCAACTCTTGAGTTTCCAGGCGCAATTCTGGGCGGACAGTTGGGAAACAATACCTTCCGCGGCGCGCAAGCCCATCTGGGGCGACTCAGACCGTATCTTCACCCCACGGCGCCCGGCAAGAGACCAGACCCTGCCGCTGCCGCCCGTTCCTTCTCTGCCGCACCTCACGCTCGACCGGGACTGGGCAGATTCCAACGGCAAGCGGCTCCAATTAGCCTCGGAAATGCTTACCGCCAACGATGAATTGATGGATTTGCTGTGGACGAACCTCCACCGCGCCGAGTTTAACCGTTACAATCTCGAGGTATTCATTTCAGTCGCGCAGATGTGCCGGCAGAACTTAGAATTACTCGGCGAGTTGGGGCACATCAGCAATCTGCTGAAGTTAGCGCAGGCGGCCGACAGGAGCCAGGACTTTGCCGAGGCACTGGGAGCGTTGGACGAAGTCCTCGACGCAGCCGAGCAGATCCGGCGGGCACGCAACCGAGTCCTCGCCGGTGTGACGAACACGTGGTACAGGAGCTGGTTCCCTCGCGTGCCGGAAGCCAATGGCCGTCGGTTCCTCCACGAGCTGGACGACGTCAGGGACCATCGCGCCGACCGCACCGTGGACCTGAGCTACATGATCCTTCGCCAGTTGTTGCTGCCCTTTGGCGAGTGGGTCGCCGAGGTCCACGCGGTGAGGAACCGACATGCGGAGGCGCACAGTCGCCCCACGCGGGATTTTCAATTCGATTGGAAAGATACTGGCGTCTTGGCTGCTCGCGAATAGCAGAGCTTTCTCTCGTGCGAGGGCCTCCTTGATGGGCGCGGCCCTCGAAAGGCTTTCTGATACTCGAGTCTATGCCAGAGCACTGCTTCGCAAATAGGCGCGATTTCGTCAACTCCGTGCTGGGAAGCGCAGTCGCAGAGCTGGAGCGTTGGGGGCGCCCGCTGCGCGCGCAAGAACTAACTGCTCCCGTAGGTCCGGCGGCGCGGGTGGCCGCGGGCGTTCGAACTGAAAAGGATCTGGACCGGCCCGGGGGAAGACAGTACTGGGCGCGGTCACGCTCAACAGCTCCAACACCGACCTCCGGGTCTAGGCTCTTTGGACAGGCAGTAATGGCCGGGTGGCCGGGCGGACGCGCGCGCTCCCGGCTGACAGCTTCGACAATGTCGCCCAGTTCGCGCCGACGGAGCGTTCTTCGATCACAAAATCGTCGATTTTGTCGAGGAAAAGAGAGCCTTCTATGCCATCGTCGCCCGGCTCACCCGCCCACTGAAGAATCGTTTGCTAGGACTCCGCTACCGGCGCATCACCTCGGGGGTGTGGGCGCCGGAGTTCCGATACTGCCCGCACGGGTGGCCCGGGCCGCGACGCTTCGTGGTGATCCGCCGGCCGGTACCCGAAGAGCCTTCGGGTCAGCTGCATCTGTTCCAGATGGGCGGCTCCAGCTATCGGCACCCTGGTGACCAACCTGACGCTGACGCCGCTGCACCTGTGGCGCTTCTTCAACCAGAGCGTCATCGAAATGCTCCGGCAGGTGCACATGATGGGCCGCCCCAGCGTACTGCCGGAGAAGAATCCTTCGACATGGTGGTGCCGGCCATGAAGGTGCGTGAGTTTTCCTTTTCCTCCCTCACCAAGTTTTGACCCTCTGCGGCCCCCACCCAAGTCCTCAGCAGCCAACCGTGTCAATCTTCAGAGTCGCTTGGGCCTGTCACGCCCAGGGGCGCATTTTTGCGCTTGACATTAACTCCAGGGCGGTGATAGGTAGTGGGGGTGGTTCCAGTGGAACCGAGCGTCGGGCCGGACAAAGCGTGCGCAAGTCGGAAAGTGCAATAGTAACCAGTCCCTCGTAGTTGGGTCTCGCCTCTATTACGACCGAGAACTTTTGTCGCACCGGGAGTGATCAGCCAAACCGTTGGTGAACGCCTTAGAAACCGGTTGCAAGGCGCCTACGGGGGGACCGGTTCGTGTCCCTCAAAGGAAAATCACGCCTACAGCCGTTTATACCCATGACAGGAGGTTAAACGTATGGGCCTGACGCAAGCACAATACCATCCGATCAGGCGGTTCGCCCGTTGCTCGCTATGGGCGATAGTCATTACCCTTCTCGCAATGCTCGCGCAGCCTTCCCGCTGCGACGCGCAGGTGCTTTACGGCTCGATTGTCGGCAATGTTACCGACCCAACCGGCGCGGCCGTGCCCGGGGCCACGGTGACGATCAAACAGAACGAGACCAATTGGTCCCGCTCGGGGACCACCAGCGACGCGGGTTTGTTTACTTTTGGAACCGTCCCTGCCGGGACCTACGAAATCCGCATCTCCAAGAGCGGCTTTAGGGAATTCGTGAGCACCGATGTCCCTGTGGCCATCAACGAAGTCCGGCGCGTGGACGCGCAGCTTCAAGTCGGGGCCGTGACGGAGGTCATGACGGTCACCGCCGAGGCGGCGCTGCTCCAGACCGACCGCGCTGAGGTGAGGGCGGAAATCACCGCCCGGACTATGCAGAACCTCCCCGTCTTCTTGGGCCGGAACTACCAGCATTTGTTCAAGATGGTTCCCGGCTTCACCCAGCCCCGGAACGCGCATTCCATCCCCTCGAATCCATCCCGTTCGCTCATGTACGAGGTGAACGGGACGGTGCCGGCTTCCAACAACGTTCGCATCGACGGCGCCACGCAATTCAACATCTGGCTCCCGCACATCACCGCTTACGTGCCGGCGCTGGAGTCCGTCGAGACCGTGAACATTGTGACCGACAGCTTTGACGCCGAGCAGGGGCTGGCCGGCGGCGCGGCGATCAACGTCCAGATCAAAAGCGGCACCAACGCGCTGCACGGCTCGGCCTTTGGGTACCACAGCGACAACAAGATCAAGGCCCGGCCATTCTTCCTGCCGCCCCTCGAGCGCAAGCCGAAGTATATCTCTAACCAGTTTGGCGGCACGCTAGGGGGACCCATCGTGCGCGACAAGCTCTTCTTCTTCGCCAGCTACGAAGCAAGCCTCTCCCGCGACTTTGGTTCCCAACTTCTCACGGTCCCGACCCTGCTGATGCGCCAAGGGATCATGACGGAGTCCGACCGGCCGATCTATGACCCGCTAACCGGCAATCCCGACGGCACCGGCCGGACACAATTCGTTGCCTCGGCAAATCCTGCCGACCCGAATTACCACCCGGCGTGCACGGACGCCGCCGGCTGTCCCAATGTGATTCCGATTAACCGGCTTGACCCGATCGCCCTGAAGCTGGTGGAGCAGACGCCCTTGCCGACCTTCCCCGGCAGGTTCACCAGCAACTATTACGCCGCGGGGCCCTTCGCGTTTGACCGCCACACCCTGGACACGAAGGTCGACTGGAACGCGAGCGACAAGTTTAGAATGTACGGCCGTTACAGCTATCTGAACTTCGACCAGCTCTGCGCGCGGGCCTTTAACACCTCGCTCGGCACACATGGGACGTGGGTTTCGCGAGAGTTCACCAACCCGGGGAGAGGCTACGGCGGCACTCACAGCTTCACCTGGGCCGGATCGTACGCCTCCAGCCCGACGCTGGTCGTGGACGCAAACGTCGGCGTCACGATAACCATCCAAAACGCCGTACAACAGGATATTGAGAAGAAAATCGGCCTGGACATCCTTGGGATCCCGGGCACGAACGGGCCGCGGCCGTTCGAAGGCGGCTGGCCACGGTTCGCCGTTGACGGCTTGGCCGTCCTCGGTGAAACCGAGACCTATATGCCCTACTACCGCTGGGACCCCCAGCACAACTATCAGGCAAACGTGACCTGGGTGAAGGGCACGCATGACCTCCGCTTCGGCACCGAACTCTCGTTCCAGAACCTCAACCACACCCAGCCGGAGTTTTATGGGGGCACCCAGCCCGGTGCCGGCGGTTTCACCTTCGGCGGCGGCATTACCACCGTGAGAGGCGGCCCTTCGCCGAACACGTGGAACAGCTACGCTGCCTTCCTGCTCGGTCTGCCTAGCTCGATCGGGAGGATCGCCCAGTTTCCTGACGAGTACGGGACACGGACTTCGATGTACAGCTTTTACGTCCGCGACCGCTGGCAGGTTAGCCGCAAGCTAACGTTCAGCTTCGGCACGCGTTGGGAGTACTTTCCGATTCCGACCCGCCCGGACCGAGGTCTGGAACGCTACAATCTGGCGACGAACAAGGTGCACGTCTGTGGCGTGGGCGAGGTGCCCAAGGACTGCGGCGTGGAGATGAGCAAGACCATGTTCGCGCCCCGGGTGGGCCTGGCCTATCGCGCCACCGAAAGCTTCGTCATCCGAGCCGGCTACGGCCTCACCAACGACCCGTGGAATCTGGCCCGGCCGATGCGCGCCAACCATCCCTTGCTGGCCTCGCTGACCATCGACGGTCCGAACCCTTATACGCCGGTGGGCTTGCTCAGGGACGGGATACCCGCGGTCGAAGAGCCGGACCTGGGCAACGGCATTGTCGATATACCCGGCACGGTTGACGTCAACACCCTGGCCGACCAATTTACCCGCGGCTATATCCAGTCCTGGAACTTCACCTTGCAGAAGAGGTTAGGACAGTTCACCGCGCAGGCCGGCTACGTGGCCACACGTCAGACAAAGATCCTGAGCTTCTACGAGCAGAACTACGGGCTGCCGGGCGGCGGCCGCGACAGCCAGCCGTTCTACCAGAAGTTCGGTCGGACGGCGTCAACTACCTTGGTAGGTCCAGTGGGCAACAGCCACTACGACGCTCTGCAAGTCACCTTGGAGCGCCGTTTCACAGCCGGTTATCAGTTGCATATTGCCTATACTTGGTCCAAGTGCATGGGTGTCGCGGGCGTAAACAACAGCGGCGACCGGCCTTTGATCCCGATCCCCGAGTACTTCCACCTGAACCGTTCCTTGTGCGGCATCGACCAGACGCATAACTTTCAGGTCGCTCCCGTTGTGGAGCTACCTTTCGGCAAGGGGAAGCGTTGGGCCAACCAGGGCGTCGCAGCCGCTCTGCTGGGTGGCTGGCAAGTGAATGCGTTGTTTAGCTCCTTTTCCGGCCAACCGTTCAGCGTGGTGGCGTCAGGAACTTCGCTCAACGCGCCGCGCAATACCCAGAGAGCAGACTTGGTGGGCTCCGGCGAGGTCAAGAAGCTGGGCGGCGTGGGCCCGGGCCAAGCGTTCTTCGACTGGACGCGGTTCGCGCCGGTGACCGAGGCGCGCTTCGGTACGGCGGGATTCAACATCCTGCGGGGGCCGGGACTGGTCAACCTCGACCTCGGGGTGTTCCGCCAGTTCGACATAACGGAGCGAGTCAACCTCCAGTTCCGGTTTGAAGCGTTCAACTTCACCAATACGCCGCACTTCGCGAACCCGAGCAATAACATTTCCAACCTGCGGTTGTGGCCGGATGGAACGTTTCGCAGTGGGGTGTTTGAAGTCACCGGGGTCCGCAACACCGGCCGCGAAGGCTTGGACGAACGGGTGCTTCGCTTCGGCTTGCGGCTCAGCTTCTGATTGCTCAGGCTCAGCTCTATCAAAAAGGGGACCGCGCCAAAGCGCGGTCCCTTTTTCTCTCTGAACGCTCTTTGTGGTACAGAAAGTGGGTGTCCCTTGGGGAAAGGAAGGATCGCCCTAAGGGCAGCGGCCAGCGGTTGTTTCGCTGCCGACTTACTCTACGACCTTAGATGGATGTCCATGGCCTTAGCTGACCGACGACGGTTCATGAAACACGCTGCCAGCCTCACCCTGGGCTGGTGGGCCAGCGCGCTAGGCGCTGCAAACGCTCCTGAGCTTCTGCCCAATCCAGTGGGCTACCACGCGATCGCCTGGCCCGACGACCAGTTGGACCATGCCCTGGAAACGATCTCCAGCCTGGGCTTCCGAGGCGTGCAGTTGCTGGGCTGGACCAAGGACGCCTATGCAGTCGAGAAGGCTGACGGACTTAAGGCGCAGTTGGCTAGGCTAAAGCTAAAGGCCGTGGCACTCTCCTGCCACGGAGTGCGGCTCGACCCCGCGAGGCCGGAAGATGACTCGGCGCTACTGCGGGACTACTGCAGGTTCTTCCAGTCCTTGGGAGGAATGTACCTTCAGGTGACCGACGGTGGACGGCCCCACCGGAAATACTCGGCGCAAGAGATCGAATCGCTGGGTCGGCGGATGAATGAGCTGGGCCGGCTGGCGCAGGATTTCGGACTGACACTGGGATACCATCCTCACTTCAATACCCTCGGGGAAACCCGGGAAGGCTTGGGACGGGTGCTCGAGGCCACCGACCCGCGCTACGTCAAGCTGATCGCCGACGTGGGCCACCTGGCGCTCGGCGGGGCTGACCCCGCCGAAGTGATCCGCACTTACCACGAGCGCTTGATCTTCCTCCACTTCAAAGACCTGCGCAGCGACGTTGCGGAACGCGCGCCAAAGAGCCGTGACTCAGTGCGACGCGAAAAGTACCTCTTTTGTGAAATTGGTACCGGAACAGTGAATCTTCCGGCCATCGTTCAGGCCTTCCGTGATACTCGGTTCTCCGGCTGGGTCATCGTGGAATTGGACGCTTACAAGCGCGGGCCCGGCGGCGCTGACGCCAGCGCACGGGCGAACAAAGAGGCCATGCAGAAATTGGGCTTCCGGCTGTAGCGCGGTCTCTGACCGCCGTCGCACAACTCCTGAATTCTGACCCGTCATTCCTTTGCTGAACCCTGATCTCGCACAGCGGATGCTAGAAAACGTAAGTGCCCCCAGGGCGCTATTGTCTAGGGGTGAGGACACCAGATTACAAATCAAGAAACCGATCCCGCCAAGGCCCGCCAGGCGGCCGCCGGGGCCAGAAATCTCGCCCGCTACAAGGCGAGCAACCCGCCGCCGCGCCTGACGCACGCGATCGAATCCTTCCCTTCCGGCGCCCCGCCCTTCGATGATGACTGGGGCTGGCGCACGCTGTGAGTTTGCCCAGGGGGTCCATGTCATGGGGCACGCGGCCTCTGAGGCCGCTGAGCGGGCGTTTGTTGAACCGCGCGCCCCGGTGAGGTCCCCCGGTTAATTCAGAATCTGCCACCCCCTATCTTCATCCAGGGATGGGCCGATGCGCAGCACCTCCACCCACGGCTGGCGCGCCGGGCGCGACACAATCTTGTGGCAGGTCACCGCGACGCATACGGCCTTGTCGTCATGGCCCGAGCTGGCCTCGACCCGCTCGCCGCGCGCCACGCAAGCGTCGACGGCCTCGGAGGGCAGGAGCGCGCTGGCGGCCTCGAGGAATTCGGCGCCGAACTCGCGCCGGAAGGCCTCGGGGTCGCGCTCGACCACGTCCGCATGCTCGGGCGGTGGCGCGCCTGTCCGCAACAGCCCGTGCACGCCATGCTTGGCGCGAGGGCCGTGCTCTACGAGCCACCGGGCAAGGTTCGCCGCCCCGGCGCGGGCCTGCAGCTCTGTCGCCCGGCGCTTCCGTTTGATAAACCTATTGTCCATTGTAACCCTTTGATTCCAAGCGGGTAAGCTTTGGCTTTGACCTTGCTTTGACCTTTGCTGGGCCGCCCTGGTCGATGAATTCATCAAGCTTCCTCCAATCCACCAGGAATCGGCGACCGAGTTTGATGTAGGGCAGGCATCCATTCCATATCAGAGACCGGATGCACCAAGCCGTGGTGGAAAGATAACTTGCCACCTGCGGGATAGTCAGTAGGCGGACCCCCCGATTGCGGCCATTACGTTCTACCTCATGAGTATCCCCCGCTCCCCTGCCCCGAAGAGACTAGCGATTCGCAACGATTAACTCTCGACACGATGTTTTCCGACACGCACGCACGCCACGCCAGGCTGCGCGCCTGCTTGCGCGCGTCCGGCGCGCGCGGCGCGCGGGTTCGGTCGGTGTCGTCCGGTACGGTCGGTACGGTAGGTACGGTACGGACACATGTCGCGCACATTGTCCGCAGACTGTCCGAACATTGTGGGCATATTGTGCGAACATTGTGCGCACAGCCCTACTCTTCTCCCCGTTCCGCCGCTGCGGCGCCGCGCAGGCCCGCGAGTGCCTCGATGTGCGACTTCGCGATTGTCTCGGCAGCGACGAAGGGCGCGGTCCGCGTCCTTCGTCGGAATGCGATGGCCCCGTCCGCGAGCCGGACCGCCCAGCCCCAGCGAACCAAGCGCGCGGCCTTGTCGGCCTTCGGCCAGAACCGGCAATCGCATCGCTTCGGTGGCCCCGATTGAAAATCTGGGTCAAAACACCGATGCGCCCGAACTCGACGCCGCCCGTCGATCCCCTGCACGGACACCCCCATGCGGACACGTCTCCCCGCGTCTGCGACCGCGAACGCTCGCGCTACGCGGACATGCCCGCGCATTTCGGTTCGCTGTGCTGAACAGCGAGCCGGCCGGCTCGCTCCCATTGAAGGCTCGCCGCGCTTCCCCCCGCGCGACGCTTTTATGCTACCGGGTTTCCATGGCAAATGATGGAGGGAAGTTGTCTAGACCAAGCCCATCCAGATACCGCCAGAGCACAGCAAATCCCCCTCTACATTAAGAACGGCGATTCGGCGCAAATCGGGCGCAAGCCTCACGTACTGAAGTCCTATGCATCCAAACAAACCGGCATTGGACGCCCATGTAGGGCATGCATGAAGCCGTCCAACAAATAGAAAGCCGCCCGCCGCCCTCGGATGCTTGCGCGGGCTTCGCATGGCCGCCCTTCCTGCTTCGACCTTGCTTTGACTTATCGGCCGAACACAGCCAAACGCACCCGCATATATCCTAACTTTAAAACCCTTGGCGTGCCATTATCATTCAATAAGTTACACGCATTCAACGCGCAACGAGACCCGCCCTCGGTTTCCTAAACCGTGGGTCGAGGGTTCGAATCCCTCCAGGCCTACTACTTGCTTGGACGCCTTGCGGGGCAGGCTCTTCGCAGGATCGACTCTTACCGGCCTCGGAATCGCGCGGCCACATCTCCTCTGGCACCGCTGGACAGTTCCCGTGCCCTCTCATAGAATCGGCGTCACAATCATCGGGAGGTCTCGTCATGGCAGCGAATGACATCAATCGTAGGAAATTTCTGGGCCGCAGTGCGGCAGTGGGATTGGGCGTACTATCTCATCCTTCCTTCAGCGGAAAGGTTTTTGGAGCGAACGATCGCATCGTAATGGGCATTATCGGCGCGGGCGGCATGGGTCGCGGCCACATGGACAATTTCAAAGACCAAGGCGTGGAATGGGCCGCCGTCTGCGACGTCTACGAAATCCACACCAACGCCGGGCTCGAAATCGCGGGGCCGCAGGCCAAAGGGACAAAGGACCACCGCGAACTCCTCGATCGCAAGGATATCGATGCCGTGCTCATTGCCACGCCGGACCACTGGCATCACGACCATCTGCTTGACAGCCTGAAGGCGGGCAAGGACGTGTACATCGAGAAGCCGCTTTCCTGGTCGATCGAGCAGGGCGCCGCCATGGTGAAGGCGGTGCGGGCGACCGACCGCATTGTGCAGGTGGGCATGCAACGCCGCAGCTCGCCCATGGTGCGCGAGGGCAAGGAACTGATCGACAAAGGCATGCTCGGCGAGATCAATCTGGTGCGTGCCGAATGGTACTGGAATCTGAGCGTCAAGCCGCGGCCCGTCATCGCGGACAAGCTCGACTGGGCGCGCTTCGTCGGGCCCGCCAAGCCACAGCCCTTCGAGATCATCAAATTCCGCAACTGGCGATGGTTCTGGGATTTCTCCGGCGGCAACATGACGGACCAGGGCACGCACCTGATCGACGTCATCCAGTGGTTCACCGGCGCGACGCAGCCGGTGGCGGCCTCCTGCTATGGCGCGGTGTACAAGCTGCGCCCGGCGGAGACGCCTGACACATTCTGCGCCGTCTTCGAGTATCCCAACTTCATGGCCACCTGGACGCTCGCCTACATGAACTCGTTCCAAAACGGCTGGGGCATCGTCTTCCAGGGGCAGAAGGGAACCCTCGAGCTTTGCGAGCAAGGCTACCGCTTCTACCAGGAGCCGTGGGCCCCCTACACGCGATGGATCCGGCCGCAGCCGACGGTTGAGAAACTGCCGGGCGGGCTGACGCAGACCCCGCCGCACATCAAGAATTTTCTCGAATGCGTCCGCACCCGCCAGCAGCCTAATGCCACCATCGAGGTCGGCCACCAGGCGGTGCGCCCGCTCCACCTCGCCAACATCGCATACCACAAGAAGACCCGTGCGGTGCTCGGCGCGGACGGCGTCACAGTAACGACGTAACTGGTAGTCCATTCGAGGTCAGGGTTTTTCTGGCCTGGGCTTTTCCCTGGGGTTACAGACCCACGGTCAGTTCAAACCACGAATTGACCGTGGCTCCCAGACGTCTGCGTGGGCCGCACAGGCGCTTGGAGTTTCACCCCTCGCATTCGGGGGCATCGTGATTTGGAACCGCAGTTGGGCGGCAGTAGACCGCATGCAACTCATGGATCGCGCGATCACGAATTATCTCACGACTCGACCCGGAAACCCGCTTACAGAAACCGAGCCACACAACCCATGGGGGGACTAGAGGGGGCAAACTTATGAGACTTCTGAGAGCACTTCTGACGGTCATTTTCTGCTGTCCTTCGTCCTCGCTGGTGGTTCCCGCCGCGTCGGGACAAGAATC
>Ga0073934_10005206_pt1 | contig 20452 bp, 18 predicted proteins | sample LarsenN4metaG_FD_76834 | JGI IMG/M metagenome (GOLD analysis project Ga0073934, IMG submission 76834) | Hot spring sediment bacterial and archeal communities from British Columbia, Canada, to study Microbial Dark Matter (Phase II) - Larsen... ... | reverse complement strand
GCAAGAATTCGGCTTCCGTCATGCCATCAGCGCGAACTTGTTGCGGTGTGATACCAGTAATCAGCACCGCGTCCGGTTCTGGCAGCACATCATCTGACAGCGTAATCAGATGATTATGCGGTTCATCGATTGGCTGGAGCTCCAGATCGGTCCGCTGTCCGGCAAACTGCATAATCCGGGCACTACGCGGATTAATCCCGCTGGTTTCCAGGTCATAAAAAAAGAAGCTTGCCGCTGGCTTTTTGGCCATACCCCTAGTCTAGCACCTTTTACGGTGTTTGACAGAATACGGCAGTAGCGTTACCATAAGCGTAAAGTAAAAAAGGATGCTCTATGCCTAAAAAAACCAAAAAAGTCGTAACAAGTAATCGTCGCAGTGGAATACATGCCCTCAAATCACTTTCCATGCCCGTCCGTCTGCTCATACTTTTTGTGGGACTGGTTACTATCCTTGGTCTGAGCACATATGGTTACAGCACCTGGAAAGCCCGGGATTTACAGGCTAAGGCTGGGCGATATGCAACAATCTACGACAGAGACGGATTTAAAATTGTTGCATGCAAAAAGAATGTCTACGGCAATACCGACAGCATTGTCATGCTTGCCGTTAAGCCCGCCAACAAACCGGGGATGGCAACACTCATTGCTTACACTGGCACGCCAGGCGTTGAGCTGAAGTATTCAACAGGAAAAAGCTCGACTGCTTGGTGGGGTAACACCATCACAGCAGTTGAAATCCCGATATACGAAAAAGGATGGTACGAGCCGAAGATTTGGAGTGTTGACCGGCATTACGGACCAACACCTTTTGTTGTTGCAATGTCATACACACCATACTGCTAGTTTTTACGCTGTCATTTGACACAAGCTCACTCATCGCTTACCATAAGCGTAAAGTAACAAAGGATATCCTATGCCTGCAAAAACCAAAACAAGAAAAACAGTAAAAAAGAGCAAATCACGGAGCGGTCTGTCTGGTGCGTTTAGCCGGCTGTCCCGGCCTGGCAAGATTTTAACCGTACTGGTTATTCTACTGCTTGTCAGCCTGGCTGGTACCTACGGCTACAGCAAATGGAAGCCTGACGACGTTGCTAAAGCCGGCTCATATGCCACAATTTATAACTCAAGTGGATACCGCATTCTTGCCTGCCAGCGCAGCATGGGCAATATCCCATCCATCTCCGTTCTCTTCGCAAAGCCAAAATCACAAGCCGCTACAGCCAACCTAACGTCGTTTACATCAAGCAAGATAATTTATAGCCGGTCAAGCCAATCGAGTTGGTGGAACCAAGATTTTACCCACATCGAAATCCCCGCTCCGCGAAATGGCTGGTATGACGCCAGTATCGCCTACAAAACTTCAGGTGGCAGTAGTTACCGGCGCGGTCCTGGCCTCGTAGCCATGCCATTCACCCCGCCTTGCCCTGGCTTTGAATAGGCCTTACGCAAACTTTTGGATGTAGTCATCAAGCGCGAACTTACGCCGTAAGCCATTTTCGTTCATGTAGCGGACGGTGCCAAAGATTGGCCGCTCAAACCATGGCCGGTCATGCAAGCCTGCCACTGACCACAAGATACCTACGTAGCCATTGGAATCCGCCCCGTCAATTGAGTAAAAATCATTGAGATATATGAGATGCTCAATAGCTTGCTCGGGCGATTCGCTCCATTCAAGCACCTTCTTTGCCCAGTACATCCGCATGTAGCCGTGCATTTTGCCGGTTTTCTTAAGCTGCTGCTGGCTGGCGTTCCAGGCCGCGTCATGCGTTAAGCCATCCGCTAATTCCTGGCGGCTATAGATGAATGCTCGTTCATCCTGCGCATGTTTTGCAAGCGTTGCCTTTGCCCAGTCGGGCGCGCCAGCCAGGTTGTCGTACTGCGTATTGTAGTAACAGAAATTATCGCTCAATTCTTTTCTCACAATCAGCTCTTCCAAGAAGGCGTCAAAGTCAGCTGCATTACGCTCGTTTTTAGCGGCCATCACCTCGAGCGCCACTCGCAAGCTACTAATCTGCCCGAAATGCATATACGGGCTGAGACCGCTCAAACCATCTTGTACTGGATCATTACGGCGCTCGGCATATCCGTCTAACCGTTGCTTGATAAAGTCCTTGCATTGGGCATGCGCGGCCTTTTCACCGCTTTGCCGTATGAGCTTTTGGCCATTGCGCCGTAACGCAGCTAAGACCTGTTGAATGTGTTCTTCGTCAATCTTCGTTTCAGGCTTACCGTAGGGGTGCCGCTCGAGCTGTCCTGGCGAGATAAGAAAGTCAGGCAATAGCCGGTTAATTTTTGAACGCAGCGTGCGAGCCGCAAACTCTTGCTTGTCACTTGCCACCCAGACCGGCACGATATTGTGGGTATCCACTTGCACCACGGGACAGTGGAGTTTTTGAGCCAGCCGTTCCTGCCATCGACGTGCGCCACGCAGCGGTGAAAAATCCGTGTACACTGCCGCTGCTGATGCAAAAGCTTTCATTGCGGTAACAGCGTCAACCAGCTGGAATGAAATATGTAGCCGTGCAGCCGTCTGCGCCAGCTCGCGCAATCCTTCAATCATGAACGCGTAGTGCTCAAAGGCCCGGTGTCCGTTTTGGTGTCGCAGTACAAACACAATCGTAAGTGGTAACTCTAGCCGTTTCGCTTCAGCCTGAGCAAGCAGCAATGCGTGGTTATCTTCAAGCCGTTGATCCCGGCTCATCAGATAAACGACGGCGTTGCCTTCTGGCCGTAACGGCTGGTCGTTAAGCCCTGTGGCGCGTTGCGTAATTGGGTCAGTATTCGATGCGGCCGATTTCATGCTCACCAATGCTAATTAGCTCACCCGGCATAATACCTTTGCGCTGTAGTTCACGCATAATTCCCATTTTTCGCATAATATCGCGCAGGCGCTGCTCGCCATGAATGTCGTCAAAGTTCGTGCGGCGAGCAAACCGCTCAATCTTCTGCCCCTTCACTTGCCAGCCTTCATCCGTTCGCTCAACCACCCAGTGCGGATCTTCTTCCAGGCGAATGACGGGCACTTCCTTCTCGGTTGCCTCTGCTTGCGCAGCCCGCTCTTTTGTCACCGCCGCATGCAGTGCAAACAATAACTCACGCAAGTTCTGCTTGCTCTTTGCAGAGATGGCGAACAACTGCGTGCCTTTTGGCACCAGTTTTTTCAACTCTTTGAGCCGGTCAGCAATAATTTCATCGTCCAGTCCATCAATTTTTGTGAGCGCCACAATTTGCGGTTTGTCACTCAAATCAATCCGATACGAGGCTAGCTCGTGCTGGATCGTTTGATAAGCCGTGGCGATGTCATCTTGATATGCATCAATCAAATGCAGCAGCACACAGGTGCGCTCAATGTGCCGGAGAAAGTCGTCGCCCAAGCCCTTGCCTTCGCTCGCGCCTTCTATCAGTCCTGGGATATCAGCCATTAGCAAGCTTTGGTCTTTGGCAACGCTTACAACGCCCAAGTTTGGCGTCAGGGTCGTAAACGGATAGTTGGCGATTTCAGGCTTGGCATTACTAACGCTTGCCAGCAGCGTAGATTTGCCCGCATTCGGTAAGCCCACTAGTCCTACGTCAGCAATCATTTTGAGTTCAAGTTCAGCTGAGAACGCCTCGCCTGGCTCGCCTTTTTCAGCGACGCGCGGCGTCTGGCGTTTGGATGAAGCAAAGTGCGCATTCCCAAAACCGCCCTTGCCGCCTTTGGCGATAATCACGCTCTGGCCGTCGGCGGCAAGATCAGCCAGCAGCTGATGGTCAGCGTCATATACCACCGTGCCAACTGGCACTGCCACTACTAAATCTTTGCCGCGTTTACCATGTTTGTTCTGCTTCGAGCCGGGACTGCCAGCTTCCGCTTCAAGCAGTTTCTGGAAGCGGAAATTTGCAAGCGTGTTCTGGTTCCGGCTGGCTACCATCACGATATTGCCGCCGTCACCACCGTCACCACCATTCGGGCCGCCTTTATCAATGAATTTCTCATGGCGAAAACTGACCACGCCGTCACCGCCGTCGCCCGCTTTGCATGCAACTGTTGCCTTATCTATAAACATATGTTCTTATTCTACTAAAGTTGGTGTGTTTTGGCTACTGTAGGAATCGAGTTCGGGAAGAGCAGCCAGAGACAAAATCTCGTATGATTTTGCCCTGCGCGATGAGAAACCCCGAAGGGGTGTCTCATTACTAATAGATGTACGAGTAGGCTGCGGCCTGTGACGGCGAAAGCACCTTGTAGCTGGTAACACCCCATCCAGCAACGTTCATTTCAGATACTTTCACCCGGCCGTCAGCATAGACTTCTTCCACAAAACCAACGTGACCGTAGTAATCTCGTGGCGGTGTCCAGATAACGGCACCGGTTCGTGGCGCATTACCAACACCGATTCCCGCTGCAGCAGCCAGTGCTTTCCAGGTGCTGGCATTACCAAGGTTGCTTGGCACCGGCCGGCCAATCTGCGCGCGACGCACTGCCGCCCACCAGGTACAGTAACCGTAGTCGTAGCCATTGCCGCCGTAGACTGGAGATTGACCACCCCACGCAAAGCTTGCTCCGGTGGCCGTTGGCGCACTGTAGCTTGCCATGGCCGGCGTGCTGGCTTCTGGTGATCCACCAGGGATTACAATCAGCTCACCGACGCGTAGGCCGCTAAACTCGGCATCATTGAAGGCGATGATTTTGGCCTTGCTGACGTTGTATTTATCAGCCAGACCTTGGGCCGTATCACCAGATTTAACACGCACCACAATACCGTTGACCGGTGGAATAATCAGCCGCTTACCGACAGCCAGCGCATCACCGTCAACATTATTTGACCAACGGATACTATCTGACGTTACGCCGTATTTCTTGGCAACTTTGCTGACCGTGTCGCCACGGACGGTCGTGTAATAGACGATGTCATACTTGGATTTAAGGCCTTCCGTTACAATCTGCGGCTTGGCAACTACCTTGGCGTCATTAGCGCTGACCGCCAGCTGGGCGTTCACGGTATCAGCCTTGTTGGCAACTGCCGTACGCTGGTCCAAGCGGGTAACCTGGGCAATCTGCACGGCAATATCAGCTGAGGATAGCTGGTCAAGCGGGTTGACCTCTTCTTCTGCCGCAATCGAAAAGACGGCTTGCTGGCCAGCACTTGAATTAGCCCGGTTGGAATACACAAGAAAGCTCGTAACAGCAACCAGTAACGCCACATTAGCAAACACTAGCCCGTAGCGCACAAAGCGTTTACGGGATTTTTTAGAGAGTTTGCCGTACGCACCCTTCACGCTTTGCGTTGGTGAGAGAGTGGTAACTTTTTGAACGATTTCTTGAGACAAGTTTGTCTGGGTACTAATACGAATTCTCCCGGTGTAAACACCGATTGCCGTAACGTTATTGTTATTATCTAACAGCGTTCGACCAAACTGTTTCTTGGATGAAACGTTCGTCACGGCTGCAATCTGTTATATATCTTTCGAAATATAGCAAATTGCGCTGTTAAGTATAGCAAATCGACCCCACAAATCAACCCCCAGTAACAGGGGTGACCCCTGTTAGCAATAAGCATAAGAAAATTTGTGCCATACACATCAAATAAACTACACTAGATGCAGTCATGCTTGATAACCAGCAAACCAACACAGAACCACCAGCAGACAATGAAGACGAGGAAGTCAGGCCCAGCAAGCTCCCGCTGCAGGCCGTCCGCCCCGATGTCTACGTGCCAATTGCCACGGATACGAGCGCGGGCCGGCGCCGGGCATTTTCGCTCTCCAGTAAAATACTCATCCTCATTGGCCTGCTCATTAGTATTGCTGCCTGGAATATCTGGGTCATGCAGCCGTATTTTGTAGACGGCGAATCAATGATGCCAACCCTGAATACCCGGGACACCTTGCTCGTCAATAAGTTTCCGCAGACCTGGGCCAGCATCACCAACAGCCGCTATATACCTTCGCGTTATGACGTGGTGATTGTCATCAACCCGCAAAAACCAGAGGAACGCTACGTCAAACGGGTGATTGGCTTGCCAGGCGAGCGCGTGGTGCTGAAAAACGGCGTGATTAAGGTTTATAACGAAAGAACACCCAAAGGTGAAGACGTCACACTGCCACCATGCTGCCAGGATCTCGAGCCTACCTCTGGCGGCGTTGACACGGTTGTACGCGAAGGCCACATCTTTGTGGTCGGCGATAACCGTACCCCGGGCGGCTCAATCGACTCACGTGCCAGCCTCGGGCAAATTCCGTCCCGTAACATCGTCGGCCAAGCTGTCGTGCGCATCACACCAGTTAGCCAAATTAAAACATTGTAGCCTTTATTTGTGCGTTTTGAGGTAGGCATCGATGCCGTGGCCGGTCCGGTACGTCCGCCAAGCATGAATGCGGCGAACAATAAACACGATGAGCAACGCCGTGACGCCGATGCCCAGCAGCATCACCACCGCACGGGCCTGGCCGCCCAAACGATAGAACGTGCTTTTTAAGTACTGCGAATACAGTGGATCCTTTGGCATACTGACGGTTTCGGTGATGGTGAACAGCCGGTTATTGCTCAGATAGACCGCCTTTTTGACCGTGCGGTCACCGCCCCGCAAATAGTTCTTGTTTACGGGCTGTATATCTTTGGTGACGTACAGAAACTCCCCGCCATCATAGTATTCCACGTAGGCAATGCTCTCTGCTGCCAAGCTTGGCACGGTTTGTACAGTCACAAACTCGCCCGGCGCTGACACCGTCACCGGCTCAATCGCCCCCGTTTGCCCGTTGAATGTACCTTGGCACTGCGTCTTCACGCTGTCACAATATCCTGGTGGCACCAACAAAACGGTAGCTACGCTGGCATAGATATCAGCCCCGAGGTTTGAGCCAGCCAACACCAGAGACACCTCGCTCCCGGCCGTGGCCCCGGTAATGCGGCCGGCTTTTGTCCATTGTTTGTCATTGGCGTTCACCTTCGCCACCAAACGGCAAGCGCCGTCCTGCGTCTGCACATATACCTGGATGTCAGTCTTCAGATTGGCGGCGTTTGTTTTGACATAGACATCCTGGCCGGCGGTCAGTTCGCTAACCGCTACGCTGTAATTTAGTAGATTGCCTGGTGCACATGAAGCCGTGTTACCGGACAAAAAATCATCAGTCACACCGCCAAATTGCGCGAAAGTTTGATGAGTGGTGGCAAAAGAAGTAATCAGCCCGAGAAGCAATACCCCCGCCATCATCCATACAGCGCGATGGAATCGCCGGCCATTTTTCATAATCATAAGCACTATTATAGTTAATCACGGCTGAAATACCATCTTGGTTTACGGTTGTTTTCTGCACTCGATGGGAAGTGGGTTTTCCACAGGCTTCTTGTTATTCTGTTGACAAATATACCTCCTGACCCCTATCATTAAAACAGCTGTATAAAAAGGAAAAACACATGCCAAAAGCAAAAACATCAAAAAAATCTAATTCACTGATGGCGAAATTTAAATCATTGCCCGTGATTGGCCGCGTAGCAATTGATCGTGGTTTTGGTCGGAGCGGTCACGCTAGCAGGATCATACGGGTATAGCAAATGGAACGAGGATGATTTCTACTCGCTTGCCAACAGTGCACGACCACAGTCATGGGCTCGGCTCGGTGGCGGCTATGGTGCCGAGTATTACCTCTGCCAACAGCTGATTGATGGCAAGTACCACGCCCGTGCTGTTGTCGTGAAGGCTAAAGACGTATCTCCGCTCGCTATTAGCGTCCAGACATATAGTGATGCTGAAATGAAGCAACCCGTCGCGTTTGCCAGCAACCAACAAGGCAATACGTACGTCTACTGGGGTGGGGAAATTAGCGCACCTGCAGCCCGACTTCCTATGAATGGCTGGGTACAAGTGATGATTGCTGGTCAGAAGTTCCCTGCTGCGCAGTACTTCATCCCCGGCTGCGATGATAACACTGCAGCCAACCTCCGCCGCGTTGTCCGATAACTTACAGAACATACAAGAATCTACACCTGCATGACGCAGGTGTAGATTATTTATGAGACACGGGGCTGCCATACATAACTATGGGCTGCAACAGCCATCTCGTTGGCAGCGGTTACTAGGCCAAAACCTGGGAAGTAACGGCAATAACTCAACTAACCTTCTTAGCGGCCGCAGAGCGTGGTGCAGTAGCGTTCGATGTTGGCTTCGTGCTCTTCTAAGGTTTTAGAGAAGTGCGTGGTGCCATCGTCACCAGCTACAAAGAACAGCCAGTCGGTATTGGCTGGATTCGCCACGGCCTTCAGCGAGCTTTCGCTGACATTACTAATCGGCGTGGGCGGCAAGCCTTTATAGGCATAGGTGCTGTAGCGTGTTGGAAAGGTCAAAATTGGACCCTTGCCCGCCAGTACGGCACCATAGCGCACTGTCGGGTCAGACTCCAGTTTCATGCCCATGTTGAGGCGCTTTAAGAACACCTGGGCAACTTTGGCCCGATCTTCAGGACTGGACACTTCTTGCTCAACGATTGAAGCCAGGATGATGTTTTCATACAATGTCAGGCCGTTTTCTGTCAGCTGGGCGCGCAGCTCCGGCGTCAAACGTTTGTGCATTTCATCTAATGACTGTTGGATAATGGTCGTAGCGCTGGTTTCGGCTGTGCGCTGGAATGATTCAGGGTACAAATATCCTTCCAAGTTTGCTTTGGCCGGCTTATCAACCAGCGCCGGATGATCCTTGTACTGGGCAGGATTCAGGGCTGCATCCACTTCGTTCGCCGAATAACCCGCATCAATCAATGACTGCCGTATTTGGTCGAGTCGCTGTCCCGGCAGAATGGTAAACAGATCTTTTTGGACCGCGCCGTGCGTCAAAACCGTCACCACTTCTTTGACGGAATAGCTCGGCCGGAGCGCATACGTGCCAGCCTTCAGCTCTTCTTGGGCACCGCTATTACGAACATACTGTGCAAAGACGGTGGCATTGCGGATCAAACCTTTTTCTTCCAGCAACTCACCAATTTGATTCACGGTGGAGCCTTTATCAATCGTCACGATGACTTCGCGCTGGCTGCCGCTGACTGGCTCAAGGTTACGGTAATAATACTGGCGCGCTGCCACAATACCGCCTACGCCCAGCACCGCCACGGTGATCAGGGCAATCAAAAGTAATTTCCGTAATCGTGGTGAAATTCTATGCATGCGTATTCTCTGACGTTGCGAGGTAATCTTCTAAAATGAGAGCGGCGGCGAGAGCGTCAACGTCTCCTTTATTATACCTGGTCTTGCGGGCTTCCAAGATTTCCTCGGCTTTCACCGAAGTTAATGACTCGTCCTGTGTCTTGACAGGAACTTCCAGCACCGCTTCAAGCTGCTCGATAAACGCCCGGACTTTTTTGGTCTGTGCGGTTTCTTCACCTGACATGTTGCGTGGCAAACCAACCACCACGCAGTCAGCTTGCTGCTCCGTGGCCATTTGGCGCACCACATCTGCAGCCGAATCATTCATCTCAATCGTTATCAGCGGCTCAGCAATTTTAGCAATCGTATTGGCGCGCGCCACCCCAATACGAACATCACCCACATCAAGTGCGATTACGGTATTACTGTTGCTCATTGGTAGAATCTTCAAATACGATCTGGATCTTACTGGTTTTCTTTGGCGTGCTGGTCACCCAGAATGGGTTGTAATCTATGCGCACTTCTTTGACGCCCGGGTTAGCCACGATAATCGCTTCAACCTCGCCGCGTTTCTTGCCAGCAATTTGATCAATCGTAGCTGGCACGTCAAGTTTTGGCCCCGCTGTTACAATCGTATCAACCGTGATCTGATCACCTTCAACGCTGAATGTCGCATTGTCCAGCCCTGTGCTGACAACTTGCTGCTTCTCTTCATCGATATCGCTCTTCACGCTTTCTGCGATAAGCTTATCCACATCATCCTTTTTCACCCCTGTCATCTTATACGTGGTCGTTGCCGTGACTGTTACCTCACTGGCCTCGCTGCCCACAGCTGGACTGCTTGATACTGCGGGTTTGCTTGCGGTAAATGATTCTTGGATTGCAAAGTAACCAGCGTCTTCGAGTTCTTTTTTAAGGGCGGCTTTTTTGGCTTCTTCATCTTGTTCTGATAGTTTCTTGGCCGCGTTATCGACGTCCGATTGGCTAACAACCTTAATTACCTTGCTTGTACCGCCAGTCATGGCTGTACCCTGCGCTGTCAAATTACTGTACCCCGCGACCGTATAGGTAGTTGGCGATAAGTTATATTGCTCACCATTTTTTTGTGCTGTCACGCTTGTAGAACCGGTAAAACGACATCCATTACTAAAGTCAGGAGAAGTCACACTCACAGAGCTTTGGGTAATATAGGTGAGGCCGTTTGCGCTCACGCCTGTGCCTGCTGGCACTGTAGGAGGTGGCCCACTCAGGTCAGCACATGCAATACTCATCGTAACAGTACCCGTAGCTTTTGTCCCAACGTCTTTGGTGCCGGTGGCGGCAACCTTTTCACTCTGCACATCTTTGGATTCAGCAATTTTGGCTGGCACGATGTTTTCTTCGGTATCAAGCGCTGTGGCGTCAGGATCTGCCGTGAATGTCACACTGCGGTTGAGTGTTTCGGTGTCAGTGACAACCGTGATGGTTGCGCTCGGTGCCATAAAGAATGCCCAGTACAAGAATACAAACAGACCGATAACACCGAGGATTATAAAGAATAAACGACTGCGGAACTTCTCAAAATTTGGAATGCTGAATTTGCCTTTGCCGTCTTTGCCCTTAGGGGCTTTGACCTTGGCGGGCTTGGCAGTTTTGGAAGCATTGGCTGGAGCTGCGGCAGATTTTTTGCGCATTGCGGCGGCGCCAACAGCCGTGACGCCAGCAAGTTCGCCAACCGTTTTAGCCGTGTCTACATCCGGCTCTTCGCCGCTCTCAATTTCATCATCAATACTTGCCACGTCCGTGCCAGGCATGCCCTCTGGTGCATCGGGAATCTCCGGTTTTGACTGCAAATTCTTCGCAACATGCACGCCAACTGCACCAGCCAATGGCAAGAGGCCAGCTTCAGAGGTAATCAGTACGATTTTCTTCTTGGCGTTATCAGATGAACGCTTGAGCAGCTTCATGTTGACGATGCTCTGCAGCACAGCCGCTCGTTTTGGGAGCACTAACGCAACAATGCTTTCCGGCGTATCTTTGACCTTTTCAATGATGTTGGTGATCTCGTCATCAACATCAACATAAATCGTGGCTTTTTTGGCTTCTGTCATTTTATACTCTCAGCATCCTATCGATTTTTTCCTTGAATGAACCAGTCACGGACGTATCGGTGTCTTGCTGTAAGGTGTCCATGCCGACTCTGAGCAGACCCATTGCGGTAATGAATGTATGATCGGTAACATCACCGGTTTTGTCAACGATGCCCACCACTTCATCTGGTTGGATGTGTTGGATGATGGGTTTTTTGGTGAACGGCAGGTTTTTGTACCAATCGGTGTTGCGCAGCTCGTCCATCAGCATGCTCAGGCTGGAGCCGCCGCCACATAAGAGAATGCGGTGCGGCAAATGGTCAACCGTATCGAATTCATCCATAGCCAGGTCTACACCGTTAATCCAGACATCCAAGGTTTTTTGCAGTGAAGCGGTTACTTTCTCGTTCTGAGCATCGCTGAGTTTTTCCGAACCAAGAGCCAGTTTTAATTCTTCGGCTTGTTTGAAACTCACCGCAAAGTCTTTTTCAACGGACCGCGTATAGGCCCGGCCGCCAATGCCAAACATCTTGGTTCCCTGGACGCCGCCGTCATTCACCAGTGCAATATCGGTCGTACCGCCGCCTACGTCCATCAGCAAGGCACTCATGCTGGCATTCGGGTCATCGCCCACTACTGAACGTGCCACGGCAAACGGCTCTGCGGCGACGGCGAGTAAATCAAGGTCAAGCTGCTCAGCGGTGCGCTCCAACGCGCCAATATGAATCAACGGCGCAAAGGCCGTATAGAGCTGGACGACAACTTCTTTCCCCTGGAAGCCCACGGGATTGGTCACTTTGTACCCGTCAATTTCAATGCCAACCAGCGCGCTGTTAACCAGCCGCACTTCAATCTCTTTGCCGCCCAGTTCCCAGGCTAGCTGCTGGCGTGCCTTGGCCTCGGCTCGCTCTTGCACCAGGCCAATAATCTGCTCAACTTCATTAATATCAAGGGCTTTGTTGGCATCCTTACGCGAGCAGCGCACGGTGGTTGTCGTACCCTTCACCAGTTCACCGGCAATACCAAGCACCGCTGTCCGGGCGCTCACGCCAGCCTGTTGCTCAGCCTGTTCCAGCGCCTCGTTACAGTTGGCGACCACACTGGCGATATCAGCAATCGCACCAGCCTGCATATCATTCAGGGCCTGACGGCGGCGACCCACCCCAATGATTTCAATCGTGTCATTATTGACCCGGCCAATCAGCACTTTGACAAATTCCGTCCCAATATCCAGCGCCACCAGGAGCTGGTCTTTTGGTTGCGGCGCACGTTCGCGTAAGCTCTTTATTTTATCAAGCATAATCGTTATCTATTCTAACACGAGCGCGCCTCTGGTGATAGGCTTATTCCTCGTGGAATTCACGAACCATCATGTGGCCCATCAAACTGCCGAATTCACGCGGCCGCTCCAGTACTTCACGGCGCACCACACGACCACCTTGCCGGACTAAGTCATCCGGGTGTGGCAGCTCAGTTATGGGTTGATTTGTTGGTTCCTGGGCCTCTATTGGGCGCTCATTTGGCTGACCTTCCATTGTATCCTCTCTCTGTTCGTTTATCGTTTTTTATAAGACATGCCGAACTAGTATACCAATTTTAACTGCTGTTAACATCTGTTTTTCGCTCAAGGATTGATTGATGCTGCGAGCTGCGCAAACCGCGCACTCATACCGGCCAGCTGCTGCAAAAAATCTGGCGTGTAGTGCTGTATGCCAAGCTTACGACGCGCTTGCTCCGTCGCGTCAGCACAACCCGCCGTATACGCTGCCAGTTCAGCCAGCTGCTCTAGGGTAACTCGTCCGTTTCCATACCTCGCAAACGCTTCATAACTGCGGCGGACTGGGTCATGTTTCGGGAGTTTGACGAGCCTTTTTTCTACAGTCGTAAGCTCTCGGGTGTCAAAAATAATCTTGAGTTGTTCTTGCAATGACCGATACAACCCGTCTATCTCCTCAGCAGGTGTAAGTTCCGGTGTTGCATGATATTTGGTTTCTGCTTCAGGTTGTTCTGGCAGATCAACGGACGGAATGCTTGCAGCATATTGTTCGTGCCCATCATCAACATAATCTTTATACGGTTCATAGTCCTGCTCAATCGGCACGTCAAGTGAAGGCGTGCTATCCAAAATATACTGCTTGCCCTCATGCACAAAAGTCACTTGCACATGTTTCACTCCGTTAATAATACTGGAGCTACCATTGATTACGTAGCCATCCACCGTGCCAATAGCTGCCTGCGGGGAGCACTCCTGAAGGCTTTGTTTAAGAAAATCTGCCGCCGTTGTACATTGCAGCTGCAGCTTGCCGTCTACCACTAACTTACTGAAGTCTTTAAGATCATACAACTCTGGCTTTCTTGCATCCAAAGATGATGCTACATCCCATTCACGTTCACCCGCAAAACTGTCCGGCAAATAATAGGTAGCATGCTTACGTATGAGATCAGTGAGCTCCGCCACCGTCACATGAGGACTTGCCTTAAGCTCTTCTGCCAATTGCTCCAGGCCAATGGTGCGGTAGGTTTCTTGGAGATTAATGAGGGCTTCTTGGGTAAGCAGTACTTGGCAAGGAGCATACGGGTCACCTTCCGGATCAACCACATAGCGAAAGTCGCCAGCGACATTATTGGCGCTAACAAGAACGTATCCTGGCACATGAAGATTGCGCTGCAGGCTGTAGTAATCATCTTTGATAACCAGGTCAGCAGCGTCAACCCAAACCGGCAGAATTTTTACGGGTGCCCCATCGTCAACCATAAGCCGCATCGGGACACGATATGCGAGCGGTCCGTACTGTTCCACGCTCCCCAGCCGCTGATTCGCGTTTCTTTGATACTCAGACCGCGAAGCCAAATGCATATCTTGATACAAAAGTTCTCGCCAGTCCCCGTTTACATAATTCGGGACTGGTTGCGATTGCCCTTCTGGACGCTTCAGCAGCATGATCTGTTCAGCGAACTGAAAACTACCGTAGTAATCACGTGCACCATGCGCCGACAATAGTACCCCGGCAATATGCGCTGCACTCTCTTCTAGCGCCTGATGAAGCCGGTCTGTAAGATTGCCTCCTCCTCGCGGGTCTAAAACCTCATGGGCAGCATATGCAACAAAAACCCGCGTTATAAACTCCATCGTATTGTTATCTAATCGATAATCCTTACTAAAAGCCTTGACTACGTCATAGATAAGGGCTCCCATGGGGTAGTCATGTTCAACCTCACCGTTTTCATCATCTTCGGATTTCCAATGTACGGTCAATGCAAAATGGTATGGATGTTTACGAGCGATCTCCTTATCAGACCGAACCGATAAACGGCTTGGCGGGTACGAGCTAGGAATACGGTCAAGTGCCTGTAAATCGTCGAGGATATAACTCATAAATAGCTGGCGGACTCGTTCGAGCGAGTTAGTATCGTCCCCATCGCCTTGACGCCACTGGGTTTCCTCATCAATGCGATGCCGCCGTTGTTGTAATTCAAAGTATGCTGAATTGTCGCGAGTCATGGGCTCGCCAGGGTTCAATGAGTAGCGATGCTGCACGGCTTGCGCCTCTTGCATTTCACGGATCTGATGCCAATAGGTACTAAGCGGCTGCTGTGTCGTGTCAGGATTTGGCTGATCGAAGGCGGCCAGTACGGCGTACTCATTGGACTGTTTGATATAATCCTGCACGACTTCGTGAATGATTTCACGACGGCAACTAAGATGGCTCTCAACCGCCGCCACCGCCTCCCCTAACCCTAACTTCATTAACCTTGAGTGAGCTAAGCTAATACGCATATTGAGGTACGGCTCAGCAGTATCCAGGCTCGGTATTGCATCGGGCACACTGTACAACCTCTCATACCCAAGTATGAGCCCTTGTGGGAATGGCTGGCCTGGTTTGCCAAAGAGATACCAATCCGCAATGCCGGCGTAGAGCTCGAGCGCACGCTGAGCCTTGGTATTAAAAATCGTGGCCGATAACTGCGCGGCCGCATCATAAACTTTTGGACGGAGTTCAGCCGCAAGTTCATCCGGTACCGTCAAGAGTTCGCGGAGCACCTCAGCATGACTGCCAGCTGACAGTTCAGGATTGACTGAAGAAATATCACCTGCCTGCTCTGCGGCAGGGACACGCTCACGCTCCGTTAATGACATTCGTATATTTTACAATTTTATATGTATTTACACAATTATGTGGCACTTATGCTTAGTACCAGGGGCGTTGACGGACTTCGGTGAGTGAGGCGACGGCCAGGACGCCAGGGTGTGCGTAGAAGACCGATTGGCGCTTTTCAAACGGACTGACCACGATAACTTCTTTGTCCGGGCGAGTGGTCACTTTATCACCGAGTGCAATCGCGAACTCACCCATCGCGCCAAGGATGTTATCTTCTGGGAACAGCACACAGACATCAGCATCAAGCACGGCATTGACCATGTCTTCTGCAGCCGGCGCAGAGGTGACGGGATTAGCCAAGTACGGCGTGGGTAACTTTGGCAGCTCCCACCATTTCAGCGTAATGGCATGCCCGCGGTCTTCAAGCTCTGCCGCAAAGCCGCCCAGGCTGGTTTCTGCATTGTTCAGTTTGCCAGCGAGATACAACTTCGTCATGGTGCGTTACTGCAGCACTGCCTTGATGCGGCGGATGCCGGCGCTGCTGGCTTCTTCTTTGAGGATTTTGAATTTCTTACCGTCTTCAAACAGCTGCATAGTGTGGTCAACGTGCGGGCCGCCACAGATTTCAAAGCTGAAGGGCCGTTCTTTCTCCGGGCTCTTTGGATCTTTCATGGAATAGACCTTGACGGTGTCGCCGTAGCGGTCGCCAAACTGACCGAGTGCACCAAGCGGGCCTGTCGCCTCTTCCGTTGGATATTCCTTCCAGCTGACTTGCAGATCTTTACTAATCTGTTCATTGACGATCTTCTCAACTTCATCGAGCTGTTCCCGGGTGACTTTTTCTGGATGAGAAAAGTCGAAGCGCAGGCGTTCTTCCGTAATATTACTGCCGCGTTGGATAACGTGGTCGCCAAGCACATCTCGCAGCGCTTGATACATCAGGTGTGTCGCGGTGTGGTACTTCTTGTGTTGCATGGTCTGGCCGCCAAGGCCGCCTTTGAAGGTTCCCCTCGCAGCAGTTTGCGAGCGTTCACGCTGCTCTTGCATCTTGGCTTCAAATTCTTTTTGCCAGTGCTCACTAACTGCAATGTTCTTCATAAAAGCGTCTTCCACGCTCAGTTCGGCCGGGAAGCCGTACGTGTCGTACAGTGTGAAAATGTGTTCGCCGGTAATCTTGCCGCTGGCGGCCATCTTTTCAAGTTCACGGACGCCTTTACGGAGCGTTTGGCGGAAGACTTTTTCTTCTCGCGCCAGGGTTTCAATCACTTCATCGCGCTTTTCGGCAACTTCTGGGAAGTCGTCGTGATACAAATCAGCGATAACCGGGACGATTTCTTGCATAAAGTTCTGCTCCACACCGAGCTCAAAAGCAAACCGGATTGCCCGGCGCATCAGCCGGCGCATGACGTAGCCTTGCTCTTTATTGCTTGGCTTGACGCCATCAACCGCCAGGAACGTGGCCCCACGCAGGTGATCAGCAATCACGCGCATGGCGTTGGTATGGCTGTCATACTTCTTGCCCGAGATTTGCTCAAGCTTCTCAACGATTGGCCAGAGCAAGCTGATCTTGAATACATCTGGACTGTCAATTGAGGCTGCGGCAATCCGCTCTAAACCACCACCGTAATCCACGTTTTGTTTTGGCAGCTTTTCAACGCCTTTATCGGTCTTCACGTAGGCCATGAACACCGAATTACCGAGCTCAATATAGCGGCCGCAATCACAGTTGGGATGACACTTCTTGCCGTAGGCCGTGTCGTGCTTGACGCTTGGGAAGAGGTAGAACATTTCCGTGGTTGGACCACCTGGTTCACCTGTCGGCATTTCAGCAGGGGTACCAGCACGTGACCACCAGTTTTTCTTGTTGTCGTAATAGAAAATACGGCCGTCTTGCTCGCCCTTCTCGCCGCCATCTGCTTCAGAACCGATATCGACTTGCTTGGCGTCAACGCCTTTTGCCTTAAACAGCTTTGTCCAAATCTCAGCCGCTTCCGTGTCTTTTGGTACGCCGGCTTCTTCGTCACCAATGAAACACGTGACGAAAATACGGTTTGGATCGAGTTTAATCACATCAGTTAAGAACTCCCAGAACCAAGGGATTTGCTCTGCTTTGAAGTAATCGCCGAGCGACCAGTTGCCCAGCATTTCAAAGAACGTAGTGTGGCGATTGTCACCGACTTCTTCGATGTCCTGGGCGCGCAGACAGGTCTGGCTATCTACCAGTCGCGTGCCTTTCGGGTGTTCTTCGCCCAGCAAATACGGCACGAGCGGCTGCATGCCGGAGCCCGTGAACAGCGTGGTCGGGTCGTTGTACGGCACCAAAAGAGCCCGCGGAATCACCACATGCTGCTGTTTTTTGAAGAATTCTAAGTAGGCTTTGCGGATTTCTTGTGCTGTCATATCTGGTACATTCTAGCAAATTTATTGATGATTTACACCTTAAGTTGCAGTTTTTTACTCCTATGCGGTACAATGGCTCATATTAACAATGTAGAAGTATAAAGAGACGGGGAGAGAACTAGCTCAGTGAACCGTCAGCAACCAGGCCGTTTGTGGCCACGGTGCTCCATCTAGCCCTCGCGGGAAAGATATCGCTACCTGAAAAGCACATCCTTTCCGCCTGAAAGGATTTTTTTATGTCAAACCCAGAGTATGTTTTAGACGAACCGTACACCAGCCTACTCACGGCTGTTCGCGGCATCATCGCCCTCTGTTTTTCACACGAACTACTTGAACGTCAAAAGCAGTTTGTCCGTTTTAATCCGGAGTATCAGCCGGTTGAAGACGGCGTGCTCGTGACGCTCGGCGCCCAGCAGCAAAATGACGGCAGCTTCCAACATACCTACATTGGCAATATCAGACAAATCCGAGCAAAGAGCCGTATCGAAACCGGTGCCGTACTGGGCGAGCACGTTACGCTTTTATTGCGCTGCGTGGTGGGCGAAGGCGCTGTCATTGAGCCGTATGCCACACTAGAGCATAATGCCTTGATTGGCGCCAACACCGTGGTCGAACACGGCGCCAAGGTGCTGGTGGGTGCATCTGTTGGGACTGACGCGGTAATCGGAACTGGGGCCGAGATTAACTATGATGCATGTGTTGCTGACAGAGAAAAAGTACTGCCGGAGCAGATAGTCCACGAATAATCTTGCCTGCAAGCATCAGATTTACTACGGCGTGGTGTAGTCTGCTTTTGCGACCGCATGTAATTATGCTACGATAAACATAACAGCGATAAAAAGAAAAACTATGCAACCACAAGACCCTACGCAACCACCAACACCGCCAAACCAGCCGTATCCTCAAACGCCGCCGCAAAACCCCGATCCTGCCGTGGTCACACCAACTGCTCCTGACCCCTATGCTACGCCGGCCACTCCAACTCCTGACCAAATGCAACCAAGCCAGCCAATGCAGCCAGTCCAGCCGGCTCAACCATTGCAGCAAGCTGACCCGTACGCAGCATCAGATAACGGCGCCGTGTATCCTTCTTCGCCAGCTCCGTCTGATCAAGTCATCACCCCACAAACTGCATCACAACCTGCGGACCCGTATGCTACCGTGCAAACGCAGCCTGAGTACTCACAGCCAACCGTAACAAACCCGGTCAACCAAATGGATCCCAACCAATGGTTTACGTCTGATGCACCTGCTTCAGCCGTGCCGATTGAACCCATTGAGCAACCAAAACCGAAGCGCAAACTTCTATTTGCCTCAATGGCAATGCTCCTGCTGATTGGCGCCAGTGTAGCTGGCTGGTTTATGCTCAGCGGCAGTAACGGCTCGCAATCTTCGGAAGTCAGCCCTGATGCCGGCGTGTCTGAAGTTGCCACGCAGGAAGAACGCTTCCCCGAAGAGCTACCGAGTGCAGAAGCAACCACAGAAGAAAGCAATGCCGAAAATAGTGAGCCGACGAGTACGCCAACTGATGGCAGCACTACCACGAGCAACAATTCGAATACAAGCACAGGCACCAGCACGAAACCCAAGGCAAATACCAGTACGAGCACACCAAAAACTACCGCCAAACCTACTGCAGCCAAACCGGCTGTGGCCGCCTATAGTATTTCATGTTCAGCAAGCAAATCTGAGCAGTCTCGTGTGAGTAGCGCGTTACTGACACAGGCTGCAATAAGCGTCCGGGCAGCTTATAACGGTCAATTAGCCAGCCTCACTTCATGGACGCCCGCCGGCATGCAAGCGCTCAAGGGAAACCAAACTGCCATACAAAACACCTTCAAACAAATCAAACCATCATCTTGCGTCATCGTGGCTTCACTCAAGGCAAACCCTGAAGGTACAGCGTATTCACTTTTCGCCGAGTTCCCAAAGACCGCTGCCGGCTCAGCTTATCGCAGTACCATCATGGTCCAGAATGTGAGCGGTAAGTGGCGAACCGCAGCTATCACCGCGCCAGTTAAAAAATAACGCCGCCGCCGAGGACAATCTCGCCATCATACAGCACGGCAGACTGGCCGGGCGTCAGCGCGCGGATTTCATCTTGCAGTTCCAGCACGACGGTATCTTTTTCTTGGCGCACGGTTGCTGCAACCAGCGGTGCCCGGTGGCGGGTACGTACCTGCACGGTCGCACCGTCAGCTGGTGCCGCCGTGATCCAATGCAGGCTGGTCAGGTTTATCGTGTTGCTCCAAAGCCGGGCGTCCGCGAGATCGGTCGTCACATATACCTCATTCTTCTTCATGTCTTTGCCAACCACGTAGTATGGCAAACCGCCGCCCACACCCAGACCTTGCCGCTGGCCAATGGTGTAGAAAATTGCGCCGTCATGCTCACCCACCGTAATGCCATGCTGGTCTTTTATCGCACCGGGCTCAGTTTTAACGTATTGGCTCAAGAACTCTTTGATGCCGACTTTGCCCACAAAACAAATACCCATTGATTCCTTTTTCTTGGCGGTTACCAGCCCAAATTTCTCAGCCAGTTTACGGACTTCAGGCTTGGTGTAATCGCCAAGTGGAAACAGCGTCTTTTTCATGGCATCTTCTGTCACCCGGTACAAAAAATAGGTTTGGTCTTTGTTATCATCCTTGGCGCGCAACAGCCTGCCGTCTTTGGTACGCGCGTAGTGGCCGGTTGCAATCATGTCGGCTCCGTCCTCCAGAGCTGTCGCTAGAAACAACTTAAATTTTACTTCTTGATTGCACATG
>Ga0073934_10005205_pt1 | contig 20453 bp, 15 predicted proteins | sample LarsenN4metaG_FD_76834 | JGI IMG/M metagenome (GOLD analysis project Ga0073934, IMG submission 76834) | Hot spring sediment bacterial and archeal communities from British Columbia, Canada, to study Microbial Dark Matter (Phase II) - Larsen... ... | reverse complement strand
TCGGTCATGTCACTCTCCGCTGGGTGATGTCACCCGGCAAGCCTTAGGCGGTTCGGGCGGCTCCCGGAAGGCCGGATTGTCCGATCCTCCCGGGATTCTCTCCCACCCTTGCCAAGCGCCTAGGCCGCCTCGAACTGGTTCATCGTGTTGTGAACGCCGCCCGCCTTGAGCGCGGCTTCGCCGGCGAAGTATTCCTTGTGATCATCACCAATATCGGAGCCCGACATGTTCTGGTGCTTCACGCAGGCAATGCCCTGACGGATCTCCTCGCGCTGCACGTTCTTGACGTAGCCCAGCATGCCCGCCTCGCCGAAATACTCACGGGCGAGGTTATCGGTCGAGAGCGCGGCCGTGTGGTAGGTCGGCAGGGTGATGAGGTGGTGGAAGATGCCGGCGCGTGCCGCGGCGTCGCGCTGGAAGGTGCGGATCTTCTCGTCTGCCTCCTCCGCCAGCGCGGTGCCGTCGTAGTCGACGCTCATCAGCTTGGTGCGGTCATAGGCCGACACGTCCTTGCCCGCCGCTTCCCAGGCATCGAACACCTGCTGGCGGAAGTTCAGCGTCCAGTTGAAGCTGGGCGAGTTGTTGTAGACCAGCTTGGCGTTGGGCACGACTTCGCGGATGCGGTCGACCATGCCGGCGATCTGTTCCACGTGGGGCTTCTCGGTTTCGATCCACAGCAGGTCAGCCCCGTTCTGGAGAGAGGTGATGCAGTCGAGCACCACGCGGTCCTCGCCCGTGCCGGCGCGGAACTGGAACAGGTTCGAAGGCAGGCGCTTGGGGGCAAGCAGCTTGCCGTCGCGGCTGATAAACACCTGACCATTGGTGATGTTGGCGGGATCGACTTCTTCGGCATCGAGGAAGCTGTTGTACTGGTCGCCCAGATCGCCCGGCTCCTTCGAATAGGCGATCTGCTTGGTCAGGCCGGCGCCGAGCGAATCGGTGCGGGCGACGATGATCCCGTCTTCCACGCCCAGTTCGAGGAAGGCGTGGCGGCAGGCGCGGATCTTCTGGAGGAAGTCTTCGTGCGGCACGGTGACCTTGCCGTCCTGGTGGCCGCACTGCTTCTCGTCGGAGACCTGGTTTTCGATCTGGAGCGCGCAGGCGCCCGCCTCGATCATCTTCTTGGCGAGCAGATAGGTCGCCTCGGCATTGCCGAAGCCGGCATCGATATCGGCGATGATCGGCACCACGTGGGTTTCGTAATTGTCGATGGCGTTTTCGATGCGCTTGGCTTCGACGGCGTCCCCTGCCTTGCGGGCGGCATCGAGCGCGCGGAACATCATGCCCAGTTCGCGGGCGTCGGCCTGCTTCAAGAAGGTGTAAAGTTCCGAAATCAGCGCGGGCACCGAGGTTTTCTCATGCATCGACTGGTCGGGCAGCGGGCCGAACTCGCTACGCAGCGCAGCGACCATCCAGCCCGAGAGGTAGAGGTAGCGGCGCTTGGTGGTGCCGAAATGCTTCTTGATCGCGATCAGCTTCTGCTGCGCAATGAAGCCGTGCCAGCAGCCGAGCGACTGGGTGTATTGCGCGGGGTCCGCGTCATAGGCGGCCATGTCGGCGCGCATGATCTTGGCGGTATACTTGGCGATGTCGAGTCCGGTGGCGAAGCGGTTCTGGACCGCCATGCGCGCGGCATTTTCGGGATCGATCGCGGCCCAGCTCGGACCTGCCGCGGTGACAATTTCGCGCATCCGGGTGATCGTGTTCTGGTAAGTCATGTGCGTCTCCTGTCCAACCTGGGGAGTGGCGCGAGGCCACACGGGCACTCGCGTCATCGGTTGATCGGGATGTGCCGTGCTGCGCCGCAACATGACAGGAAAACTTACAAAAAATCGTGTCGCTATCCCGACATTCTCCTGTGATCTTGTGTCAATCTGTAAATATAGTTACAAAGCCTCGTGGCCGAATCCAATCTTCTTGCCGGACCGGCGCTGCGCCGCCTGCGCAAGCGCGAAGGGCTGACCCAGGCCGCGATGGCGGCGATGCTGGGCATTTCGCCGTCTTATCTCAACCTCATCGAGCGCAACCAGCGCCCGCTGTCTGCACGCGTGCTGGTGCAGGTGATCGAGCGCTTCGACTTCGATCCGCGCTCCTTGCGCGAGGACGAGGCGATCGGCGGGCTCGACGGGCTGGTGCGGCGCATGGCCGACAAACGCTTTGCCGATCTCGCCATCGACCGCGAGGAGGTGCAGGAATTCCTCGCCGCCGCGCCGCAGATCGCCGCCGCTTTCGCCCGCCTTTACGATACCGGCGGGACGTCCACGCAGGCCGAGGGCGAAGATGCCGCCGCCGCCGCGCGCCGCGCGATCGAGCGTTGGCAGAACCACTTCGCCGATCTCGACCATGCCGCCGAGGATCTGGCGGACGAACTGCGCCTCGCGCGTGGGGAGATCAGCGCGGCCCTGGGCGAGCGGCTGCGCGAGAAGCATCGCATGACTGTGCGCATCCTGCCGGCCGAGGTGATGCCGGGCCAGGTCCACCGGCTCGATCTCCACGCCCGCCAGTTGCAGCTCTCCGAGATGCTTCCCGGGGCTGCGCGGCGTTTCCAGATCGCCCGGCAGGTCGGCGCGCTCGAAATGCGCGAGGCGATCGAGACGCTGGTGGCCGGGGCCAATCTCGCCTCGGGCGAGGCGCGGAACATCTTTCGCGAGCACATCACCGACTATCTGGCCGGGGCGCTGCTGCTGCCCTATCGCCGCTTCCTGCGCGCCTGCGAGCAGACCGGCTATGATCTCGCGGTGCTGCAACGCCGATTTGCGGTGAGCTTCGATCAGGCCGCGCAGCGTCTCACCACGCTCGGCCGGGTGGGCGAACGGGGCCTGCCGTTCTTCATGGCCGTGATCGACCGGGCGGGCCGATTGGTCGATTTCACGGCGGGCGGGGCCGGAGCCTTCTATCCGCTCGAAGGCGCGCGCTGGCCGGCGTGGATCCCCTATGCCGCTTTCGAGCGGCCCGGAACGGTGCTGACCCAGGCGGTTACCTTTGCCGAGGGGGAGGCGGCGCCGCGGCACTGGTTCACCATCACCCGCACGGTGGATGGCGACGGCGTGATGTGCACCGCCCGCCGTGCGGTGGTGCTGGGGATCGAGGCGCGCTTTGCCGGGGAACTGGCCTATGCTCGCGGGGTCTCGCTCGATCCGGCCGATGCGGTGCCGCTCGGCACGCCCTGTCTGCGCTGCGGCCGCGCCGAATGCCTCACCCCGGCGCCGGCCCGGATGGCGAGCGTCCTTCCCCGCGTTCGACCGACATCCTGATTGCTGCGTTAACCTTCGAAGCGCGCGGAAATCCTCGGCTGCGCGGGCAGTGTAAAGTTTACCGACACTTAAGGTCTCACCGCTAGAACCGAGCTTCGCATGCACCTGAGGCTCGCCCCGTCATGATCCGCCTGTTCAAGCATTACATCCCGCACGCGGTGCTGTTGCTGGGCCTGCTCGATCTGGCGTTGCTGGGACTGGCGAGCGAACTGGCGTGGCGGCTGCGCGCCGGCCAGATCGGCATGGCGATCGAGGATTTCCCCGGTCGCTGGCTGCCCCTGTCGGGCACTGCCCTGATCATCTGGCTGGCGATGATCGCGGTCGGGGTCTACGGCCCCAACGCGCTGCGGAGCCTGCGCTTTGCCGGAGCCCGGGTGCTGGTGGCGATCAGCCTCGGGATCATCGCGCTGGCGGTGATCGACTTCGTCTTTCCAAGCGACTTCTTCTGGCGTTCGACCTTGCTTTACACCATGGGCCTTGCGGTTGTGGTTCTGGTGGCCGACCGGCTGCTGCTCAACAGCTTTCTCGGGTCCTCGGCCTTTCGCCGCCGGGTGATGGTGCTGGGCGCAGGCGACCGGGCGCAGCGCCTTCGCGAACTCGGCGAGAAGCCGGAGAGCGGCTTTGCCATCGTCGCCTTTATCGCGATGAGCGATGATCCGCGGATTGTCGAAGAGGCGATCCCGCGCACGGCGATCCACGATCTCGGGCGGTTCGTCGAGAACCTCGGCGTGTCCGAAGTTGTCCTGGCGCTGCAGGAGCGCCGCAATGCATTGCCGCTCAAGGATCTGCTGCGGATCAAGACCAAGGGCGTTCACGTCAACGACTTCTCGAGCTTTATCGAGCGCGAGACGGGCCGCGTCGATCTCGACACCGTCAATCCCTCCTGGCTGATCTTTTCCGACGGCTTTTCCAGCGGCCGGATGTTCTCGAGCGCGGTGAAGCGCATCTTCGATATCGTCGCCAGCTTGCTGCTGCTGGCGCTGACCCTGCCGGTGATCGCGCTGTTCGCGGTGCTGGTGAGGCTCGACAGCAAGGGCCCGGCCTTCTTCCGCCAGCAGCGTGTCGGCCTTTACGGCGAACCCTTCACGCTGGTGAAGCTGCGTTCGATGCGGACCGATGCCGAAAAGGACGGGGCAAGGTGGGCAGAGGAAAACGATCCGCGCATCACCCGCGTCGGCCGGCTGATCCGCAAGCTCAGGATCGACGAGCTGCCGCAGGCCTGGAGCGTGCTCAAGGGCCAGATGAGCTTCGTCGGCCCGCGCCCCGAGGTGCCCGCCTTCGTCGAAAACCTGGAGGAAGAAATTCCCTTCTATAGCGAACGCCACATGGTGAAGCCGGGCATCACCGGCTGGGCGCAGATCAACTACCCCTACGGCGCCTCGGTCGAGGATAGCCGGCGCAAGCTCGAATATGATCTCTACTACGCCAAGAACTACACGCCTTTTCTCGATTTCGTGATCCTGCTGCAGACCGTGCGGGTGATCCTGTGGCCGGAGGGTGCCCGATGATCCTTGCCGAAGGCATGACCCTGGCGGCCCAACTTGCTTCGCTCCTGGGCGCGTTGCTGTGCGGCGGCGCGCTGATCTGGATCTGGCATTGCGGCGATGCGGCGCGCCCGGACCGGATACCGCTGGCCATCGCCAGTGCGCTGGGCTGCGCGGCGGGTGCCTTCGCCGCCGCGCTCGGCCCCGATCACGCCGCGAGCGCGCTGGCGCTGATGGCGCGAAATCTGGCGCTGATCGCGGCGATCTACGTGATGTTCTCCGCCGATGGCCGCGCCGCCAGCCTCAAGCCGATTCGGCCGGTGATCATCGCGCTGGTGCTGGTGCAGCTGTGCCAGCCGCTGGTGCTAAGCCTCGAGCTGCGCGCGGCAGCGATTCCCGCGCTGGTGCAGGCGGCCTTCGATGTGCGGCTGCTGACCGACATGCTGGTGGCGATCGGCGCGCTGATGCTGCTGCACAATCTCTATGCCGGCGCCGCCGTCGGATCGCGCTATCTGCTGCGCTGGTCGGTGATCGCGCTGTCGGGGATCTTCGCCTACGATCTCAACCTGGCGACGATCGCCTATCTCGGCGGCGAGTATCCGCCGCTGCTGCGCGACCTGCGCGGGGCCTTTGCCGGGGCGATGGGCGTGCTCTTCGCGCTGGGGATGAGTCCGGCCGGGCCGCGGGTCCAGTTCAGCCCTTCGCGCGCGGTCACTTTCCGTACCCTCTCGCTGCTGCTGATCGGCAGCTACCTTGTGCTGATGGTGCTGGTGGCGCGCTGGCTCCCGCTGGTGGGCGGCGATTTTGCCCGCATGAGCCAGGTGGTGTTTCTTGCGCTGGCCGCGCTGGCGGCGCTGGCCGCGATCCCCTCGTCGCGCCTGCGCGGCTGGTTGCGCGTCACCGCGACCAAGCATCTGTTCCAGCACCGCTACGATTACCGCGAGGAGTGGCTGCGCTTCACCCGCACCATGGGGCGCAGCGGCGCCGGAAGCGCCAGCCTCGAAGAGCGCGCGGTCAAGGCGCTGTCCGATATCACCGAAAGCCCGGCAGGCCTGTTGCTGATGCCCAATGAGGAGGCCGAGCTCGAACTGACCGCCCGCTGGAACTGGCCCACCATCGCGGTTCCTGCCGTGGCCGCCGAGCACAGGCTGGCGGGCCTGCTCGAACAGCACAATCTCATCATTGCGCTCGACGAGGCGCGCAGCGGCACCGATCATCACGGAGAGGTGGCCGCGCTGCCCCAATGGCTGACCGAGGCCGAGGACGCCTGGGCGCTGGTGCCGTTGCTCCATTTCGACCGGCTGGTCGGGGTCATCGTGCTCGCCCGCCCGCGGATCGAGCGCCGGCTTGACTGGGAGGACTTTGACCTGTTGCGGGTCGCCGGCCAGCAGCTCGCGAGCTACCTTGCCGAACAGGCCGGGCAGCAGGCGCTGATGGACGCCACGCGGTTCGACGATTTCAACCGGCGCATGGCCTTTGTCATGCACGACATCAAGAACCTCGCCAGCCAGCTTTCGCTGCTCGCCACCAATGCCCAGAAGCACGCCGAAAACCCCGCCTTCCGCGCCGACATGCTGGTGACCTTGCGCAATTCGGCGGACAAGCTTTCGGTCTTGCTCGCCCGTCTCGGACGCTACGGCGGTGGTCCGGTCAACGATCTTCAGGCGATCGACCTTGCCCAGCTGGCCCGTGGCGTCGCCGAACGCTTCCGGCCCGTGCATCCCGTCACCCTGACCCGCGACGAGAGCGTGCGCGTGATCGGCAATCCCGAAGCGCTCGAACAGACGCTGGTGCATCTCGTCCAGAACGCGATCGATGCCAGCGAACCGGACATGGCGGTCTGTATCGATGTCTCGACAGAGGGCCTGCACGGCACGATCGAGGTGATCGACACCGGCTGCGGGATGAGCCCCGAGTTCGTGCGCACCGGCCTGTTCAAGCCCTTCGTCTCCTCCAAGCCGGGCGGCTTCGGCATCGGCGCCTTCGAGGCGCGCGAGCTGGTGCGGGCAATGGGCGGGCGGGTCGCGGTCGAATCGCGCGAAGGGCTCGGCACCCGCTTTTCCGTGGTGCTGCCGCTGGCCGATGCCGTGCGCCTGCTGGGCGGACAGAATGCAAGTGATGGCTCCAACTCTCGAAAGGTGGCGTGATGGCCGACAGGAAACCCCCGCTGCTCGTGATCGAGGACGATCCCGGTCTGCAGGCGCAGCTCAAATGGTCGCATGACGATTTCGAGGTGATCATTGCCGGCGACCGCGACAGCGCGCTTGCCGCGTTGCGCGCCGAAATGCCCGCGGTGGTGACGCTCGATCTCGGCCTGCCGCCCGATCCCGACGGCACCAGCGAAGGCTTTGCCGTGCTCGACGCGATCATGACGCTGAAGCCCGATACCAAGGTGATTGTCGCCAGCGGTCACGGCGCGCGCGAAAGCACGCTGCAGGCGATCGAGCGCGGGGCCTATGATTTTTACCAGAAGCCGCTCGATATCGACGCGCTCGGCCTGATTGTGCGGCGCGCCTTCAACCTGCACCAGATCGAGCAGGAGAACCGCCGTCTCGTTGCCAGCGCCAGCGCCGACAAGACCGTGCTGGGCCGGATGATCACCGGCGCACCCGAGATGGTCAAGGTCGCCCGTACCATCGAGCGCGTCGCCAAGACCAGCGTCTCGGTGATGCTGCTGGGCGCGAGCGGGACGGGCAAGGAATTGCTCGCGCGCGGTCTGCACGACGCCAGCGACCGCGCCGACGGGCCGTTCGTGGCGATCAATTGCGCCGCGATTCCCGAAAACCTGCTCGAAAGCGAGCTGTTCGGGCACGAGAAAGGGTCCTTTACCGGCGCGGTCAAGACCACCGAGGGCAAGATCGAGAGCGCCAACGGCGGGACGCTGTTCCTCGACGAAGTTGGTGACATCCCGCTGCCGCTTCAGGTCAAGCTGCTGCGCTTCCTGCAGGAGCGCACGATCGAGCGCATCGGCGGACGCCGCGCGATCGCGGTCAACACCCGGATCGTGTGCGCCACCCATCAGGACCTTGAAAGCATGATCACCGCGGGCTCGTTCCGCGAAGACCTGTTCTACCGTCTCGCCGAAATCGTGGTGCGGATCCCCAGTCTGGCCGAGCGGCACGGCGATCCGGTGCTGCTCGCCAAGGCGTTCCTCAAGCGCTTCGCCGCCGAGATGAACCCTGCCGTCACCGGCTTTGCCGCCGATGCCCTCGCCGCGATCGACGCGCATGAATGGCCGGGCAATGTCCGCGAGCTGGAAAACCGGGTGAAGCGCGCGGTGATCATGGCCGATGGCAAGCTGGTCCATGCCGAGGATCTCGACTTCGGCGAGCCGGACGAGGAGAGCGTCGACGTGCTCAACCTCAAGGCCGCGCGCGAGGCCGCCGATCGCCGGGTGATCCGTCACGCGCTGGCCCGCAGCGAAGGCAACATCTCGAGCACGGCCAAGCTGCTCGGGATCAGCCGGCCGACGCTCTATGACCTGCTCAAGCAATATGACCTGCAGACCTAGCACGGTTGCGAACCTGCTTGCGCTGGTTCTGGCGCTTGCAGGCTGTGCCGGTGAGGCGGACGCACCACCGGTGGATGACGCAGCTGAGCCGCGTGAGCCTGCCTACGAGCGACTGCTCGGTGACGCTGAGACCGCAATGGCCGAAGGGCGGCTGCCGGAGGCGGGGCGATTGCTCGACGAGGCGCTTGCGCGCGCGCCGGACAGCCCCGATCTGTGGGTCGCGATCGCCCGGCTGCGGTTTCGCGGCGGCGAGCACCTGACCGCGATTGCGGCGGCTGATCGGGCGCTCGAACTCGGACCCGATCACGCACCGGCGCTGCTGCTGCGGGCCTCGATGGTGCGCGATGCGCATGGCTTTGCCGATGCGCTCGCATGGTACGAGGCGGCGCTGGACGCCGATCGGCGCAGCGTCGATGGCTGGGCCGAATATGCCGCCACGCTGGGCGATCTCGGCCGGCACCGGGCGATGCTGGAAGCGGTCCGGCAACTCGCCGAGATTGCGCCGGACGACCCCCGAGTCTTCTATCTTCAGGCGGTGCTGGCCCAACGGGGAGGAAGACCGGTACTGGCGCGCAGCCTGCTCGAACGCAGCGGCATGGCGGCGCGCGGGGTTGCTGCGGCTCAATTGCTCGACGCTTTGATCAGTCTCGAACAGGGCAATAATGATAGCGCGGCGGAGCAACTGTCCGTCCTTGCCGCGCGCCAGCCCGCCAATGCACGCCTGCGCGAATTGCTGGCGCGGGCGCTGCTGCTCGGCGGGCGCGAGGCCGAAGTGGTCGAACGCTTCGCCGTCGATGCGTCGCGGCCGGAAGCTTCGCGTTACCTCGTGATGCTGGTCGCGCGGGCATACGAGCGGCTCGGCAATCGCAAGAGCGCCGCGCCACTGCTGGCGCGGGCCATGGCTCCCGCAGATCCCCTGCCGCTGGCGCTGGCCCCGCGCGCGGGTCTGCCGCAGCCGACTGTTGATCTGCGCGCGGCTGCAGGGGAAGGGGATTGGGGCGCGGCGCAAGCCATGGCGCAGCGGCTCAAGGCCCGCTTTCCCGCCTCGGCCGACACTGCCCAACTCGCTGGCGACGCTGCGCTCGGCGCGGGCGACGGGCGCGGTGCGCTCGAAGCCTATGCCGCGGCGACCCGCGCGCGCCGCCCGTGGTCGCTGACCCGCAAGGCGGCGCATGCCTATGCCCTCGTCGGCGACCGGGGCGCCGCCGAAACGCTGCTTGCCCGGCACGTCGCGGGCGAACCCGGCAATATCCCGGCGCTGGTGGCGCTGGCGCAGGCACTCGCACAGCGGGGTGACTGGCAACGCAGCGCCCTGCTGCTCGATCATGCGGCGGCGCTCGGGGGCGGGCATGACCCGGCGCTGATCGCCTTGCGCATCGAGGCCGCCCGCAAGCTCGGCCAGAGCGAGGACCTGGCTCGCTGGACGGCGATCCTCGCCGACCTCGATCCGCCGGCGCTGGTGCCGCGCTAGCACAGGCCCGCTCGACAATTGCCGCGCGGCACGGCAGGGCGCGTCGCCATGCCGATGCGCCGACCGCCATTTCTGTCCGACCCGATGATCGCGGTGCTGGTGCTGGCAACCACGCTGGCGCTGCTGCTGCCCGCGACGGGCGAGGGGCGCGAGGTCGCCCGCCACATCTCCAATGGCGGGATTTTCGTGCTGTTTCTTGTCAACGGGATGCGCATCCGGCGTGGCGAGATCGCGCGCGGGATCGCCAACTGGCGCTTTTTCGGCCCGCTGATGCTGTTCGTCTTCGGTGGAATGGCGCTCGCGGGCCTCGGCTTTGCCAGCCTTGCTGCTGTCGTGCTGCCGCCGATGGTGGCGCTCGGCTTTGTCTATCTCGGCTGCTTGCCGTCGACCATCCAGTCAGCCACCTCCTACACCAGCCTTGCGGACGGCAATGTCGCGCTCGCGGTGGTGGGGGCGGCACTGATCAACATCGCTGGCGTGTTTGTCAGCGCCCCGCTGTTCGCGCTGCTGGGTGGCGGGGTGGCCGGGGAGATCGGCAGCGAGGCGATCATGCGCATCGGCCTGATCCTCGTTTTGCCCTTCGTGATCGGTCAGGCGATTCAGGACCGGGTAATCGAGCGCCTCGCACCCCAGCGCGCCCGAATCGCCTGGCTCGATCGGGCGGTGATCGGGCTGGCGGTCTATGTCGCGTTTTCCGGGGCGGTCGAGCAGGGGCTGGCGCGATTGTTCACCCTGGGAGACTGGGCCGCGCTGGCGACGCTGGTGCTCGCCTTCCTCGGGCTGGCCCTCGGGGCGGCGTGGGTTGCTGGGGGGCTGCTTGGCCTGCCGCGCGGCGACCGCATCACCTTTCTCTTCGCCGGATCGCAGAAGAGCGTTGCCATCGGCGCACCGCTCGCTGCGATCCTGTTTCCCGCATCAGCGGCAGGCTTCGTGATCGCCCCGCTGCTGCTCTATCACCTTGCCCAGCTGGTGCTGGCCGCGCCGTTGGCTATGCGTCTGGCGCGCGATTAGCGGCGTTTTCGGCGCGCTGGTGGCGCACCGACCACCAGAACGACAACCCGATCAGGATCGCGCCGATCAGGCCGGTGATCGTCTCGGGGATGTGGAACACCGCCGAGACCAGCATGATCGCGCCCAGCACCACGATCGCCCAGAAGGCGCCGTGTTCGAGATAGCGGTATTCCGCCAGCGTCCCCTGCTTGACGAGGTGCACGGTCATCGAGCGCACGAACATCGCCCCGATCGACAGGCCGAGCGCGATCACGATCATGTTGTTCGACAGCGCGAAGGCCCCGATCACCCCGTCGAAGCTGAAGCTCGCGTCGAGGATGTTGAGGTAGAGGAACCCGCCGAAGCCGCTCCGCACCACCGCGCCCGCCAGCTTTGCGGCCTCCTCGCGCATTTCGAGCCAGTGGCTCACCGCCTCGACCGCGATAAAGGTAACGAGACCGAGCATCCCGGCAACGAGGAAGGTGTGGGCCTCCTCGACCGGCAGCATGGTCGAGATGCCCCACATGCCGAGCAGGAGGATGGCGATCTCGATCGCGGGGAGCGCCGAGACCTTGGCCAAAGCCTGTTCGATGCTGGCGATCCAGTGCACCTCCTTGTCGGCGTTGAAGAAGAACTTCATCCCCACCATCGCGAGGAACGCGCCGCCGAAACCGGCGATGCCGATATGCGCCGAACTCACCAGCGCCTCATACTTGGCCGGATCGTTGAGCGAGAGGTCGAGCGCCTCCATCGGGCCGATGTTGGCGGCAATCGCAACAATGGCGAGCGGGAAGACGATCCGCATCCCGAACACTGCAAAGGCGATGCCCCACGTCAGGAACCGCTTTTGCCACACCTCGTCCATTCCCTTGAGCACCGAGGCGTTGACCACGGCGTTGTCGAAGCTGAGCGAGACTTCGAGTACCGAGAGGATAATGACGATCCACAGGACCTCGGCCATGCCGATCATCGTGCCGCCGCTGACGAAGCCGTAATAGGCGGCAAGGCCGAGGCAGATGACGGTGAAGATCAGCGAGAAGGTGTAATAACGTAGCAGCGTCTGCATGGCGGGGGCCTGGAACCTTTAGGGAAGAGGAGAAGGGGATTCAGCCCTTGGGCTGGTAGGTCTGGTCTTCGCCGGGGAAGGTGCGGGCCCGCACTTCCTCGGCATAGCGCGCCACGGTTCGGTCGATCACCCCGGCGATGTCCTCGTAGCGTTTGACGAAGCGCGGCACACGTTCGAACATGCCCAGCATGTCTTCCGTGACAAGAACCTGCCCGTCGCATTGCGCGGAAGCGCCGATACCGATGGTAGGGCAGGAAACCGCGCGGGTGGCAGCGATGGCAATCGGTTCGACCACCCCTTCGATGACAATGGCGAAAGCCCCGGCCTGATCGAGCGCGATGGCGTCGGAAACGATCTTCTCTGCCTCGGCCTCGGAGCGCCCGCGCGCGCCGTAGCCGCCCAGCACATTGACCGCCTGCGGGGTGAGGCCGACATGGCCCATGACCGGGATGCCGCGCTGGTTGAGGAAGGCCACGGTCGGCGCCATCGCCGCCCCGCCTTCGAGCTTCACCGCCGCCGCGCCCGTTGCCTTCAGCAGGAAGGCCGCGCTTTCGAAGGCCTGTTCGGGTGATCTTTCATAGCTGCCGAAGGGCATGTCGATCACCACCACCGAATGGTAGGAGCCGCGCACCACCGCCGCGCCGTGATTGGCCATCATCTCGAGCGTCACCGGGATGGTCGAGGGCAGCCCGTATATCACCTGGCCGAGCGAATCCCCCACCAGCAAGAGATCGCAATGGGCATCGAGCAGTTGCGCCTGGCGTGCGGTGTAGGCGGTCAGCATCACCAGCGGTTCGGCCGTGATCCCGTCCGCCTTTCGCGCGCGGATCGCCGGCACGGTCAGCCGCCGCATCGGCTGCGGCGTGGGGTTGGCCCGGCTGGTGCTGGTGTCGAGCTGGAAGGTCGTGGACATGGTCCCAGCGTCTAGCCGCTGCGCGCGTCGGGGGAAAGAGCGCGGATTCGGCTTGTGTTGCAGCGATGTTGCGCTAGCGTCTCGGCCTTGCGGACGCGGACAGGCATTGTCTGCATTCAGTGGGAGACCCATTCCAGATGTTCCTTGACAGGATTAAGCCGCTCGATGCGATCCTCGCGACGGCAGAAAAGAAGTCGCTGCATCGTTCGCTGGGCGCTGTTCAGCTGACGCTGTTCGGCATCGGCTGCATCATCGGCACCGGTATCTTCGTGCTCACTTCGGCAGGCGCGCAGAAGGCGGGTCCGGGGTTGATGCTGGCTTTCATCATCGCCGGGGCGGTCTGCATCGTTGCGGCGTTGTGCTATGCCGAGATCGCCGCGATGGTCCCGGTGGCGGGATCGGCCTACACCTACACCTATGCGACCATGGGCGAATTGCTCGCCTGGACGGTCGGCTGGGCGTTGGTGCTCGAATATGCGATTGCCGCCTCGGCGGTGTCGGTCGGGTGGTCGGGCTATTTTACCGGCACGATTCTCAACGAGTTCTTCGGATTCACTTTGCCAGCCTGGCTCAGCGCCGGGCCGCTGGTGCTCGGCGGGTCGGAAGGCGGGCTGATCAACCTGCCCGCGCTGGTGATCGCGCTGCTCGTCACCTGGTTGCTGATGGTCGGCACCACCGAGAGCGCGGTGGTCAATGCTGTGCTGGTGGCGATCAAGATCACTGCGCTTACGGCCTTCATCGGCCTTACCCTGACCAGCGCCTATTTTGACCCTGACAAGTTCAACCCCTTCCTGCCCGCTGGGGTTTTCGGCGGGTTCGGCAGCGGGGTTGGCGCGGTCGGCGCGGCGGCAACGATTTTCTTCGCTTACGTAGGCTTCGACGCGGTCTCGACCGCGGCTGAGGAGACCAAGAACCCGCAGCGCAACGTGCCGATCGGCCTGGTCGGCTCACTGCTGATCTGCACCGTGTTCTATATTCTGGTTGCTGCCGGGGCGATCGGCACCATCGGCGGGCAGCCGATCATGGGGCCGAACGGCGTGCCGTTCCCGGCGGGGTCGGAGGAACTGGCGCGCCAGTGCCTCATGCCCGAACACCGCGAGGCACTGGTGTGCTCGAACGAGGCGCTGGCCCACGTGCTGCGCCAGATCGGCTTCTCCGGGATCGGCAACGTGCTCGGCATCGCCGCCTTCCTGGCGCTGCCGTCGGTGATCCTGATCCTGCTGTTCGGCCAGACCCGCATCTTCTTCGTGATGGCGCGCGACGGGCTGTTCCCGGAAAAGCTCGCCGAGGTGCACCCCAAGTGGAAGACGCCCTATATCGTCACCGGGCTCACCGGCCTGCTGGTGGCGGTGGCGGCGGCATTCCTGCCGGTCGGCCAGCTGGCCGACATCGCCAATGCCGGCACGCTTTACGCCTTCTTCATGGTGGCGATCGCGGTGATGCTCTTGCGGAAGCAGGCGCCGGATCGCGCGCGGCCGTTCCGGGTGCCCGCGCTGTGGCTGATCGGGCCGCTGACGATCATCGGCTGTCTGTTCCTGTTCCTCAACCTGCCGTTCGAGGCGATGCTGGTGCTGCCGATCTGGACCGTGATCGGTTTCGTGATCTATTTCGCTTACAGCCGCGGCAGCAGTCACCTCGGTCGCGGGGTGGTGGTCGTGGTCGATGACGTCGCGGGTGAGGAGACGATGGTGCCGATTCACCCATCCGACAGCTGATCGGGCCGAGTCATCGGATTCGTGCGAAGGGCCGCCCGGCTGGGCGGCCCTTTTGCTTTGGGCGCAGGGGCGATTGCCAAGCCGCCATTCTTGGAACATAATGCGAACAAATGAGTCGTTCGCTTATGCCCTCTCCCGTCTTCAAACCCTCGCCCGCCCGTCTCCTGTCGCGCGGATTGCCCGTGCGCGAGGCGCGCTGGCGGCCGGGCCTTGCCACACAGCCGTTCCATTCCGAGATCTTCGCCCCCGCTGGCGAAGCGAGCGGGGCGGGGCTGGCGCTGGCGCTGGCGCGTGACGCCTTGACGTCAGCGCCGGAAGGCGAGGGGGAGGAACGCCGTGCGGTCTTGTGGGTGCAGGACGTGAAGGCGATCCGGCTCGGCGGGCGGCCCTGCCTTGCCGGCCTGCCGCCGGACCTCAGGCACCGGCTGATCCATGTCGCTGCCCCCACGCCCGAGGATGCGCTGTTTGCGCTGGAGGAGGGGCTCAAGTGTCGGGACCTCGCCTGCGTGATCGGCGAGATCGCGGGCAATCCCCGCGCGCTGTCTTTCACCGCCTCGCGCCGCCTGAGCCTTACGGCAGAGCGCCACGGGGTGCGGCTGTGGCTGGTGCGGCTCGATGCCGGGCCCGATCTCTCCTCGGCACGGATGCGCTGGCAGGTCCGCGCCGCCCCGTCATCGCCCTCGCGCTGGAACGCGGCCGCCCCCGGTGCTGCCACCTGGCATGCCGAACTGTTCCGCGCGCGCGTCCACGCGCCGGGGCAATGGATCCTCAGCGATGACAATGCAGCCCTGCGCGTCCGCCCCGATCCCGCTCTCGCCGCCGCGCCGGATCCTCGCCATCTGGCTCGCGCGACTGTCGGTCGATCGCTGGCGGCGCGCGTTCGCGCCTGAAGCGCGCGCGGCGGCCGATGCCGCGCCATGCGCGCTGATCCTCGAAACCGCACACGGTCCGCGCATCACCGCCGCCAATGACGCAGGGCTCGCGGCGGGCGCGCGGGCAGGAATGCTGCTCGCCGATGCCCGCGCGCTGTGTCCTGAGCTCGCCGCCGTCCCTGCCGATCCGGCGGGCGATCTCGCGGCGCTGGAGAAATTCAGCCTGTGGGCGCAGCGCTGGGGGCCATGGAGCGCGCTCGACCCGCCCGACGGCGTGCTGGTCGACGTTACCGGAGCGGCGCATCTGTTCGGCGGCGAGGCGGCGCTGCTTGCCGATGTCGCCGCCGCCTTCGCTGGCCGCGGCTTCATCGCCCGGCCTGCGCTCGCGCCGACGGCGGGGGCGGCCTGGGCGTTGGCGCATTTCGGACCGCCGGGCGCGATCCTTGCGCCCGATGACGATCCGCTGCGCTGGCTCGGCGATCTGCCGGTGGCGGCGCTGCGGCTCGACGAGGACGTGCTCACCGTGCTGCGCCGTCTCGGGATCAAGCGGCTCGGCGAACTCGCCGGGGTGAGCGGCGCGGATGAGGATCCGCTGCGCGAGGCCGCTGCGCGCGACGCGCTGCGGCGGCGCTTCCGCAACCACCGCGCGCCGTCCGCCAATCCGCTGCTGCGGCTCGACCAGTTGCTCGGGAAGGTGCCCGAGCCGCTGCTGCCGGTCATCGCGCGCCCCGTGCCGCTGGTCCAGCGCCGGCTGCTGGAACCGCTGCGCCACCGCAGCCTGCTCGACCGGGTGGTGGAGGACCTCGCCCACGACATGGTGCGCACGCTCGAGGCCCGGGGGGAGGGCGCGCGGCGGCTCGAACTGGCGCTGTGGCGGGTCGATGGTGCGGTGCTGCTGCGCCGTATCGAACTTGCCGCCGCCACCCGCGAGGCTGTACACATCACCCGGCTGTTCGCGGCGCGGCTCGAGGATGTCGAGGCCGGGTTCGGGATCGAGACGGTGCAGTTGCGCGCCAGCTGGAGCGAGCCGCTCGCCCTCTCGCAGGCCGATCTCGACGCCGCCGCCGAGCGCTACGGCACCGCGCTCGCCGCCTGCATCGACCGGCTGACCGTGCGGCTCGGACCGAGCGCCGTCACCCGGCCGGTCGCGCGCGCCAGCCATATTCCCGAGCGCGCGCAGGCCTGGCAGCCGCCGCTCGATCCCGTGCCTGCCGCGCAAGGGCAGCTCGCCTTCCACGCCCGTCCGCTCAAACTGCTCGACAGTCCCGAGCCGATCGCGGTGCTTTATGCCTCGCCCGACGGTGTCCCCCAGCGCTTCCGCTGGCGCGGGCAGGTGCGCGAGGTTGTGCGGGTCGAGGGGCCGGAGCGGATCGCCCCTGAGTGGTGGCGCGAGCGTTCCACCGCGCGCCTGCGCGACTATTACCGGATCGAGGATGAGGCCGGGCGGCGCTACTGGATTTACCGCCAGGGGGTCGCGGGCGACGGGCGCGGTGGGGTGCCCGACTGGTTCCTGCAGGGGCTCTTCGCCTGATTGCGCCGGGCAGGCTCAGATTTCCTTTACCGCTTTGTGCGATACGCACTGCATGAATCTGAATTCGATCCCGCGTACGTCTGAGCGTCGTCCGCTCAGCCTCATGGTGAAAAGCCGTGTGCGTTCGCGCGTGGTCTTCGTGGATCTGATCGACATCTCCGAAGGCGGTTGCAAGATTCGCGGCAAGCCCGGCTTTGCCATGATCGGCGATCGGGTGACGATGAAGGTCGCCGGGATCAACGCCCCGCTCGGCACGGTTGCCTGGATTGAAGGGGGAATGGCCGGGGTTGCCTTCGAAGGCGCCATGCACCCTGCCGTGCTCGATCACCTGTTCAAGCATGGCGGGTTCAACCTCGATGATCGCGAGAGGCCGCGCACGGTCTGAACCGACTGCCGACGCTTGCACGCTTTGCATTTGGCATTGAGGTTGCAGGAACATATAAGGAACACGAAAGGTGTTCCTCAAGGTTCCCATGCAGCAAACTGTTCGCCAGAAACTGGAAATCCTCGCCGATGCGGCCAAGTATGACGCTTCCTGCGCCTCCTCGGGCACGGCGCGGAAGAACTCGCTGGGCGGGCCAAAGGGAAGGGGCGGCATCGGCTCGACCGAGGGGATGGGCATCTGCCACGCCTATGCGCCGGACGGGCGCTGCATCTCGCTGCTCAAGATCCTGCTGACCAATCACTGCATCTTCGATTGCCACTACTGCATCAACCGCAAGAGCGCGAACACGCCGCGGGCGCGCTTCAACCCGCAGGAAGTGGTCGACCTGACGCTCGCTTTCTACCGCCGCAACTATATCGAGGGCCTGTTCCTCTCCTCGGGGATCGTCAGGAGCGCCAACCACACGATGGAGCAGCTGGTCGAGGTGGCGCGGATCTTGCGCGAGGAACATGACTTCCGCGGCTACATCCACTTGAAGACCATCCCCGAGGCCGATGCCGAGCTGATCCATCAAGCTGGCCTCTATGCCGATCGGGTATCGATCAATGTCGAACTGCCGACCGATGCCGGCCTCACCCGGCTCGCCCCCGACAAGAGCGCGCAGGCGATCGAGGGCGCGATGGGGCGCACCAGGGCGCGGATTTCGCAAGCCAAGGACGAGCGCAAGCGCTTCCGCCACGCCCCGCGCTTTGCGCCTGCGGGCCAGTCGACCCAGATGATCGTCGGCGCCGACGATGCGCCCGATACCGCGATCATCGGCAAGGCGAGCCGGCTTTATGACAGCTTCGGCCTGAAGCGCGTCTATTACAGCGCCTTCTCGCCCATCCCCGATGCCTCGGCGGTGCTGCCCTTGAAGCGCCCGCCACTCATGCGCGAGCACCGCCTGTATCAATCCGACTGGCTGATGCGCTTCTACGGTTTCGCGCCGCAGGAGGTGGCGGACGCAGCGGAGGCGGACGGCAACCTGCCGCTCGACATCGACCCCAAGCTCGCCTGGGCGCTGAAGTTCCGCGAAGCCTTTCCGGTCGACGTCAACCGTGCGGCGAAGGAACAGTTGCTGCGCGTGCCGGGGCTGGGGACCAAGGCGGTGGCGCGCATCCTTACCGCGCGGCTGCACCGGACCTTGCGGATTGACGATGTCGCGCGGCTGACGGCGTCGGTCGCCAAGGTGCGCCCTTTCATCTGCACCATCGACTGGCGTCCGACCCTGCTGACCGACCGCGTCGATCTGCGCGACATGATCAAGCCGAAGCTGGAACAGCTGGAGCTGTTTTGATGACCGCCATGCAGCACGTCAGCCTTGGCGCGCACTATGCCGTCCATTTGCCCGCGCCCGATGACTTTGCCTTCTGGCGCGAGCGGGCGCGGGCGCTGGTGCAATGCGATGTGCCGCCGGACCGGATCGCGTGGATCGAGCCGGGCGGGATGGGCGATCTGTTTGCGTCCGAAGGCCCCTCGCGCGGTGACAAACGCCTGCCCGTGCCCCCGGCCGATGCTCCGCCGGTGCGCGCCAGCCAGCGATTCCTCACGATCGCCCGCAGCGCCGCGTTGCATTCCGATCCGGCGCGTTTCGGGTTGCTCTACCGCGTGCTGTGGCGGCTCCAGCGCAATCTCCGGCTGATGGAGGACACCGCCGACCCGGAGGTGCGCCGGATCGAGGAACTCGCCAAGGCGGTGCGCCGCGATGCTCACAAGATGCATGCCTTCGTCCGTTTCCGCGAAGTCGCAGAGGAAGGCGGCACGGCGCACTTCCTTGCTTGGTTCGAGCCCGATCACCACATCCTGCGCGCGGAAGCTGCGTTCTTCATGCGCCGCTTCGCCAACATGCGCTGGTCGATCCTCACGCCGCGCGGCAGCATCCACTGGGACGGCGAGGTAATGCGCGAAGGCCCGCCGGCGCGCCGCGAGGATGCCCCGCAGGGCGACCCGGTCGAGGCACTGTGGCGCTCCTATTACGCCTCCATCTTCAACCCGGCGCGGCTGAAGGTCGGCGCGATGCTTTCGGAAATGCCGAAGAAATACTGGAAGAATCTGCCTGAAGCTCAGATTATTCCGCAGCTCATCGCCGGAGCCCAGGCGCGCGAGGCGGCGATGGTGGCGGCAGGCAGCCGGGCGGAACGGACGCAGCCCGAAACGCTGATAGAGGTGACGCAAGGCATCACCGCCTGCCGCGACTGTCCGATTGCCGATTGCGGCACTCGTGCGGTAGCGGGAGAGGGGCCGCCGCAAGCGGCGTTGATGATCGTCGGCGAGCAGCCGGGGGATCAGGAGGACCTTGTGGGCCGGCCCTTCATCGGTCCGGCCGGCCAGCTGCTCGACCAACATCTCCGCGCCGCCGGGATTGACCGGGCGAGCGCCTATGTCACCAACGCGGTCAAGCATTTCAAATTCGCGTGGAAAGGCAAGCACCGCCTGCACCAGTCGCCGACCGCGAAGGAGCTCGACACCTGCCGCTGGTGGCTCGAGGCCGAGCGGGCGCTGGTCGGACCCCGCATCGTGCTGGCGCTAGGGGCGAGCGCGGCGCGCGGGCTGCTGGGCAAGACGGTCAGCGTGGGGCGCGAGCGCGGACGGGCGATCCCGCTCGATGACGGGACGGAGCTGTGGGTCACGGTCCACCCCTCCTACCTGCTGCGGCTCGATGGGGCGGCCCGCGAGGAACAGGAGGCGCGCTTCGCGGGTGATCTGGCGCTGGTGCGCGAGCGCTTGGGCTAGGCCGATGCCCGACGCTCCGCTCACCCCCGACAAGCGCAGGCTCGATATCGACCCCGACGGCATCGCCGCCCCGTCGCGCGCGCCCTTCGTTGAACTGGGGCTGGTGAGCTGCTTCAGCTTCCTGCGCGGGGCGTCCGACGCGGTCGATCTGGTGCTTGCCGCCCATGCAGCGGGGTATGACGCGCTGGGGATTGCCGACGTCAACTCGATGGCCGGGGTGGTGCGCCTCCACACCGAGGCGACGACGCTGAAGCTCAGGCCCGTGATCGGCTGCCGGATCGAGACAATCGAAGGCCTTGCCTTCCTCGCCTACCCCGAGGATCGCGCCGCCTATGGCCGCTTGTGTCGCTTGATCAGCGCCGGGCGGATGGCGACGCCCGAGGGCGCTTGGCAGGACAAGGGAGTGTGCCAGATTACCCTCGCGATGCTGGCGGCGCACTCCGAAGGGGTACAGCTGATCCTGATGCCCCCCGATGATCTGGCAGCGCG
>Ga0073934_10005204_pt1 | contig 20464 bp, 19 predicted proteins | sample LarsenN4metaG_FD_76834 | JGI IMG/M metagenome (GOLD analysis project Ga0073934, IMG submission 76834) | Hot spring sediment bacterial and archeal communities from British Columbia, Canada, to study Microbial Dark Matter (Phase II) - Larsen... ... | reverse complement strand
GTTCTCGAACCCAAACTGAGCGTGCCCAAAGCCGAAAAGGGGGTGGGGTTTTATCCCCCCCCCCCCCACGGGGGGGGGGGTGGGGGGGGGGGGCGCGCCGATGCGCCTTCATTTCATGCACAAGCGCAGTCCGTTCGCCCCCCACCCCCTTCCCCCTCCCCCGATGGGGGAGGGGAGGAGCAACACATCCGCGTCAAGCGCACGTTCCTCGGCCTCCACGCGCTGCCGCCCGAGTTCAAGGAAGACCGCGCCGCCTATGTGCAGCTCGTGGCCGATGTGATGATCCCTGCCATTGCGGCCGCGGGCGCCGCCGATGCTGTCGATGCGTTCTGCGAAAACATCGGCTTCGCGACCGAGGAGGTGGATTACGTCTTCTCCGCCGCCCGCGCGAACGGACTTGCAGTGAAGCTCCACGCCGAGCAGCTTTCAAATCAGAATGGCGCCGCGCTCGCTGCGCGCTACCACGCGCTCAGCGCCGATCACCTCGAATATCTCGACGAGCAGGGCATCGCCGCGATGGCGCAGTCCGGCACGGTCGCCGTGCTGCTGCCCGGCGCGTTCTATTTCCTGCGCGAAAAGCAACCCCCGCCGATCGAGGCGCTGCGCAAAGCCGGCGTGCGCATGGCGGTCGCCAGCGACTGCAATCCAGGCACCTCGCCGATGACGTCCCCGCTCGCCGCGCTCAACATGGCCTGCACGCTCTTCCGCCTCACGCCGGAAGAGGCGCTCGCCGGCATCACGCGCGAAGGCGCCCGCGCGCTGGGACTGCTCGACGAGGTGGGAACGCTCGAACTTGGCAAAGCCGCCGACTTCGCGGTGTGGGACGTCCACACGCCGGCCGAGCTCAGCTACTGGCTCGGCGCGCCATTGTTGAAAGAGCGCGTGTTTGCGGGACGGGTCGTCTAACGCCCTACCTCCTCCTCGATGGAGGAGGTGGTTTCGCCGCTACGCGGCGAAACCGGAGGAGGTGATCGGGCGAAGTGATGGGGAATCGCCTCTACAGGCAACCCGGATCGTTGCGTGTATCACCTCCTCAGTCGGCGCTTCGCGCCGACAGCTCCTCCATCGAGGAGGAGCCGGGCGCGTTTGCCTGCAAAGGTCCCAATCGCTAACACCGCCGCAAATTCAGGAGCCTCCCCATGAACTCCCGCCGCGATCCTTCGCGCGTGATCCGCGCGCCGCGAGGCAAAGAGATCAGCTGCAAGTCCTGGCTCACCGAAGCCGCGCTGCGCATGCTGATGAACAACTTGGATCCCGAGGTCGCCGAGCATCCTGAAGAGTTGGTGGTGTACGGCGGTATCGGCCGCGCCGCGCGCGACTGGGCGGCCTTCGATCGCATCGTCGAAACGCTGCGCCGTTTGGAAGACGACGAAACGCTGCTCATTCAATCCGGCAAACCGGTTGGCGTATTCAAAACACATGCCGATGCGCCGCGCGTTCTGCTCGCGAACTCCAACCTGGTGCCGCGCTGGGCGACGTGGGAGCATTTCGACGAGCTCGATCACAAGGGCCTCATGATGTATGGCCAGATGACGGCCGGCTCGTGGATCTACATCGGCACGCAAGGCATCGTGCAGGGCACGTACGAGACCTTCGCCGAAATGGGCCGCAAGCACTATGGCGGCGACTGGTCAGGCAAATGGATTCTGACGGCTGGCCTTGGCGGCATGGGCGGGGCGCAGCCGCTAGCGGCGGTGATGGCCGGCGCGAGCTGCCTTGCCATCGAGTGTCAAAGCGACCGCATCGAGAAGCGCCTGCAGACGCGCTATCTCGATAGGCGCGCCGAGACGCTGGACGAAGCGCTCAAGCTGATCAACGAAGCGTGCGCGAAGAAGGAAGCTATCTCAGTCGGCCTGCTCGGCAACGCCGCGGAAATCGTGCCCGAAATGGTCAAGCGCGGCATCCGTCCAGACGCCGTGACCGATCAGACGAGCGCGCACGATCTCGTCAACGGCTACCTGCCTATTGGCTGGAGCGTTGAACGCTGGGAAAAAACGCGCGCGCAAAATCCCGAGGCCGTTCGCGAAGCCGCGCGCGCCTCGATCGCCGTGCACGTCAAAGCCATGCTCGATTATCACAAGATGGGCGTGCCGGTGGTCGACTACGGCAACAACATTCGCCAAGTCGCGAAGGACGAAGGCGTCGAGGATGCGTTTGCGTATCCGGGCTTCGTCCCCGCCTACGTGCGCCCGCTCTTCTGCCGCGGTATTGGTCCCTTCCGCTGGGCCGCGCTCACGGGCGATCCGGCCGATATCGCCAAAACCGACGCCAAAGTGAAAGAACTCATCCCCAACGACGCGCATCTGCATCGCTGGCTCGACATGGCGAAAGAACGCATCGCCTTCCAAGGCCTGCCCGCGCGCATTTGCTGGGTGGGCTTGGGCCAACGCCATCGCCTCGGGCTTGCCTTCAATGAAATGGTTGCGAATGGCGAAATCGGCCCCGTCGTCATCGGCCGCGATCATCTCGACTCAGGCTCCGTCGCCTCGCCCAACCGAGAAACGGAAAAAATGCGCGACGGCAGCGACGCGGTCAGCGATTGGCCGCTGCTCAATGCGCTCCTAAACACCGCGAGCGGCGCCACCTGGGTCTCGCTGCATCACGGCGGCGGTGTCGGCATGGGCTATTCGCAGCACGCGGGCGTGGTGATCGTGTGCGACGGCACTGAAGCGGCTTCTAAGCGCATCGCACGTGTACTGTGGAACGATCCCGGCACGGGCGTCATGCGCCATGCGGATGCAGGCTACGAAGAGGCGATCCAGTGCGCGCGGGAGCAGCGGCTGGACCTGCCCTCGCTTTCAGGGTAAGGATCCGCGCTCCTTTGTCGCCTCAACACCCGTGCGGATCGGCCCACCAGCCGATCAATTCACCGTCGGCGTTGCGTACTTCTTCGGCCTGGTAGCATTGGCCGCCGGGGTTCTCGCCCGGACCGCGCACGAAAATCGCCGAGCCTTCGCCTTCGAAGGCAACGGTTTCGTCGTCAGGCACGATCGCCGCATTCGCCACGATGGGATTTGCCGTCGGCACGGTGCAGACGAACTGCCCCGACGCGCCCCCGAGACGCACGGCCACTTCGCTGTCATTGAGCAGCCCCGCATAGGAGACCCAGCGCGTCTCCGGCGATTTGGCGATGCACGCATCTATGTAAGGCAGCAGCTCCGAGAGCCGCGTTTCCCATCGAACCGGCGCAGCGGCCACGGCGAACGGCTCTTCGGTTTGGGTCGGCGCTTGGCCACAAGCCGCGAGCGCCAGCGCGGCGGCTGCAATCACAAAACGCATCGTCGTCTCCTTCACATCGCCGCCAAGATGATGCCTGTCACGATCAGCGCCTGCGCGGCGACATATGTCCACCACACGACGGGCGCCGTGATCGCGCGTGCGGGCGCATTCTCTGGCAAACGAAACAGCTCCGTCGCCAATACGAAATCGCTTACGACGAACAACAGCGCGCCTAGCATTGCCGGCCAGCCATTCCACGGCAACCACATCGCCATCGCCGCCATCGCGGTTATCGCGATCGCATAAGGCGCAACGCCCAGCGCCATCCAACCCAACTTGGGGGCCATCCAGATCAGAAAGCCCAGGCTCGTCGCGACGATGAGCGCCATCGCAGCATAACGAGGCAGCAGCGGAGAATTGTCGCCGGAGAAGAACCAGATCGCGGCGAAGATCACGAAGTACACGAGTTGGGCGATCAGGAACGAGAGAATCCCCAGCGGCAGCAGCCATTTTCTGTCGAACGCCAGGAAGAAGTCTCCCGTCGCGGACGCGGCCAGCGCCAACACCAAGGGGAAGGGTGCGCCTGCGATAACAAATCCAACGGCCGGCGCCCCGATGGCCAGCGTCTTGACGCCGGCGCGCAACCAATTTGGCGGGCGGCGCAGAAAAAAGAGCCCGTACGCTGCCGCGGCGGCAATGCCGAGCGCGAGCAGCGCCCAGAAAACTGGCCCCAAATTCATCGCCGACCCCGCCGCCGTTCCATTGCCATTCAGCTTGGCCCCGTTACAGCAAGAAGCGGGACGGAGGGGAAGGACAATGGCGTTCGGCCTTTTGCGCATGAAAATGCTGGCGGCGGCCTCTGCCGCCGCTTTGCTGGCCGCCTGCGTGACGCCGCCGACCCCCGAAGAACTCGAAGCGCAGGCCTGGACCGCCGCCTACAATGCGAACGCCCCCAGCGCTTACGAGAATTACCTCAGCCAATATCCCGAAGGCCTGCACGCCGCCGAAGCGCGTCTGCGCCTCGAGCGTGTGATCGCCGAAGAGCGAACAGCCTGGGCCGAAGCGCGCAGGGTCGACACCGAAGCGGCGTACGAAAACTATCTCGCGCGCTTTGCCTGGAGCTCCAATGCCCCCGAGGCCGATCGCCGCCGCGCCGTGTTGGCCGCGCCGCGCCTCGCCGCCGAAGAGCGCGCCGACTGGGAAGAAGCCGCACGCATCGACCGCATCGAAATCTACGAGGGCTTCCTCAATCGCTGGCCGTCGGGTGCGCACGCACAGGACGCACGCGCGCGGCTCGACTATCTCTGGACGACAGACGAAGGCGCCTGGATCCGCACACGCAGGCTCAACTCGCCTGGCGCCTACGCCGATTTCCTGCGCGCCTATCCCCGCTCGCCCTACGCTATCGAAGCGCGCGCTGCCCTCGATGCAATCCAGCGTGAAGACGATTACGCCTGGGACCGCGCGCGTCGGCGCGACACAGTGCGCGCTTATGAGCGCTATCTGCGCGACTGGCCCGACGGCTACCATCGGCGCGACGCCGAACGACGCATCTATCAGCTGCGCGCCGACGACCGCCACGCATGGGACCGCGCTGCGCGCCGCGACACGATCGAGGCATACGAATTCTACCTGAGCTCGCAGCCGGACGGCGAGTATCGCCGTGATGCGCAACACCGCATCGAGCAATTGCGCGACAGCCAAACCAATCCGCCGCCACAGCCGCCGCCGCCGCCGCGACCAAATCCGCCACCATCTCCCCCTGCGCCGCCGGTCGTGCCGCCTGCGCCTCCGGCTCCCCCAATCGCGCCGCCACCTCCGCCGCCGTCGCCGCCACCGGTCGAGCCGCCCCCGCCTCCGCCGCCGCCGGACCCGCCTCCGCCACCGCCTCCTTCGCCGGACGATGAGGGCGAAGACATCAGACACGAGGCGCCGCAATAGCGTGCTTCTGCACCGTTGCGATTGCGTACACGCTGGCGAGCGCTACAAGACGCCGGAACTCGGGAGGAGCGGATGCGTCTTTCAGCGGATGTCGCAGCGGTCGTTACAGGCGGCGCCTCGGGACTTGGCAAGGCCACAGTCGCGGCGTTGCGGCAGCATGGCGTGAAGGTCGCCATTTTCGATCGCGACGAAGATCGCGGGCGCGCGGCGGCGGATGAACTGGGCGCCGTGTTCTGCAAAGTCGACGTCACCAGCGACGGCAGCGTCGATGAAGGCTTCGCGGCCGCCCGTAAGGCGAATGGCCAGGAGCGTATCCTCGTGAATTGCGCAGGGATCGGTTCGGCGATGAAGACGGCCAGCCGCTCGAAGGACACCGGCGAGATCAAGCACTTTCCCCTCAACATTTTCGAGCTGACGATCCAGATCAATCTGATCGGCACATTCCGCTGCGTTGCGAAGAGCGCCGCCGGCATGCTTGCGCTCGATCCGCTCGACGGCGGGGAGCGCGGCGCGATGGTGATGACCGCGTCGGTCGCGGCCGAGGACGGGCAGATGGGGCAGGCGGCTTATTCGGCATCCAAGGGCGGCGTCGTTGGCATGACGCTGCCGATCGCCCGCGATCTGTCCGGTGAGGGCATCCGCATCAACACCATCCTGCCAGGCATCTTCGAAACCCCGCTGATGATGAGCGCGCCGGAGAAGGTGAAGGAAGCGTTGGCGGCGAGCGTGCCGTTCCCGAAGCGTCTCGGCCGGCCTGAGGAATACGCTTCGCTCGCGCTCGAAATGATTCGCAATCCGTATTTCAACGGCGAGGACGTGCGCCTCGACGGCGCTATCCGCATGGCGCCGCGCTGAAGGAGCCGAGGCAAGCCGGCTGATTTTCCGCGAATCCAAGCGGTTTTTTCGCCACAGCCCGGCAGCGCCGTGTGCGTTATTGCGTGAAAACCGCGTCAAATAAGCACTTTTGCGTTGCGACTCAGGCGCGACCGTGCAAGGGAATCCGCCGCCAATAGCCAAAGAGCCCGAAAAAACGGTGGTTTTTGGCGCTTTTCTGGAGAAGCGCGGTCACGCTCCATCAAGAATTGGATGGCATTCCTCCACCACCGGCGGCGAGCTTAGGCGCAGCAAAGAGCCCGATCTTTCCGGCGGAACGTTGAGTTAAACACACGACAACCTTTGAAGAGGGAAAAGCACATGGCCCGCAAAGCGAAGAAGGCGGCGCGCAAGGCGCCGGCGAAAAAGAGTTCCGCGAAATCGGCGCCTGCCAAGGCCGTCCGCGTCAGCGCAACGCCCGGCAAGACCGTGACGGCAAGCGCGCTCTTGCAGTCTGTCGCCGATCATCTCGGCGTCAAGAAAAGCGAAGCCAAGGCGATGGTCGAAGGCTACACCGACGTGGTGAAAGCCTACGTCATGAAGGGCGCTAAAGTGAAGATCGGCGACATCGGCATGATCATGATCCGCCACCGCAAAGCCCGCATGGGACGCAATCCGCAAACCGGCGAGCCGGTGAAGATCAAGGCGTCCAAGAAGCTCGCTTTCCGGCAGTCGGCCGTGATGAAGGCGCAAGTGATGGGCGGCCGCTAGGACGCTCGAAAAGACGTACAAAACGACCTCTCGGGGTTGTCGAGACGGCCGGCGCGCTGCAGCGTCGGCCGTTTTCGTTGCGCCGGAACCGCCATGGATTCGCTGCGTTTACCGCTCCGAAAGGGGACGGGAGGTTGCACGCTCGCCCGCATGACGAGGAATCGGCTAACGGACCTTTGGTCTCGGCGATTGTGCCTGCCTACAACGCCGCCAAGACCATCGATGAGACGCTGCGCAGCGTGCGCGCCCAAACCTACCGCAATCTGGAAATCATCGTCGTCGACGACGGCTCGAAAGACGAAACCGCCGCCATCGCCGAAGCCCATGCTGGGCAGGACCCGCGGCTACGGGTTATCCGGCAGAACAATGCCGGCGTCGCGGCGGCGCGCAACGCCGGCATCCTTGCTGCGCGCGCCGAGTTCGTGGCGCCTGTCGACGCGGACGACATCTGGGCGCCGGCTAAGATCGCGCGCCAGCTTTCGCTGATGAAGGAAAACCCGAACGCCACGCTCTGCTACACATGGTGGGCGTGCATCGACCACCGGGGCCGCGTCACCGGTTATGGCGGCCGCCCGTGCGCGGCGGAGATGCTCTCAAGGAGATGTGCCGCACCAATCTGGTCGGCAATGGCAGCGGCGCGATGATGCGCAAGGACGCTGTGATCGCTGCCGGGCTTTACGATCCATCGCTGCGCGCGCGCGGTGCGCAAGGGTGCGAAGACTATAAGCTCTATCTGGCGCTGGCCGCTGCAGGCGACGTGGTGGTCGTGCCGGATTTCCTGACGGGCTATCGCACGCTCCCAAAGAACATGTCGAGCGACGTGGTGCAGATGTGCCGCTCTCATCTGCTTGTGGTCGAGGAATTCCGAGCCCAGCATCCTGATCTCGGTCGGTACCTGGACGAAGGACGCAGGCTGTTTGGCCGCTGGCTGGTGATGCGCGCCCTGCGGCAGATGCGCCCTGGGAAAATCCACAACTGTTCCAGACGCTCGCCCGCGAGGATCGCGGCGCCGCCTTGGCGCTGGCGGCCGCGATGCCGACGTTTCTGGTCCGGCGCCTCGCATCCCGCGCGAGACGCCTGCTCCCTGTCCCTAGGGGTAGCGCAAGAGAACCACCGCCCTTTCCCGTCGGCGCGCTGGACGCATGAGCGTGCACACCGCTTCCGGGGCAGGCGCGTCGGCGCGCTCTACGCTCGATGAATTGCGCCAACTTTCGCTAGCCCTGGGCGCGTCACCTTGGCCGCCCCCGGCATCGTCGCGCTCGGCATCGTCACCGCGGCGCTCGAAGTCCTCGCCATCGCCATCATCGTCACACTGCTGTTCGCACTCATGGGCCAGCCCGTGGGCGAAGGCGTCATCGCCGACATATTGGCGGCAGTTCGATCCATCGCGGGCGAGAGCTGGACAGGTCTCGCTGCAACGGTTCTGGTCTTGGTGGCGGCTAAGGCGGGTATTGCACAGCTCTACACATTGCTGATCATTCGCAAGAAGAACAAACTGAATGCACGCATCATGACAGCGGCGCATGCCCGCCTCGTCGATATGCCATATGCGGATTTGCGCGCGCGCGGGCAGGGGGAGCTGCTGAACACGGCTGCGTCCGACGCCTGGCAACTCGCCAACGCTCACTACCTGCTCACGCGTATGGCGATCAATCTCTGCATGATCGCCATTTTCTCGATTTTCATTTTCGCGCTCTCCTGGGAGATCGCGTTGATGGCGTTGTGCGGCGGTGCGGCGATTTCGCTCGCAGGCCAACTGATCGGACGCGCAGCGCGAGACCATGGCATACGCGTCCGGCGCGACATCGAGGCGCTCTACACGCGCCTACTAGCCGCAATTCATGGCGCGCGCCTCGTGCGGGCCTTCGCGCAGGAGGAAGCCGAAAAGCGCCGCGTTACGCGCGCCGTCGAGCAGTTGCGCAAGCATACACTGCAGGCTGAAGCCACGCGTGCGCTCGCGAGCCCGCTGAACGAGATCGGCTATCTTGCGCTGCTCATCGGGCTTATCGGCTTCGGCGCGAGCGTGGGCGTGCCGCAGGCGGCGGCGTTCACGGCCATCGCCTTGCTCTATCGCATGGCGCCCCAACTGCGTGAGCTGGAGGGCAATCGGCTAACCTTCGCCAGTCTCTATGCGCCCCTGCACGCGCTCGCCGAGTTGCTCACACAGCCGCCGCAGCGCAGCCGTCTCGCAGCGGCGAAGTCGGCGGTCGGGCGCATCGGGACGATCCGCTTCGACTCTGTCACCTTCCAGCCACCGGGCGCTGCTGAGCCCGTGCTCGCAAATGTAAGCTTCGAGATTCCGCAGGGCGGCGTCACCGCGCTTCTAGGTCCCAGCGGCGCGGGCAAGACCTCTATCGTCAATCTGCTGCTGCGCCTTTACGAGCCTGACGGCGGCGCCATCTGGGTCGGCGCCGAGCGGCTCGACAGAATCGATCGCGGCGCCTGGCTCGCGGACGTTGCGGCTGCGGGGCAAGACCTCGATGTCATTGAAGGCACGATCGCAGATAACCTGCGCCTCGGTGCGCCGGAGGCCACGGACAACGACCTTCGCGCTGCTGCGCGCGACGCGCGCGCTCTGAGCTTCATCGAGCGCTTGCCTGACGGGTTCAACACCTGGGTCGGCTCGTTCGGGTATAATATTTCAGGCGGCCAGCGCCAGCGTCTGGCCCTGGCGCGGGCGCTATTGCGCAAGCCGCAACTGCTCATTCTCGACGAGAGCACCAGCGCCATCGAAAGCGCCATCGAGGCGGAAATTTTTTCTTCGGTGCTGAACACGCGCGACGGTCGAACCGTCCTGCTGATTACGCACCGTCTCAACCGCGCCGCGCGCGTCGATCACGTGGTGCGGCTGGAGCGCGGCGAGGTGGTCACGGAGGGCGCTTGGACGCCGGGACTTCACGTTTTTCCTCCGCTCGAGGAGCGCGGCGCATGAATGTGCTTGTCACTGGCGGTGCGGGATTCATCGGCAGCCATGTATGCAAGGCTCTCGCGCACGCCGGCTTTGAGCCTGTGGTCTATGACAACCTATCGCGCGGCCATGCCCACGCCGTAAAATGGGGGCCGCTCGAAGAAGGCGATATTCGCGATCGCGCCCGCGTGCTGGATGCGCTGCGCCGCCATAACATCGGCGCGGTGATGCATTTCGCCGCGTTGGCCTATGTGGGCGAGTCCTTCGCGGCGTCGGAGGCCTATTATGACGTGAACGTCGCCGGCACCTGGTCGCTGCTGCAGGCCATGCACGATGCAAACCTGGACGTGCTGGTTTATTCGAGCAGTTGCGCCGTGTACGGCGTGCCCGTGAGCGGTGTGTGCACGGAAGATCTGCCGACGCGGCCGATCAATCCGTATGGGGCCTCAAAAGCGGCCGGCGAGCAGCTGTTGCGCATGCAGGCTTTGGCGAACGGTCTGCGCTTTCTTGCACTTCGCTATTTTAACGCCGCCGGCGCGGATCCTGAGGGAGACTTGGGCGAAGAGCACGAGCCAGAGCCGCATCTCATCCCAAACGCCATCCGGGCCGCACTTCCGGGAGGGCCGCCGCTTTCGATCTACGGTCTCGATTATCCGACCGCGGATGGCAGCGCCGAACGCGATTACGTTCACGTGAGCGATATTGCTGACGCGCACGTGGCTGCCCTGCAGCACCTCTTGCGTCGCGGCGTCAACGACGTGATCAACCTATGCGCCGAACGAGGCGCGTCGATTCTAGAGGTTTGCCGAGCCGTAAAGGATGTGCTCGGCGCCGCCCCGCGTACGATTGTCAGTCCGCGCCGGCCCGGCGATCCGCCGCGACTTGTTGGGAACGGCGAGAAGGCGGCGAAACTGCTTGGCTGGCGCCCGCAACGCTCGGACCTGCGTGAAATGATCAGCGACGCGGCGCGGTGGATTTGCGCAGTTGAGCGGCCGCATCAATGGGGCACAGGAATGGGGAATCTCGCCCCGCCGTCTCACGACCGCGCGCAGCCGATGCCTGACCGCCCAGTCTAAGCGAAGGCCACGCGCATTTCGCTCACCTGGCGGATGGCGCCCGGCGCGGGGCGCGGGGGATCGCCCAAAAGCGTCGTGTTGGGCGCAAGGCGCGCGATGGCGGCGAGCGTCTCTTCCATCTCGGCTTTGGCCAGCGCTTCGCCGAGGCAGCGGTGCGCGCCGCCGCCGAAAATGGGGTGCCAGCGCGGATGATCTTGGCGGCGGATGTCGAACCGGTCGGGGTCGGCGTACACCTCCGGATCGCGCAGCGCCGAAAGCAGCGACACCGCGATCGGCGTGCCGGCTGGCACGCGATAGCCGTCGATGTCGAGATCGCGCAGCGCAACGCGCGGGATGCCCGACACGATGGGATCGTAGCGCAGCCCTTCGGCGACGACGCCCTTCTTCAGCCCGTCGGGATCGGCGCAGAAGGCGCGCCATTGGTCGGGATGGCGCAACAGGTGCGCGAGCGTCAGACATAACGATCCACGCGTTGTATCCGAGCCGGCGAGAATGAGGCCCAACACTTGTGTGCGGGTTTCCGCTTCGCTGAGTTCGCCTTCTTCGGCCGTGGTGCGCACGTACTCGCTGAGGAAATCATCGCGCGGCGCTTTGCGGCGGTCGTCGAGCAGACTTTGCACATACCCGTTGAATTCGACGAGGCTCCGCTCGATCTGCGCGCGGCGATTGAGATCGATGAAGCCGAGCGATTCGGCCGTGTCGGCGATCCAGCGCATGAACACCGGCAGATCGCTGCGGGGAATGCCCAGGATGTCGGCGATGATGCGCGCGGGAATCTGCGCGGCGATGTCGTTGACGAAATCGATTGGCCCAGCGCCGATCCGGGGCCGGACCAGCTCGGCGGCGAGTTCGGCCGCTTTCGGGCGCATCGCCTCCATCAGCTTGAACGCGAAGGTCCTGGCCACCGGGGCGCGGCGGCGCCGGTGCGTCTCGCCGTTCGCGAACAGCATGCCCGTCGTCATGATGTCCCAGATGGGCCCCTCGGTGATGCCCTGCATCACTTTGGTCTCGGTCTCCAGCTGGCGCGTCGCGTCGCTGGTGATGAGCTCAAGGTGGCGGTGCCGGAGCGCGATCACCAGCCCCATCGGCGTGCGCGCCAGCGGCGCCTGTTCGCGCATCGCCTTGAGATACGCATGCGGATCGGTTTCGGCGCCGGGGTCGAAGGCAATTTCGGGAGCTTCGGAGAGGGGGCGTGCCAACGGATGCTCCATGCAAACGCGCTCATGCGCGCGCGGCCGTAAGTTCAACGAAGACGTCTTCGAGGTCGGGTTCGTCGATGGATAGATCCTTGATCGCCACGCCCGCTGCGCGCACGCGGTCGAGCAGCTCCTCCACGGAGTGTTCGCTCGTTCTGTAGGTGAGGGCAAACGCGCCCGTGGGCCGCATCGCAAAGGTGAGGTCTTCGAAACCGGGTAAGGGGAGCGAGATGGGCGATTGCGGCGTCACCACGAGCGTCTTGCGGTCGAGCCGGCCGATCAGGTTCGGCGTGGGCTCGCAGGCGATCACCTGGCCATGATGGATGATGGCGATGGTGTCGCAGAGCTCCTGGGCCTCTTCGAGATAGTGCGTGGTCAGCACGATGGTCACGCCGCGCGCGTGCAGGCTGCGGACATACTCCCAAAGCTGACGCCGCAAATCGACGTCCACGCCCGCCGTGGGCTCATCCAGCACCAGCACGGGCGGCGAATGCACCATAGCTTTCGCCACCAGAAGTCGGCGGCGCATGCCGCCCGAGAGCGTGCGCGCATAAGCGTCGCGCTTTTCCCATAAGCCCACCGCTCGCAGAATCTCCTCCGTGCGCCGCTCAGACTTCGGCACGCCATAATAGCCAGCCTGGATTTCGAGCGCCTCCGCGGGCGTGAAGAAGGGGTCGATGTTGATCTCTTGCGGCACGATGCCGATGGCGCCGCGCGCGTTCATCGGATCGCGGTCGATGTCGTGGCCCCAGATCGAGGCGGCCCCGCCGGTCTTGATGACCAGTCCGCCGAGAATGTTGATGAAGGTGGATTTGCCGGCCCCGTTCGGGCCCAGAAGGCCAAAGAACGAGCCGCGCGGTATCGCCAGATCGATCCCCTTTAGCGCGTGCATTGGCGCCGCCTTGCCCTGGCCGCGATAGACCTTATCGAGGCCGCGGGCTTCGATGGCGAATTCCGGCGGCGCGGAGGGTGCGAGCATGAAAGCCTTGGAGCCGATTGCGCGGCTGCGCGATGCGCTCTAGGTACGTGCCGCCCGCCGGAGCTTCAAGCGCAGGACCATGACTTATTCGCCGAAGGACCGTCAGAAGGACTCCGCCACGCCTGGCGACGCCGACGCCGTGCCGCCGCCGGAAGTCATGACGGTGAGTTCACGCCGCGTGAAGTGCGACGGCGGCGGAGGTCCGCTCGGCCATCCCGTCGTCTATTATGACATGGGCGAAGAGGATTTCGTCGAGTGCGGCTATTGCGACCGCCGCTTCGTGCTGGCGGCCGGCGCCGGCCACTAGAGTCCCGGCCCGAAGTACCGCCACAGCCAATAGCCGATCAGCGCCGCGATCAGCAGCCAGCGGATCGCGTCCCACACGCCGAAGGCGCCGCCGCCCTGTCCGTTGCGCACGAACTTGCCGCCTTTGACGCCGCGCACCAGTTCGATGTCGCTCTTCTCGAGCTCGGCCACGATTTCTCGATAGACCTGCGCTTCGCTGGCGGGCAGCGTCCAGGCGCGGATGTCGAGCGTCTGGGTCAGTTCGTACTTCTTCCGGGACAGCACGTGCAGCTCGGCCTCGAAGCTGATGTTCGAACCGGCGACAGCGCGCCGCCACGGCGTCACGCGCATCGGCACGGCCATCTCGATCTCAACGCGCCGCGTCATCTTGCCGACGTGCCCCAGATCGACCGGGAGCTTGCGCTCGCCGGCGTCCAGCCGCACCAGCATCGAGCGCATGAAGAGATCGAGCGTGTTGAATACGAACACCGCGCCGCGTGGAATCCACGCGTTGGCGATCTCGAACTGTTCCAGCGTGGTCAGCTCGTTGAACGCGTGATCGTCTTTGACAACCAGCTGCTGGGTGGGCGTTGCGGTTGGAAACGAGCGTTGGATGTCCTCGGTATAGAGCTTGAACAATCCGACTTCGCCTTCGCGTCCGACACGCGCGCGCATTTGTTCGGCGCGCCAGCCGCGCATCGTCACCCGCCATTCGTACTTCACGGGCGCATCGGGCGACTTGCCCAGCACGACCTGCTCGCTCGCTTCGAGCGAGTGGATGTAGGGCTCCTCGCCCATGTGCTCGAGCGCCTCGACGCCGGGGGCGAGCGGCAGCGCCCAGCCGTAGCGGCATTCGGCGAGCTGGCCGAGCGGGGAGACTTGCGCCTCCTGAGTCGGATCGAGCCAGTGCGAGCGGCCGTCGATGCGCACGCGCACGATGCAGTGATCGAACGCCTGTCCCGTCGGCAGCCATTGATCGAGCGCTGGGCCGTCCCGCGTAGCAACAAGCGCGGGACATGCATCGAGCCCCAGTTTGCGCGCCATCGCCACGTAAAGCTTCGACTTGTCCTTGCAGTCGCCGTAGCGCGTCGCGCAGATGTCCGCGAGCGGGCGCGGCGTGTAGCCGCCTTCGCCCATCGCGATGGCGAGGTAGCGCACATTGCCCTGAACGAAGCGCAGGATTGCGGTGGCCCGCCCTGAAGGCGTCGGCTCGGCCGCGGCAATGCGCGCAATCTCGGCCTCGACTTCCTCTGCGAGCGGTCCTGAATCTTCGTAGAGCGGCGTAAACGTTGCGGCGGCTTCCGCCCAGCTGCGCCATTCGCTGAACTGGATCATGGCGCCCTGGAAAATCCATGGCGGCGCCAGTGCTTCGAAACGGATTCCGGGCCGCTCGAAAGTGCGCCAGCGGCGGTCGATCACGCCGTCCGCTTCCGCCTGCGTCGGCTGGGGTACGTCGCCATAGGTGCGCTCCGCGATCGTGCGATGAGTTGGCGTGCGCTGACGCAAGCGCGTTTCCACTATGCCGACGCCCCATTCGAACGGCACGAACGCGGAGTGGCGTCCGCTCAGCGACTTGCGCATCCCGAACAGCGTGTACGAGGTCTCGACCACATCGCCGACGCGCACGTCCGGCAGGGTCACATGGATGGTCAGGCGGCCGTCGAAAAGAAGCCGCTCCATGTTGCGCTCGCGACGCAGCACTTCGTAGAACGCGGTCGCCGAGTGCTCCACGCGTTGGCCTGCGCGGATTACGGCGATCGAATGGACGTCCACCCGCTCGAAGCGCGGATCGAAGCTCACGGAAAACTGCGCGGCGCGCTCAGCGCCCGCATTCGCCGTCACCATGTCCGCGCGGCGATAGAACCAGGCGCGGTCCTCGCCGCAGAGGTCGATCTGCGAATCGTCCAGAAGCACGCACACGCCGTTGGCGATGAAGTGCGGATTGGCCGTCTGCGGGATCGCGTAAGGGGCGACATCGACCCACGCGCCGGGCGGCGCAACGCGCGCGCCGGGCGTGATTTCCCGATAAGTGACCGCCGTCTGATCCATGTCCCCCGTCCGCCTGAGACTTACCGAAGCGTCACGGGGAGCGAAAGTCCGATTCCAGCGTGCAGGGCGGGCAAACGCAGCTTACATTCAGTCCTCTCAGGAGAAAACCATGCCCGCACGTCCGCAAGACGCCGCCACATTCCATGCGCTGCACCGCGATTTCCTTATTCTGCCGAATGCGTGGGACGCCGCCTCGGCGCGCATCGTTCAAGAAGCCGGCGCCCAAGCCATTGCCACATCGAGCGCGGCTGTCGCCTGGGCGCACGGCGCGCCGGACGGCAACAAGTTCGATGTCGCCAAGCTGGCGGTGGCGATCGAGGAGATCGCCCGCGTCGTCAGCGTGCCGATCAGCTGCGATGCGGAGGCGGGATATTCTGACGACACCGCACAGGTCGCGGAAACGGTCGCCAGACTTGTCGGCGCGGGCGCGGTCGGCATCAATTTGGAGGACGGCAAGGCGCCGCACGAGTTGCACCTGAGAAAGATCGAAGCGGCGCGCAAAACCGCCGAGCGCGCCGGCGTCAATCTTTTCATCAATGCCCGTACGGACGTGTACTTGAAACAGCTCGCGCCTGCGGGCGAGGCGGTGGCCGAAACGCTGCGCCGCGCAGAGGCCATCAAGTCTGCCGGCGCCAGCGGGCTGTTCGTACCGGGCATCGTGAAGGCGGACGAAATCGCCGCGATCGCGGAAGGCGCCGGGCTGCCGCTCAACGTCATGGCGCGGCCGGGCTTGCCGCAAGCGGATGAATTGCGAAAGCTGGGCGTCAAGCGCCTGTCCGCGGCCACCGCCATCTTCAACGCGGCGATGGAGACAGCGCGCGCAGCGGCCGCGGCCTTCCTCGCCGACGGCGATTCCGAAGCGCTCTGGGCGCGCCGCGGCGAACCGCTCAATTATAACAGTCTTTTCGCCTGAGGGCTGACGTTTGGGCCGGCCTGTGCTATATCACCGACATGTCCACGCAGCTCGAACGGTTACGCGCTCTAGAACCCGAACTCCGAAGGCGCGGTGTGGGGGCGCTGTATCTTTTCGGGTCGACCGCGCGCGGGGAGGCGACGCTGGAAAGTGACGTCGATCTTTTCTTCGATGACGAACCGAATGCGCGCCTTAGCCTTCTGGATGTGATTGGCATACAGCACCTTCTGGAAGAAGTGCTCGGCCGGAAGGTTGATCTGATGACGCGGGACAGCCTGCACCCACTGCTCCGCGCTGACATCGAATCGGAAGCGGTTGCTGTTTTCTGATGAAACAAGATCGTTCGCCTCGGCATCGGCTGTTCGATATTCTCAATTCGATCCATCATATCGAGAAGATCGTCGCCGGCCTGGACGCGAACTCCTTCTCGGCCGACTTCGTTCGGTATCGCGCCGTCGAACGCGAACTCGAGATCATCTCCGAAGCGAGCCGGTCATTGAGCGACGCCGACAAAGCTCGTTTCGCCGAGATACCGTGGAGGCGCATCGCCGATATCGGCAATGTGTTGAGGCATAATTACGACGATATTGCCCCTGCACTGGTGTGGGAGGCCGTGAAGAATGGGCTTGGTCCTTTGAAATTGGCTGCGCGGACGTTGTACTCAGAAAGTAAGCGACCGGCCGACCCGTGGCCGGACGCGGAAGAGCAGAGCTGACTCAGGGGCGCCAGATCCTTAGATAGGCGCGATGACAAAATCCTCCGCGCCCCGCCTCTATCTCATCGACGGATCGGGCTACATTTTCCGCGCCTATCATGCGCTGCCGCCGCTGACGCGCGCGGCTGACGGTCTGTCGGTCGGCGCCGTCGCGGGCTTCTGCAACATGGTGTGGAAGTTTCTGGGCGAGATGAAGGGGCCGGAAGCGCCGACCCACCTCGCCGTCATTTTCGACAAAAGCGAAGTCACTTTCCGCAACGAACTCTATGCTGAATACAAGGCGCACCGCCCGCCTGCGCCAGAGGACCTCGTCCCGCAATTTCCGCTCATTCGCGACGCCACGCGCGCGTTCAACCTGCCCTGCATCGAAATGGCGGGCTACGAGGCCGACGATCTGATCGCCACGTATGCGCGCGACGCGGCGGCGAAGGGCGCAACCGTGCGCATCGTCTCTTCCGACAAGGATCTGATGCAGCTGATCGTGGATGGGATCATCCAACTCTACGATCCGATGAAGAATCGGCTGCTCGGGCCAGAAGCGGTGATGGAAAAGTTTGGCGTGGGGCCTGACAAGGTCATCGACGTCCAGGCGCTGATCGGCGATTCCACCGATAACGTTCCCGGCGCGCCCGGCATCGGGCCGAAGACCGCAGCCGAGCTGATCGCCATGTTCGGCTCGCTCGACGCGATCCTCGAACGGGCGCATGAGATCAAGCAGCCCAAACGGCGCGAGACGCTCATCAATCACGCCGAGCAGATTCGTCTTTCGAAGCAGCTCGTAACGCTGAAGGACGATGTGCCGGTCGAGGAGCCTTGGGAAAACTTCGCCGTGCGCGATCCCGAGCCGTCGACATTGCTGCAGTTCATCGACGCCATGGAATTCCGCACGCTCGGCCGGCGTGTGCGCGAGCATTTTGCGAAAGAGAAGGGCGTGGCGATTGTCGCCAGCTATGCGGCTGGTGCGGCTGCGCCGGCTGCGCCGTCCGGGGCGATCGTCGAACCTGTGGAAAAGGAATTCAAGCGCGACGCCTACAAGTGCGGGCGCGAGCTTGCGCTCGTGGACCAATTCATCGCGCGCGCGCGTCGGCTCGGCGTCGTCGGCATCGACACCGAAGCGGACTCCTTCGACGCGATGCGCGCCAATCTCGTCGGCGTGTCGCTGGCGCTCGGCGCCAACGACGCGATCTACATTCCGCTGGCCCACCGCGGCGCCGATCCGAGGGCGGGGGAATTGTTTGCCTCTGAGATTCCGATCGCCCCCCCTCCGCGCGAGGGGAGGGGGCAGGGGGTGGGGGGAGCTCCGTCCGCTGAAAGTTTGCAGCATGCTCGAAGCGACAAGCCTCGCGCATCTCCCCACCCCCCAACCCCCTCCCCTCACGGGGAGGGGGAGCAACAACTCCCGCTCGCTGCCGCGCTGTCACTCCTCAAACCTCTGCTCGAAGATCCCGCCGTGCTCAAGGTCGGGATCAACATCAAGTGGGATATCGTCCTGTTCGCCAAGTACGGCGTCGCGCTCGCGCCCTACGACGATCCGATGCTGATCTCCTACGCGCTCTATGGCGGGCTCAATCCGCACGACAAGACCGATCTCGTGGAGCGCCATCTCGGTCACGGTCTTACTCCGCTCAGCGATCTCGTGGGCCGCGGGAAATCGCAGATCAGCTTCGACCTCGTGCCGATCGAACGCGCCTCAGCCTATTCGTGCGAACAGGCAGACGCCGCGCTGCGGCTCTGGAAAAAACTTAAACCCGAACTCGCTCGCGAGCGGCTCGTCACCGTGTACGAAACGCTGGAGCGCCCGCTGCCGCCGGTGTTGGCGGCGATGGAGCGCGAGGGCGTCAAGATCGATCCCCACATGCTCTCGCGCCTGTCGGGCGATTTCGCGCAACGCATGCTGCAGTACGAGCAGGAGGCGTATGGCCTCGCGGGGCGCGAGTTCAACTTGGGTTCGCCGAAGCAGCTCGGCGAAATCCTATTCGACGAAATGAAGCTGGCGGGCGGGGCGAAAACGAAGACGGGCGCCTGGTCGACGGACGCGGCGATCCTGGAGACGCTCGCGGAAGAGCACGACCTGCCGAACAAGGTGTTGGAGTGGCGCCAGCTCTCCAAGCTGCGCTCCACCTACACCGAAGCGCTGCAAGCGGCGGTTAACCCGCGCACCGGACGTGTGCACACCACCTTCGCGCTCGCCGCCAGCACGACCGGCCGCTTGGCGTCAAATGACCCCAATCTGCAGAACATCCCGATCCGGACCGAGGAAGGCCGCCGCATCCGCGAAGCGTTCATCGCGGAGGAGGGGAACGTCCTCGTCTCGGCTGACTATTCGCAGATCGAGCTGCGCCTCCTCGCGCACGTCGCCGACATCCCGCAGCTGAAGCAGGCCTTCGCCGACGGCGTCGACATTCACGCGCGCACGGCCTCGGAAATGTTCGGCGTGCCGGTCGAGGGCATGCCGAAGGAGATCCGCAACAACGCCAAGGCGATCAATTTCGGCATCATCTACGGCATCAGCGCGTTCGGGCTTGCGCGCAATCTCGGCATCGAGCGTGAGGAGGCGAGCGCCTACATCAAGAAATATTTCGAACGCTTCCCCGGCATTCGCGACTATATGGAAGAGACCAAGACGTTCGCGCGCGCCAACGGCTATGTGAAGACGCTCTTCGGGCGCCGCATCTGGGTCGCCGGCATCAAGTCGAAGAACATGCAGGAGCGCGCTTTCGCCGAGCGCCAGTCCATCAACGCCCCACTGCAGGGCGCCGCAGCGGACATCATCCGCCGCGCCATGGTGCGGGTGGCCGAGGCGATCGTTGGCTCGGGGCTGAAGTCCCGCATGCTGCTGCAAGTGCACGACGAACTCGTGTTCGAAGCGCCGAAAGCGGAAGCCGATGCGCTCTGCAAACTCGCGCGCGAGGTGATGCAGGCCGCACCCGAACCGGCGGTGCATCTCAGCGTGCCGCTGGTGGTGGAAGCGCGCGCCGGCGCAACGTGGGGAGCTGCGCATTGATGGCAAAGAGGATCGAGTCTGTCCAAGGCGGCTGCCATTGCGGCGCGGTGCGCTATGCGCTGGCGAAGAAGCCGAGCGCCAGCATGATTTGCCATTGCCGCACATGCCGGGGCATCACCGGCGCGCCGGTCGTAGCGTGGGTCACCGTCGAGAGCCGCGCGTTCGAGATTACGAAGGGCGCGCCGAAGCAGTACACATCCTCAGATGACGTGCTGCGCCAATTCTGCGGGCGCTGCGGCACGCAGCTCACTTACGCGCGCACGGACGACGACAGTTGGATCGACGTCACCACCGCCAGCCTCGATGATCCCAACGCCTTTTCACCCACGCATCATTCCTGGCTGAAGCACGATCTCGACTGGATCAAGTTCGGCGACGGCCTGAAGACCTATGCCAAGTCGCGAAACGACTAGAGCGCGCGCGCTGAGGAGCGCCGGCATCCTGCCGGCAATACGGCTTGCCGCGCACCGTCGGGCAAGTCGTATCCAAGAGGCCGGCTAGGGACGGTCTGAACAAGCCGCAGCGGGGCCGGTTTGCAAGGGATTTGCGTGGGCGAGAGCGGCTTTTGCGGGCGCGCGGCGGGCGCGCGGCGGGC